>Ga0206881_10032_pt1 | contig 52538 bp, 40 predicted proteins | sample Alteio_BWOrgCont_3_FD_152867 | JGI IMG/M metagenome (GOLD analysis project Ga0206881, IMG submission 152867) | Enriched cells from forest soil in Barre Woods Harvard Forest LTER site, Petersham, Massachusetts, United States -... | ecosystem: Environmental > Terrestrial > Soil > Temperate forest >...
GTCGCGCCAGCTTTGCGGACCTTGGAATATGGACACAGGATAGGCGAATAAGAGGCGAACATCAATGAGTGCTGCATGCTAGTCTGTGCGTGGACAGCTGCAACATCTTGTTGTCGCGGGTGGGCATTTCCGCATCCGATATGACAGACGCCGCGCTCACGTGAAATCTGAGCAGAATATCAAGGGCGGTCGTCCTCCGAGGTAGCTACAAATGTCTATGGATGAGTCCAAACAAGAAAATGAACATCATTACGGACCGATGCCGAAGTGCGAAAATTCATGGGAGGGCCGCCGCCTGCGCCAACTCGGAATAGATCCCGATGCAGATCCCATTGAAATCTTGATGCAGCTTTCCGATCATTACCAGAATCTCCACTCCAACCTATAATAAGCACCCTGAACATGCTTCTCAGACACCAAGGATGAGGCCGGACACTCTTGTGGACATTCGGGCGAGACGACTATTGTTTCGGGCTTGTCTGCTCACCTGACGTTTGTGCTCGCCTGTAGAAGACCTGATTTGGCAATCGTTGCAATGCCACCGATAAATGCCTTGGAGTTTCAAGAGGGGCCGAAAGAATCCGTAGCGGTGCCACTTATGTAAAGGTTGGCCGCATTTTAGGCACGTCAGCATCGTCATCTCTTCGTCGTGATTGCGCCGTTCCGCAAGCGCGATTCGGCTCCTCCCTTGTCTCCGCAAAGAGCCCCACCCTATCCGACGAAGGTGTGGGGCGCTTCGCCATCCCTTTTACGCAGACCCGGAATACGGGATTCGATGCAGCGGGATAGCCGCATGCGTAGTTGGGGACTAGCGCCTTCAGATGCGCGAGCGTAGGGTCCACTGCTGGCAAGATGACCAAAAAGTAATCGGCTGTTTAACAATGGCGTTTTCGGTTCATCCGGGAAGAGATAGAGGAATACACCGATGCCCGTCCTCCACGTTTGGGGCTCAATCTGTCGCGAATCGATCTTCATTACGATTCCACCGCATTCCATGTCTCACCATCTTCAGTCAGGCACAGCGTGCGACCAGAAGCTGTCCACTCAAGCAAGCCGCGGTTAACCAGCGCGTGCACGGTTCGCGCACTCACGATCTTGTGAACATTGTCATTGGACAGGATGAACCGATATCCGTGTGTCGTGTACTCACCAACGCGATACAAAATCGAACCGCGTTGCAGACTGAACACCACGTCCTTCTGGCTCAACGTCAGTTTGTTGTTGAGCGTCTTCACGCCTGCACCTTAAAATCCCGGCTCTGAACAGGCCGGAGCGCCCCCGTTGAAACGCGCTCGGAAATTGAATGTTGCTGAGAAGCTTTCGCCTTACCTTGAGGACCGCTGGCGGGGTGGGGGATCGATCTGGCCGTCAGGTTAGACGTTTGTATTTTGGTAAACAAGATCACCGGAGTACAGTGACCTATCACGACATCCGTAACCAGTTTCGCGCATCTGACCCCCTATACGACAGCAACTCTCGTCGGTGCGGGAAAGTGTCGATGAAGCTCAAAGTGCTGGTTGCCGACGACGAACGCGTGATTGCCGACACTCTGGCTCTCATCCTCAAACAAAACGGATTTGAAGCCACGGCCGTCTATTCCGGTGAAGAAGCCGTTGAAACAGCGAAGACTCTCCAGCCCGATGTGCTCATCAGCGAGGTCATCATGTTCGGCTTGAACGGGATCGACGCTGCCATAAAAATCCGTAAAATCTGGCCGACCTGCAAAGTTCTGCTCTTGTCGGGACACAACTCGACCGCCGATCTTCTCGACGAGGCAAGTAGTCGAGGCCACGATTTCGAAATTCTCGCCAAACCGATCCCGCCAAGCGACATTCTCGCGCGACTGGAGGAACTGATAAATAGCCCGGATGAAACCGGGCTGGCGAGCTAATTCGCAAACGAATCTTGCCCCAATAGGGATTTGGGGTCTCAATCAGAGGCCAAATAAGATGCCAGAAATTAGGACGCGGTTTGTTCCCGTTGGCGCAATATGGCGCTACGGGTTCCCGGCGCGAAATGGCGCACGATATCCGCCCTTCAGCAGGAAGGTCGTCCCGATGACATCCTCACACCACCCCGGATTCGAGATTCGACGAAACGCCGATGGCAGTTTGGACGCCATATGCCTCACATGCTTTGTGACCGCCGGAACCGCAATGAGCGAATCAGAGTTGCCGACAATCGAGCGGGCACATCAATGTGATATCTACCTGCTTGCGGAGCGTCAACAGTGGTTGTTGCTGCCTAACCGCTGAACCAGAATTGTCCGCGTCCGCGCGGCCCACAGTTGACCCTGTGAGCCGTTTCCACTTGTACGGGGCTCAGAGAGGCGCGTGAACGGCGTCCATGTTTACGCTGTGTTCATTTCTGACCCCAAACACGAAAAAAGCCCTGCCGTCTCCGATGTTCGGTGAACAAGCAGGGCGAGTGAGTCGCTGAGAAAAAACCCGATTTTGACCCCATGGTGAGAGTCCGCGAGAGTACATTCAAGGGTTTGTGAGTATGGGGTTTTCCATGTAAGTTACTGATAAGTAAAGAATGAATGGGTCTGCAAAACCAGTATTCGCGGGTTCAATTCCCGCCCGGTGCTCCATAGAATCAATTATTTACATGGATGTCCGAGGCGATTCGGGGTTTAGGGCGCCGCGTTGGATCGCCGTGAGGTTGTCATCTTTTCCACTAATGGCTCGTCCTGCTGCTTGTGGAGTTCCTTCGCTTTGTCAAACTCCGCTTTAGCGTCCTGCTGACGTCCCATGGAAGCGTAGAGGCGTGCGAGCCGCCAATGCGCATCTACCTGTGCCGGGTCAAGCTGAATGGCGCGTTGAAACGCGGCCATCGCCTCGTCGCGGCGACCCTGGTCGGCGTAGAGAATGCCCAGATCAAGGAATGCGATACGCGGAGGGTTGGCCTGGTGGACTGCCTTCTCCAAAAGCGGCTGTGCGTTGGCGTTCCGCTTGATCTCGATATCGGCAAGATACGCCAAGGCCTGGGAGTGATTTGGATCGTTGGCAAGCTCCAGCTTGAATTCTTTTTCTGCGGCTTCATAGGAGCTTTGTTTCCAAAGCATATACCCAAGGCCGAAGTGGACATTGGGCTCATTGGGAGAGACTTTGGCCGCTGCCTCGAACTGACGGATGGCAGCGTCGGTATCGTTTTCGCCGTCGAGGGCTTCCCCGGCCAGCATGTCGGCCTGTGCCGACTCAGGGTTCAGCCGCAAAATCTGTTTATATTGCTCCAAAGTACAGCCGTATTGCTTGATCCACAGGCAGCTCTGCGCGAGCAGGGTGCGCAACTGGATGTTATCCGGAGTTTTTGTTACCGCAGTCCTGAGATACGGGACCGCCTCCGCATACTGCCCTGTTCCGTAGTAACACATGCCGAGAAGAAGCTGCGCCTGCAGGTTATCTGGAGATTTTGTGGCCGCGGATTTGAGCGGGGCGATGGCTTCATCGAGCTTTCCCTGCTTGAAGAGGGCGAGTGCGAGATTCAGTTCTACACCCGGCAGGTTTGACTTGAGGACCAGTGCCCGTCGGTATGCGGCTGCGGCCTGCGCGTAATCTTCTTCCCGCGAGAGGACGAGGCCGAGATGCGCATAGGCAGCTCCATCGCTGGGAGATTGCTGAATCACTTCGCGCCATGCGGCCTCCGCCTGCTTCCATTGCGCCTGCTGCTCGAGAGCGAGAGCTTTTTGAGTGGGAGTGTCCTGCGCGTTCACGAGCATCGCAGCAAGAAAGAAAGAGCATATGGGCGCAAAACGCATAAATGACGTGTAGCTAAGGTAGCCCGGCGCATGCAGGGAGATCAAACCGCCGGGGTTGATTATGCGTAGAAAAGAAAAACGCAGTGAAGTTTGCACTTCACTGCGTTCAGGACGATCACTTTATCTAGAACTGGAACTTGCCGCCGAATTGGAACGTGCGAGGATCGTTGGTGGATGTTATCTGACCGAAGTTGCTATCCGTAAATCCCGTATCGATACCGTTCCATTGTGTGTGGTTGAAGGTGTTGTAGGATTCCGCGCGGAGCTGGATGTTCATGCTCTCGGTAATCCGGAACACCTTGAAGAGACTCAGATTCCAGTTGAAGAGGCCGGGACCGGTGATTGCATCCTTACCCGCTGAGCCGTAGCCCTGGTTCGGTCCTCCGGCCCACGGAGCAGTGGGGGCTGCGAAAGCCGAAGTATTAAACCATGCCAGTTGCTTCTTCGGATAACTGACGTGGTTCGCCAGGTCAGGACGATTGGTAGTGCCGCCGCCGAGCCCAAGGGTATCCGGGGAATAGGTAGCGTTGATGGGGTGTCCGGAGTTTGCCGCCGTAATGCCGGAGATTTGCCATCCGCCCAGCAGCGAACGTGTCAAGGCGCTCTGGGAGTGCAGGAAGAACGGCAGATCGTAGATATAGTTTGCGCTGAACACGTGCCGTTGATCGATGATGCCCGATCCATGGTCGTAGTAGGTGTTGAACGGGTTGGAAAGCAAACCGCCCGAACCCTGCTGGTTGGTAGAGCCAAGATCGCCGCTCTGGATATCAATTTCGTGCGAGTAGGTATACGAGAATTGAAGAGAGAGGCCGTGCTTCTTCTGCATGCGCAGGGCAGCCTGGAGCGAGTTGTAATTGCTGTTGGTTGAGTTTTCTATCTGGGTGATGTTGCCAAATCCAGGGAAGATCCGGTAGAGATTGGCATTGCCACCCTGGTTTACGGCTTGCCGCTGATCGTAGGGATTTGCTGGGTTACTGGGATCGGTTAGCGGCAGCGTATCAATTGCCCGCTGTACGTTCTGGTGCCAGGCGGTCATGCCAACATACTGGACGACGGCAACAACCGATGGAGCTATTTCGCGCTGCACTCCGAGACTGAACTGATTGGTTCCCGGGTTGTGGTAGTTGTACTGCAGACTTTGGAAGTTGCTGGGGAAGAAAGGCGCAGTAGCAGTCTGCCCGGTCTGGTTACTGGTATTGGGGTTCGAGAAATAGACGGAGCTTACGTTGGGCTGATACGCATTCGGCGGGTTGGTGTCCGTGCCGTAGATATCGTTACCCTGTATGCGCTCGAAGAACACTCCGTAGCCGCCGCGGATGACGGTTTTGCCGTCTCCAAACAGGTCATAGGCGAAACCCACGCGAGGCTGAACGGTTCCATAGAAGTTCTTTACAATGCCTCTGGGGAATCCGTTGACGCCGGCCAACTGCACCCCGTTCAGATAGAACGGAACCGGCGCGCCTGGTGGCTGGCTGAAGCCCGGGCCAGTCGGATCCAACTGTCCGGTTGTACTGTTCGGCGTTTGTGCCTCGGCGGGATTAAAGTCGCCCGGAAGGAAGTTCGACGTCCGGTTGTTCTTTTCATACACATGCGGCAGCAGATCCCAACGGAGGCCCAGGTTGAGCGTTAGTCTGGGAAGCACGTGCCAGTTATCCTGCGCATAGACTGAGTACGTATTGTTCAGCCAGTGAAAGATCGACTGCTCGTTGAGTTGCTGGTAGGTGCTGGCAAAGCCCAACAGGAAGTTGGCATAGGCGTCCTTGGAATATGCGGTCTGACTGAAGGTATAGTCACCCTGCGTATCGGCCTGCTGCTGCTGGTTCTTGTCATTGCGCATGTACCCAAAGCCGAACTTGAAGGCGTGCTGGCCGTGCGTCCACGCGAGGTCGTCGCGAATCTGGTAGTTGAGGTAAGAGTTGCGCCATGGCCAGTAGTTGATCGTCCAGTTGGTGTTTGGCGCGCCGGAGAAGTCGATTGACGGAAGGCGGTTCAGCGCATTGTTGCCGCTGAAGATGCCTGCCGCGCTCCAGCCCTGGGGCTGTGCATAGATGCCCGCCGGGGTGATGTTGATGGTATTTCCATTCACGTCCAGAGCAGTCTCGTTCAGCAGCGTTGGAGAAAGCGACTGGGTGAGCTTGATGACCGTCCCCCATGACGGATTCTTGAAGACATCGCCAGTCGTGACATAGCTGTTGTTGCTCCACATATCGGGGTAAATGGTCTGTGACATCTGATCGTGAATCCAGTGGCCCACCAGGTGATACTTGTCGGTGAAGTTCTGGTCGATGCGAACGACATCTTCGCGGACATCAGTCGGCTGCTTCGGCGACGCTAGATACTGAGTACCGTTGGACGTGTTTGGCTTGGGGATGGCGCCGGTTCCCATGAAGAGCACGGCGTTGGGATCGAGAAGGTTGGCGGGAATGGTGTAGACGCCACCGTTGCTGGGGAACGGCTGGCCCGCAACCAGTCCGTCCTGCGCATAAAGCGCGAGTTTTGCGGGGTCTTGGGTAGCGGGAACGAGCAGCGTGTTCCCGCTGAGCGGGGTGTAGTTCAGGGGGCTGCCGGCGGTGGGGAAGAACGCCGCCGGAATTGTATTTGTAACCGAGGCATTGGCGCCTTGAATGAACTTGCGCCACTCTTCGTTCACAAAAAAGAAGGTCTTGTAGCGGTCGCTGTTGTAGACGTGCGGAATAATGACCGGGCCACCGATGTTTCCGCCGAAGATGTTCAGGCGAAGTTCAGGGCTGGGTACGTGCTCCTGCTTAAAAAAGTAATAGCCGGCGTCGAAAGCATCGTTACGGTTGAATTCCCACACGCCACCGTGGAATTGGCGTGCTCCCGACTTGATGACCATCGTGACCGTGCCGCCCGAGTTGATTCCATAATCGGGCGTGTAGTTGCTGGACAAAACCTGGAATTCAGCCAGCGCATCTGGGCTGATGGCGACGTCGAGCCGTCCGCCGCTGCCGCGGTCATAGACCTCGCCGCCGTCAATCAGCCAGTTGTTGTGGTCCCACCTGCTCCCATTAAAGTTGATCTCGGCGCTGGCACCCTGCGCGGTCACGCCATTGAATTGGGGCAATTGATTTGTAACACCGGTGCCAAGCGTTGTGAGCGCCATCATGCTGCGCCCGTTGGTGGAAAGCTGCAGCACCTGATCGCCGGTAATCAGGCTGCTTACTTCGCTGGTCTCCGACTGCACTTGCAGCGCATTGGCCTGGACGGTAACCGTCTGGCTGGCCGAGCCTACTTCGAGCCGCACATCATTGCGGACCGTCGCGGACACGTCGACCACAAGGCCTGTCGCGGTATAGGTCTTGAAGCCCGCCCCGGTGGCCTTGAGGTTATAGGTGCCGACAGCCAGCCCGGGAACTTCGTACAGGCCGGATGCGTTCGACTCGGTGGTGCGAACCGCGCCGGTGGTTGCATGGGTGATCGTGATCGAGACGCCCGGAACGGCTGCTCCTGACGGGTCGGTCACCACCCCGGTGATTTCCGCGTTCTCCTGCGCATTGGCGATTGCAAATGCACTCAGAAGAAGCACACATATATTTACGATGCGTCTGAAAATTTTCATCTTACGCCCCCTAAAAGTCACTTTCCGGCGCGGAGTATTCCTCTCCTGACGCTTGCTTTCATGTGACTGGGAAACTTTGTAGCCCAGTCTAGTTATGAACCAATTAACGCGCGAGGTAGCGCGTCATTCAGCATGCGGTAAACGGTTTTACCCGTGTCCGCCAGCCATTAAGCACCACCGGAGATTCGTTTGTCAAGCGAGAGGTAAAAGGCTTTTCCTCGGGGATATCCGTAAAGATACTGGGTCGCGACAAAGCAGCCGATCGGGAAACAGGCTCTCATGTGGAGGCCCATAGTGGAAAGCGACCTCCCCAGACTCAGGGAAGGCAGAGTTATGAGTTTTGCGGGCCGATGATCGTTATAAGGCGCTAAGTGAGATCCCGCCTCAATCCAGTCCCTCAATCCGTTTCTAAGTTGCGACCACCGGCGCGAGAAGAATAAGCTCGCAGCTGCCGTCGAGAGGCTAATGACCTGCCCCAAAATCCCTACTGGTGATGATGTAAATCGAGCCCGTCGCGAAGCTTTGGCGAAGGGGGAAAGGCCACGGCGCCTTTAGAACTTAAGCAATCTGTATTTGCAACAGCTTAGGCGATCCGGATGTCGCCTGGATCCTGAAGGACCCGCGCTCAGTTGAAGCATTGCATGCTTGCTGGAAACACACGCCGGATCTATTTTTTGTGAGTCAGATCAAACTAAAAATAGTCCAGTGGCCGCCACGCTGCTTCTTTCCCCGCAGCCCCATCTTCGATGACCTATTAGACCTCCTTGCCGACACCTCTGTCCTCAGGGCCCCTATGCAGGCCCCGGAGACCGAGTGCGCGCGCTTCAGGCATTCGTCCCACCATCGATGGTAAGATTTGCCCCGGTGATGTACGACGCCTCCGGACCGGCGACGAAAGCCACCAGTGCCGCCACCTCGTCCACATGCCCATACCGCTTGAGCGCGGTGTTCGCCACCTGAGGCTCCGCCCAGTTGCCCGCGGCGGGGTTCAGGTCGGTGTCGATCGGACCCGGCTGGATGTTGTTCACCGTGATGCCCCGGTCGCCGACTTCCCTAGCCAGCCCCTGGGTAAACATCTTCACCGCACCCTTTGTCGCAGAGTAGGGAACGAGTCCCGGTGTCATCATTCGCTCGCCAACGCACGAACCAATCGTAATAATGCGGCCGCCCTCCTTCATGTGCTTGAGCGCCGCTTTCGTCGCGACGAAGACTCCGCGAACATTGATGTCAATCACACGGTCCATCTCCTCCAACGTGGTCTCCTCGAATGTCTTGGGGATAGCCGTGCCCGCATTGTTCACCAGCACATCCAGTCGGCCAAAGGCCGCAACAGTCTTTCGACTGCGGCCGTGACCGCATTCGGGTCGGCGGCGTCCGCCTGTATCGCAATTGCCTTTCCACCTCCGCTTTCAATCTCCTTGACGATCAATGCGGCCGCCTCTGCACCCTTCGTGTACGTGATAGCCACCTTCGCTCCGTCCGCTGCCAGGCGCTTGGCGATTCCAGCGCCAATGCCCCGCGAACCGCCCGTTACCAGTGCAACTTTATTGCTCAACTGAGACATGAGATCTCCTTCGCGTTCGCATGAAAGATTCACCAGTTATCGATTCAGCTGACTGATATCTTTGTTCGCATCAGTCAGACCATCATCCGATGTGCCAATTGCCCGCGCAGATTTAACATTTTGAGGAATACCGGGCATTCCAGATGGGAATGCCAGCCGCCGACTGTCCACCAAAGTACTCATCTTCATCAAGCACTTGCATAAAACCTTCGCGCTGTGTTCTCAATTCAGCCCCCGAACCAGCTGACTGAGAGAGGGATGCTCGTCCCTCGAGATCATTAATCAGTCGGATTGCGTTACCGGCGTGTCCGGTTCGAAATTAAGGAGTAGTTCTGGTACCGGCGATGACAGTTCCGGGCCATGCCGATGGCAACTCGCGATCACTGACGATGCCGTCTCGGAAAAAACCGCGCTGGTACTTGTTGGTAACCGGAGAGGTCACCACGTCAAAACGTCCGAGGTACTACGACGGAAGATCCGTTCAGATGACGGTATGAGGCTCCCTCCACCGCCTGAGTTCACTTGCTCAGTATATATAGATGATGTTTACACACTCACCTGATCTCTAAAGTGGGATAGCGTCACCAGCGATCATCGACGCCATTGGTCCCGGGCTTGGAGAAAAACCATGGCGAAGGTCCACAACAGGAAGGCCAGCAACAGCGCCATGCCAATACCGAAAATAATGGCCACGAATTCGTGTCGGTGTTGACTCTCACTTCGGTTCGTACGGCTGGGGATCCTCCGTCCGGAGACGTATTTGGCAGCTGTCTTGTGCCCTCGTGCCATCGACATGGAAGCTAGTTCTCGAATTCAGGTTCCGGAATCGGGAGAACATCTTTGTCACCGGCGACCCACACGTAGAGTGTGGGAAGCAAAAAGACATTAATGGCGAGAGCACCAACAAGACCTCCGACGATGACGATGGCGAACGGCCGTTGGGAGTCGGAGCCGATGCCGTGAGACATCGCGGCCGGGAGTAAACCCAAAGTCGCAACCAGCATGGTCATCATGATCGGACGCAGGCGAAGCACAGCGCCGGCGATTGCCGCTTCCTCGATGGAGTGGCCCCGCACGCGAAGCTGGTTTATGTATTCAAGCATGATGACTCCGGTTTGCACGGAAACACCGAAGAGGGCCAGGAACCCAACTCCGGAGGAGACACTGAAATTGGTATGCGTGATAAGCAAGGCGAGTAATCCGCCAATGGGCGCCATGGCGATATTCACCATAATCAACGCGGCCCACTTGCCAGACTTGAACATCGTATACAGAATTACGAAGATCAAAAGAACGGTGATCGGAAGTACGAGAAGAAGTCGCTTTTGCGATCGCTTCTGGCTCTCATACTCTCCGGCCCAGTCAAAATGGTATCCAGCAGGCAGCGACACCTGCTTGTTCACCTTGTCGATGGCCTCCTCGACCGTACTTCCCAGGTCACGACCACGCACGCTGTACTTAACGGCAATGTAACGCTGCTCTCCTTCGCGGTAAATTTCCTCGGCGCCGTCGGTGGTGACCACCTTTGTCAATTGCGCCAGGGAAACGCGCTCTCCCGACGGAGAGAGGAGACGCACATTCTCAATGGCCTCGCGGGTGTTGCGGTATCGTTCCTGGTAGCGGAGCACGAGATCATAATGGGCCTCTCCCCGCAGAACCTGACTTACCGCGCTGCCACCGACAGCAGTCTGGATCCCATCCTGGATGTCAGCGACATTGATGCCGTAACGGGCAGCAGCCTGCCGATCCACAGTAAACGTTAGATTTGGCTGGCCGATTACCCGGAACAGACCTAGATCCTCAACACCCCGGATCTTGCTCATGATGCTGACGACTTCGTTGCCCTTTTCCTCCAGCGTCTTCAGGTCGTCGCCATATATCTTGACCGCCAATTCACCTTTCACGCCACTGACAGCTTCCTCTACGTTGTCAGAGATAGGCTGCGAAAAATTCCAGATCACTCCAGGAATTTTCTCCAGCTCCTCATTCATGGAGGCGATCAGATTTTCCTTGCTCTGGTGGAAGACCGGACGCCACTCCTCCTTTGGCGTCAGGCCGACGAAATACTCCGTATTGAAGAATCCGGTTGTGTCGGTGCCGTCATCCGCTCGACCTACCTGGCTCGTAGTCTCGGTCACCTCGGGGAATGACGCCAGCAATACCCGCGTCCTGTTGGCGATCGACACACTTTCGTCAGGTCCGGTGCTTGGCGCCAGCGTTCCGCGAACCCAGATGGCTCCCTCATCCAGGTGCGGAAGAAACTCCGACCCGATAACACCGCTAAACGCCAGATAGGCCGAGACTGCAAGCGCCAGGGCGGCACCCCCCACGGTCAGATAGCGGTTACGAATCGCAAATGCGGCTGCGGGCTTGTAGTTATCGATCAGCCAGATCATGAGCGGGTTGTGCCACTCCTTCGCGCCACGCCGGAAAAGAAAGCTGGATAGAACAGGGGCAAGCAACATCGAGAAAATCAGCGCGCCCAGCAACGCAAACGCCACAGTCCACGCCATGGGCTTAAAGAGGCGTCCTTCAACCGCCTGGAGCGTAAAGATGGGCAGGTAGGCGGTGATGATAATGCCGATGGCGTAAAAGACCGGCCGCTGTACTTCATGAGCAGCTTCGCGGATTCGTTCGACGGGAGTTTGTGTGCCGTGACCGTTACGATTGAGATGGCGGACGATGTTCTCGACCATCACCACAGCGCCATCCACGACCATGCCGAAATCCAGTGCGCCCAACGAAAGAAGGTTGGCCGGAATGTGCTGCAGGTCCAGACAAATGGAGGCGAACAACAGCGAAAAAGGGATGGTGAGCGCGACGATCAAAGCGCCACGCGCGTTCCCGAGGAAAAGAAAGAGGACAATCACAACCAGCACGATTCCCTCAGTCAGGTTGTGCAACACCGTATGGGTTGTGTAGTGAATCAGATCGCTGCGATCGAGAAAGGGGAAGACCTTCACGCCTTTGGGAAGAATCCGATCGTTCAGTTCCCGCACCTTGGCTTCGATTCCGCGGAGCACCGGGTCGGAGTCGTCGCCTTTCTGTAGCAGGACGATGCCTTCGACAACGTCCGGGTTATCGACGAGTTTTCCGTCCACGCGGCGAATGGTCCTGCCGTTCTGTCCCAGCCGGATTTTCGGACCTTGCTCAACAACGGCAATATCTCTTACGCGAAGTGCCGTTCCGGTCTGCGTTTTGATTACGGTGTTTTCAATGTCCTGGACCCTGGAAACGAGTCCTGCCGCCTGCACATTGATCTGTTGTGCCCCGGCAACGATGAAGCTGCCTCCGGCATTTGCGTTGTTGTTCGCGAGCTGCTGTTCAACTTGAGCAATGTTCAATCCGTACGAGACCAGCTTGTCCGGATCGAGGCGGATCTGATATTCCTTCGTCTCGCCTCCGAGGCTGGAAACGTCTACGACGCCGGGGACCTGCTTGAACTGCTTTTCGAGCGTCCAGTCCTCGATTGACTTGAGCTCCATCACGTCGATTTCAGGATTCTTGCTTTCGAGCGTGTAGAAGTAGATTTGACCGACGGGACTCCAGTCCGTAGCCAACTGCGGGACAAGGCCCGCAGGCAACGAAACCATGCCCATTCTTTCGACCACTCGTTCGCGATTCCAGTTGTTATCAGATGAATCGTCAAATATGAGCATGATGCTGGACAAGCCGGCCAGCGTTGTGGAACGCAGATGCTCGAGATGAGGGATACCCGCCATCTGGATTTCGGTCGGGACCGTGACCTGCTGCTCAATGTCTTCTGCGGAATGCCCCGGCCACTGCGTGATGATATTGACGTAGTTGTTTGCGACGTCGGGATAGGCTTCGACTGGCAGGTTGTGGAACGACACTATGCCCCACGCGAAAAGCAGGATCGCCCCGCCAAGAACAAGGAAGCGGTTGTTCAGCGCAAAGTCGACGATCCGCCGAATCATTGCGCCTCCAGAGTCGCTTCCAGCTGGAGCACATTTGAGACCACCTGCTGGCCGGGCGAAATGCCGGAGAGAATTTCCTGCTGGTTCCCAGGCAGCATTGGGCCGGCGTGTATTTCAACGCGCCGGAAGCGGTTACTGTCAGCAGGGATAAATACCCAGTCCCGATCGTGCAGGTGCAATACGGCGGAAGCGGGCACCACAGGGTGGACGTCCACCGTCATGCTCTCAAACGTGGCGGTGACAAACATGCCCAGCCTGAGCATCCCGGGATTTGGAACCTCGACGCGAACCTTTGCCGTGCGTATGCTCGGATCGAGCACTGGACCGATGTCGCTGATGCGCCCCGTCAGTACCTTGTCGGGATATGCATCGAGCCTGATCTGTGCGGACTGTCCGAGCTGAATCTTCGGAATGTCATTTTCATAGACATCGCAGATCACCCAGACGACGGACAGATCAGCGATAGTGAAGACAGTTGAAGAACCTGAATATGTCACACCTGCCGCGGCAGAATTCGTAACACTCTGCGCCACGATTACCCCGGAGATGGGAGCATAGACGGGAACAACGCTCGATGGATGGTCCTTATTCACGCCGAGAGTATTCAGCTGCTCCTCTGCCGCGGTCAGGTCCGCCTTCGCGTCCTTTTCGGCGTCCTCGGCTTGCTCGAGCATGCCTTGCGAGATCGCTCCGTGCGCGAAGAGGTCTTTCGCACGCTCATAGGCCTTATTGGTCAGCTGCTCATCGTTTACAGCCTTCAGATATGTATCAAAGGCATTCGTGATGTCCGGGCTCTGCACTTTGAGAAGGAGATCGCCCTTCTTGACGTGGTCATCGAGGCGGGCCTTGATGTCAACGACACGTCCGCTGGCCAGCGAAATGACGGGAACTTCGCGCGCGATATCCGGATTGACCGATCCCGTGACTCTCAACTCCGAAGCAGCTTCAATCTGGTCCGCACTCACCAACGGGAACTGGCCTGGCTTGTCGACTGTCACCAAGCTCATGTCGCCAATGGGGATCGTCTGAGCCGGCGGCGCCGCGCCATCTGTCGGGTTGAACTTCTTTCCGCACGCCGCAGGTAAAACGCATACAGCGAGGCAGCAAATGGATTTCACAACGAATTTTCTTGTCATTGGATCACCTCGCGGCCCACGGCAAGATTCAATTGGCTGGCGGCTGTCAGATATGAACCGATCAATTGCAAGTAGGCAAGTTGAACGACGCGGTAATCGCTTTGTGCGTTGAGAAAGTCCATCAATGAAGCTCCGCCATGCTGGTAGGAATACGTAACCGTGTCGCGCACGCGCGTCGCCTGATCGCGATACTTGTCTCTGTATGGCTTGAGCAGTGCGATATTGCTTCGCACTTGTTCATAAGCGGAATCCACATCGCTGAAAACCTGCGCCCGTGTGGCATCGATCAACTGCTGGCTGCGATCGATATCGATCAGCGTCCGCTTCTTCTCGCCTTGATTGCGGTCGAAGATCCGCAACGGTATGTTGAAGCTGAGGCCGAGGGTATTGTCGTCTACGCCAATGTTGTTAAACGACGGATTGTGTGTCCACCATGCGCTGTAAGTGGGGTCAGTTGAACCGTTGGATATCGCCAGTTTGTGGTTCGTCTTCGATTGCTCGCTCGTCTGCAGGGTTGCGCGGAGATCTGGACGTGAATCGAGTGCAGCCTGGCGAAAATCTTCCAGCGGTTGGAGGGTATCGGAAAAATCAAAGGGGCCTGTCACGTCGAACTGATCGACGGGCGTACGATCGTTGAGCAATTGCAGGAGCTCAATTTTCGCGGTGCGCAGATTCACGGTTGCCGTCTGGATCTCGGTCTCGTACTGGACACGCAGCAGTTCGATCCGATCCAGGTCGATCTGGGCGATGTCGCCCGCCCTGAAACGGTCGCGGCTGATCTCGATGATCTTGTCGTAGTACTCGAGGTCGACCTTGGCCAGTTCGAAGACAGCCTTGGCCTGCAGCGTTTGCACAAATGCATCGCGTAGACTGAAGATCATGTTTCGCTCCAGATCTTCGTGCTGAGACTGAGTGATGCGCGTGCCCTCCACTGCGCTTTCTAGGCGAAGCTCGCGCTTATGCTCACGCTCGTGGAGATAGCTGAAGGTGGTTTGTTCCTGAACGCTAGTGAGAGGCCTCCAAGGTCCCGTATGTGGGGGGAACTGGGTTCCATCCACGGCGAAGTTGAACTGCGGATTTGGCCGAAGATAAGCGGTGATCTCTTCGGCGCGCATCTCGTCCACGTTCAGGGCATCAGCCTTCAGAGCCGGGTTTGCCGTTTCAAACCTTGCCCTAACCTGGTCCCAGGTAAGACTCTGCTGCGCGGCAGCGGAGAACCCCAATCCCCCAAAAAGGCACAGGACCGCGGACGTGTATGTGGCTCTGAAAAGGAATTTTGTAATTTGCATTCGAGAACTCTTGAACTCCCGACGAAGAACGCCCGGACCATTCCAAGCCAACCAATCGGAGAGCCGCAAAAATGCGGACAGTTTCAGCTTAGAGCGCTCAATGCCGGCGTTGAGCCCATCTTTCAGTCACCACAATTCATCTTTGAGTCTGACGGCCTATCTTTTGGTCAAAAACTCTGTTTCGCGATCAATTTAGGAAGTGAGAAACATCCACAGATGTCTAGAATTGAACTAGCACTGTCGCGGACGTCTCTCGACAGGCATACGCGCATGCATGTTCTTTAAGGAAGAAAAGCAGTCAGCCCTGCTCAAAGCGGGCATTATGATCGCCGCTGTGGCGCTTGTCGACTGGTTGGTGGTTGGCGAGATTCCTCTGGGATTCCTATATCTGGCGCCTATGCTTGTAGTGGGGGCCTCGCTCGATCCCTGGCAGATCAGCCTGATTGCAGTCCTGTGCACTTTTCTCGCTGAAATCTTCGACGATCTCCCGTGGAATCTCCGTACAGGCTTGTCGCGCGATGTGCTTTACTTCGCCGCCTTTATAGGCGCCGGATTGTACGTTCGCGCGATTGCAATCAATCGAAGGAGTGCGCTGAAGCATCTTCATGAAATCGAACTTCAGATGGACGCGCGACGGGAAGCAGAAGAGCAATTAAAGATCCTGATCGAAAGCAGCCCTGCTGCGATTGTGACAACGGACGCCAATGGCAACGTATTGATGGCGAACGAGGCGGCACACCGGCTATTGGCTTTGTCACAGGGAACGCTTCCGGGAAAGACGATTCATCGTTACCTCCCTTCGTTGACGAACATTTCCCGGCATGAAGATTCGAAGCAATACTTTCGCAGTGTCATGCAGGCTCGCGGACATCGCGACGATGGAGAGACTTTCCTGGCCGACATCTGTTTCTCCACCTACCGCACGAACGCCGGATCGCGCCTTACGGCTATGGTGCTCGACGGCTCCGAAGAATTCAGGACGCATGAAGTGTCCGGGCTGCATCAACTGCTCGCGGGCTCCCGAATCGCCGTGAGCGCCGTTTCCCATGAAATTCGCAACGTTTCGAGCGCCATCGGGGCCGTACATCAGAATCTCGCACACGACGGATCGCTAGCCGGCAATAAGGATTTCGAAGCGCTTGGTAATCTCATCGGTGCGCTTGAACGCATCGCTAGCGTCAACCTTCGACAGTCGAGCGACCAGGCTACTGAGGTCGATCTAGCGGCTCTGCTCGATGAATTGAAAATAGTGGTTACACCTTCATTGCAAGAGGAGAATATTGAAGCGGAGTGGATCGTAGAACCTGGTTTACCGCTCGTGTGGGCTGACCGTCCAAGTCTCATGCAGGTTTTTCTCAATCTGATTACCAACAGCGTCCGCGCTCTCTCCGATCGTGGGCATCGGATACTCTCTGTAAACGCGAGGGACGAGGGGAACCAGGTCCTCGTGGAGGTTGCCGATAACGGGGGCGGAGTGGCCCATCCGGAGCACCTCTTCCGCCCATTTCAAGCCGGGGCAGTAGCGACCGGTTTGGGACTCTACCTGTCACGCGCGTTCATGCGTTCATTCGGCGGAGAATTGCACTACGTGTCGATTCCAGGCGGAGCGTGCTTCGTGGTTAGCCTCACTCCGACACCATCAGGACAGGACTAGCCGATGTCCGCAATTCGCATCCTGATGGTGGACGACCATAGCCTCTTCCGGGAGAGCCTGAGTAGGCTGCTTGAGGGCGATCCTAGCTTTATCGTGGTGGGTCAGTGCGGAACCGTCACTGAGGCTATCGCATCATATTCTGACTCTCCAATCGATGTGGTCTTACTTGACTACGATCTCGGCGAAGAACAAGGGTCCCGTCTGCTTCCCGAATTGAAGACTCACCTTCGTGCGACAAAGGTTCTCATGGTAACTGCCGGCATGTCGGATGTAACCGTCTTTCAGGCCATGGAGGCCGGTGCCTCCGGAGTCTTCCTGAAGCACAGTAGTCTGAATCAGTTGGTGATCGCCATTCAGAGGGTTGCGAAAGGTGAGATTTGGTTGGACTCGGCAGCTGCGCACTCTCTCTTCGGCGGCACAAGTACGTGGAGAGAACGCTTCGAGCGCACCCAACCTCTCACATCTCGACAAAGTGAGGTCTTGAGAGGCATTCTCGATGGGCTCACAAACAAGGAGATCGCTTGGAATCTTAAGGTCTCCGAAAGCTCCGTCAAGGCCGTCATTCAGGAGTTGTTTCACAAAGCCGGTGTGAGAACACGGAGTCAACTCGTGAGAATTGCGATTGAAAAACACTCGTCCGATTGGCTGCGCTCGAAAGTGAAGGACTAGGTTGCAACGTACATCGGCTAAGTAATTGCAAACAGGCGATGCAGCCGTGCAAATCTAGGAATGGCGGTTTTAATTCCACTGGTTGCTCCAATTCCCTTGCGGACTTTGAACTCCTCTTTCGCTCCGTGCCTTCGCTGCCGACAGGAAACCTCCAGTGACATCTCTTCCTGGTGAGGCGCTTAGTATACTTTCTTTCGCGCCCTGACCATCAGCGCGGAAGACGCCCTGTCGCAAACGAGAAAGCCAACAGCATGAGTCTTACCTCCAAAACGATCGAATCTCCCGTGGGAAAGTTGAAACTCGTCGCGAGTGACAAAGGCCTTGCTGCCGTGCTGTGGGAGGACGACCGTCCCCATCGTGTGCGCCTGGGTGAACCGATCCCGGAATCCACTAGCGGACATCAGCCCCATCCTGTTCTCGTTCAGACCGAGCGGCAGCTTAACGAATACTTTGCCGGGAGGCGAAAGGAGTTTTCCCTTCCTCTCGATATCAGAGGCACTCCTTTTCAGAAACATGTGTGGGAGGCCCTGCTTGCCATACCATTTGGTGAGACGAGAAGTTACGGACAGCTTGCGAAACAGTTGGGTAATCCTCGGGCAACGCGAGCCGTTGGCGCAGCGAACGGAAGAAACCCGATACCCATTATCGTGCCTTGTCACCGTGTCATTGGATCGTCCGGAAGACTAACCGGCTTCGGGGGCGGACTTGAGACCAAAGCGCTGTTGCTTGGCATCGAGAAGAAGGGCGGCACCCTGTTCAGCCAGTAGGTTCTCGGTTCAACCTTATACAGGACCACACAAGTTCGACCTGCCGGCACGTTAGAATGGTGCGTTCCCGTACATCCACGAGTCCGAGGTGACATGCAGCGGCGAGAATTCGTTAAATCGTCAGTGTTGACGCTTGGGAGTGCCCTTCTGGCCAGGCCGCTCGCGGCACTTTCTCCTCAGGCCCTCGCGCCGCCGGCGCCACCAAATACCGCCATCAACCGCGTGCTCGTGATGTTCAAGTGCCACTTCGACGCGGGCTTTATCGATACTCAGGCGCACGTCGTGCGACGCTATTTTGCCGAGTATTTTCCTCAAGCCATTCGCACGGCCCAACAAATGCGGCAGGCGGGCTCCGATCATTACGTTTGGACGACCGGTTCGTGGCTGCTCTACGAGTATCTTGAGCAAGCTGGGGCTGAAGATCGGCGCCGCATGGAACGAGCCATCTCTGATGGCGACATCGCTTGGCACGCCCTGCCCTTCAGCTGGCAGACGGAGCTGATGGATCGCTCACTGATCTCCGGCAGCCTGTCTCTCTCGCAATCTCTTGATCGCCGCTTTGGCAGCGCCACGACAGGGGCAAAGATGACCGACGTTCCCGGTCACACCCGCGGCCTTATCTCTCCGCTTGCCGACCATGGAGTCAATTTCCTCGATATCGGTGTAAATGGCGGCAGCACGCCAGCCGATCTGCCTCCGCTGTTTGTGTGGAAAGATCCGGACGGAGCGTCGATGGTCGTCATGTATCACCATGAGTACGGCAGCATCGCGTGTGTGCCCGGCTCAGACTTGGCCATGGCCGTCGTGGTACGTGGAGATAATAGCGGCCCTCATACTCCGCAGGAAATCGCTGATATTTATACCGATCTCGGGCAGCGCTTTCCGCATGCAAAGATCGTCGCCACGAACCTGACCGAAATCGGCAATGCTATTCAGCCCTATCGCAATCACCTTCCCCTTGAAACCCGGGAGATCGGCGACACCTGGATTTACGGCGTAGCCAGCGATCCGCTGAAGGTGGCGCGGTATCGCGAGCTCTGCCGCCTGCGGGAGTCATGGATCTCAGCGAACAAGTTTCAAGTGGGTGACGAGACTGACTTGCGTCTGCTGCGGCACTTGCTGTTGGAGGCCGAACACACCTGGGGAACGGATACGAAGACCTGGCTCGACTTCGAGCATTACACGCCCCAAAGCCTCGAAGCGATGCTGAACACGAAGAACTACCAGGTGGTGGAATTCAGTTGGCAGGAGAAGCGTCAGGATCTCTTCGACGGAATCGCCGCGCTGGCCGCCCCGCTGCGCGATGAGGCGCAAAGTTCAATCGCTGCGCTGGCTCCTGCCCGGCCGGAAATGACAGGGCTGCTACACCAGGCGGACAAAGACATCGAGACTGAGCACTTCATCCTTAAGTTCGACCCTAATACGGGGGCCATTCACCGGCTGCGCAACCGGCAAACGGGACGCGAATGGGCTTCGCCAGATCACCCCCTCGCACTTTTCTCCTACCAGACACTTTCTCAGACCGACTACCGCAACTTTATGGCCGCCTATCTGACGACCAAAGCCGACTGGGCGTGGAAGGATTTCGGCAAGCCGAACATCGAACGCTTCGGTGCACGCAGCCAGAGCTGGTCACCGAAGCTCACAGAGCTTCACGTGCAGCGCATCAGCGCGGGACATCGCGTGATTGCCCGAATGCGGATCGACGATTCAGAGGCATTGCAAAGTGGTCGCGCAGCATTTCCCGGCACGATGTATCTGGAACTCATCATGCCCGATGCAGAACCCGTCGTGCACTTGAACTTCTATTATTTCGACAAGCTTGCCACGCGAATGCCCGAAGCTCTCTGGCTGACGTTCAACCCTGTCATCACCGATCCGAGCAGCTGGACGATGGACAAATCCGGTCAACGGGTTTCTCCCTTCGATGTAGTTGCCGCCGGCAGCCGGCATCTGCATGCCGTCACAAAGGGTCTCGGGTACAAAGACGAGCGAGGATCGCTGGAGATTGAAACGCTCGATGCTCCACTGATTGCGTTGGGTGAAAAATCACCTTTGAACTTCTCGCGATCGCAGCCCGATCTTTCCGCAGGTGTTCATTGTGGACTCTTCAACAACGCATGGGGAACCAACTACATCATGTGGTTCAAAGAAGATATGCGCTTCCGATTCCTGCTGCGTGCCTGAGGCGCGTCCGATCTACAGGAGACTAGGAAACCGGCGCTTTCGAATAAATACGACTGGCGATAATAGTTGCCTGCGGAGCATTGGATCCAAAGCTCCTGGTCTCAATGAGCAACTCGAATGGCTGAATTTCTCCGTTTGCTGCGCGAGCCTTATTCAACACAGGCAGCATTGCTTCCCGGTTGAAAAGAATATCCGTAGCGGCTTGTGTCCCTGCCATCGTCAGCCCCTCGATAATAAGGACCCAGCCTGTGTCGTTCAGGTTCCGTGCCAATGCGATCACGGCATAGGTGCGGTGCGACGGCGCCGTGGCGTCGTTCTGGTAAACAGGCAACTCCCGCTGCAACGGATGCCGGTTCATAATCACCGACTGATTCGGCCTCGGCTGGTATTCAAACTCGAAATTCAAATTCTTCTGGAACAGCTCAACCCACGGATTTGAAAATGATGAACCAATCAGGATTGCGTTGGAATCCTTCAGGTCTTCCATGTGAAGCTCGCGTGCATAGCGCACACTGAAACGCTCCGGCGTTGCTTCCGGCAGCCGTGAGAATTTCAGGACCGTGTCTAGGTCGGCCATGCTCGTATAGCGCTGCTGGTCCAGATCGGCCATATTTTGCGCGTCAATGTTGTAGGGATTCTTGATTGAGGCGTAGTCGCGGCTGATGTATTCAGACAGATTTACAGAGTGATGGGTGAGGTTCTGAATCATGACGATGCCGTCGTCTGCAGGAACCAGGAGTGTTTGGCGTGACTTGTCGAAGATTTGCGCCCATAACGGATGAGAAGTGTCCGCTGAAACAGAAGCGGCCCGCTGTGACAATGTCCACACAACGAAGCCACAAATAAGCAGAACCACCGCGACCGCAATGAATCCAAATGTCCAATATCGCGGACGCTCGGCGGTGGAGTACGGCTCAATGGGCAAAGGTTCCTTCGGGATCGTAACGGTCCGCGTTTCCGGAACTTCCTCTTCGTGTGAGGTCGCGGCATCAGGCAACCGGTTTGGCTCGAAATGGGGAACGTACTTTCCCCGCGGAATGCTCAGCCTCAGCTCTTCCTGTTTTCCCTCCGTCTCGAAATAGTGGTCTAGGCGCTGGCGCAGATGCCGCGCATAGCTTCTGACGATGTTGTCTTCGGACGGGTTGTAGCCGGGCCGCCTGCCAAAGACCTGTACCCCAATCTGGTGCTCGCTGATCTCCTCTGTCTTTCCGCTCAGAGCCCGATCGCAAACATAGAGCAGGAAGTTCGAAAGCAAGGTTGAACGCGCGAAACTTGAACTAACGGCGATCCGCCGTGCCAGTTGCCACCGCTGGTCGTCAGCCGGATGCAGGTTCTCCCATTGCGGCTCCTGCGGCAGCTCGTGAACAACCACGGTCGTTTTGTCGGAGGTATCGAGGTCTAGAGACCAGGGGGTTGGCTGATTCATTACCTTCTCGTATGTGCGCAGCGTAACAAATTTTCTTTAACCGTCCGTCAACACTTCGGGCTAATTCCTGTTCCCGCAGTGCGATATCGTCTCCACGATAGTCCTTTTGCAAACAATTGAAAACACGCCGCAAGTCACGGTGTACGACAGGTGTAAACACCGGGTAAACCCCTTGCCCTTCCTCAAGCTAAGTGAGAACAATGGCGCGGAGCATTTTCTCGGAGGCAACAGGAACACCCAATGTTACAAAACAATAAATACAGCACATCGCGTCCGCGGTCAGTAGTGACCGGCATACCAAATAATGTACCCCTCTGGATCTTGCTCCTGTTCTCAGTAGCGATATTAGGGAATCAAGCAGCCGTGGCTCAGCTCGATACCGGGGGAATTACCGGGACGGTCACCGATCCGGCGGGAGCAGTGGTGCCCGGGGCGAAAATCACGTTGACGAATAACGGAACAGCGGTCAGCACCGTGACCAATTCCACTGCAACCGGCACATACTCTCTGAACGAGATAAGGCCTGGGACCTACACGCTCCAGGCGGAGGCGCCAGGATTTCAGCGGTTCGCTGACAAAGGCGTCGAAGTGCATGTCCAGCAAACCCTCACGGTTGACATTCGATTCGCTACGGGCACCGTCAACCAGCAGGTCACCGTCACGGCCGCGGCTCCACTACTTCAGGCCGAAAATGCGGCGGTTGGTCAGACAATTACGACGGAAACCGTCAATGACCTGCCTTTGCAGACACGGGACTGGGCTTCGCTGGCGCAGCTGTCGGCGGGAGTCGCAACGGCGCCGGTCGGCAATCCCAGCAGCGACTCCGGGGCTACGAGCAGCGCCTATTTCTCGGTTGACGGCGTTAACCTCTGGCAGAATGACTTCCGGCTCAACGGCATCAACGACAATATCGAGGTCTATGGCGGCTCTTCAGTGGGCAGCAACGCTGCAATTACTCCTCCGCCCGACGCCATACAGGAATTCAAGCTGCAAAACGGCGACTTCAATGCTGAGTTTGGACACTCCACAGGAGCCGTTATCAACGCCGCCATCAAATCCGGGACCAACCAGGTTCACGGCGACGTCTGGGAGTACCTGCGCAATGACGTCTTCAACGCAAACCAGTTCTTCAACAGTGCGTCACATGCGCCAACGCCCGAGTATCGCCAGAACCTGTTTGGCGTGACGATAGGTGGACCGGTTTATCTGGGAAAACTCTACGATGGCAGGAACAAGACCTTTTTCTTCTTTGACTATCAGGGCGGCCGCTACATCACACCGTCCACCTACACCAGCACGGTCCCTACCACGGGTATGGTGTCGAGCGGCTTTACAGACCTGCAGGATCTGATCACCTTTAACAGCGGAGCTTCAACGGACGCGCTGGGCAGGAAATTCAGACACGGCACGATTCTCGATCCCGCAACCACCCGCCAGGTAGCGGCCGGAGCGTTCGATCCGTTCTCGGGTCTTCGCAATAACAGCAGCAGCGCGGTCTACGTCCGCGATCCCTTCTATACGGGAGGGAGCATCGTAGGCATGACAGACTTCACGGGCTCGACGCAGTACCTCAACATTCTTCCGGTCGGGCGCATTGATCCAAATGCCTTGAATCTCCTAGGAGTCTATCCTGCGCAGAATCAAGCTGGATTCGCAAACAATTATGTAACGCTCGTGAAACAGCCGCAGAACACCGACTCCTACGACATCAGGATCGATGAAAACTTCAACGCAAGCAACGTCTTGTTTGGGGTATTTGACCGAAGCCTGATTTCCAGAGACGTTCCATCGAGTTTGCCCGGCGTGGCTGTAGGCGAGACCGGCGGCCGGAACGACAGCTTCCCGGCTTATGCATGGGCGGTCGGGTATTCGCATGTCTTCACACCAACGCTGAGCAATGACATGCACGTTGGAATGGTTCACTCCGACAAGCTTCAGCGGTCTTTCTACGGAAACACTTTCGGCATTCCCGCCCAGTACGGCATCGGCGGCATACCCCAGGTTGCCAACAACGGTGGCCTGCCACCGATCACGATCAATGGGCTGACACACATTGGCGTGGGTAATTTCACCCCGACCCTTCAGTACGTCTGGAGCATTGAAGGATCAGACAGTGTGACCAAGGTTTTCCGCAGTCACACATTCAAGGCCGGTCTTCAGATCGACGACCTTGAAGGTAACATTTCTCAACCGCCTCAAGGCAGAGGAGATCTCAACTACAACGGACAGTACTCCGACATTCCCAACGTCAACAACAATCTGAACGGAATCGCCGATCTGCTTCTCACTCCGATGCTGTCCACGGTTGGAGGCGTCAACGATGTCGGCGGTATGAGCAGCTTCTCGGGATCGAATATCGCTGCCACCGATGACCATCGCTGGTACTGGGGAGCTTACTTCCAGGACGACTGGAAAGTCACTCCAAATCTGACCCTGAACCTCGGACTTCGCTGGGACTACTTCACTCCGTATGCCGAAATCAACGGACGGCAGGCGAACTTTATCCCAGCCGGAGGCAACGGAAACACGGGCATTTACTACATGTCCAACAAAGGTTGCCAGGTGCCCAGGTCCGCCTCGTTCGATGCGCTGCTTGCAAGCAGCAATATTTCGCTCGACTGTGTCTCCGGCCTGACGCTCGGCAATGCTCAGAAGACTAACTTCTCTCCGAGAGTGGGTTTCGCGGAGCGTGTCACGCCATCGCTTGTTCTCCGCGGCGGGTACGGTATTGCTTTTGGGGCCCTCGGAAATCTTGGCTACGGCGGGACCCTGGGCACTAACTATCCGTTCGTTTACACATCCACATTTAACAGTCCTGACTCCCAGCACCCCCTGCTGCTGTCCACTGGCCAGCCAGCCACTATGGAAAATGCCTTCACGACGATCAATTTAGAGGATCCGACAATTAACAGCGGCCAAGGCCTGAATCTCTATGGACGTCAAAATAACTTTCAGACTCCCTACATTCAGACCTTCAACCTGACGGTACAGGATCAATTCACGCAGCACGATTCAGTGCAAGTCGGATATGTAGGTACAGTTGGCCGGCACTTGGACAATCTGGGATATAACAACTCTCCCACCGAAATCCTGCCTCCCGGTGTCAATCCTCAGAACTATATTCCTTTTCCTAGTTTCGCCAGAAATTCAACCTATGAAACCACAAATGCCAAGAGTAGCTATAACTCTTTGCAGGCAACGTATGAGCATCAACTGAGCTTTGGATTATCCGTACTCGCTAACTACACTTACAGTCGATGCCTTAGCGACCAACATACACAGGCGTCACAGAATCAGCAGTTCCGCGCTGAGTGGCTTCCCGGCTTTGGGATTAACGGAGACTATGGCCTCTGCGATACCGACGCCTCTAACTTGGTTCACCTTTCGGGTACGTACGATCTGCCCTTCGGCCGCGGCCGGGCGTTCTTGTCCGACTCGAATCGGGCAGTGGATGCAGTCTTAGGCGGCTGGGTGGTCAACTTCATCTATTCGCATCAGGGCGGTCAGCCGGTCACGGTCGGTTGCCCAGTCGCGACCACCGCGAATGGCGTCTTTGGCTGCTTTGCCAATAAAGTCCCGGGCGAGAACCCATACGCCGGTCCGCACAACTACAAACAATGGCTGAACCCTGCTGCCTTCGCTCAACCGCCAGTGGCTACTCAGATCAGCCAGACCGACATTGCCGCCCTCGGCGGCGGTCCCCAAAATGCGCGTGGGCCAGGTTTCAACAACCTGGATTCGTCTGTCTTCAAGAACTTTTCTTTTACCGAAACCCTTCGCTTGCAATTCCGCGCGGAAGCCTTCAATACCACCAACACACCGCAATTCGGACAACCCGGAAGTCTGAACACCTTCAATAATCCAACAGGGGGCTTCAGTTCCATTACCTCTATGAGAGGCAACCCTCGGACGTTGCAACTCGCGTTAAAGCTGTTCTACTAACCACGCGCATCTGCAAATCACCTTGCTCCGGTGTGACCGCCGCACCACGGTCCATCGGAGCCTGTGCTTTATGAAGAATTGGCCATGACTTCTGCTCCCGAAACCGTTACAGTCGTTGTCTCCTCGACGCGACGATGATCCTCGCTAGACCGTAAGAATGGCCGCGGGGTTAGCGTCGGCAAGCAATAAAAATCCCTGGCGGCTATGCCAGGGATTTTCAGGGTTCGAAACTCGCGAGCTAGTCGTTGGTCTTGGTCTCTACTTTGACGGTGTAAAGAGTTGCAGGCGCACGTGCCAGATTACGGACTGGCCGGGCTTGAGGGTAACCATCCCCGTATCCATTCCGTGCCATTCCTTCCCCCAAGGATCCCCAAAGTTGAACTGCTCTTCAATCGCCGTGAACTCTTTCGTCGGAGGCGCATACACCTGTACAGTCTTGATCTCGGGAGAAATCCCTTCAACCTTGACGCCATAGTTTGAAGCCGGATCGCTTAGATCGACATCGACAGCCCCATTCGTGCGCTGAAGCTTCGACCAGTTGTCGTCGAGGAAAATATCGTCAAGCGGTTTTCCATCGGCAGCCGTAAAGTCGTACTTCGTCCCCTTCACCGGAATTAGCTTGCCTGTTGGAAACACATCGTCGTAATTGTTGACCTCCGCCGTCTGCTCTCCCGGAACGTGCAGGCGAGCCTGCTTGCGGTCGCCACTCGGAATGTTGAAGTATGGGTGCCACCCGATAGCAATCGGTTCGGCCTCTGTGCCCACATTCTTAGCGGTGATCGTTGCATCGACTGCGTCTCCGGTGAGAGCGATCGTGAAATTGAGATCCGTGTTCGACAGCCAATAGCCGCCGAAGTTGCCCGCGTGGATCGTGCCCGTGACGGTCTGGCCGTCCGCCGTTGACTCGGTTTTTACATCATCCGTCTTCGAAGCAAGGATCAGGCCGTGCATGGCATGCGGTTCGGCGCCCGGATTCTTCCCTTTCCAGTTCGCCGGCAGAGTGATCGTCTTGCCCTTCCACGCAGTGGTAATGGTCTTCCCATCGGCCGACAACTTACCGCGAATGCGGTTGGGATATGGAACCAGAAACGCTCCGCCAAAGGTGAAGCTCGCGTTGCCGTTCTGGTCGTCCGGACCACCATTCAGCTTGGCGGCAGCGTCAGCGAGTGATGGAGACGCGAACACGTCAACTTCGCCCTTGCCGGGGATGTTGGCGGTTATCTGAAAAACATTCATGCCGCGGCCCGGAAGAACCGTTGCAGAAAGGAACTCGGGTTTCTGACCGCCGCTGGTCGGCTTTCTCTCAAGTTTGACAATATCCTGGCCGCCAACCTGCTGCGGCGCAGTAGCGGCGGCAGGTTGGGGCGTCGTGGACTCCGATGGTGGCGGCGCCTGTTTGCATCCGGCGACTGAAAGGGCCGTAGCGGCGGCAAGCAAGAGCATGGAATGAGAGCGAACGGACATGAAGGGCAAACCTCGGATTTAAATAGTCTCTGAGCAAACGTTTCCAGCCGTTCAGGTTGAAAACAAAAGCGAGCCCATTCTACGCCGTATCGCCCCAATCGTGTCGTCGCCGACGTTTAGAATCATAGGAGTGCCAGCCGAATCGCAAACTGCCCAGAGTGCTCTCGCCCAACTCAACACGCGCATCATCGCCTGCGATCGTTGCGTGCGGCTGCGAGAGTACTGCACCCAGGTCGCCGCTGCCAAGCGCCGGGCATACGCCAACTGCGTTTATTGGGGGCGTCCCGTTCCCTCGTTCGGCGATCCGGATGCCGCTGTACTGATCGTCGGCCTCGCACCAGGGGCACACGGATCGAATCGGACTGGGAGGCCGTTTACAGGCGACGGATCAGGCAACTTTCTGTACCCTGTTCTCTACAAAACCGGCTTCGCTTCGCAGCCAAATGCTGTCAGCCGGGATGACGGAATGCGGCTTAGAGGAATGCAGATCACTTCAGTGGTGCGGTGTGCGCCTCCCGGCAACAAGCCTCTTCCTGGCGAGCTTGCCAATTGCGCACCCTACCTCGACCAGGAGATCGCTGCCCTTGAAAATTTGCGCGTCATCGTATGCCTGGGGAAGATTGCCTTCGACGGTGTACTGCAACATTTCCGCCGCACGGGGAAACTCGCTCGACGGGGGGAATTGAAGTTCGCCCACGGCGCAGAGTACACCCTACCCGATGGACTGACGCTGCTCGCCAGCTACCATCCCTCTTTGCAGAACACAAACACCGGCAAGCTGACCGAAGAGATGTTCCTCAAGATTTTTCAACGTGCAGGCGAAATCGCTCGCGCTAGATAACGTCAACAATTCAGTTCGCTGATGTGAATCTTGGAGCGGGAGACGGGGATCGAACCCGCAACCAACGGCTTGGGAAGCCGCTACTCTACCATTGAGCTACTCCCGCAGTAGCGAAACCTGATATTGCCAGAGTAACCTCCGTGCCCGCTGAAGGGCAAGAGGTCCGGAAGCCGACAGCGTAGTCGGCTCGGGCCTATCTTGCTAGGAGTTGCGATATCCTCGCGCGGTACCCGCGGCTCATCGGAACCTTTTGGCCGTCGTGCATTAGCACGAACGATTCGCCCTCCTGGGAATCTGTCCTGATCTCTTTCACGTGTTGCAAATTGACGATCGCTGAGCGATGCACGCGGATAAAGCAATTCGGATCGAGCCGCGTTTCAAAGTGCGCCATGGTTTCGCGGAGCAGATGATTCTCGCGGTCAGCACAAATCCGAACGTAGTTCTCCTCCGCGCCGATCCACCGGATATCGGTCATTGGCAGAAACAGGATTCGGCCCTTTGACTTGAAAACCAGTCGCGTAGCGTAGGAAGCCCCTTCCTGATCATGCTTCTTCCCTGCTCCATTTTCGTGAGAAACGGTGAGCTGTTCCTCTGCTCTCTGAAATGCCTGTCTCAGTCTCTCGCGGGTAAATGGTTTGAGCAGGTAATCAATAGCATTGATCTCGAACGCCCGAATCGCATACTGATCGTACGCCGTCGTAAAAATGATCTTTGGAAGACGCACCTGTTCATTGGCTGCGAGCGCCGAGACAATGTCAAACCCATCCATATCCGGCATGTGGATATCCAGAAGGATCAGGTCAGGATTTGTGAACTGCACGAGATCGATCGTCTCGAGCGCATTTGCGCCTTCGCCCACGATCTCAACGTTGCTGTCGTCTTGAAGCAGCTGCCGCAGCTTCTGCCTCGCTAATACCTCATCATCCGCGATGACCGTCTTGATTTTCATGGGAGTAAACCAATGTGTTGGCGGTTAGACGCGGTGAGAAGCCAAGGGGCAGCAGCAAAATCGCTTGCACCTCACCGTCGGGAAATTCTTTCAGCGTAAAGCGTTGATCGTCGCCATAATGTAATTCTAGTCGAGCCTTAACATTTGCGATCCCAACGCCGCGACCTTCATGATTCGATCTTATGGCTTCAACAAGCCCCCGTCCTGAGTTTCTGACGCATATTCGCAATTGCCCTTCGTGGTTCTGCGCTTCGATACCCAGAAACGCCTCTTCGCCTTGGGTCACCGCCACGCCGTGAACATAAGCATTCTCCATGAGAGGCTGCAGAATCATCGTCGGAACCAGCGCATCCAGAACCTCAGGTTCGATCGCCACGTAACTGTGCACTTTGCCTGTAAATCGCATCTGCTGAATGGAGATGTACATCTGAGTGAACTCGATCTCGTCCGTGAGCGGAATGAGCTTCGCGTCACCTCTGTCAAGCGTCATACGCAGCATGCTGCTCATTTGTTCCAGCATCCGGTCCGCAGCCTCCACGTCGGAATGCATCAGGCTGGAGATACTGTTCATCGTGTTGAAAAGAAAGTGCGGATTCAGCTGCATACGCAACGCGCGCAGTTGCGCATTGGTCAATTCAGATTCCAGCCGGATGGCAGCGTTCTCTCTCTCTCTGAGCTTCTGATAGTAGCCGATACCGCGAAACATCAAGAAGACAACCCAGAAGATGACGAGATTATCCACCATCTCCGAATCGACAAAATAGCCCAGACGATGCAGGTAGGTCCACGAGGTGTTCCCGAGCCGAATATCCCAGGTACACGCAACCCAGATAGCCTCTTCCAAAACGCTGACGACAATACTCAGGGGAACTACGAATATAACTATGCTCTTAAGCGTAGTCCGCTGAATCCATTCGCCCAGCCTCCACCAGAGAACCCAGGAAATCATGCCCCATAGCAGAAAATGAATCGCCCAGAGCAGGTACACCTTGCCAAAGTGGATATCGTAGTTCCACGTGCGCTTGTCGACCCATTCCTGGAGCGCAAAAAGAGCAGCCAACACTAACCATCCCGAAAGGAATACGACGGGATGCATGAATGCAGGACGCTGCGGCTTGGGTTTTGTGTCTACGGTACTCAGCGAATACTTGCTCCGGTTGACGAATTCACTTGCGCTAGCTCCGTAGAATACACCTCGTCGATGGGGAAGAACGCCGATTCACTACCTCCCTGATTGAGGAACACGTCCTTGTTGGGATGGGCGCCCACCCACTGCTCAGCAGAATTTTCCGCCTCCTGCCGTTGATCTACCGGGAGAGCAGCCTTGGCGGCCGCAATCTCCCCATGAACATAGGCCTGAGTTTTATCTCCGCCCTGTTTACCCGCAACGATGAACCATCTGCAGGCGGTCGCGGCGTCTTTCGGAACCCCCTTCCCGTCGCGATAGAGAATCCCAAGGACTACTGACGAACGCCATGAGCCTCCGCCTGCCGCTTCTTCCAGCACCGACTGTGCCTCGCCCGGACTCTGGGGCAGTTCGGGGTGATTCACCAATAAGAGTCCCAGGGAATGCTTTGAGGGGACATACCCAGCCTGGGCAGACACGCGCAGAAATGCCGCAGCTCTCTGCAGGTCATGTTCATGACCCTCTGTGACCGAAAAGAGCGTACCCATCGCATACTCGGCCTCGGGACTATGGTGTTTCGCCGCCTTTTCAAACCAATGCTCCGCATCGCGAGCGTTGCGCTCCGCTCCGACTCCGAGCATGTACAGAAATCCCAGATATGCTTCTCCGCGGGCATCCTCATGTTTTGCGAGGTCGGTCAGCAGCGTCAGCGCTAGATGCGAGTCCTGTGGAACTCCAATGCCTTTCAAATACAAGACCGCGAGGTCGAGTTTGCCCGTCGGAGAGCCTGAAGACGCCGCTCTCTGAAACCACTTCGCGGCTTGTGCCGCGTCTGGCTTCACGCCGATCCCCTTGAGGTAGAGATAACCCATGTCAACCTGGGCACCTGGATCGCCTTGGTCAGCCGCCCTTCGATACCAGTAGGCTGCCTGAGATAAGTCGCGGGATACGCCACGCCCGGTATAGTAATCGCGAGCAAGCTCGAGTTCCTCACGCAGATGTCCTGCGGAAGCCCTGCGCTGAATTTCCTCTGATGGCACATCCGGATTGACATCGGTCACCATGAACGATTTAGCAGACTCTAACCCGACCTGACTCCAAATCGCGGAATAACTGAGTGACGAAATAACTCCCGCCATGACAATTGCAGTTTGCGCCTGCAGTACACGGTTCATGGCCGCCTCCTGATTTGCTGTCATAGACAGACAGCCACATTCATCGTCACCCTGCGAATCGGCGCATTCAGGATGCTTCCCCACAACACCCGAGGCGGTCGTTGATTGATCCTCCCTCCTTGTCCCGGAAATGAAATGACTGATCACAAATCGAAGAATTATTTATTCCGCCGAGATCCGAAGCCTGGAGCAACGACAAGCCTCCCGCTCTTGTCGGAGGCCTGCTGGTCCTGCCTGACTTGAACCAAACCGCTTGTCACCAGTGGAGGACGAGTGGTCACTAATCCGCATTTTGGGATTCTGATGGCAGGATTATTCAGAAATACGGAGAAGCTCTTACCCTGTTCTCCTGCCCGTCGTTCACTTTGAGGATGCTTATCTCCGTATCGTGCATCTTGTCAGCACCCTGGAGCCATTGGTCACAAAATGCTTTTTGGTCTTGATAGGGCTAGTTGGTTGCATATCTGTTTTCTAATGTAGAAAGCCAGTGACGCAACGTCCTAGTTAGCGGATGCAGCAACGCAGACATCGAGATCGTACCCAGCTCGCTCTTGAGAGTCACAGAAGCCTTAACACTTTCGACTCGGTTTCTGATCTGCACAAGCTCTTACCGCAGGAGCGAGAAAAATGACACGGAGGCAGGAAATGGGATCAATTCGAGCAGTCTGGAATGCCGCTTTATTATTGGCTGCTGTAGCCGGATTTGTCTTGGTAAACCAGAATGCGATTGGTCAGGGAATCACGACGGGCTCCATTGCCGGCACGATTGCCGATCAGCAGGGCGCGGTCGTACCCCAGGCTTCAATAACCGCGGTGCAGTCCACTACTAACGCGACGTTCAAAACGGTAAGCGGCGGCGACGGACTGTTCGCCATTCACGACTTGCCCATCGGCGACTATACGCTGACGGCGACGAGCAGCAACTTCAGCCCGCTAACGATCCGGAATCTTCATGTGAACGCCGGCGTGACCACGGACGCTGGGACACTGAAACTTACCGTGGGAGCATCAACAGAATCGGTCACGGTGGAATCGACGGCGCCCATTCTTAATACAACCGAGGCACAAGTGAGTACGTCGTTTGATTCCGTTGCGGTTCAAAGCCTTCCGCTCAATACGAACTTCGACAATCTCGCTCTTCTCGCGCCCGGTGTCGTGCAGACGCACGACGCGGGTTTCAGCAATTCTAATGGCGTCGGCATTTCGGCCAACGGACAGCGCGGCCGGTCCAACAACTTCGAGATCGATGGGCAAGACAATAACGACAACACCGTAGGCGGCCCTCAGGTCTTCTTCGGCAGCGCGGACGCGATATCCGAAATTCAGATCATTACCGACAATTTTGGGGCCCAGTACGGCCGCAACATGGGCTCGGTGGTGAATTATGTAACTAAATCTGGCACAAATAGCTTCCATGGCACCGGCTTCGAATACTACGTGGGTTCCTGGGGGAGCTCCCTTCAAAACCAGCAGAAGAGTCCGCTCTTCGGATTCTGCGCGCCCGGTGAAAATCCCTCCGATGGATGCCAGCCCGTTACCGTGCCACGCGTAGTTGACAACAAGTGGGGCGGCACAATTGGCGGGCCGATCATCAAGGACAAGCTGTGGTTTTTCGGAAGCACCTATTGGGACCACACGCGCGAAGGCGGCTCTGTTTCAACCTCGGAAGGCGCAATTACGCCCACCCCAAACGGTTTGACCCAGTTGCAGGCGGCGTTTCCAGGAAACCCAGCCGTGGCGTCGCTTATGAATCAGGGACCGTATGGGATCAAGACCGGCAATCCAATACCGGTAGCGGGTTCAACAGTCACGCAAATGGTGTCGGCGGATGGGGTCAATTTCGTTCCGATAGAATTTGCTGGGGTAGCGAGAACAGTTCCTGCCCTGTTCAATGATGAAGAGGTCCTGGGACGCCTGGATTGGCAGCCTTCAACGAAAGACCGCTTCTTCGTCCGCTACTATTACCAAAACGATCTGACTACCGGCGACCTGGCCAATGCTCCAACTGCCATCGCAGCCGGCGGATACATTCAAATACCCGCTAGAACTCATTCGATTGGCGCCGACTGGACGCACACATTTTCGCCTGCCTGGATCGATCAGCTCCGATACAGCTATCAGGAGGCGGTGAGCAGCTTCGACGGAGGCGGCGTCCCCGATTGCACCGGAAACAATTTCACGGCATGCCCGAGTTCGATTGCGTTTCAGGATGGCACCGATTTCAGTTATGGCTACTCCAGCGCTCTCCCATCGCAAAAATTTATCAAGATAACCCAAATCCAAGACAATGCAAACTGGAGCCATGGTAGTCACAGCATCGCCCTGGGCGGTGCCTATGAGTATCAGAATTCCCCCGGCACCTTTCTGCCGGGTTACAACGGCACTTTAACCTTTCAGGACCTCTCCTCCATGCTTCAGGGGAATGGTTCTCTTGCTTTAACCGATGGCAACCCGGTGATTCCCTTCAGGGAAAATGATGTCGCTCTCTACTTTCAGGATGACTGGAAGATCCGTCCGGACCTCACGCTCAACCTGGGCTTGCGGTGGGAGTTTTTCGGACAGGCGGTGAATGTGTTGCACAATGAAACCGTCGCGCGCCAAACTGGCTCAGATCCTCTATGGGATCCCTCCCTTCCGCTCTCCGTGACCACTTTCCAGAAAGTTCCTAACCGCTGGAAGAATTATCAGCCGCGTATCGGCTTTGCGTGGAATCCAAGTCACAGCCGGCTTGTGGTTCGTGGGGGGTATGCCATCAATTTTGACCCGGACTTTTACAACATCTACTTGAACTCAGGCACTTTCGCCCCGGTGGCAAATGCTGGTGCGATCACGTGCGGAGGCGGATATCAGTGCTTGCCGGCTACCGGCACAACCGGCGCGACTATACGCGCACAGAACCTTGCAGCACTCCCGATCGGCGGCGACCCACGTTTTGACGTTGAAGGGCCCCTTTTGCCCAACTTCCGCAATCCTTACACGCAGACCTATTCCCTTGGCATCCAATATGGAATCGGCAACACGGCGGTCGTCGAAGTGCGCTATGTCGGCAATCACACCGCGGCCCTCTTTCAGGCGCTCGACGGAAATCCAACTCTCGAACCGTTGGCGTCGGCCTTTCCCAGCTATGTTTCTCCGAGCTCGCTCTGCCAGGACCCGAATGCTCCTGGATATCAGACTCTGAATTGCAATGTGGGAGCATTGCAGGCGGCGGTGGGCAACACGGCTTTCTCGAACTACAACAGCCTTCAGACAAGCGTGACCACCCGCAACTTCCATGGCTTTACGGGCACGGTCCAGTACACCTACAGCCGGACGATCGATAATGCCAGCGAAATCTATCCCACCGGCGCCGGAGGCAACACTCTGGAGTATGCGCAGAATCCTCTGAATACCAATACGGCTGAGCGGGGTGTGAGCGGTATCTCTTATCCCAACGTGTTTGCGTTCGGATTCGTGTACCAGGTTCCGCAAGTAGTCCATGACAATGGTTTTCTCGGTAAGCTTGCGAATGGTTTCTCCATTAATACCATCTATGGATATAACAGCGGTCAGCCATTCACTCCGTTTCAGGGACTTCAACCAAACCCAACCAATCCAAACACCGCAGTGGGTGGAACCTACTGCGACGACTATTTCAATCAGTTCGTTCTGGGAGTAACCAGCTGCCGGCCGGTACAGACGAACCGGAGTGCCCCAAACTCGCCTACCTCGTACGCGGTCAATAACGTGACCACCGCAGACGCGCTTGGCAATCCCTACCCCGGAGTGGGAAGAAACACACTGCGCGGCCAAACCTTCAACAATCTGGATTCGAGCATTTTCAAGACAACTAAGCTCTCTGAGCGATTCAGCCTGCAGCTCCAGCTGAACGTCTTCAACACCTTAAATCGGGATTATCTGGGCACTCCCGGCGCTCAACTGGGAGCACCTAGTTTCCTCACTACGGCCTTCAACTCGGGCCTCTCAGGCACATCCGTGGGCACAAACCGCTACGTGCAACTGGGGGGAAAAATTATCTTCTAAGTCCGTGTCAAAATCGAAGAGGGCGATGCTCATTGGCATCGCCTCTTTTGTTTTGTCATGAACAAAGCCGACAATCTTTAGCTGATCCTGAAACTTACTGAACCTTCCCCTTCGGACGCAGCCGGCTTAGCTCCATCGCGCATGCCATTGCATTCAGTGACGCAATCTTCAGATTGTCCAGCGTGGCCCAGATCCAGAATCGATTAGTCGCTCCGTCAGTTCCACTCTGGCTCCGCACCTGCACCAGCACTTCATTCTGACCCGCGCTGCGCAGGTTATCGGGAGGCTCGGCGTCCGTCGATACAATTTCAATGTGTTCGCCATACAGAGCAGCTTCAACGCGCTCTCGCAGTAGCGACTGATCGAATTCGACTGCAAGCGACAGACCCACACCGTGGAACACCGGCGCATGCAGCACCTGAATGCCAACGTCGGCCAGTTTTGATCCCTGAAGCAGACGATAGTGCCTGCGAATCTGCGCTTCGCTCTTGCCCAGCACCCCGGAACCGCTAAATGACGGCACCATGTTGAACGCCACCTGCGTGTCGTAAATCTCCTTCGGCAAGCTCTGGAAGTTCAATAGCGCCACCGTCTGCTGGTGGATCTCATCGATGGCCGCACGTCCGTACTCCGAAGCCGGCTCGAATACTGTCACCGAAGCAGAGCGAACCTCGCTTAGCCTCCCTAACCGCTTCATGACTAGACCTAGAGCCACTGCAACCGGATGTGCCGGGATAATCGCAGGCGTGCTCAGGGTCACGTCTTCTTCATGAACGGTGGTCGACTCATCCAGCAGCCACGGCGCCCGAACCAGCACACCCGGCGTATCTTCAAGCGCGCTGGAAAGGTCCACAATACTCGCCCCCGCGCCGAGCGCTTCTTTCCAGTGGCTTCGAGTCATCTCCGGCGTACCGGCGAAAAATACAAAGTCCACGTGAACGAACGACCCGTCGTCAATGCGCTGAATGAGAGTCGCTTCGTCGCCGGCTGCCTCCAACTGCCCGGCTTGTGACTCATCATCAATCAGCACAACCTCCGCCGAGCTGAAGACTGAGTCGCCCAGCGCCTCGTTAAGTTCCTTGCCTCGAATTGAGGCAGCTCCAACGATTGCAATCTTGTATTTTTCTGTCATTGTGCCGCCGAACTTGAAGAGGAAGTCAGGGTCTCCGCCCGCATTGCTTTCCGGCGCTGTCGCCCGTAGGCCGCCCGCGCCACGATGCCGGAAAACATATAGACAAGCGCCACAACCAGCAGCAGCTCGCGCGAAAAGAATACGAGCAGATAAATCACCAGCCCAAGCAACACAATCCACCGCACGGGATGCCGACGCGACAGATTGATTTCCTTGCCGCTCCAGAAGCGCCAGGTGCTTACCATAAGAAAACCGACCAGCCCCACGAGCAGCACCCAGATGGCAGCCAGCCACCAATTAAAAATCGGCTGGCCGAAGCCATGCACCACGGCGACAATCATGCCAGCCGCCGCCGGAATCGGCATGCCAACAAAATACTTCCGTCCAGGCCTGCCTGGATTTTTCGGAATCGGATCGCTGCTGATATTGAAGCGCGCCAGACGGCTCGCCCCGCAGATCAGGAACAGAAAGCAGACGAAGCCCCCCAGCTGGATCAGCTTCTCACGAAGCCACGGGTCCATCGTCATGGGAAGCATTCGAAAGCCCCAGCTGAAGGCAAGGATGCTCGGCGCAACTCCAAACGTAATCACGTCCGCCAGCGAGTCCAGCTCTTTGCCAAAATCACTCGTGGTGTTCGTCATGCGCGCAATGCGTCCATCGAGCGCGTCGAAAGGTATAGCAAATCCGATCGCGATCGCTGCGTAATCGAAGTGATGCGGTTCCTGGATAGAGCCCTGGAGGCTTTGAGTGATCGCGTAATAACCTGCCGCAATATTGCCCGCGGTAAACAACGACGGCAGAATATACATCCCTCTCCGCCGTCTTCGTACCCGCGTCTGATCGGGATTGTTCAAACCAGTGTCTCCGCCAGCAGTTCGTCCTTTGCCGGCATCGGCTCTGGCGCCGGAATGTTAGCCAGAATGCTCGAGCCGCCCTTCACATGATCACCCTGCTTAACGTGCAATTGCGCATTGCCTGGCAAAACAACATCGACCCGTGACCCAAACTTGATCAGGCCGACGCGCTGTCCGCGTTCCAGCCGTGTGCCCGGCGTCGGGTTGAAGACAATCCGGCGGGCAAGAAGACCCGCAATCTGTTTGAATGCAACGGTATAGCCCTCATCAGACTCGAACACGGCAAGGTTCTGTTCATTCCTCTCCGCCGAAGCCGGATTCATCGCGTTCAGAAATTCACCTTTCTGATACCGTACTTCCCGCAACGCTCCCGCGATGGGAGATCGGTTCACATGCACGTTGAAGACATTCAGAAAGATGCTCAACCGAAGCGTTTCTCCCTCGGGAGCCGCCACACGCAGGACCTGGGTAACCTTACCGTCAGCGGGCGAAACCACGAGACCCTCACCCTGAGGAATCGCGCGTTCTGGGTCCCGGAAAAACCAAAGGAAGAATGCCGCCAGCAAGATTGGCGCAACAGACCACATCCAGCCGCCAAGAAAGACATGCAGGAGAACAGCAACACCGAGAAAAGCGATTCCGTAAAAATATCCGTCGCGGACCATGGGGCGAAGTATCTAACTCTCTCCCTTGATTATAGGATCTTCGCCCCGTTTCATCCGCACCACCCACCGCAGAGCACACCAACACCCTCTGTAGTCAGGCAATGAAGCGGACCGCGTATCGGAGTTTGTCTGGATTTGTCAGCCAGCGTCAGGCGACGTAGGCTCTTTGATGGCTACTTCGTCGAGCCACCAACTGGTCTTTCACATACAGCTTTAATTTCTTTAGCCGGATTTCTTCGAGTTGTTCCTGTTCGGACAGATAAGGCTTCTGGATCAAGGTCTCCAATTGTTCCGAATAGTGACGATGTTGAGCTTCCAACCGATTTATTTCTTCACTATCCGGCAAGCCGTTTGCTTCCATGTCCATGCGAAGATACCTCCTCTTCATTCAGACGCATTCAACCTAGCACCGGGATGACACGACCTTCAACGGCTTTTTAACAAAAAGTTTTCCACGGCTTAATCTCTTGAATACAGGCTCTTTCCCATCAGTACAGCGTCCTCTTCGGGATCCCGATAGTAACCACGCCGCAAGCCTTCATTGGTCAGCGCCGCCCGCTCATAAAACCGGATCGCCCTCAAATTACCGGCTCGAACTTCAAGCTGAAGTCGCTCCGCACGCCCGGCCGCGGCCCAACCTGAAACGGTGTCCAGCAGCGCGCTTCCCAGACCTTCGCGCCGCGCATCCACAGCCACCACAATTGACTCGATCTCGCAGACCTCCAGAACCTGCCGCGCGACAATAAACCCTGCCAGCCCCTCTTCCTGGATCGCGACAAAAGCACCATGGCGAACTCCGCTCCCGTCGGCCAGGAGCCTCTGGTATATCACGCGATCCCAATGCGGGGCCTCGGGAGTGCTGCATTCCAACGCCAGTACCTCATCCAGGTCCTGAAGCGCCATAGCCCGAATGGCGGTCATTCAGTCTTGTCGGTCGCCGACCGGCGAATATGCTTGGCGAATAGTTCCGCGTCTGAGCGCCGCAGGTAATTCCCATCAATCGTCGCCACATCGTTGAATTCCCTACTGCGCAATCTTGGCGTGGCAAAAGTCAAAGCATCTGCAGCCGAAGGCGGATCGGCAAGGACGGCTTCCGGGAAGACGAGGGCCGTACTCTCCTCGCAGACAGCCAGGCGACCCAGGAGACGTTCGCGGACCTCTCCCGGCAGCAGTAGAGCCTCTTCAGATCTCGTTCCAACGAAAAACTCGCCGCGTCCGGCATCAAGAACGGCCGCGTCCGTCCCTGCCTTGTGAGCCAGCACCGCCAGCCGCGACACGGCCAGCAGCGAAATGTTTAGCGCTTCAGCCAAGGCCTTGGCCGTACTCACACCGATTCGCACACCGGTAAAACTACCAGGGCCATGGACCACGACAACGGCCTCCAGTTCCTGAAGTCCGACTCCCTGTTCCTTCAGAAGCTCCTGTATTTTTGGCACAAGCTCGGCCGAATATGTCTTTCCGGCAAGCTCCTTTTGTCCGATCACGCTGATCGCCCCACCGTTCGATCGCGCCACCGCAACCGTACCCAGTCCGCCGCAGGTATCTATTCCAAGCAGCATCAGACCGGATCCTGGCAGATTTCGAGTAGCACGCCACCTGCGCTCGACGGGTGCACAAAAAAATATAGGCGGCCGCCAGCGCCCACTCGGACTTCGTCCGATATCAACCGCACACCCTTGGCCTTCAAAGCATGCAGCGTGCCGGTGATGTCGTCGACGCGCAGTGCTACATGATGCAGTCCTTCGCCGCGCTTTTTGAGAAATCTGCCCACAGGCGAATCATCATTCGTGGGCTCCAGCAACTCGATGTGGCTTTCGTCCAACGGAATCATCGCGACACGGACCTGCTCATGCTCCACCGTTTCTTCATGCTCTACATTCAGGCCCAGCGCCTCATAAAAGCCCCGTGCTGACTGAATGCTGTTCACGGCAATGCCCAGATGGTCGATTTTGGTCATTGATGCGCTCCACGCGCGTCGAAGACCTGTGCGACAAGGCTGGGCACCAGCTGATATGGATCTTCCTGTCCTGACGCGACCCGCTCCGCATGCTCCGCGAATTGCTCGCTGCTCAAGCCATGAGTGCGCGCCTCTTTCAGCAAAGCTTGCCGCACCATCTCCTCGATTCGCTCCTGCCAATAGGATTTGCGCCGCGCCTGCAGGCGTCCCTCCGCACCCAACCACTCTCTCATCTGCTCGATAGCGTCTAAGAGACCGTCGACGCCCGCGCCCGTCGTGGCGATCGTCTTCACGATCGATGCAACCCATGACCCATTCCGTCCGCTCAACGACTGCAGCGCACGAATCTCCTTCTCCACCTGGTCTGCCCCTTCGCGATCTGCCTTGTTAATCACGAAAATGTCAGCTATCTCCATGATCCCCGCCTTGATGCTCTGCACATCGTCCCCCATACCCGGAACCAGCACGACCACAGTCACGTCCGCGAGCCTCACAATATCAACCTCATCCTGCCCCACACCCACCGTCTCGATCAGCACTACATCTTTTCCGCTCGCTTCGATCACCTGAGAGACTTCAGCCGTCGCGCGCGCCAGCCCTCCAAGGCACCCGCGCGTCGCCATGCTCCGCACGTACAGTCCGTTATCGCCAATCGCCTCCTGCATGCGGATGCGGTCTCCGAGGATCGCGCCTCCGGTAAAAGCGCTGCTTGGATCGACAGCAACCACACCTACCCTTTTTCCTGCTGCGCGCCACGATTGTGCCAGCTTATCGACCACCGTGCTTTTCCCTGCTCCCGGTGAGCCCGTCACGCCGATTCGCAGCGCCGCTCCGGTGTGCGGAAAGCAACCCGACAACACATCAGTGGCCTCGGGAGTATCGTTTTCCACCAGCGAAATCGCTCGCGCCAGCGCCCGCATATCGCCGGCGCATACTCGTTCGACCAGACCCCTCACGCCGGTGGCTACGAAAGATGTCATCCGCAATCGATCATAAATAAAGCAATCAGTCTCTACTATTTTTGCGACGAAATGAAGTCTTCCATCACCGCTTCGCGCATCAGGTTCGGTGGCAGCAAACCCTGAGCGAGAATGAAGTCGTGGAACTTCTTCTGATTGAACTTCGGACCGAGCTGTGCCTCCGTGTCCTTTCGCAACTGCAGCAGTTTCGTATATCCATAAAAATAGGAATTCGCCTGACCCGGCATCCGGAAGGTGTACCGCTCTACCTCCTGGTTCGCAAACGGCACGGAAAACACGCACTCCTCCGTCAGAACCTTCATTGCATCCGCCGGCTGAATCTTCCCCGCCTGCAATTCGGGGTCAAGGAACGCCCGCGCCGCGCGCAGAAGGCGGAACTGTAAAGAAATCAGCTGACCCTCCAACGGCATGTACGGCTTCGTAATGTATTCGGCATACAGACCCCAACCCTCCACATTCGTGCTGTTGAAGGCATACAGCACCCGCGCCTGTGAAACACCGTGTTCAAGCATCGAGTCGAATTGCAGTTCGTGCCCCGGCCGTGCCTCGTGCGCAATCAGCGTCCACGACGCCGCATCGTAAGCATAGTCGTCGACCTTCTCACTCTTCGCCGAGCCGGCTGCTGCCGGCATATTCAGCGGCAACACAAACTCGCCCTGCTGCCCGGTATTGTTCAGGAACGGTGGAGGCACCATGTGCGGAGCCGGTTGCTGTGCGCTCTCTGCCGGTGTGCCCAGCCGAATCCGCGCTGGCCGGTCGGGCAGCGTCACCAGCTTTTCGCTGACTATGATTCCCTCGATGTCCTGCAGCCGCTTTTGGTAAAACGGCAGAATCGCTTCGCCGGTCAGTTGATCCTGCTTCAGGCGGTGAATCACGTCACGATAATCGCTCGAAGTCCACCCACGCTTCTTGGCGATCTGCGCCGCGACTGTTTGCATCTCCCCTTGGTACTCAGCAAACGCTCTGTGCGCCATCTCTGCCAGCTGCGCCGGCGGAACATCGATTCCGAATCCCTCAAGGTTCAGCGCATACTCTTCCGGAGGAAGCCGAAAATCCGTCCTTGCCTTCGGCAGAATCTGCGCGCGTACCCACGCGTCGTAGTCGGTCAGCTGTGCCTTCAGCTTCGCCCATGGCTCTTCCCATCCGATCACGCCATATTTCCTGAATAGATCCGGAATACCCTCCTGATACATCCCGTTCCGTTCCAGCCCCGTCTCCACCTGCGCCTTCGCGGGATAAATAATGCCCGTCTTGGCCATTTGGCCTTTCGTGCGTTGCTTCAAAATCTCTGATATTGGCTTGTATCCCGGCTCCAGGCCCGCATACTTGCGCAGCCGCACCAGCGCTGCCCTACGGCGCTCAGGAGCAGTCTGGTCATCGAGCAACCCCTGCAATCCTCCGAAGACATACGCGCTCGCATTCAGATACGGAACCTCATGGGCCTCGCTGAAGTCGTACTGCTTCAACCCTAGCTCCGTCGTCTGGATGAGGATCTTAAGATCCTCATCCACATATTTGTTCTTCTCTTCGCCCGCGGCCACACGCAGCTTGTCAAGTACGGCCTTGGTTTCAGCTATCTGTGCGTCGTCATTCTGCTTCGTCGGCTGCGCGATTCCCTCGTCGAACTGAGCCAACCCCTGTTGAGATGCACCCTCCGGCGAGTACTTGTTGTTGATATCAAGCAAAAGACCGGTGTATTGGTTGCTGTTCTCAATCCAGCTCTTGTCCGTTGAGTTCGCCGTCTGTGCCAAGCCAACACAGCCAGTCAGCAGGATTGCAGTTATCACCCCTTGCGCTACAAAACGCATGGAAAATGCCTCCTCAAAATGGTTCAGAGAGCAATTCAGAACACAAGACTAATGCACTTGGACATGACCTTCCCCGCGAACGGAAGCAACTTTGCGACGAACGGTCGTAAACGCGTGACGGTAGACCTTCATCTCTCCCAAAGCTGCCGAGCCCGCGACCACCGGAAGCCACAAAGCGAAGCGGTCGCCTGTAGCGGCCAGCTACCCGCGCGACGGATGAACCTTCAGAATCTCTCTCCCGATGACCATCCGCTGAATCTCGCTCGTGCCCTCGCCGATCGTGCACAGCTTCACATCGCGATAGAACTTCTCGGCTGGATAGTCTTTGATGAACCCATAGCCGCCATGCAGTTGTACAGCCTCATTGCAGATCCGCACCGCGACCTCGCTTGCATACAGCTTTGCCATGCTCGATTCGCGCGTCACGCGCTGTCCGGCGTCCTTGAGCACTGCCGCGCGCTGGGTGAGCAGTCGAGCCGCATCGAGTTCCGTCGCCATATCGGCCAGCTTCCACTGGATTCCCTGGAACTCCGCAATCGCCTTTCCGAACTGCCTGCGCTCTTTCACGTACTTCACTGACGCATCCAGCGCCCCGCGCGCAATTCCCAGCGACAGCGCCGCGATCGAGATTCGTCCGCCGTCAAGCACCCGCATCGAATCCACAAATCCCTCGCCCAGCTTGCCCAGCAGGTTTTCCTCGGGAATCTCGCAGTCCTCAAAGATCAGTTCCGAAGTGTCGCTCGCCCGCAGGCCTAGCTTGTTTTCCTTCTTGCCGGGCCGGAACCCGGGAGTTCCCTTTTCCACCACAAACGCTGACAGGCCACGCGTGCCCTGTTCTCGATCTGTTGCTGCGATCACCACCGCCACATCGGCGTAGTGGCCATTGGTTATGAACGTCTTGTTGCCGTTCAGCACCCATCGATCTCCCTTTCGAACCGCCGTTGTCCGCGCGGCGCCCGCGTCCGAACCTGACCCCGGCTCTGTCAGTCCCCACGCCCCCAGCCACTCACCGCTGGCCAGTCGGGGAACATACTTCCGTCGCTGCTCCTCGTTACCGGCAAGGAAAATGTGATTGGTGCACAGCGAATTATGTGCCGCAACAATGATGCCCACGGAACCGTCCACCGCCGACAACTCCTCGATCGCCAACGCATAATCGACATAGCCCAGCCCGGCTCCGCCATATTCCACCGGAAAAATGACCCCCAGCAGGCCCATCTGCCCGAGCTGCTTTACAACCTCCGCGGGAAATTCGCTGGCTTCATCCCACCGGGAAACGTTCGGTGCGATCTCTCGCGCCGCAAATTCTCGGATTTCTTTCCGCAGCTGCTCCTGATCCTCAGTCAACGTAAAGGGATAGGTGGATACGGCATTCTGCTCCGCTGCCGGCGCGCTCATAAGATGACTCCAATAAAATGGGTATCGCAAAAACTTGTGATCCTATCATTCGCAAGAGACAGTTGTCGCCATCTTAGCCTCGCGCAGGCAGGAAATCGGCCGATTTCCCTTCACAATCGCATTTCCCGATACTTCACTCGCGCTTGCAATGAGGCTGAAACCACGGCGAATCGCTGGCTCTCGCGGTCGTCTGAATAGGTTCGGAAACGTTATCTTGCGGTATCGCGCGAAGCGTTTTAGGTGTGGCTCTGGGATAAGAAAGGGCGCAGCAGTCCCATCAACCCGCGCTCACCGTGCCACGGAGCGACAGAATGGACCGACCAGTAGTCCAATTCGTGGCCGGGCCGTGGCCTGCGCAGGCACACTTTTTGCCCGCGCCCGCTGGCCCGGGTGCTTTTACTCAGGAGACCGCTACCCCGCCCTATCTGAATCCAGATCCTCTCGCCCGGAGCAGGGTCTCCCCACTACTCACCCGACATCCCGCGTCCCGACGCAGTCGACTCCCGCGCAGAACCCCGCGTCGTCCTCGGCGCGATCGCGGCGGTGGGATCCTCAGATGCCAGGACCCGCAGGAGGACAACCCTTGCAAGGATGAATGTTGAATCTGGCTACATGCTTTGCATCTTTATTGCTGTCGTCGTTGTGGATGTGGTGGATCGTGATCTGATATTCGCCTTGTGATTTGGCAGGAATTGGAATCACGACTGGACTATTTGTCGAACCCTTCAATGGCGCATTCGAGAACGGATTAGTGCCGACGAACTCCACTTCAAAGTAGCTGTAGTTCGGCGCGTTGCTCCGAACTTCCAGGACACCGCCCTCCTCAAGATGCCAGCACGATGATGTGTCATCAGGATCAGGCAATTCGATAACTGCGCTTGTAGGTTTAAGCTGGTCTATTTTGTGTGTCATATTAATCCTCTTTCTGGGGAAGTGAGTCATTTGACTTTTCGAGCGATCCGCCTCGGCTGACGAATTCAGCCTGGAGCACGTGTGACACTATGCCCATCGCAAGCCCTTCGAACCCTCACGAACTATTCATATTGTTCTCACACCTCCAACATTCGCTCGCAGGATTGCGGCCTGGCAAGACAGAGTTTCTTTCGGTCTTCGGAGTCATTCCATCAAACTCCTCGGATTTACCGCTGCCGGCCCCGCTGCTGTAGCTGCCGATTTCGAGCGGGCCAACTGCCGGTAACGCGGGTCCTCCCGTAGCGCTTGCATGTCGGGGAAGAGCATTACCTGAAAGACGGTCGCACCCATCCGAAAGCAGGTCGCCAGGGTGGCCAGCGCCGCGTCGCGTTGACCCAGAGTTTCCAGGATCCTGGCCTTTGAGATCTGTGAGTCCATGTCATCGGCTCCCAGCGATTCGGCTTTCTGTATGAGGGAAAGGGCGTTCTGCCGATTGCCTGACTTAACCTGGTAGAGAGCAAGGAGCATCCAGTCCGGGCCGTTTGCAGCATCGGTTTGAAGATGCCGTCCTACCTCTTTTGCGGCCCGCTTATAGGCGCTTTTCGCTTCGTTCTGTTGGTTGTGCAACGAGGAGTAGCAATCGCCAAGCTCTAACCAGTTGGTATCATCAGCCGGGTTGAGTTCCACGGCTTGCAGAGCGAACGGCAGCGCCTCCTCATATTTGCCTTGGTAACGCAGCGCTTGGGAAGTGTTCACAGCCGCTAGGTCGTTAGCCTCCAGGGCGAAACTCTTCTTTAGACTTTCAGTCGCTTCGGCAAAATCACCGATCCTAAGATACTCTCCTCCGAGGTTGCCGGCGGCCAGCGAACTCTGTGGCGCGGCCGAGCTTGCGGCACGGAAGGCCTGGACCGCTGCCTGATACTTGCCCTGTCGGTCTAAGGCATATCCCAGCTCGTTGTAAGTTACCCATGAGTTGGGGCGATCTTTTAAGATACGCTGAAAGGCCTTCTCGGCGTCAGCCCAGCGATGCAACCGAGTGTAGAGCTGTCCTTGCCATAGCAACGCCTTCGGGTTCGAAGGATCGGATGCCAGCGCCTTTGTTGCCTCGTCTAGTGCACCCTGCTCGTCACCGGTTCCTTCGAGAACGGATGATAGGGCTTGATGGCCCTCTACCAGCCGTGGTTCCAACGCCAGCGCGCGTTCGCCGTTTGCCCGCGCCAGTTCTAGAGCGCCAGAATCGCGTTGAATTGCATACTGGCGATAATAAGCTTGCGCGAGCTTCGCATAAGCCATTGCATAGTTTGGATCCAGATCTACTGCGTCTTTGTATTTTTCGATGGCCCCACGAAGTCCGGCATCGTTAGGCTGCTTTCTTAGAGTTTCCGCTATCTGGAATGCGGTAAAGGCAGCAGTGGACTGTGTGCCCGGTTCAATCGTCGGGCCAGTTATTACATATCGACCTAAATCGAGCAGCTTCTCAGCCGCCTCCACTGCTCTGCCCGGCAACGACGTTATTTCTGCCAGGGGACACTTTATCTCTCGTTCCCGAACCGTTCGATTCGTCATTGGATCAACCAAGCGCAGAAACAGCTCGAAAAACTTAGCTCCAGGCACAGCGTGGGCCGTCAGTGCCAGGTTCGCGCCCAGAGGGTCGCAGACTTCCTTTAGATGGGCAGTCGTGGACACCTCAATCTGCGCATCCTCCGGCGAAATCACAAAGAGACGCCGGTCAAATGCTTCCAGCCGCGTCAGCTCGCCTTTGATCGCACTCAGAACGCCGGTCAACATCGGCGCTACCCGGCCATCCGACGTTTTCGGCCAGTTCAGCAGCGCCACAAAGCGTTTTGCCGGCAACGGATGCCACGCGTCATACAACCGTTCTCGTTCGACCCACCCGGCCACGCCGAATGAACAAAGCGTCGCCGCAGCCATGCCAGCAAACTGGCGCCGCGTAAATGTCCTCTTTTCTCGACGTTTGAGGCCGAGTTCCCTCAGAGCCTCCTCAAAGGCCTCATATCTGCGCTTGGGATCCTGGTTGAGACATCCGGTTACAAGCTCGACGCAGAATGACGGCACTCCGGAGGTGCCCAACTTTGCGTTCGAAACCACACAGGAACCATCCTCCTTGACACTCGGCTTCTCACCTGTGAAAACCTGGTGCAGCACCACGCCAAAGGCAAACAGATCGCTCGCCTGCGACGGAGCCTGCCCCTGGAGCAACTCCGGCGCGAGATATCCCGGCGTCCCGGCGACCAGAATCCGTGAGCCCGAGACAGTCAATTCCGCCTCCAAAGCGTGCGCCAGGCCAAAATCCGTAATCCACAACCGCACGTCGCTCCCTGCGCCATCCAGCATCACGTTGTTCGGCTTGATATCCCGATGAACGATGCCTGCGGCCTCGATTGCCGCAAGGCCATCAGCCATCTGCCTCACAATGGCTAGGCCCTCTTCCTTCTGGACAGGACCCGATCGCTGCAACCGAGCCGCCAGCGTCTCGCCGGGCAGCAGCTTCATCGTCAGGAACAGAAACCCGGGCGCCGGCTTCCCGCAGCGTTCAATACCGTAGATCGGACAAAGGTTCGGATGTACCACCTCCCGGGCCGACAGCACTTCCTGCTCGAATCGATGCTGCAATCCCGGATCGTCCGCGCTCTCGGGCCGAATGGTCTTCAGTGCAATATGAGGGCCATGCAGGAGTCGATCTTCGGCCTCATAGACTTCTCCCATTCCGCCCTTTGCGATAAAGCGAACGATGACGAATCGGTCGTTAAGAACTTGCCCGGCGATAAGCCTTCCCTGCGCTGCTCCATCCGGCGTCTTCTCGGCGTCCGAGGCCCCTTCAGTCACGGTTCTATCGAGAAAATTCAATGGCGGATGTTCAAGGAAGCTGCCCATTTCCTCCTCTTCGGCCAGCCTCTCCTCAACCAGGCGTCTCAGCTCGGCATCGCCGGCACACATCTCATCGAGCACACTGGTGCGCTCGGCCGGCTTGAGCGCTTGCACCGCCAGAAACACCTGCTCAGCGAGTTCTTCTCGAGTAGCCATGGTCGTCCCTTCGCCAAAGCTGTCGAGCTGGGAAGACCCGTGCCGAAGCTGCGCCTGGCCAGATAACTCCAGATTCGCAGGCGTATCCGGGTCCATCCCGGCGCTACTTGCAGGAAGAAGCGAAACAGACCGAAGTGCCACTACCGAATGGGGCTCCGGCTGGCTGTTGCCCGGAGAGAAGGAATTAAAGAGCTCCCTCCAGCGGCTGTTTAGATTGTCACTGAGCTTATACCAAGCGTTACACTCCGGCGTCACAATATTTCTCTCCCCGACCGGCACGTATGGTGACCGGTACGTATTGTCCGAGGTTCCGTGAAGAAGCCCGGAGACAGTGCCCCGGGCTTCCTGGTTGGTCTTGTCTGGCTGCTACCTCGTAGCAATCAAAACCTGGCTCATCCCCTCCATGAAGGCCTGCTGTTGACGAGTTGCCTTCTCCACCTTCGTCGGAGGTAGTTCCAGGTTCATACCGGCAGACTGGCAGAGGATTTCCCTCAGGAAATAGCGGTCGCCGTATTTGTCGAAGACCAGTTCCTGCTTGCGCGACTCCCGGCCATCACGCGAAGCCACCGTGACCACGGCCGGTTGATTGTGCTTAGTGATCACAATCAGGTTGTCCGTCCCGGTTGCGATTGTGTAAGTTCCCGCGGGAAGCACCTTGTTGCCGGCCCTGAATTCAAAGGGAATGGTCGCCTGGACGGCATGATCCTGCGCCATTGCCTGACCGATCGAAACAAAGCCCGCGATGCTGAAGAGTGCGAGTGCTGTGATCTGCTTCATGACAATGTCATCCTTTCCGAGGCGTTTCTTTCATTCGCCTACACCCTGTTAAGCGGATGCCCCGGCCAAAAGGGGCAAGTTCTCGATACAAAATTCGGCAGTAACTCTGCGAAATCTGTCTTGCAGCCCGCACCGCAAGGGCCTAGCCTGTGAACAGTCAAAGAGAAGGTCGCTAGGGCAGGCATCTGCCGGATATGTGAGGCGACAATATGTGTGCAGCAGAGGGAGAAGTTACGCTCCTGCTACGCGCCATGAAGAGTGGCGATGGAGCTGCGGCCGAGAAGCTGCTCCCCCTCGTCTATACCGAGCTGCACCGGCTGGCCCGGTCGTATATGCGGCGCGAGCGCGTCGATCACACCCTGCAGCCGACGGCTCTCATTAACGAAGCCTACCTACGGCTCGCCCACGACGAGATCGACTGGCAAAACCGCCAGCACTTTATCGCAGTCGCGGCCACCGTAATGCGCCGCGTTCTGGTAGATCACGCCCGCTATCACGATGCCGAAATGCGTGGCGGCAATCTTCAACGGGTCGAACTCGATGACGTACTTGCGATTTCTCCCGAGCGCTCGAAAGAGGTTCTGGCCGTGGATGAGGCCCTCAGCACTCTGCAAACCGTCAATCCCAGACAAGCCCAAGTAGTCGAGCTTCGCTATTTTGGTGGGCTATCCATCGAAGAGGTCGCCAGCACCCTCAACATTTCTCCTCGATCCGTCAAACGCGATTGGATGCAGGCCAGGCGTTGGCTTTTCAAAGAGGTTCAGAAAAGCGGCAGCACTCCGTCGGAGCGGCCCGCGGGTCAAGCCTAGACCGGTCCAGCCCAACGCCGATCAGCCTAGTCATCTGGTTAACCGATCTGGGGAGATCGGCCTGATTTGGCACACCATCAGGCGCTTCAGTCCGTCCGTACTTCCGCTTATCCCGATGCGGATCTCCGGAGCCTTATTTCCCGGATAGTAGAAGCGTCTGGTGCATGCGACTCGGTCGTTGACGAACAGCTCGATCACCGAACCGTCAATGTAAGCACGCAATTCCAGATCATTTCGGGCGTCTATGTTGACGGAAACTGCTTTTCCGTCCAAAAGCAACGTGCCGCCCTGCGGTCGCCATTCGACCGCGATCAAATCCTTCCCTTGAGCACTGCCATCCTGCAGGATGAGAAAGAATGCGAACGGCTCATTTGGGAGAGAGGCATTGCACTGCACCTCCCCACAGCAGTCGCGGATTCGCATCGCATCGACCTGCCGTCGATCTTCCTCCTCTGTTCCAGTCTTGTTAAGACTCTGCCCGCTGCCACGCAGTTTTTCAACGGCTGGTGATACCCGCGATGTCAGCATCCCCGTCGAGTCCAGATCAAGCATCCGCGGCAGACTCATCATCCCCGCCCATCCAGAGGCACGATACTCCTCAAGCGGGCGCGTCTCCGGCAGCCAGCCCCACAGGATGCGGTTGCCGTCCTCATCCAGCTGCGTCTTCGGTGCGTAAAACGACCCATGATCGAGCAATCCGTTCTTCTCTGGCCTGAAGCGCATCGTGCCGGTATCGAGCACGCCGCTTTGCCAGAAGACCTTGCCCTGCGTCGAATAAATCAGAACGTACTTGTCGCGAATGGCAAAAAAGTCTGGACACTCCCACATCTCTCCAGAACCGACCGGATCTGTCGCGCTCTTCGCCCTGTCGGAGTCTGCCGGCATGGTTCCTTCGACCAGCGGATGCAGATACTCCCAGTGCCGGAAATCTTTCGACCGGTAGAGAAGAATCATCCCGCCCTTGCCCCGCACGCCGGAGCCGATATTCAGATACCAGTGGCCCCAATAACGCCACGCACACGGGTCGCGAAACCCCGTCACCTGCAGCCCGGGCGGAGGCGAAGCAATCACCGGCGTAGCTACCTTGTTCCATGTCCCCAGCAGGGGCTGATCGCAGGTGGCGATGCACTGCGTCTCCCGGAAATTATTTTTCCCGTCGCTGAGCGTCGCCTGCTCCTTCGGCACCTTGGCAACACCGGTATAGATCAGCGTCGCCACGTCATCCAACACGACCGCGCTTCCGGAAAAACACCCTTCACTGTCGGATCCGCCCGGCGTAGGGCTCAATGCAACCGGCAGATGGCGCCAGTGAACCATGTCCGGACTCACCGCGTGCGCCCAGTGCATATCTCCCCAGTACGCGCCGTTTGGGTTGTACTGGAAGAACATGTGGTACTGTCCTTTCCAATAGATCGGACCGTTGGGATCGTTCATCCAGTTGGCAGCCGGCAGCACATGATACTGCGGCCGCCTCGGATCGTTGGCCAGGTCCGCGGCGCTGGCCGGAAATGCACCTGCGAGCAACGGTCGATTTGGAGTGATCCGCGAAGCAGCGACGACCAAAGCACCCCGGCCGACAATTTGCCGGCGCGTCCATTTGGAGTTGCCCAATTCCATTGATCCTCTCTCCGAATCCTCGTGATATTGCCGGACCTTTGTAACAGGTTGCAAGCGATCCAGGCTGACGCTCCCAGTGAAACCGCTAAAATCGTAAACAGTAGACTACGACCGTGTCATCGACTGCTCAATCCAAGAAGGCTGCAAATGCCGCATCGCATCCCACGACGTCCGCCGCGACCGGTTTCGACCAGGCTGCGGCGAGCCTCTGCAAGATCGGCCGCGAATTCTATCGCCGCGGATGGGTCTTCGGCACCAGCGGCAATTTCAGCACCCGTCTTTCCCAGTCACCCCTCCGCCTTGCCATCACATCGAGCGGCCTCGACAAGGGCTCACTTACCCCTTCGGACATCCTCGAAATCGACGCCGATGCGACAGTCCTCCGCGGCAATGGCCGCCCCTCCGCGGAGACCGGACTGCACTTGGTCGTCGTCAAGGAGCTCGGCGCAGGATCAGTCCTGCACACCCATTCCATCGCAGGCACTCTTCTTTCCGACCGCTGGGCCGCCGAGAAGGGGCTCGCACTCGAAGGCTACGAAATGCTCAAGGGACTCGCCGGCATCTCGACTCACCAGCATCGCGAGTGGGTTCCCATTCTCGAAAACTCGCAGGACTACACCACCCTCTCTGCTGAGCTTCGTTCGGTACTGCAACGCCATCCTGAATGCCACGGTGTCCTGCTGCGCAAGCATGGCCTGTATACCTGGGGCCGCGACACTGCCGAAGCCCGCCGGCACGTCGAGATCCTGGAATTTCTCTTCGAAGCAGAAGCGCGCCGACAATTCGCGACTCTTGCCAGTCAGCCATAAAATAGAGAGGAGGCAACCATGGCGACCGTAAGCATTCCGGCAAAGGGTTTGATCTTCAGCGAGAGACCCGATGTGACAGCGGCTCTTGCCGCGATCGGAATCGACTACGAGCGCTGGTCGCTCGATCGCGTGGCAGTTGACGCAGATGCCGAAGCCGTCCTCACCGCTTATGCCGCCGAGATTGACGCCATGAAGACGCAGGGCGGCTACACCACCGCCGACATCATCGACGTCGACCCCGAAACTCCGGCCCTCGATGCCATGCTCGCCAAATTCAGCACCGAG
>Ga0206881_10033_pt1 | contig 51785 bp, 46 predicted proteins | sample Alteio_BWOrgCont_3_FD_152867 | JGI IMG/M metagenome (GOLD analysis project Ga0206881, IMG submission 152867) | Enriched cells from forest soil in Barre Woods Harvard Forest LTER site, Petersham, Massachusetts, United States -... | ecosystem: Environmental > Terrestrial > Soil > Temperate forest >...
TTCGCCTCAAGGCAGCCACTTCAGTTCCCCTTTGTCAAAGTGAGCGTGCTTTTACACGCTTCAGATTCCGTGAGTATGTTGAGAAGAGTGCGGCAGATATCATTATGCCGGACCTCTCGTGGGGAGGCGGCTTTACGGAAACGCGCAAAATCTGCAGTGCTTTCAACGCTTGTCGCAGGGAGCCTCGGGAAATCTGCAGCAGCGTGGCTAATTCACGTTCCGGCGGAAGGCGCTCTCCAGGTCTGATGTGCCCGCGGACGATGCTCGCCTTGATCTGGCGGACTACATTTTCCGTCAAGTCCTCAGTGCGAATTGGCCCCATCTCTTTTGCGAGTCTTACCAACGCAGAAGAAGCGTTCGAGCCTTTATTGCTATGAGGACTCACCCGTGATCTCATCCTTGAACACATCGCATTGAAGGTAATTAAAGCAGCTTTAATTCACCGTTACAATCAAGATTGCACATGGATCCCCAAAGATTCCTCTATCAAAGCCCAGAGGATATTCGCAGGTGCATAGATCGTATCGGCCTTCTGTTCAATAGGCTGAAATAGATTGACACCTCACGAGGCGAAACTTTATCAAGTGGAAAGCGATCGACCAAGGCCGGTGTAGGTTGCGCCTATGTCTAACTACCATTTTAGGTCGTGAATAAGTGGCTGTGAGCTTACGTGAATAGCATAGGCGGATTTTCACTAATCCTAGTAGCGGGTGCAAGTGCAGGCGTCAGCATGTGGCCGCTAAAATGGGCCAGAGCGTGGAAGTGGGAAAATTTCTGGCTTTACTATGGAATATTTTCGCTTATCGTCGTTCCTTTTGGCTTAGCATTCGCAGTTTTACCGCACCTAACTGGGGTGTATGCGTCGTTGCCCGTGCGTGAACTTCTGTGGCCTTTTTTTATGGGTGTTCTCTGGGGCTTCGCGCAGCTTGGGGCGGGGATTTGCGTACATCGGCTGGGCCTTGGAGTAGCGGGTGCGGTTCTAAATGGCACAGGGGCGGCTTTCGGTACGATCATCCCACTATTGTCTCTGCACCGCTCTGCTCTGGTCCGCATGAGCGGGACGTTAATTATTGTCGGGGTGATCGTGATGCTTGCTGGGGCTGCCTTCTGTGGCTGGAGCGGCTACCTTCGGGAGATCGAAGCCAAGCGGCGCGGCGCCGGCGCAGGATTTGGCGAGGAACAAGCGGCTATGCGTCAGGTTTCTTACTCGGCTAACACCTATATCTTTACCCTCGGCATAGCAGTCAGCTCGGGTGTGTTGTCCTCGCTTTTGAATATCGCTCTTGCATACAGCGGTCACATAATGGCCGTGACAAGACAGCAGGGCGGTAAGCCTGAGTGGACACCATTTGCCGTATGGCCGATTGCGCTTCTCGGGGGATCATTGGCGAATGTGGGTTACGCCGTTTACCTGCTCTCGAAGAACAAGACTTGGGGTAACTTCCATCGCAGACTATTCCCAGAAGCCGTTTACCCGGTGCTGGCGGCATGCCTATGGATGGCTGGCATTGCCCTCTACAGCAGTGGCACAACGTATTTGGGAAATCTTGGTGTTTCGATTGGCTTTGCCGTCTTTATGATCATGCTGATTGTCTTTGGACAAGTTGCTGGATTGATTACTGGCGAATGGCGCCTTATGAAACCAAGGACGTACGTGTCCTTCGCGGCAGGCGTTGGCCTCCTCGTACTCGCGGTGATGGTCATCGGTCTCTCAAAATATTTCGAGCCATGATTGCGGTCACGTCGACCGATGGAAAAGATAAAGTTTTATTGGTAAATCTTACAGCGGACACGACTGGGGCAAATAGGTGAAGCGCACTGTGGTCTCAACTAATACATCCATGCGAAAGTACGACAAAGACCTCGTTCTGAAGTTATACCGGACCATGGTGCTGATCCGTGAATTCGAGTTGAGAGCCAAAGAAGTCTTCCGGAGCGGCAAAATGCCCGGCTTCATTCATGTGTACATCGGCGAGGAGGCGGTAGCGGCGGGCGTTTGCGCACAGCTTAGAACCGATGATTATGTCGCCAGTACACATCGCGGGCATGGTCACGCTTTGGCAAAAGGAATCTCGGCGCGGGACACGATGGCTGAGCTGATGGGTGTGGTGGCCGGATGCTCCGGCGGCCGCGGAGGGACCATGCATCTGTATGATCCCACGGTCGGATTCCTGGGCTCGAATGGAGTCGTTCCTCCAGGAATTCTGATTGCGACAGGTGCAGGGCTAAGTGCAAAGCTAAAGGGCGGCGATCAGGTTGCAGTCGCTTTCTTTGGGGATGGCGGATCTAATAATGGGGCCTTTCACGAGGGTTTGAACATGGCAGCAACTTGGGATGTTCCCGTTATCTTCGTCTGCGAGAACAACCTGTACGCGACCGAAATGCCTTTTGGGAAGGCGACCAAGAACATCAATGTCGCCAGCCGAGCGGCAGCTTATGGGATTCCCGGTGTGCAGGTTGACGGAAATAACGTTCTTGAAGTCTATGAGAAAACCGGTGAGGCCGTTTCACGGGCGCGTCGAGGCGAAGGACCGACCCTGATAGAATGCCTGACCTATCGCTGGTTCGGCCATCATGAAGGCGATCCTGGCATCGCTTACCGGACAAAGGAAGAGATCGCTCATTGGAAGGACCGTGATCCTATCCGAAGGCTGTATGACGACACGATAGCTGCGAAACTGGTCTTGGAAGAAGATTTCAAAGGAATTGATGCTGAAATCAAAACGGAGCTTGACGATGCGACCCAGTTCGCATTTTCGAACTCTCTCGAAACTGATCGGACTGCCCTTGATCATGTCTACTTCGAGCCGGCGGTCGAGTGAAGAACCAGGAAATCACAATGCCTGAGACGATTACTCAACCTTCCCGTTCGTCTGTTGCCTCTCCCCTTGAGTCGGAGCGAAGTATCACCTACGCTCAGGCGGGCGTCGAAGGCGTTCGCGAGGAGATGCGCCGTAATCTTGACATTTTTTATATAGGTCAGGGAATTGGCCCGCGGGGCGGGAATTTTCAGCAGAGCCGCGGATTGTGGCAGGAGTTCGGTGAAGAACGGGTGCGCGATACCCCGATCGCCGAACGCGCGCAGACGGGTATCGGTGTCGGAGCTGCGTTGGCCGGCAGTCATCCTATCATCGACATCGTATTCCTCGACTTCACGCTGGAGGCGATGGGGGAAATCGTTCAACAGGCATCGACGATTCATTACATTTCGAATGGCAGGTTCAAGGTTCCAATGCTTCTGCGCGCGGCAGGTGGGGGTGTACGTAGCACCGGTCCACATCACTCCCATACCTTCTGGTCTTTTTTTGCACATATTCCTGGCCTTAAAGTGGCAGTGCCTTCCATTCCTTATGATGTAAAGGGCTTGATCAAAACCGCATTGCGCGATGAAAACCCCGTCATCTTCATCGAGCACAAAGGGCTGTACAGCACCAAGGGCAATGTTCCCCAAGAGGAATATCTGATTCCCTTTGGCCAAGCCCGGATCGCTCGTCCAGGCGACGATGTAACGCTGGTGTCGCTCGGGATGATGGTGCTGCGATCGCTCGATGCCGCGACGAGGCTGGCTGACGCCGGGATTTCGGTTGAAGTCATCGATCTTCGTACTCTGGTTCCGCTTGATAAGGAGACTATCTTTGCGTCAGTGGCCAAAACCAACAGGCTGGTGATTGTCGATGAGGCATACGCGAGCTGCGGTGTTTCGGCAGAAGTAGCGGCACTTGTCGCGGGCGAAGCTTTCGATGAACTGGACGCTCCGATTCTCCGAATTTGCGCACGTCCCACCCCGCATTCCTTCAGTCCGTCCACCGATTCTTACTTGGTACCTTCCGTCGAACGTATAGTCAGCGAGATTTCCGACTTGGTCGGAAACAAGATCTAGTCTCACGGACCCCCGGCGGGTACAAACACAGGAGATCGCCGAGAATGAGCGTTCAAATTGTCATGCCACAGCTCGGCCTCACGATGACTGAGGGGACGGTCAGCACATGGTTGAAGCAAACTGGCGAGTCCGTCAGAAAGGACGAGATTGTTCTGACGATAGCGACGGACAAGGTCGACATGGATGTCGAGTCGCCTGCGGATGGCACCCTAGGGGATATTCTCGTCCGACCTGGAACAACGGTGCCGGTAGGCACTGTATTGACGCACATTGTCATGGATGGCGCCGAGCCGAAAAAACTTCCGTCTCAACCAGGACTGTCCACATCGCCAACAGAGCCTTCACCATCTGCGAGGGAGGAGGCGACTAAGCTCAGAAGCCCTCAATCCACTGTTAGGAATGACCGTCCCATTGCATCCCCGCTAGCGCGGAAGGTTGCTGTTGCGCGGGGCATTGACCTTGCAACAGTGACAGGCACTGGGCCGCGCGGGCGTATTGTCGCATCCGATCTTGAAGCGGTGACAGCTCAGGCAGTGATCTCGAAAGAAACAGTCGATCCGAATGCAAGAAGAAGGCGGTTGATTGCGGATCGAATGGTAGCCAGTATTACCACGATTCCGTCGTTCTCCGTTTCTGCGGAGGCCGATGCAAGGCAGCTGGTTATTCTCTATGAGAACCTCAGGAGTCGCGTTGAACAGCAGACAGAAGCTAAACTCACCTATACCGACTTGCTCTTGAAAGCTGTTGCCGTAGGAGTTTCACGAACCCCGGAAATGAATGCCGTCTGGGACGACGGAGTTGTCCGGCCGTTGAACGGTGTAATTCTGGCAATGGCCGTGGCAACAGACAAAGGAGTGGTTGCTCCGGTACTTAACGACATCGACACCCTGGCTTTTGAATATCTGGTTCAATCTCGTCAGCAGGTCACGCAAAAGGCCCGTGAAAACAAGCTGACTCTGGCCGACATGGAAGGAGCCTGCGGAACTCTAAGCAATCTTGGCATGTATCGCGTGGACAGCTTCGAAGGAATTATTACACCGGGCCAAACGTTCATCCTTGCTGTGGGCCAGCTTAAGAAGCGGCCCTGGGTAGTTGATAGCTCGCTTATCGTGGCTTGGACACTAATTCTTAATCTTTCTGTGGATCACCGCGTAGTTGACGGCGCGACCGCAGCCCGGTTCCTGGCGCAAGTTACAGAGGCGATTGAGAACCCGTATCAGTTGCTATGGAATGTGGGCTGATAAAGAGCAGACGCTAAAAGATACCATGATCGAGCAGCATAACTATCGCACATGCCTCAGTTGCCTATGACCTACACTCTTATTGACACGCTTACGCGCATTGGCAAGCCTCCAACAACATGGAAAAGTCACGATGGCAGCACGGTTCTAGTCTTACCGTACGGGGGACGGATCCTTGGGCTGTTCGCTCCTGATTCCGACAGGAACTTCTTTTGGACGCATCCTGCTCTCGAATCCGTCGACTCTGCGGATGCTTTCTATCGGAGCACGGAGTGGCATAATTCCGGCGGCGATCGCACGTGGCTGTCTCCCGAGATAGACTTCTTCCGGCCAAACTATCCTTCACTCGATACCTACTTTCAGCCACGAGAATTTGATCCTGGAGCGTACAAGCTGACAACGGATGATGGCAAAGTTGTACTAGTAAATAGTTTTAGCATAGTTCAGTCACGCTCTAAACAGAGCCTGGAGCTTCGAATAACGAAGCGTCTCGGGGAGGCGTTGAACCCGTTGCGGGAACTGGATCCAACCCTCTACTCCGGCTTGCAATATGCCGGCTTCACTCTTCAGACACAATTAGAAGTCCTTCGAAGCACGGGCCCTGCCGAACTCAATCTGTGGAGTCTGCTACAACTCCCACACGGTGGAGATCTCATTATTCCAACTTTTTCGCGGTCGTCCGTGATGTTTCTCATGGGAGAGATCGGCGCGGACGACCTCGTCATAACCGATCAATTCATACGCTACAAAATGCGTGCAAAAGGAGAGCACAAGATTGGCGTATCTCCTCTTTGGGTCGCAGGCCGGGTCGGCTATTTGTACCCACATGTGTCAGGCTTTTCCCTGATGATCCGGAACTTCGCTGTAAATCCGTCTGCTAAGTATCTCGATACTCCGTTGGATTGCCCGGATGGTTCTGGCGCTGCTGTGCAGGCCTGTAACGTAAACAGTCGGCTTGGCGCGTTTTCGGAACTGGAATACCACGCACCCGCGATCGGCGGGGCAACAGGAGTCTCTATGAGCGACGACTCCTCACAGGTGTGGGCCTTCTACGGACCGCATGAAGCAATCACAAGCGCTGCCCGGCTGCTGCTGTGTCCCGCTTTGAGGTTCAACTAATTGAAATCAATGGAAGATTTCAGCGTGGTTCGCTACTTTCTTCAGCATGTCTGAAAGGTACCTCAAAGATGCGAGCCGTTATTAGTGATCATCTCTTTCCAGCCATAGACCTGCAAAAGAAGGTATTAGAGTCAGCGGGATTTGAGTTGCTGGATGTCCAGCCGGGCTGCACGAATGAAGACGAGGTAATTGATCGGTGCAGCGGCGCCGATGTGCTTCTTATTCAGTGGGCTCCTGTAACACGGCGCGTTCTTGATAGCCTGCCTAGGTTGCGTGGAGTCGTCCGGTACGGTATTGGCGTGAACAATATTGATCTCGATGCTGCCAGAGAACTTAATATTAGTGTGGCTAATGTACCTAGTTATTGTATTGAAGAGGTATCTAATCATGCGTTGGCCATGATAGTGAGTTTGGTCCGACGAATCCCTCAAGATCATTATCGGATTGTCCACGGCGAATGGGGTATCGATCCTTTTCTTCCGATCCCAGCGTTCACCGACCTGACGCTAGGGCTGATAGGCTTCGGTGCAATCGCTCGCCGCGTAGCTGATAAAGCAAAAGCGTTTGGATTCCGAGTCGCCGCCGCGGATCCCTATGTCCGGGTCGAGGTGTTTCAGGATCGTCGAGTTGACCAGGCGGAGTTAGAGGAGCTTCTTGCGCAAGCCGACGTAATTTCCGTGCATTGTCCGTTAGTGAAGGAAACGACCCACCTGCTAGATCGGGCCGCAATCGGTAAAATGAAGCCGGGCGTTATCATCGTGAATACATCGCGTGGTCCGATTATCAATGAGTCTCATCTCATCGAAGCACTTCAGAGCAACAGAGTCGTTGGAGCCGGTCTCGATGTGTTTGAGGAAGAGCCATTACCTGTTACAAGCGTCCTGCGTACCTTACCAAATGTGCTCTTGACGAGTCATGCAGCCTCAGTATCTACTCGCGCGGTTGAGTCCTTGCAGATCAAGGCAGCTGAATCCGCAAGAGATATTCTGCTTGGTGTGCGCCCTGAAGGCGCTCTCGTGTGGCCAAATAGCAACTGAAGCCGCGGTTGGGAAGCGGCTGTAACGTAAAGGAAGATCTCAGAATGAGATTGCTTTCAGCGCTGACCGTTGATGGACCTCGGCTAGCGGCAAAAGTTGATGGCGGCATCCTTCTCTTTTCAGAGGCAGAGGATCTGTTGCGAAAAGCGGATATGGTCCTGCCGCGGACACTTCAGGAGGCGTTCGCATCGGATCACAGTTTCGCGGAACTGGAGTCGCAAGCTGCCGTGATTCTCGCGGACCCGGACATTCAGGCCTACCTTCACCCCGAGGAGGAGATAACGCTAGCATCCTTGTTCACGCCGCGCAACATACTGTGCGTGGGGCTCAACTACAAGGACCACGCAGCGGAAAGCAATGTGTCGCCTCCTCAACAGCCTGTGTTCTTCGCAAAGTGGATAAACTCAGCATCTGCTCCCAATGCTCCGATTGTCCTGCCCCCTGATACTTCGGAGGTCGATTATGAGGCTGAACTTGCAGTTGTAATCGGGCGTCGGTGTCGTGGCGCGTCCGCAGATTCGGCCTTGGATTTCGTAGCGGGGTACAGTTGCATGAATGATGTGAGCGCGCGAGACTTCCAGCGTGCGGATGGCCAATGGGAGCGTGCAAAGAGCCAGGATACCTTCGGTCCATTTGGGCCATATCTGGTTACGAAGGAAGATATACCTGATCCGCAGGGGTTGTTCATCCGTTGCGCTGTAAATGGTCGAACCCTGCAAAACTCGAACACTCGGCAGATGATCTTTGGGGTCAGAGATCTGATTGCATTTATATCCCGCGGTATCACTCTTTATCCTGGAGATCTGATTAGCACCGGAACCCCGCACGGAGTCGGATTTGCTCAAAAGCCGCCGGTATTCCTGAAGAATGGAGATGAAGTGGTTGTTGAAATTCAGGAGATCGGTCGACTTTCCAATCCAGTAACGGTAATGTGACGCGCGAGAAGGGGACCATCGTGAATGCCAGGACAGTCTCGCGAATAAGGGAGTTGGATGAAGGTTGATTTAATGAATCGATTCGCAGTCGTCACTGGTGCTGCAGATGGCATTGGACGTTCTATAGCTCTCGCCCTCGCTCAGAACGGAGCGACCGTCCTTGTCAACGACGTGAAGGATGCCTCCCAGACGTGCGAGATGATCCGCGCTGACGGTGGCTCGGCACGTTTTCACAAGGCGGATGTGTCCAGTAGCCAAGATGTAGATGCAATGATTCAGTCAGTCGAGGCGGAAGTCGGCCCGATCGACATTCTCGTGAATAATGCCGGAGTCAACGTCGGAAAGAATCGGATGCCAGTTCATGAATTTCCCGATTCCGAGTGGCGCAGGATATTGAGTGTTGATCTTGACGGTGTCTTTTATTGTTCGCGGGCGGTTTCCACTCGGATGGTTTCACGACGACGCGGGGCAATCGTCAACATCAGTTCAGTCCTCGGAGTCGTTCCCGCGCGCCTTCAGTGTGCCTTTACTGCGGCCAAGGCCGGTGTCATTAATTTCACCCGATCTCACGCTCTTGAAGTAGGCCAACATGGAATCCGTGTGAATGCGATCGCTCCCGGGTCGATCTTGACAGAAGGCACGAAATCACTGTTTTACAATCCCGAGACAAAGCAAAAGGCAGACAGCATGTTAAGTCACATTCCTCTCGGCAGGCCAGGCGATACGGAAGACATTGCCGCAGCCGCGCTTTATCTCGTATCCGACGACGCCAAGTATGTCACAGGGCACACATTAGTCGTTGACGGAGGTTGGACTGCTGGATTTTCACGCGATTGGTAAATCGACAGCTGCCTGAGTGGGTGAAGTTGAGCGACTCGACGACAGAAAGGCTGCCTACCGACCCCGGGTGGAATTAATGCCTGCCAAATAGCGAACTGTATTCCGGTTGTGGTACAGCGTTGAGTCGATAACCGCGTCAGTATAGCCCATCAGGGAATCTCCACAGCGAGTGGCGCAAAAGCTTCGCGGATCCGACTACTCACCGTGCCCATTTCGCTGTAAAGCCCCAACAAATGTCAACGAGTAAGGGCCCAGTATGGGCGGTCTAATCAGATCAGCACTCGATCGAATAGACGATCGAACGTAAATGGTTCAAGTTATTGAACTATTCTGGGCACACTCTGAAGCGAAGAGGTAGACCTCGTTCATGATGTTCTTACGTAAGGTGATTCGCTATCTGCATGGACCGATGAGATATCTGGAGAACCAGAGAAACGCGAGCAGATGCACGACCGCGAGACCTTACATTCTGTTGGCTATTGTCGCTCTCATCAGCTTCGGATCTGTGGGACAGCATGAGAAGAGAGTTGACGCTGTAACACGCACAAGCGACGTAATTTACGGCCGTAAAGCGGGAATGGCGCTGACACTCGATGTGTTTGAGCCGGCCAAAAAGAACGGGGCGGCTGTCATTTTTATTGTCAGCGGCGGTTGGCTCTCAAGCCATGACGACGCCACAATGGTCCACGTGAGTCCGAGCATCTACGAGCCATTCCTAGTAAGGGGCTACACCGTTTTTGCAGTGGTCCATGGATCGCAGCCTTATTTTGCTATTCCGGATGCCATCCTCGACATCCATCGCGCTGTTCGATTCATTCGTTACCACGCAGACCAATACGGAATCGATCGCAACCGTTTCGGTATTCTTGGATCCAGTTCAGGAGGACAATTGGCGTTGATGATCGCTACACAAGGTGGTCCCGGACCTTCCAGGTCAACTGATCCAGTGGACCGTGAAAGCAGTGCAGTCCAAGCTGTGGCATGCTTTTTCCCGCCAACAGATTTCTTGAATTGGGGAAGCCCGGGCGTTGACGCAGTTGGACGTGGTCCGATGTCCCCTCTCCTGAGTGCATTCGGGTCGATTGCGAGTACCGAATTGGGTCGGAAGACGCTCGGAAGAGAGATATCTCCCATATACTTCGTAACTCCATTACTTCCTCCCGTATTGATCATCCACGGTGATGCAGACGTGGTGGTACCGCTTCAACAATCCGAGAGCTTTGCCGCGAAAGCCAAGGAAGTGGGAGCCCCCGAAGTCAAGGTTCTCGTGAGAACAGGCAAGGGCCATGGCTGGCCTGATTATTGGAACTCTCACGAGGACGTCAACGCTTTTGCTGACTGGTTTGACCACTATCTCGGAGGGCGAGGAAATCCCTGATGTAGCCTCGCGATTCTTCTCATGAAATCCAGTGTCATCTAGAGGCGGTGAATACCTGGACCAGCGATGAGACAGAATGGTGACCGCGAATACCCTAACAGGGTCCTTGCTCTTCTGACTAGCCGTGCTGGCTGCTCCAGATCTCAACCTCTACCCCGAGGCAAACATCACCTCACGCGTTGTGCTAAGAGTTAGAACACATTGAGTGTTCATCTTATTGAACTCCGTTGACAATGGCTGCTCCAGTTCTCTACACATCGCCAGTGGGAAGGAAAAACATCTATGTTTTCGCTTTGCCTAAAGGATGGTCATAAGGTCGTAGCAGCAAGGATCGGAATTATCATTTCCGCATTGCTCTACTCGTTATACTTGATCGTAATTGGTCCGGCTGCGAGTGCACAAATCACGAGCGCCACTGTTTTAGGGACCGTGACGGACCCTTCGGGAGCAGCTGTTCCTAACGCATTGGTGATTGCCACAAATGTGGCCACCGGCCAAGTGTACTCGGCCACTACGGATACTCGTGGGCAATACGTAATCCCATCGCTGCCAATTTCCGGCAGTTACCAGGTTGGTATTGAGGCGCACGGGTTTGAGAAGTTCGTGCAGAGCGGAATCGTTCTGCAACTTAATCAAAATGCTCGAGTGGATGTCACCTTAAGGGTTGGGTCCGCGAGCGAAACGGTTCACGTATCGTTAGAGCCCCCATTAGTCGACACGCAAACATCTAGCTTGGGCGAAGTGGTTGAACAGGAACGCGTGCAAGAGCTTCCATTGAACGGTCGAAATCCGGTTACACTGGCTGCGACTGTAGCCGGCGTAGGTGCCATCAATGCTCCGCAGTACATGACAAATCGCGGAGGCTCCAGTTTATCGGTAAATGGGGCGCGAGAGAATGAAAACGACTTTCTGATCGACGGAGCTCACTACGAAGATGCTGTCTTCAGCGTGGCCAAAAACCTGCCGAATCCGGATGCTCTGCAAGAATTTAATCTGATAACCAATACATTTAGTGCTGAATACGGCCGCAGCGCAGGATCGATCTTCAACGCGGTGCCCAAGTCCGGGACAAACCATGTCCATGGTTCCGCTTGGGACTTTCTTCGGAATGACGCCTTTGATGCAAAAAACTACTTCCTCAACTATCCAGGAGCGAAGAAATCTGATTTGAAGCAAAACCAATTTGGCTTCACGCTAGGAGGCCCGGCAATTAGGAACAAATGGTTCTGGTTCGGTTCCTATCAGGGCTTGCGGATCCACGAGCAATTGCCTCCGACATCCGTGATAACTCCAAACGCTCAAGAGCGGATGGGTTTTTTTACAACTCCTCTCAAAGATCCCACAACCGGCGCACCTATCCTCCCAAATTCCCAAGGGCTATATTTCATCGATCCCAGCCGGTTCGATCCGGTCACCATAAAAGTCATGAATGCGGTGCTTCCGCTGCCTGGTTCTGACGGTTTTGTGCATCAGGTCGGTACCCAAACCGTTACGAATAATCAGTTCGTGATAAAAAGCGACTTCAATCTTTTTCGCAACAATGTGTTGAGCGGTAGTGTTCTTTGGGATCATACCGCTACCGACAATCCGTTCTTCAATAGTGGCATGCTCGATTGGGGTGGCGCTTCTACGCCTACGCACACTATCGTTGCTACCATCCACGATACTCACACCTTTAAGCCAAATCTCTTGAATCAACTTCGGCTTTCTTATTTTAAAACGGAAGACCTGATATCGCCACTAACTCCCCAAATGAACTTCAATCAATGGGGAGATATTAGTTATATTCAAGATCCTAATGTAGTTAATCAGAATCCGGACTTCAATGTCGCGGGAGCATTCAGTTTAGTTACTGTGGGCGTTCTCGATTTCAAGGAAAACACATATAGCCGGCAAGGCGCAGACATTCTGACTTGGATCCACGGCGCACACAGTTTCAAGACAGGGTTCGAGATCATATCCGTTCTTAGCCATTCACAAGCATCGTTTTACACCAACGGCGACATGACATTTGATGGTTCGGTTACTAATAATTCCCTTGCTGATTTCCTCGTTGGTCGGCCTGTTAACTATTCCCGCGATTCACCAGGGAAGAGCGATCAAACCTCATGGGAATACAGCGGCTTCTTTCAGGACGACTGGAGAGCATTGCCGGGGCTTACATTCAACTTGGGGCTCCGCTACGCAGTTCAGACTCCCTGGGTATATGCGAACAACTCTGTGGCGACTTTTAGGCCGGGCGAACAATCCGCTAAATATACGTCAGCTCCCACGGGGCTTGTTTACCCCGGCGACAAGGGTGTTCCTCGTGGGTTGTACCCTACGGATACAAACAATCTTGAGCCCCGACTTGGGCTGGCATGGGACCCAAGAGGAGACGGAAGAAGCGCCATTCGCATTGCTTATGGGATCTTTCAAGATCTAGTAAATACAATCGGAGCGGGTGATCAGGCGGGAGCAAATCAGCCGTTTACCTTTGGGGAGTCATTTTTTGACCCGCCCGGAGGGACCTCCAATGTTTATTTGGGCTTCCCCAATCCATGGCCATACCGCGCATATTTGAGTCCAAATCCAACTTTTGTGCTACCGGCGTCCGTCTCTTCAACTGCCGCGAACATGCGCAATCCATTTATCCAGGAGTGGACGGTTGATTTCCAGCAACAGCTCACCAAGGCCCTCGTTTTGGACTTAGCCTACGCGGGCAAGAACAGTGTGGGCCTGTATGAAAACAATGAGGCAAACCCAGCGGTATATATTCCCGGAATTGATCCTTCAACGGGACAGCCCTATTCGACCCAAGCTAACGTTAATTCCCGCCGAATCTATGCTCCTACGTTTGCGGGAATTCGAGAAGTGCGCGCCTCGGGAAGATCTCATTTCAATGGGCTGGAAGTAACGGCCAAGTACCGAAATAATCACGGCCTTCTCTTCACGGCGGCTTATACTTGGTCCAAGTCCATTGATACTAGCTCTGCGTACGCGAACGGCGCCGAGAGTGACTATCCTGATCCTTTCTGCCAGGCTTGCAACGTAGGGCCATCTGATTTTGATTTAACAAATGTCTTTCGGGCCTCATGGGTCTACCAATTGCCCACTCCCACCGGTTTCGGACAATTCATGAAGCAGGTCTTGGGGGGGTGGGAAACTTCCGGACTTGTCTCTCTTCAGAGTGGACCGCGTTATTCTATCGAAAACGGTACGAGCAGTTCATTAAATGGAATTGGATTAGATCGAGCAGATATTGTCGGAAGCCCGTATCTTCCGAGTCGGTCCCGACAGGCAGAGATAAAAGAGTGGTTCAATACTCAAGCATTTGTACCCGCCACAATCGGTACAGCTGGTGATTCAGGTCGCAACTTCTTGGCCGGTCCCGCCTTTCTAGATGCTGATGTGGCGATCGTGAAGAATTTCCCGATCGGGGATCGTTTTGGCCGCTTACAATTCCGTTCGGAATTCTTTAACGCGTTCAACAGGGTAAACCTTGGCGTACCCAACAATACCCTTACTTCGGGCGCGTTCGGGCAAATCACAAGTGCGGGTGATCCGAGAATCATCCAGTTCGCGCTAAAGTATGCGTTTTGACTTCTGTGACTGTGCCCCGTGGGACGGTTAATTTGGTTTGAGTTTTTATGGCCTGTCCCCGGAAAACTCATAACTGTGGCGACGGAGAAATCGTTGTGCATATGTTCTCCATCTCAAACGAACTAGATTACAATTCAGCGGCCGATTAGTTGTTTATTAACATGTTGAATACGCAAGCTTCCAATTGGAGAAACCATTGACGGGATGAGGCAGAGATTGTGACCTGCAACTAAAAGCTGGTGCATTGAAGAGTTCGTAAATATATGATCAAGCGTGGCTTAATATGAGAGGCCATATGAAGAGGGAACTCAGTCGCGCAAGGCCGTTCCATCAAACCTCCCAAAACCGGAAATCCTGCGGGCCGATAACTGCCTCCCTGGCTAGGCTGGATATTGTGCCGCCAACGCCGATCACGCGTTCGCTCAATTCGATCGAACGACGTCTTATGCGGCGCTCAGTTCAAAAGCTGGCCGCTCTCATTGCAGCTCTTGTGTGGTTCAGCACATCAACAACACACTCCAATGCGGAACAAAGCTCAGTCGCAACCGCTCCAGTGATCGAAGGCGACACCACGAGTACATGCAGTGATAGCTGGCTTTCGCGATTAGAGCATCAATCTAAAAGTGTTGAACACACCGATATACTGACGAGTTTACAGGTAGCGGCGAAGTTATGCTCGTCAAGTGCCCTGTACCATGCACTCCTGAGCGCGACAATGGAAGACAAAGGTGACTTGGCAAACGCCGCAAGGGAGCTGAGCACTGCGATCACGCTCGATCCGCACCAAAGCCAATTTATGTTTCGTCTAGCGCAATTGCTGTATAAGAACGGTGATCTAGGCGGCGCGAGAATTTGTCTTAAACGCGCGAACGAGCAATTTCCTGATGAAGTGTGGACATATCTGTTTCTGGCAACAGTTCTTCGAGATCTTGGTTCCTTAAGTAACGCCACACAACTCCTAGAGAAAGCAGCCGTACGATGGCCATCTGATCCGCAAGTGCATATTTTGCTCGGGAACATCCTCTCTCAGACGGATGAGCATACCCGTGCGACTACGGAATTGGAAAAAGCGCGGGATCTTGATCCGAAACTGCCGCAAGCGTACTTGTTTTACGGCATTGAACTGGACAGGTTAAATCGATACGATGAGGCGGAGAAGGCCCTAACCGAGTGCGTAAACCTTTCTCCACTGCTGCCAAACTCCCACTTCTACCTGGGCGAAGTGTTATTGAAGAGGGGTCGGGTAAAAGAGGCGGTTCAGCAGCTCAATGCAGCGATCCGGATTGATCCACAATACGCGCTGGCGTATTTCCAGTTGAGCAAAGCTTATCGGCAGTTGGGAGATACCAGCCGCGCGAATGAGTATATGGAGCAGTTTGGCTCACTCTCTGCACAACAACAATCTGAAGACATTCGGCGCCGCGACCATTTTCGTGATCTCCTAAAAACCCCTGAATGACCAACGAAGAGCGGATGCCCCATGCCGGTTGTAACCACCATTTTGCCGTTTGGTAATTTCTCACCACGAGAAAGAAGAAGCAACGCAGAGCGGGAAAGTACGATCACTCAAAGATTGAGATAATGGAATGAAGCGCAGGCGGTTTGTTAAAGATGCTTCACGATTCGGAGTAACGTTCGGCATCGCGGGCACAGCAGCAGACCGTCTCGCGGCGGCTCTTGCCCTCGCTGAAACCCCGGCTTCGGCCGGCTACGCCCATGTCCCCGCCTCCCAATCACTCGCCGCCTTTCCCGGGACTCCAATGCTGGTGCTCGACGGCGAGTGGTCCATCGCCGTAGACCCCTACAACATCGGACGAACGGAAAAGTGGTTCACCGCAGAGCTGCGCGGCGCCGCCATCGTCCGCGTACCCGGCGTGATTCAGGAGATCTTTCCCGCCTACCACGGCATAGCCTGGTATGCCCGCTCCTTCGATGCGCCTTCCAACCCGAATCCACGGGGAAGATATCTCCTTCGCTTCCATGCTGTTGACTATCTCGCCGATGTCTGGCTCAACGGCACGCATGTCGGCCGTCACGAAGGCGGGGAAACGCCCTTCACCCTCGATGTCACGGATGCGATCCGGCCCAACGTGGGAAACCGCCTGACAGTGCGCGTCCTTAACCCCACTAATGAGCCCGTCGACGGTTATGTGCTGCGCGAGACGCCCCGCCTCTGCAAGATCATTCCGTTCTTTAACGGGAATCTCTATGACTTCGGCGGCATTATCGACTCTGTCGAGCTGCTCATGGCGCCTGCCGTTCGCATCGAAGATCTCTACCTTCGCCCGGATTGGAGGACGGGCACGATCCGCATTCAAGTATCCCTCCTCAATACAGACTCACAGCCGCTTAGTGGGAAAGTGGAGTTTGGAGCTGCGTCCACTGCTGCCGGCAGTGCCCTGGCAGCCCGCGCCACATTCGGACATCCGCTTCCGGCCGGCGCAAGCCTCATCGAGACAGAGTTGCAGATTCCGAACCACGAGCTCTGGGATCTCGACCGCCCCTGCCTCTATCGCGTTACCGCCCGAGTGCGCGCGACGGAGATCGACGCAGTCGATGAAAGCTCGGTCTGCTGCGGCTTTCGCGACCTGCGCGTCGAGAAAGGATACTTCCGACTCAACGGCAGGCGAATCTTCCTGCGCAGCACGGTCACACTGGGCCATTGCCCGATAGGGCAGAGGCTCCCCCCGCCTAAGGCGTCCGATCTGCTACGGCGCGACATGCTCTATTCCAAAATGGCCGGCTTCAACATTGTTCGCATTGTCGGCATGCCGTACCCCTATCAATTAAATCTCTGCGATGAGCTCGGTCTCATGGTGCATGAGTCCAGCTACGCCTCGTGGAAGCTGAACGACTCGCCGTATATGAAGGAGCGCTACGACCGCTCCACGCGGGAGATGGTCCTCCGCGACCGCAATCATCCCTGCGTGGCAATATGGGAGATGCTCAATGAGACCGACGATGGTCCCATCTTCCGCCACGCCGTTTCAACACTTCCTCTCGTTCGTTCTCTCGATGACACTCGCCTCGTGATGCTCTCAAGCGGCCGCTTCGACTGCGACCCGAGCATCGGCTCCGTCAGCAATCCCGGTAGCTCCGAGTGGGAGCACGTCTGGGGTGTGGAGGCTCCCGGCGCTCCACCCCTCCCCAAGTGGAATGTTGTCGGCTACCCCTCCACAATGGGCTCGGGCGATATGCATATCTATCCCCAAGTCCCGGAAACGCCGGCAGTCAATCAACTTCTTCGCACCATCGGCCAGAACACTAAGCCGATATACATCTCCGAATATGGAACCGGCAGCCAGATTGATGCCATCCATGAGGCGCGAAGATATCGCGAGATGGGCGCCGATCCCGATCTCGAAGACTATGTGCTGATGCGCGACATGGCCGCGAAGGTGGAGATGGACTGGACGCGCTACGGCCTCGATGCCGCTTACGCCTTCCCGCAGGATCTGCTGCGCGATTCGCAGCGGGTGATGGCCCACTACCGCCGCGTCAATTTCGACCTGATCCGTTCCAACCCGAAGCTCTGCGGCTTCAGCGTGACCGGCATGGTCGACGAAGGCATGACTGGAGGAGGACTGTGGCGCTTTTGGCGTGACTGGAAGCCTCAGGCAATGGATGCCATCGCCGACGGGTGGGCGCCCCTCCGCTGGTGCCTTTTCACCGAGCCATCGCACCTCTACGCGGGGGAAAAACTCGTCGTAGAAGCGGTGCTCGCCAATGAAGATGTGCTCGCTCCCGGCAGTTATCCCGCACAGTTCCGCGTCTGCGGTGACAAGGGAATCATCTGGGATCGGAAAGTTCTGGCACAGGTCCCTGCAGCACCCGACGGCTCCGACGGCCCCCTCGCTTTTCTCGTACTGCGCGAAGAGATCTTTCTCGACACTCCCGCCGGGACCTATCACATCGCGGCGAAGCTCGATTCCGGCGGTGCGCCCGCTGGCCGAAGCCTCAACTTCTATATCTCCGATAGATCCGCTCTCGTCACCTTGAGACACCACGTAACTCTTTGGGGAATCGATTCCAAAGCCGAGCAGTGGCTCAATGGCCGCGGCCTCACGACCAAAAACTTCCTCGAAGGACCCTCCAGGCAACGTGAAATCATCCTGGTTGGCGACTTATCAGCTAATAACTCGGCCAACCGTTCCAATAAAGGCTCGGACCTGAACTCCTGGCAGGACCTCATCCGCCGGATGGCCCGGGGCGGCATGGTCGTGTTTCTTTCTCCCTCGGCATTCCAGCTTGGCAAAGATCCCGTCGCATGGTTGCCTCTCTCTCCAAAGAGCCGTTACTTCCGCTTTGACGATGTCTCCATCTATCACAAAGAGTGTGTGGCAAAGCCTCATTCGCTTTTTGAAGGTCTCCCGTCTAAGGGCATAATGGATTGGGATTATTACGGCCCCGTCATCCCGCATTATGCGTTCGACGGATTAGCCGTTCCCGACGATGTAGCCGCCATCGGCTTTGCCGTCGGCTTCTATGGAGCTTATGCCTCCGGCGTTTTGCTCGGCTCGTATCGCTGCTCGGTTCGCAATGACAGCTTTACCCCCATGGGATCCGGCGGCTTCATCCTTAATACCTTTCCCATTCTTGAGAACCTCAATGCGCACCCTGCCGCAGATCGCCTTTTGCTGAACCTGATTCAATATGCCTCAAGATTCACGAGTGATCCTCTCGCCCCACTTCCCGGCGACTATGATGCCCAATTCAGAAAGATCGGTTATCAGTCCACGGCTCGACCGCAGGAGCAGAGCGTGATGGGAGCGGCCGGTCCGGAGCAGCCGAAGCAATGATTGCGTCAGCCTCCGGCAAGCCTGGCATTCTTCTTCAAGAGGACGTCGTCAAGAGCAACGAAAGGCTTTGGCTTCGATGAGCGACATCGAGAGACATATTGATCGGCGCGGTTTCCTCAAGCAGGCGGTCTGCGCGGGAACAGGCGTAAGTATCGGCGGAGCCCTTGAAACGCCGTCTCAAAACCCGGCCGAGACGGCGAGCATACGAACCGCCGCTCATAGTTCCTCGTCTCAGGCCTCCACTGTCTCTGAGTTATCCATATCTCTCGACGGGGAATGGTCCATTGCGATCGACCCGAAGAATTCCGGGCGTGCTGAGAACTGGTTCACGGGCCCCGCCTCCTATGCACAGAAGACCTATGTCCCCTCCATCATTCAGGAGATATTCCCCGCCTATCACGGAGTCGCCTGGTACTGGCGCGATCTCGCCATCCCCGCCCATCCTGAGCCCCGCGGTCGATACCTTCTCCGCTTCGACGCGGTGGATTACCTCGCCGAGGTCTGGATCAACGGCACGCACGTCGGCGGACACGAGGGCGGCGAAACTCCCTTTGACCTCGACATCACCGATGCGGTCAAGATCAATGAGCCCAACCTGATTGCGGTGCGTGTCCTCAACCCGGATAACCACCCCATCGATGGCATCGTCCTCAAGCAGACGCCCCATCGCAATAAGTATGTCCCCTACTTTAACGGAGCAACCTATGACAACGGAGGCATTATAGGCGCCGTAACCTTGGCTTTGGTTCCAAGTGTGCGAGTAGAAGACTTATTCGTTCAGCCAGATTGGAAGACAGGGATGATCCGGCTGCGCACGACCGTTCGCAATGTATCAGACAAAACTGCGAACGCGCATCTGCAGCTTACCGTCGGGCCCGCTGCAACGGGCTCAGTAACCGTCTCCACGTCCGAAGAGATAACCGTTCCGCAGGGAGATAGCGTCGTCGAAACACACTTAAGCATTCCCCAGGCGCGGCTCTGGAATCTGGATGATCCCTATCTCTACCGCGTGACGGCCCGTGTCGAGACCAGAGAATTCGGCGGCTATCATGAGATATCGCATCGTTGCGGCTTCCGCGATTTTCGGGTTGTTGGCGGCTACTTTCGCCTGAACGGCAGGCGTATATTCCTCCGCAGCACACATACCGGGAACGTCTGCCCTGTCGGGCAGGTCCTTCCGCCACGCGCCGACCCGGGCCTGCTCCGCAACGATTTACTCTATGCAAAGGCGGCAGGCTTCAACATCATTCGCTTTATCGGTCTCGCCTATCCCTATCAGCTTGACTTATGCGACGAGTTGGGTCTTCTTATCGAAGAAGAGTCCTATGCCGGCTGGCTGCTTGAGGATTCGCCGCAGATGAAGGCCAGATTCGATAGCTCTACCCGCGCGATGATCCTGCGGGACCGGAATCACGCCTGCGTAGTCAGCTGGCAGCTTCTCAATGAGACCGACGACGGGCCGCTCTTTCGCCACGCGGTCGAGACGCTGCCCCTCGTTCGTTCGCTTGACGATACCCGTCTGGTGCTCTTATCGAGCGGGCGCTTCGACGGCGACTTTAGCATCGGTACCGTGAGCAATCCGGACTCGCGGGAATGGGAGCCCATGTGGGGCAAGGAATCGCCGCAAGGCGGCCGCACCGCGAGGAAGTATCCCTCCGGCGTCGGCTCCGGCGACTTCCACTTTTATCCTATTTTTCCGATGACCCGGGAGTCGAAGCAGCTTCTTCGCACGCTTGGGCAGAACACAAAGCCCGTCTTTCTCTCCGAATACGGCATCGGCAGTCTCATGGACGTAATTCAGGACGCCCTCCGATACGAGCAGATTCGCGCGCGTCCCGATCTCGAGGACTTCAAATTTATGCGCGAGATGGCTGATGGCCTCGCTTCGGACTGGAAGCGATACGGCATGGAAGGGATCTATGCCTTCCCTGAAGACATGCTTGTAGATAGCCAGCGCCGCATGGCTCGCCACCGCCTCGCTGGATTCAATCTCGTGCGCTCCAACCCCAACCTCTGCGGTTTCAACGTGACCGGCATGCTCGATCACGCAATGACGGGCGAGGGGGTCTGGGGTTTCTGGCGCAATTTCAAACCCGGCGCAATGGACGTGATGCAGGACGGCTGGTGGCCTCTGCGCTGGTGCCTCTTTGTCGATAGCACTCACAACTATGTCGGCCGTTCCTTCGAGGTGGAAGCTGTATTGGCAACAGAAGATGTGCTTGATCCCGGGCGCTATCCCGCGCGCTTTCACATCTCCGGCCCCCGGGGCAACGCCTGGGAGAAGCGGGCTCTGGTAGAGATCCCCATGCCCTCCGCTCAAGCCGAAATGCCTTTCGCCGTACCTGTGCTGAAAGATCAGGTTACGCTCGACGTGCCCGCTGGCTCCTATGAGCTGGTGGCCGACCTCGAAGAGGGAGGAGCGCCTCTCGGCCGCTCATGGCAGTTCTACCTCACCGATCCGGCCGGGTTTCCGGCGATTAATCAATCGGTGGTCGTCTGGGGAGTGGATGCCAAAGCGCAGGATTGGCTTAAGAGCCGCGGCGTCACTTGCTTTCCCTTCGGCGGCGGTGCCGCCGAAGGGCGCGAGGTGATTCTCGTCGGCAATCCGCCCGAGGGGGAGTCCAAAACAGACAAATGGAAGGATCTCGCCATTCGCATCGCAAGGGGCGGCACTGCCGTATTTCTTTCCCATGCGGCCTTTCAGCGCGGCAAAGATCCGGTCGGCTGGCTGCCGCTCTCAACAAAGGGCAGGCGCTACTACTTCGTCGATCATCTCTATCACAAGGAGTGCGTCGCTAAAGCTCACCCCATCTTTGAGGGTCTGCAATCCACGTCGATTCTCGATTGGTACTACTATGGCCAGTTGATACCCCACTTTGTCTTCGACGGGCAGAGCGCTCCCGATGAGGTGATCGCAGCCTCGTTCGCCGTAGGTTATGGCGTTCCCGACATTGCCCCCGGTTACTCCTCCGGCATTCTCATGAGCCGCTACTCCCTCGGCAGCGGGGAGTTTATCCTTAATACCTTTCCCGTTCTCGACGAACTCGATAACAACCCCGCAGCAGACCGCATGCTTCTTAATATGATTCACTATTCCGCCCGCACCACTAGCAGACCGCCCGCCGAGCTGCCTTCCGATTTCAATCGGCGGCTCGCGGAGATAGGGTATTCCGTTTGAAATGATTCCTCATTTTCCGCGATAAATTCCGCGATAGCTGGCAGTGCATTGACGCTGGCGGAGCGGAGAATTGAATTGGAATGGAACAAATAAGCTTACATTTATCGGACAAGCAGGCAGTAGTTATACGCAACGTCGCGTGGCATAGACAGAGCGTCAATACGGCGAACATCATTGGCGCTTTGTTCAACCTAAAGAACACTCCCGACAAGTTCGCGCCTCCGAGTATAAAAAGAACAAGACGCGATCTGACTCATCTTCCGTGGCTGCCATCACTACGGCTCTCGAATACACGCGCCGTTTATCCGTTTTATGTGAGAGCAGCCTGGGCCGCTCAGACGAGCGAAGGGATTCGTTAGCAAAAAAACTCCGTCCGGAGGAGAAGTAATGATCAATCGGCGTTGCGTGCTCGTTCTAACGACGCTGCTTCTTGGCCGCCAGACTTCCACCGCCCTCCCTGTTAACCCCGATGAGAAATCCGAAGTGCAGCGCTGGGTAGCCGCCAAATTTAACGGCAGCTCGCAACCTCAGCCCGATCTCGGCTATTTTCAACCGAAGCTAGAGTCCGGTCTCCCTGAGAAGAGCGCGCGCCGGGGTAATAAGCTTAAGATTGCGGATGTCGAGTTCGACAAGGGAATCCATTGCCCATCCATGGGAACGGTTGAAGTGCATCTCCCCGCACCCGGTGATCGGTTTAGCGCAATGGTGGGCGTCGATAGCAGCGATATCGGCTACTACTCCGGCTATGGTCACGGCAACGTAACTCTGGTTATCTCGATCGGCGGAAAAGAGGTCTATCGCTCGCCCGTCATGCATGACGGCCAGAAGGCGATTCCGGTAAACATCAGTCTCCAGGGATCCGGTTCGCTGATGCTGACGTTGATAGGCACCGATGAGAATAACAAGTGGTATCAGGCCGCGTGGAACCAACTGGATCTCGCCGATGCAAAAATTACCTTGAAGGACGGCCGGGCGATCGCCCTCGATAGCTTACCCATGGCGCCCCTGAGCTCTGCCTATAGCGCGGCGCCACCCTTCTCTTTTATCTATAGCGGCGAGGAATCTGCCGACTTACTGAGATCCTGGCAAGTTCAGCGCAGCTCCCGCGATCTCGATGAGCAGCGCACGGAATATACCGAGATTTACAAGGACCCCGGTACCGGTCTTCAGGTCCGCCTCGTGGGCATCGCTTATCACGATTTCCCCGCGGTAGAGTGGACAGTTTATCTCAAGAATACCGGCTCCGCTGATACCCCGATCATTGAGAATCTTCAGGCCCTTGATACCAGGCTGGAGCGGAATGGCGACGGTGAATTTCTCCTGCATCATAACAAGGGAGCTCCAGCGACGCCTGACGACTATGAACCCTACGAGACTCCACTGCCTCCCGGCTCCGATATTTCTTTGAGCGGAAAGGGCGGACGTCCTTCGAATAAAGATTTGCCCTATTTCAACCTCGCGTGGCCGAATCAGGGTGTGATCGTCGTCGTCGGCTGGCCCGGCCAGTGGGCGGGCCGCCTCGAACGGGATAAGTCGAACGGCATTCAGATTCGCGCCGGACAGGAACTGACACACTTCAAGCTCCTGCCTGGCGAAGAGGTTAGAACGCCGCGAATCGTCCTCCTCTTCTGGACCGGGGAGTGGGAGCGCTCGCAGAACCTCTGGCGGCACTGGATGATGGCTCACAATATGCCCCATCCCAACGGCAAGCTTCCGCCGCCACAGTGGGCAGGGAACACATCCCATGAATTTGTGGAGATGATGGAGGCCACGGACCAGAAGGAAAATGCCTTCATTGACCGCTATATCTCCGACGGTCTTAAGCCAGACTACTTCTGGATGGATGCCGGCTGGTACCTGAACGACGGCTCATGGGTGAATACGGGAACCTGGGAGGTCGATCCACAACGGTTTCCTCATGGATTGCGCGCCATCAGCGACTACGCGCACTCGAAGGGAATCAAGATCATCGTCTGGTTTGAGCCGGAGCGCGTCACGCCCGGCTCATGGCTCTACGAGCATCATCCCGAGTGGCTGCTCACAACCAAACAGGAACCGGGTAATCAGCTCTATGACCGCCACTGGCGCCTTTTCAACTTCGGCGATCCTCAAGCCCGGGAGTGGATGGTGGAGCATGTCGACAAAATAATCACCGAGCAGGGAATCGATCTTTATCGGCAGGACTTCAACATGGATCCGCTGAACTACTGGCGTTCCCAGGACGCGCCCGACCGGCAGGGAATTACCGAAGTCCGCTATGTCACCGGGCTGCTCGAATACTGGGACGAGCTGCACCGCCGCCACCCCGATATGCTAATGGACGAATGCGCCAGCGGAGGCCGCCGTAATGACATTGATTCTCTTCGTCATTCCGTTCCGCTCACGCGCAGCGACTATCTGCTTGAGCCTGTCGAGCCCATCAGCCAGCAGATGCAAACGCTGGGCATCGCGCAATGGATTCCGTACTTTGGAACGGGCATCAGCGGAGAGGACCCCTATCAGTTCCGCAGCCAAATGACTCCTGCCATCGTATCGGTATGGGACCTGCGCGACGACACTACGGATGTGCTCACACTGCGAAAACTCATCAGCCAATGGCGCGCCGTCTCTCCCAATTACTATGGCAACTACTATGCGCTGACTCCTTATAGCCTTTCGAATACTGACTGGGCCGCCGTGCAATTCGACCGTCCGGAAGCGGGAGAAGGCTTCGTCGAGATATTTCGCCGCTCCAAGAGCCCGGCTGAAACTGAGATCTTCCGCCTCCGCGGACTCGATCCGGCAGCCCGCTACGAGATAACGAATCTCGATCACGGCAGCAAAGAAGAGCTCTCCGGGAAAGATCTCCTCAACGGCGGGATCAGGATCCATCTCGACCATGTTCCCGACTCCGCCCTCATCAGTTATAAAAAACTCGATTAATTAACAACTCTGTTGATGCCCGTTCAGTGGGTGTTCGCGTCGGCCTAGTTGTTCCTGACAAGCTTTTTCTCTCCATCCAAACACAACACCCTCAACGTAGAACTATTCGACGGTCTGAGCGATACGCGCGATTTAGAGCAGCCCGCAATCTTGCAGCCCGAATGGCAAACTCTGATGACGGTGATTTACAGGGAGATTGGCCGGCGGATTGTGCAATTTGAGCAAGAGGGTCAGGTCCGCGCTGGCTATGGCGAGCGACTGATCGAACAGCTCGCCATTGAGCTCTCGAAACAGTTTGGCCGCTGCTTTGGTCGGGCGAACCTCTGGCAAATGCGGGCCTTCTACCAAGGTTGGACGAAGCATAATCCGCGATCCCTTTATTTTCCAATGAAGTCAGGTAAGCTTCATCCACCATTCCGTCCCTCCCCGCCCATTTCGCGCTGCCGTGATAAAAACGAGCGATAGACGCTGATCCGAGGTCAGCCGAGCCCTATTTCTTCGACAGCGTTGAACTTAATAAGATTAACCGGCTCGATGAAGCCATAGCTGTTTTGCGGCAATGCGTACGAAAGGAACCACGCATGCCGAATGCTCATTACTATCTCGGAGTGGCATTGATGAGAAGCGGCCACGCGCGCGAGGCACAGCAGCATTTGAGGGCTACTATCCAGATCGATCCTCATTATGTATTGGCATACTTTCAGCTAGGCAAGCTCTACAAGCAATTGGGCGATGAGCAGCAGGCACAGGAAGCTTTGCGCCCTCTATGGAACGCTCACGTCCCAGCAGAATTCTCAAAGGCCGAGCAGGCGACGAAAATTTCGGAACAAGCCGGGTGAACCCTGATCACAGCTATGCGCTTAGAAAAACGAGGGCGCCATTGCCGTGTGGCCGTTGTGGTTGTAATCATGGCGCCAGAGAGAGCGATCTCTTCGAGATTTGGAAGCTCTAGCTTAGTCGATGTGGTATCTAACCCCTTACTCATAGACCGGTCGATCGGTAATCGAGTATCCGCCATCCACCGTAAGCGCAGCCCCGGTTACAAATCCCGAGGCCGGGCTCGCGAAGAAGACCGCGGCCCCGGCCATGTCTTCAGGACTTCCCCAGCGGCCAGCCGGCGTCTTTCTCCGCACCCAGTCAAAGAGCGGCGTGCCCTTCAGAACCTCCGTCATCGCTGTCTCGCAATAGCCCGGCAGAATCGCGTTCACCTGGATATTGTGCGGCCCAAGTTCGACTGCTAGCGCCCGCGTCAGGCCCAGTATGCCGTGCTTCGTAGCTCCGTAGGAGATCGCGTTCGGCACTCCGGCAAGGGAGTAGAGGGAGCCGATATTAATGATTCTGCCCCCCCTGCCTGTCGCCTTCATCGCGCGCACCGCATACTTGGAGCACAGGAATGCTCCGGTAAGGTTGATGTGGACGATCCCTTCCCACTCCTCAAGCGGCAGCTCGGTTATGGACGAACGCTTTCCCGCGCCCGCGTTATTGACCAGGATATTCAGCCCGCCGAACTTCGCTACGACATCTGCGATGGTCCGCTCAACCGAGCTCTCGTCATAGACGTCCATCTGGTATATCGCGTCCGGTGGAAACTCTGCCTTTGCCGCCTCCGCGTTCTTTTGCGGATTGCGGCCGGTGATGGCGACCCGCGCCCCCGCGCGCTTCATCCCTTGCGCCATTCCCAGTCCCAGTCCTCCATTGCCGCCGGTCACCAGGGCGGTCAGTCCATGCAGCGAGAAAGGATCGTTCCTCATAATGCCAATATTCATGCAGAGGAGCTGGAGTTTCGATCGCCCCTTCAATACGTTGAACTCAAACTCTCTCCCTCACGACGATCCCTCGGGTACCGACGTGAAGGACGAAATGTTGCAACATCTTCGCGGCATCGAAATGCAGCTTAAGCGTCTTCTAGTCAGTGCTGCTGATCTTGAGGGCGGGGAACGAACGGTACGGCGGCTGGCAGCGCTTCAGGCGCTCGAAGCGAAGCTGAAGGCCGTCACAGCGCAATAGTGACTTACGCCAGCGCTGTGAAGAGAGGGCAGCTCCATCAGCTCAAGTAGTGACTCGGCCTGTTCTCTTCGGCTGAGAATTGAAGTTACCGAAAAGTTTGGTGCCCTCCTTTGGCGGGTCCATAGTACCGGAAACTTGCGCTGTGCCAGAGGGCCGCTGCAGACTCAGGAAGGCTGGCTCGACAGCCATGATCGCAGTCCGCCTGGTGCCATTGTGCCCGTCGAAAAGTCTGATTTCGGTTGCTGCGGTCCATTGTTTGGTGGCGAGATTGCGCTCTGAAAAGAGGCCGATCTCGACCCCGCTGGAAAGCCTGTGTCATGATCGCCAACCGAGTCGAGCCTGGCCAATTTCAATGAGAAGGAGAACATGCCATGGCAAAAGTCAAGCTATCCGCCTTTGATCGGTTGCGGCTGGGGGCGAGATTGAATCGCAAAGAGCGCAGAGATGTCGAGCAGCGTTTGAGTGCCACAGATCCTGGATTGGAGATTGTGAACCGAGACGCGGCCGGCATTGATGTGGGAAACGAAAGCCACTACGTAGCCGTACCGCGCGGGCGGGACGCGCAACCTGTGCGCGAGTTCGGGTCTTGGACCGCTGCGCTGGAAGAAATGGCGCAGTGGTTGATGCGCTGTGGCATACGCACGGTAGTGATGCAGTCCACCGGGGTGTACTGGATCGCGGTGCATGATGTTCTGCAGAAGCACGGTCTGGAAGTGAACCTGGTGGATGCGCGGGGAACGAAGAATGTACCAGGACGAAAGAGTGATGTGCAGGAATGTCAGTGGCTTATGCGGTTGCATACGTATGGTCTATTGCGAGCCTGTTTTCTGCCTGCTCCTGAGATCCACGGTATACGGACCATGTGGCGGTTGCGGGATCAGCACGTCAAAGACGCCGCACGATGCATCCAGCATATGCAAAAGTCCCTAATCGCCATGAACGTGCAGTTGCACAATGCCTTAAGCGATATCAGCGGTACGAGTGGACAGGCGATTATCCGGGCTCTGCTGGCGGGGCAGCGCGATGCGAAGACCTTGGCAGCTTTACGCGATCCGCGTTGCATGGCCAGCGAAGAAGAGATCGTTCACAGTCTGCAGGGGGTCTGGAAACCGGACGTCTTGTTTGAGTTGCAGCAAGCCGTCGACGCCTACGATTTCTATCGCCAACAGATGGCCAAATGCGATGAACAGCTAAAGCAGCCCATGGCATTCCTGCCTGCCCGAAAAGTGGAAACAGTCGTCTCATCGGCCGAGCCGTCGCCCACCACCGACAGGAGTAAAACCTCCCGTTCTGGCAAGTCTCGAAAGCCTAAGGGGAACCAACCCGCGTTTGATTTGGAAGCGGAATTAGAGCGCGTTCTGGGCGTGAACGCCACGACCATAGACGGCATTAACGTGATCACCGTTCAGACCGTGCTGGCCGAGGTGGGGCCGGACCTGAGTGCGTGGAAAACTGAGGCCCACTGGTCTTCCTGGCTGAATTTAGCTCCCAAGCGAGATGTAAGCGGAGGAAGAGTGATCCGTCATATACGCGAACACCGCACCAATCGCGTAGGAAATGCGTTTCGAATGGCCGCGCAGACACTGCTACACAGTCACAGTTATCTCGGCGCAAGGTGTCGATATCTTCGCGCCAAGTTGGGAGGGCTAAAAGCAGTCAAAGCCATGGCGCGCGTTTTGGCCTGCCTTTACTATCGACTGGTCACAAAAGGACAGCGATGGGTAGATCAGGGCATCGAGGAGTTCAACCGTCGAAGCGAACAGCGCGAACTTGCCGCCCTGCAACGCAAAGCTCATAAGCACGGAATGCAACTCGTACCCACTGCCTGAAGCAACACTACAGCACCCACGACCACACGGAAACCCTCGTTCAGTGGGAGCAAAATCCCCCCGTGTGTCCGCACCCCACCTCAACGGCAACAGCAATCCATCTTCTCGGCTACTCGGCACTCGGCAAGACTCCAAACCCTAAAATCGTCGGTCTTGTAAAACGGAGTTTCTGGAAAGCCGGGAAGTACACAACCGTAGTTCGTGGAGGCTCATAAACCCAAGCCCTTCACTTGCTCCTCGGTTTCGTAGCCAAGCCAGTGTGCAACCTCATGCCACACCACCCGTTTCACTTCGGCCCGCAAATCTCCTTTTGAACACCGCAGAATGGGGCCGCGAAAAACAAATATCAAGTCGGGGGCATACTTCACCTGAGTGAATGACCGTTTCGTCCTAAGTGTGCCGCTGTACAATCCCAATAACTCAGTTCCACGACGCCATCTCTTTCTGTTCGATATGTCCTCCAATACGTCCGCAGGAGGCTCGTCAACCACTTGTATGCCGGGGAAATCTGGCAGGTCCTGATCTTCTGGGGCAGGGTGGTGTATGCCCACTCTACAATCTCCTCAAAGCTTTTGGGATTTGTGGTGTCGGCCATGGGGCCAACTTTACCACCAGGACAAGCGGCGAGACGTGGGCACCCGGCGGGTGAGCGCTCTCCGGGCGATAACTGTTGCAAGATCGCCATTGCACCAAGAATCAAATGCTCAAAAACTTCCTTTGCGAACCTTCGGCATACGGGAAAGTTCGAAAGTCGTCTGCTAGGGCCGACCGGCACGACACATGGGCGGAGTTACCGAAAACCCGACTTCACAGGCATTTCGGGATTACTTCCGTATTGCCGGTTATACGATCCCAAAGACCCTAGACGGTCAATAACAGTTGTTCCAGTCCGACTCGGTATAGAACTGAACGGTGTACCACTGGCTTTCGAGCCTGCGAACGCGATAGACCTCGCAGGGGATACCAGGATACTTACTTGCTGAGCCAATCTTGGCAGCATGGGCTAAAGCGTTCTCTGAGTCGAAGACAAGATAGACTGTCGTATCGTTCCCGCCCCATCCCCAACCGTCCCACTCAATATGCTTCAGGTCTCTGGTCGGCCCCGTCGGCTGTGCCAACACTTCGCGTTTGTATTTCCCGGATCTGAGCAGCCACTTCGCAGATTGCAATTGGGTCGGCTGCGGAAACAAACCTTTCAACAGGAATGCACTCACAAGTGCCATGCAGGCGAGAGTGACCGTTCCTAGGATAAGTGCCAACCCCAGCAATCGACGGCGCGTTTTCGCCATGTCCTCATGCTACCCCGCGTAATGTCCGTATCGTCGGCAATACGGACATTTCGACCCGGCTCCTCGAACCTTCCGGATTGCCGGTAATCCGCCCAAAACGCCAGAAGTTGCCGTCAGCGGCTACTCTCAGTTGAGATCTTGTTGATGTCAGATGCGGCGGAAGAAATGTGAACGAAGACGTTAAGGGTAGGCCAGATGAAGTGCAGCTGCTCCGACCGCCCGTGGGAGGGAAGATCAGGAGAGAACTCCACTCTGAGCCTGTTCTCCGCAAACCCTCCGACGGTGGTGTCCAGATTTACCGAGCCTAGTGACTGCTGCGCATCTTCGCCCTTTGCATCATGGACGAAAACGAAAAGTTTCCAGCCCTCCGATGAAGACAGGGGGCGCAGACTGTAGAACCCGGCGGGCACCCTTAATCCGCCAATCCAGACGGCGGTTCTGGTGAAAAGAGTCACTGCGCCTCCGGCGCCGGGGACCGAGTAAGCGGGGTCATCCGAGACGGCTTTGAAGCCAGCCGCCAAACTCATATAGCCCGTGGAGTCACCCGCACTTGAGCACACAATCGCGCTCGCCACTTCTGTCGTTTGGCTCTGGGCATGTGGGCAGGGGGCCCCTCCGGCTCCCACCCAGCCCACGACGGCCTTTTCGCGAACTCCTGAGCAAAAGGCGTTCGCGTCAGCGGGGTCTAGAAATGCCATTGATGTCAGCCATCGTCCGCACTCTTGGGTCAGGGGTTCCGTAACTGGTGACGAGGTCTGCGCCTGAAGAGCGAATACTGCCGCGCTTCCGATAACGAAGCAGAAACAACTGCGCAATCGCTTCGCATTCGATTTCATCGCTGCCTCCGGTGGGTATGCGACGAAGCTTTACCGCAAGGATAAACCCAAGAAGCTGCTTGGTCTGGAAACGTGAAAACAAGCCAGATGTTACCGGCTGCAACGTCACCTCAGGAGGAAATCCGCCATATGTCCGTATCGTCGGCAATACGGAAATTATCACATCGCTTGGAAGCCGACGTACTAACGAAGTGCCCGGAAAACGGGGTTTTCAGTAACTACCACCTACCTGATCGGTCGGTGGGCGATCATCGCCGAGTCACTCATTGACCGAGACTTGCCCCGGATCGTAGGGCTGATCGCTTCCCACAAAGCCGACTTCCCAAGGACCGATCCTCGCCGTCGTGCGTCATGTTGCCCTGTACGGGATCGCAGAGCAGGCCATAGCGACTGCCTGCTGGTCGGCCAGGAGCAGCGATTCCTTTGCAAACGCGGAAGCTCTCTCAACATCCGCTGCGGGACCGATGACGATCTTCTTCAGGACGTTCCGTCCCGCATTTTTCCAGTCGAATTCCCGATAGGGGATCGACGAATAGGAGCGGGTGCGAAGCTTTACGGTTGGCTGATTGCTCGCCGGGTACACCTGCATGAACCTGTATTCTTGTTCGTTCGCGTATGCCCCGTGTTTGAAGTGGAGGCCGGCGTGCAATGCGTGCACGGTGATTAGTGTATAGAGTTCCGCCACGTAGGCATTGATGGCGTCATCACCGAGATCCCTGTGGTGAGGCAGCGAAATCAAGGCAAACATCTTATCAATTATGTTCCGATGGATTTCGATTAGTCCCGCGTCGCTGTACGCGACGGGGAACGCCTTTTGTATAGGTGCGCCAGCTTCACGGATGAACGCCTCTTCGAGGGCATCCGCATCAAAGCCGAGAGCATATCCGCGGCCGTTGTCGGCATACGCACGCCACTGTCCCAGATCGTCGCCGGTCGAACTGAAAGAACAGATGAAGTAGTTGCCGGACTTCTGAACCTTCCTGAGGCGGATCATTTCCTCGAAATCAGCGGCAAACTGTTTACTCTCCGGAGGGCCATTGGCGGCTCTTCCACGTAGAATGGCGCTCGCATGAGACAGGCCGTGACTTAGTTCAGAAGGATCGTTGAGGCTCAGGATGTCGGTCAGCCAGAGCTTCCCACTTTCGAGAATACCTCTTAAGCCGACATCATTTGTGTAGTGATACAAGATGGGGGGAGGAGGCACCGCCTCCAGTGTTGTGAGGAACCCATCGACGATCTCTTCGGCTTCGTGGCCAAACTTCGCGAGGGCATTCCTCATATCCCGAGGTACTCGGCGTATGCAGTCTTCGTGAGCCACACCCATCGCAACAGGCTACCAAAGCCGGGGCGAAGGGCGCGGTGAACTTGCTCCCCGCACATCGATCAGACTTGTTTCTCTTAGATCCTGAGTTCGGATCAGGCACCCGGCTTTGCCCGAGATATCTAGAATGGTAGGAATGGATTAAGCAGGTAAGGCATGATTCGAATCACAGCTGAACTTATCTACGTCTTGCGGAACTCAACCGGGAAACCATTCACTGATCTGCTTGATCGCCTGATCCGCACCTCTGCGGCGACGCTCGGCATTCCCTCGTCGGCTGTACTTGACAATCCCCGCATCAATCATGCCGACGGCGGAGTAGATACGCAGGTGACCATGGGCACGCAACCCGATCTATGGGGTTATTTCGACGTCCCATCGACATGGCAGTACAAAGCCGTTGCGTTGAGGGACTTTACGGATAGCAAGGTGAAGGAGGAAATCAGCGGAGATAGCAAACATTACGTCCGCAGCCTGCTGAAGGAAGGGTATGCCTACCGAATGTGCATCGCAGACGACGAGCCTCCCGAGCAGAAAATAGAGATCAAGAAACTGCTCGACGGGGAGATCGCGAAGGTCAATCCTGCGGCACCGAAATCGATCGTTCTCTTCGCATCCGACGTCGTTGCATGGGTGAACACCTTTCCTGCGATCGCTGCCGAGATGCTGGGTTCTTCCATGAAGGATTTTTTTCATTTTGCCACATGGCAGAACCGAGAACGTGCCGTGACGAAAACATTCGTGGCGACGCCGGAGACGAATGTCATATTTGAAAGTGTACAGAGCCACCTCGTTTGGAAGGTCAAGCCAAACTCGGCGCGGCTTACGATCTCCGGCGATGCTGGTGTCGGCAAGAGCCGGACGGTCTTTGAAGCCATTGCTGCATTGCCAGAGGTCGCTCCGTTGGTCCTTTACACAGAGGACGAAGATAAGGCACTCGACCTTGCACGAGCGATGGCGAACCATCAAAATCTCTATGCCGTAATTGTCGCTGATGAATGCCTCGATGCGACTGCGTTCCAACTTGCGAAGATGCTCCTAGGCGTAGAAAACAGGGTGCGCCTGATCACTATTGACAATGCATTAGAGCGTGCGGATCCATCCGAGTTGCGACTTAGCCGAATCTCGACATCAGCGGTGGAGAAAATCGTGGAGGCGAACTTTCCGGACATCGACCAAAGCCGTAGATTCCGGTATTGCCAACTTGCCGAAGGTTATCTCCGTTTCGCAGTTTTCTTATGCGACAACGATTCTCTCATCGTTCAACAAGGGCATTTAGGGCAACTTCTTCGGGATACGAAGAGCTATTTGAACACGCTCTTTGGCAAAGATGGCCCTCTTGAGAAAGCGGACTTCGAGGCATTGATGGTGATTTCCCTCGTTGAGCGCTGTGGCGTGATCGACAATCTATACGTCGAGTTGGAGCAATTGTGCGCGTTGGTAGACCTCGATCCCAGAAGGGTTCGCGAACGCCTTCATCGCATGCAGAAGACAAACGGGCTGGTCGCCCGTGCCGGGCGCTATTTCTATGTAACGCCCATTCCTATTGCGATGGCGTGCTTCCAAGAGGCTTGGTCGAAATGGGCGGAACTCAACCCGAAGGGGTTTCTTGAAGGCTTCCCTAAACCTCTGGTGTCTTCATTTCTTACGCGCATGGCGCGCGCACCCGAGGAGGTCGGCGGGGTCGTCAGTGGCTATTTTCGAAACTGGGAATTTTCCCGAGGAGGAGACATATTCACGGATGCCAATGAGACTGAACAGCTTCTTCTTCTAGTCCGTTCTTCTCCGGAGCAAATGATTCCGCGACTCCATAAGCTCGTGCTGACCGCTACACCCGAGCAGCTTGGCAAGGGATACGGTGGTGGTCGACGCAACCTCGTAGTAGAAGCAAATGAAATCGCCTCTTTTCCGCAGTGGTTCTTCTTCGCCGAAGAGATTCTGTTCACGTTGGCGTGTTATGAGACTGAGCCAGACCTTGGAAACAACGCCACGAAAGTGTGGGCTGGACTGTTTCCCATTATGTCGTACGTCGCTACGCCGTTTGGCGAACGGTTGAAACTTATTCAAGAGCGCGGTCACTCTGGTGATCCGACGACGAAGCTTCTTTGCGTGACGGCACTGCAGAGTGCATTGGATGACCAATCGATTCACATGGTAAACAGTCAACCCTATGGGAGCAGGATCGCTCCCACACCTTGGCGTCCTGCGACGTGGGGGGAATATTACGACTGCATGAAGGCATGCCTCGCCGAGTTGAATGCTCTTAGTTCCGATGCGGATGAAGCCGTAGAAGAAAAGGCTACCGGGGCTTTGGTCCGATGCATTCGGAATTTAGTGTTTCGAGGATATACGGAACAGGCAAAGCAGGGAGCAGAAAATCTACCGGCTCACATTCGCCCCGTTCTCCGCGCAGAATTGCGAGAGTTCGTTCTTCTGAATAATTCGAAGCACAGTCCGCATTCCCCCGAAGAGAGAAAGCGGCGCGCCGAGTTTGTCGATGAGTGGATCAAAGAGCTGGTATCAACTGATATTCACGATCGTCTCGTTGAAGAAGTTGGACCGGATTCTTGGGATCATCACCTCGAACAGGAAGAGTGGGAAGCCCGCATCCGAGAACTCGCCGCCTATCTACTACAGCATGAGGATGACTTCGAGCGCGAAATACCTTGGCTGAACAGTGACAAAGCGCGTTCCTCAGTCGAGTTCGGCGCTCAGCTTGGCCGACTCGATGAAAACCTATTGCTGTTGGATCGAATTGTCCTTGAGTGCCGCGCAAGCCGCAATCCTAATCTGGCTCGGGGCTATTTTGATGGTGTCAGCGGGAGCACGGTGCTAAAACTACCGTCGGACGATGCCGACCTCATTCGTAGGAAGTTGAATGCCTGCCTTGATGCGCTTTGGGTGGACGATCCGATCCTCGCATTCAACGTCATGACGCCATCTGGAGATTTTGTAGAAGCGTTCGATCGTGCTATAACCGGTGTCCGCGAAAAGAAAATTCCCGCCGGTTTCCTGCGCACGTTTGCTGCATGGAATGGGCGTCGACATACCTGGCCCATTGAAACACGGATGGCCGCACAAACACTTCTCGAAGCAACAAGAGATGGTGATGAATACGCGGCAGATTCAGGAATCGAGTTCATAGTGTTCCTCTTGATGCGGGCGACCGATTCCCCGGACAAGCTGGTATGGCTGCAGAAGGTATTCAATGATGAATCGCTCGATGTGATCTTCGGGTTGTTGGAACAGGCCACGCTGAAGACAAGAAAGCTCTCTCATTCGTTCCCGCAGATCTTTGCCCGCGTGTTACCTGCGAACCCTGACCGCGCCACTTCGATCCTGATTCAGATGATGAAGAGTGACGACTATGAAACCTCTCAAGCTGCTGCAGGTCTCTTCGCCACCGTTGCGGCGGTGCGTCCTCAGGAGTTGATGGATGGAATCGGCCGATTGATGCTATCCGAAGAAAAGAACTACAGCTTTCTCTTCAGAAAGTATCCTATTGTTTCCTTGCCAGACAATGTGGTCATTCAATGGCTTGAGAAGCATGGTTTGGATGGTGCTCGGCTACTAGCACGTCACGTTCCAGGCCCATTCATGGGTAGCAACGGGCCGGATTTGAATCCCATAACCCGTTTTATTTTGGAGCGGCACGGAAACGACGATCGCGTTTTCTCCAATTGGGTTGCCGGAATGCACACCGGCGGAGCTTTCGCCGGGTCGATCGCAGACCATATGGAGCGACGAGCCTCGATGGCAGAGCCATTTATCAATTTCCCAATTGAAGCAGTGCGGCGGTGGGCGCGGGGCGAGATTATGTTCGCGGATACCAACGTCGAGAACTTCAGGTTGGAAGAAGAGGAGCGATTCTGAGCATTCATCGATGAACGATGATTATCAGCTGCGAACCCATTCGTGGGCTTGGCCTCGGAACATCCGGTAACGATAAACAGGCATGCGTTCACCGATTCTGATTTGTTCCAAGGTCAGATACGATGCTGAAGCCTTCGTCTCCGGTCGTGCCGCATCGATGCCATAGCCACCACGAACCGACACAGGAATCGCTGCGACGGCATCGTGCCGTCTGGTGAGCGGTCGCGGAAATGACCGAAGGAACGGGGATCGATGTTTACGCAGTGACAGGGTTGCCCGTGTCATAGCGCCATTCAATCTTCATTCCGTGTTGCCTCTGAACGTCAGCAGCAGCCTTCATTACTTCTTCGTACAGTAATTGAGGCTTATCACGGATAGGCGTCAGTAGCCTCCATATCTCGTTCTGAGGCATTCTTGCAACCCTTCGATAGAGCAACAGCCTGAACATGTTCAGTTCGTGATCAGCCCGTGCCAGTGTGCGTGGCATGTCGAATATCCGGGTCAGGTCCATCGCGATGAAGCGAACGGATACAGGGTTACCGTGTGTCAGAGCATGTAGGCAGTCAATGTATGGCTCGTTAACCACATCCACGAGGTCTGTGAGATGGGAGACATTACCCCCTCCCATGGCCTTGTTAATCATGGCATCCATCTTGGTTAGAGATGGACTACCCGCTTGCTTGAACGTCAGGTGCTCCGCCTTCCTCAACTGGTCACTGCTTGCCCACACAAGGAACCAGACGCCCCGCCGCGTGTACTCAATGAAGCTACGGAGAGTAACGAGAAAATGAAACGGGTTCTCCTGATGCTGGGCCCTCATTCCATTGAGCAGTCGTTCACTGGCGTCCAAGTAGCGAGCACTTACCAACAGGCGGTAGTCCTTTGGCTTGCTAAGCGTCGTCAGGTCGAAGCTCTTTGGGTCCAATTTCCGGTTGCGCCGCATGTCGGCAATCCTACTTGAACCGTCTTTCGGGATGAAGTCAGCCGGGGAGCGCGAGTTACTGAATTGCCGACTTCACAGGCTTTTCAGAACTACTTCCGGATTTCGCGGAATCCGCCTGCATCAATCGCTGATATGCCCTGTCCTCGTCAGGAGTCCTAACGAACAGGAGATCGTACAATTGATGGTGTAATTCGTTTTGTAGATTCTCGAATGCGAGCGGTAGTGATACCGAACTCTTGCCGGAATTCGCCAGAGCATCCGAACAAAGTTGTTTGAATTCGCCGTACCGATTCCAGAGCTGCTTACGCGCCTGCGGATCATCGATGACTATCTCTAGGCGGTAGAAGTCTGATCTCACCTGGATTAGTTGCTTCCCAGTTTCCTCTTTGTTGCCCGCAAGCGCAGCATCGCTCGCTGATTGCATCGAATTGAATACACCTTCATACGCATTTCCTCTCATTCGCGTGCTCAAATCCCAAAGCTTAACCAGTTCGTCTGCGCGAGTAAGGTCTGCTGTCTGCTGAGCGAGATGCCGACTATTCTGCAGCGACCAGTAGCTTACGAGTGTCGATAATCCACCAACCAAGCTGGTCAGTAGTAGCGCGACGACGGGGACAATCACGGTAGTTCGATATTTCAGTCGTTCATCTCGCTCCTCCGCCCCCGCTTTCCGCAGCCGATCGAGGTGCTCGATTCCAAGTTTCACCTGATCGGTATCACAGACAGGAACACACGGATCGGTTTTGTCCGTCGGCCGATTGTCGTTACGGAACTGACATCGGAAGACATCCTGCCTCGTCAGATCATCAATCGCCTTATCACGGGCAGCCTTTCCGGTTAGTTCCAGCACCCATCCTGGATAATGCGCTTCCTTCTTTATCCATTCTTGCCACTCCTTAAACCAGCGTGACGAAACAACAGGGCTGAATAGCTCGGCGCGACTCTGCACAACGTGTCTTACGCGCTCGACATCCCAGCCTTTCAGGGCGAGCCTGTGTGCAATACCCTTGTACGTCATGATCGTGTCTGGGTCATTGCAGGAGAGCATCCATATGGCTGAGATCACATCTAGATCATCTGGTCCGATTGGATGTCGTTTGGTTTCCATGAAGAGCTCCGCACTTTGCGTTTGGGAAAGTATTTTAGAAAATATTGTTCTACACTGACTGACCTCCGAACACGGGGATCGTTGAGACATCTACTTTTTTGACGATTGCGGAGTCAGGATCCAGCGGTGGGGAAGTTGACCTTGGAGTTTCATCTTCGCGTGTGCAGGACTCCAAGGACTAAGCAACCAGCAAATCCATACTACACTCTGCATCCGATTGGAAATTCATCATGCGATGGTGAGTTCTGCTTCTCGCGAAACGATGGATTTTGCCTTCGAGGATTAGGTCTTGTGGGTCGCCAACCGGAAGTGATCCAGCGTTCGCACGGCGGGCGATCCGACGAAGTGCTGGAAAAACAGCGTTATCGGTAAGTTTGGCCCCGCATCGATTCCCGCCGCTGGGGCTGTGCTGGGAGCGTTCACGGGTCAAACCCCCACCCAGAACCCCAACGGACCCGCGCAGGGGGTTGCAGGGAGTTGGCATTCAACGACTGAACCGGTACGAGAAAATGCCCCCTGTCAGACCTCACAAGGGCAGAGCCGGGGGGCAGAAACAGTCGCAGGATCAGCGCGGGGTCACGGCGGGGTCACGGCACAACGGTACAGGGTGAAACGAGATGAAACACCGAGTACAGGAAGCGTTGAAGCGCCACGACTTGCCATGAGAAGAACTCAGGTAAAGCACCAATGCCGACATTCGAATCCTCTCTCCCCGACCACTATAAGCGGCTGATTCAGAAGAAGTTATCAGCCCCTGACGAGCTTCAGGCGCTTCGTGCTAACACCCGTGCTAACAAAATCTGGGGATGCCGTTCGTGCTAACAAACTTGCCTCCGGCATGACCGCGACCGAAGACGGCTTTCTCTTCCGGGCATGAGCTTGCATTCCCTGACTCCAGAGCGAGACACCCCGCTCCTTGTCACCGGGCAAAACGTGAGCGTAAATCTTCAACAAAACGTTCGGGTCATGGCCGAGGTGAGCAGCGACCGCAGGGACTGATTCTCCCATTGCCAGCCGGAACGTGCCGCAAAAATGCCGCAGCTTGTGCAGACTCTTCTCAATCCCGACCTCCCGCATGAACTGCCCCATTCGAGCCGAGACATGCTTCGGCGACAACGGGCGGCCATCAGGCTGGCAAAAAACCAAATCGTGATCGCTACTATAGCCCTTGCCGTATATCTGCTTGTCCCGTTCGATCACGGCGCGATGCTCGCGCAGCACATCGAGCGCTTCAGTACCGACTCGTGGAGTGCGGATCTTGTTCGTCTTCGTTCCCTTGAAGCGTAGTCCGTGGCTCTCGCTGTACTGCAACGACCTGCATACGCTGATGTCACCGGTCATAAAATCGACGTGGCTCCATCTCAAGGCCAGAAGTTCGCCGCATCGCATTCCGCTCTCACTGCCGAAGAACGCCATCGCGTAATAGCGCGTAAACCGAAGCCGGTCGAGCAGCCGGTCGAACTCGTCGAGAGTCAGAGATTCTGCCTGTGATTCACCGGCACCGGGCGGCGCTTTGACTCCAATCATCGGATTCTTCGCAAGCTGGTTCAGGTCGATCATCTGCCTGAAATACTGCCGCATCAGCGCATAAACCGCATGACAAGTCTTCGCACTCAGCGCCTTGCCTTTGTTTCCGCCCTGTCTGCGCAGCAACTCCAGCCCGGTATGAATCTGCATCGCGGTTAATTCGTTCAGCTTGGTATCGCCGAACATGGTCAGCGCATATCCGCCTCGCTTCATGTTTGTTTCTCGCGTGCTCGGTTCCCAGTGCGAATGTCCTTCGAGCCATTTTCCGAATGCGTCTTTGAACAGCGGCGATGTCTGCTCTTCTCGGCGTGGCTGTTCTTTGACCGGCCGCCCCTCGCTGACCGGCTGCTCTTCGTGCGCCGCGCCGTGTTTCCTGTTTTTCTTGAATTCTGCGAGGGCTTCGGCGAGCGCATCATCGGCTTCACGCTTTGTCTTGAAGCCACGCTTCCACTGCTGGTGATGCTTGCCGTCTGCGCCGCGCCCGGTACCGAAGGCGTAGAGATAACGCAGCGAGCCGTCGGCAAGTTTGTAGGGCTTTGTCATGCCTTTCATTTCTGTCTGCGTCCCTTCTTCTCTTTCCGAATGCCGCGCTTCGGCTGCGGAATCGTTACGTTGACTTCAGCAGCAGTCTTGGGAATGCCGTGCGCCATCGCTTTTACGAAGGCTGCGTCTGTTTTGTCGATTAAACGAGCACCGAATAACCGCTCGCCCACGTTGTGAAGACTCGCGAATATCGCTATCGCGTTTTTCTTGGTCGCTGGATCAGCAGAGCGGAAGCCCTCCAAAGCGTGCAGGAAGCCCTGTCCAATCCGCATCTCTTCGCTTCCTTCCAACTCGACACACAGGTGGCCATGTTCCGGCCTGCCTTTGATCGTCGGAACCAAAGTCATCGGCGGTATCCCTTCGCGCCGCCACTTTATGTACAAGTCCCCGAACTCTGCGCCCAGTTCGAAGAGTCCGTGCTGTTGAGCAATGGCTTCGAGTCGCTTGAGCGCATCGCCGGTCGGTGGATCGTTGCTTTCCCAACGGCCGATAGTGCTGATCGCTGTGTTCATCACTTCGACCGCAAATGTCTGTTGCGTCTTACCGAGAGCAATGCGCAGCTCGCGCACCGCTTCGCTCGCGGGATGTCGTTTCGTCGTCGTTTGGTGGTTATCCATATCCAGCAGAATACTACGCCATAAGCCATCTATTGACAAAAAATACTATTTAAATGGTATATTACGACCGTAAGCAGGAGGGTGGGGAGTATGAAACGGCGACCTAGGAAGACGGACGATCAAGTCTGTGAGACGTGGAAGATTGCCCACGGTGCGAAGGTGCTCGGGGTCAGTGAGAAGTCGCTGCGCGAAAAGATTAAGAAAGGTGAAGTTCCGGTGCTGCGAGTGGGACGGCTGATCCTGATTCCACGACAGGCGTTTCTGGCTTGGATCAACGCTGGCGGCTGAAAGTAGAAAGCCGCACCCGTGGCTGGTGCGGCTTTCTGTCCCTTTTGGTTGAAGGAGGTCCGCGTGGAACCGTATTCCGAGAGTACATCAGCAGCGCAAATCGCGCACCTGTTACATGGCAAGAAGACCAGCCGAGGCTGGATCGCCAAATGCCCAGCCCATGAGGATCGTTCTCCATCGTTGAGCATCTCTATTGGGCGTTCAGGACAGGTCTTAGTTCATTGTTTCGCAGGCTGTACTGCGGAAGAAGTCTTGCGTCCGATAGGACTCAAAGCTAAGAACCTGTTTCCTGAGTCCGCACCGTTGGCGCTTTCAGAGCGGCGCGCCATTGAAGCCGCCCGTGCGAAGGCAGAGCGACTTCGGCAGGGATGGGCCGCCGTCGAGCGTGCGGCCTGTGGGCGGGTGCGCGACGCAATGACGAGGCATGAGGCCGCAGCCGAGCAACTGGCTACACTCCCAGATGACTCGCCAGATGGTGATCGATTGGCTGAGCTGTACCACCTCACGCTGGACCGCCTCCGCGCCGCCGAAGTGCTTGCCGACCGGGTCCGCGCAGCGAAGGTGCGACCGTGAGCACCTTTGACAACCTTCGCACCGTCTGGCCAGCCGTCCCTGATGTGGTCAACCTCACCGAGTCAATGTTCCGCGCCTATTGCATCCTGCCGGAAGCGGCGTATCTTCCGCTCTCGCTGTGGACAATCGGAACCTACTTGTCCCATATCTTCGATTGCTACCCATACGTAATCCTCACGTCGCCGACCAAGCGTTGCGGCAAAAGCAGGATTATGGAGACCGTGGAACTGGTTTGCGCCAACCCTCTACGTTTCACATCCGCGTCGGCGGCTGCATTGTTTCGAATCATGCCATCACGTCCTACGCTCCTGATCGATGAGGCCGAAATCTTCAAGAACGCCAAAAACGTAAGCGAGAACATACAGGCTGTTCTACAGATACTGAACGCCGGGCATCGCTGCGGTTCATTTGTCCTTAGGTGTGTGGGGAATGGAAAGGATCAGCACCCGGAAAAATTCCCCACCTATGGGCCAAAGATGTTCGCAGCTATCGGCAAGTTCCCCGACACCCTTGCCGACCGCAGTATTATCGTCGCCGTGCAGCGGAAGGGCAGGGACCAGAAAGTTCAGCGCTTCCTGTTCCGACAAGCGACAGAAGCATACGAGCTGCTAAAAACACACATCGCTGAGTGGGCCAAAGCCAACTCCTCCGATATTTACGACTACTACGTCGAGCCGTCGACCCCGAAACAACTGGACGCCCTGTCAGATCGGGACAGCGATATGTGGACCTGCTTGCTCGCGATCTGCGCGATCGCGGCACCAGACAGGGTGGATGACTTTAAGAAATCGGCAACTACTTTATGCAATGGCAAAGAAGGGGAGGACCTGAATGAGACTCCGATGAGGCTGTTAACTGACATCCGGACAGTATTCGCCAAGATTACCGACGCCAACATATACACTGAATCGCTTCTTAGCCACCTGAAAGAGCTTACTGAGTCGCCGTGGGCAGAGTGGGAATTGACGCCGCGCGCACTCGCCAAATGGTTGCGGCCGTTCGGCATATCCCCCACCACGGTAAAGGTCAATTCGGTGGCTGGAAAAGGGTATCGTCTAGCCGATTTTGATGACTCGTTTCTTCGCTATCTTCCCCCTCTAGCAGCTCCGGAAGCGTAACCGCCGTTACCACCCGCGGCGTTATTGGAGGAAACGCTGATTTTCGATCCGTTACCGAGGGCCTAGGTAACGGATGAAAAAAGTGGCTCGGACCCGCATGGATATTGGCTAGTAACGCAGGTAACGGATAAAAGTCGCCTGAAGAGAAGGAAGCAACATGGAAGGCTTCAGTTTTTCGATGGCAAATCACGATCCGGCAGGTTGGCGGGACGCGTTCCTCCGATGGCTCAAAGTCGCCTGTATCCACCGGGAAGGCAAAGACGATTACGGCGGGGTCGGAGCACTGCATCGGGACTTTTGTCAGTGGTCAATCGACAGCGAACAGGTGCCCTGCAATCGCGCCACCTTCGACAGCCTGCTATTGGAAAACGGCTGGCGGATAGACAAGTACAACATGGTGCCCGGTTTGGTACTTCGCGAAGACCTACAGGAAGGGAGAACACTATGAACGAAGGCAATGGTTGCATCGGGCTAAAAGTGAAAAGCGGTACAGCTTCCAGTTGGTGCGGAAAGATTCGTGCTCCGGGGTCAGTGTATTGCCCGCATCACCAACTGCTCCACGAAGACATGCTCAAAGACCCGCAGCGCCGCAAAGAGCGAGCACAGCAACGGCGCGATGAGCGCAAGGCAGAAGAAGAGTTCCTCGCGACGAGTCCGCTGCGTGCCGACAACCCTCGGTTCTTCGAACGCTCAGGAAGAAATCGATGTCTTGAAACATTACCCAGCCTCAGCGAACGCCCTATAAGTCAATCTGGCGACAAGCTTCGGGTCGATTCAGACCCACTTGCCGAGATGTTGGCTGAAGTAGTCAATAACTGACGGCGCACGCAACAACAACCCACAACCGCAGCACAACCCCCGAAAGGAAGGACGATATGACAACGACAATTGAAACCAACACACCAGCAACCGCAGCCCCAACGCTCCGCAGTCAGATCGAAGAAGTCGTCGACACCAATCCATCGAAGCCTTCGATGTTAGATCCGAGCGGTAGCGTGCGCCGCAACTCGATCATCATGCACATCGAGTCGATGATGCAGGAGTGCCACTTGCAGTATCCGGATCTGGAGCTGCTTGATGTAGCCACTGCAACGGTTGACCTGAAGCTTGCCGTTCACCGCATTGAAATGCTCTATGGCATCGTCCTCAACCGTAATCGCCTGACGCCGCAGCCGACTGTAGTTCGCAAGCCCGGTCCAGCTTCAAACAAAGCGGCGGTTCGGTCTGCGAGGCTTTGTTGAATAGCGGCCCGGGCAAACGGTAGGGGGTAGGGGGGATGCAGGGCACAAGGCCCCCCCGCCCTAACCACGGTCAGCTAGTCCGCAAAAAAAGGCAGGTTTTGGAGAGATTTTTCAGTCCATTGAAAATGCGCCACTTTCAAACGACAACACGGAGTGCTTGAACGATGAAAATTGCGGTCACAAAAGCGGGAAAGGTGCTCCACAGGCTGTTGCGCTGCTGCTCGACCGAGCCTGTGATCATCACGCGACGGGGCAAGCCGATTGCACGGCTGCAACCTTTCCCGCGAACCCGGGCAGAGACAGATCGCGAGATTTTGCGCCGCGTGATCGAGCACGCCCCGTATCCCGACTTCTCAGATTTGCAAGGAGACAGCGATGAATGACAATTCGAATCCTCAGCAACCGCCCGATGATCAGCTCGTTCAGCTCGACGCCGACACTACTGTCGAAATCTGGAGCGCAGCGCTCACGAAGCTGGTCCACGATGTGCAAAGACTGCAAGCCCAGAACGTAGTCCAACAAGGGTTGATCGACAACATGAATGCCAGACTTCAACGGCTCGAAGGCGTTCGACCGCCGCAGATCGGAAATGCGTGATGAGCCGCCTCGAACGACGGATACATAAGCTGGAAGCTGAAAAGCGGTTCATCAATGTGCAGATCAGCTGCTACAACTCGCAGCGTGCGCAGTTGATGGCAATCTTCGAAGCAATTCGACTGGCATACGCCGAGAGAACGGGACAGGAAGCGCCAGCCGATTTCACTGGCGAGATTTTCTGGGAAGAGCAGGACGAGTTGCGAGCCGATAAGATCATGGAGTTTTACCCGGAGACTGGCGCATAATGCCTAGCAGACACTCCACGCGGCGTCTCGTCCTTGACACACGCCATCCGCGGACCCGTCCACATCTGCCGGAATGCCGCTCCCTCAGCGCTTTCCGAGACGAGCATCGGAGTGTCTCCCATGAATGAATTCGATAAGCAGTTTCAGCAGGTCCGCGATTTGATGACTAAATCGATGGGCGAACTGAGTGAAAAGCTAACAAACTACGACAACAAGCTCGCCAACATTCAGAAGCAAGTCGATGGCATCGACCTGAATAGCCAATCGCACAATCGCATAGTTGGAGCCATGACGAGCGAGACATTGCTTGACAGGTTGAGCGGCATTGACTCGTTCCAGCGCTTGATTGCTGACCGCCGTGGGCGCGCCGTACTCAATCTGGCAGGCAAGGATCTGTCCCTGATCGAGCGCAAGACGACGATCACGGAAACCGGTCAGGGTTTCATGCAGACAGGCGTCATGCCGATTGAGCGCCTCCCCAGAATTGTGCCTGAGGCGCGGCAGGTCCTTACTACTCGCGATGTCTTGACTGCGAATCCGACGACGATGGCCGTCGTCGATTTTGTTCGCGTGCAAACGCCAATGAGCATCGCCAGCCCGGTTCCGGAAGCGTCGCTCAAGCCAGAAAACCAGCTTCAGTTCGTCAGCGTCAGCGAAAAGATCAGGACAATTGCAACGTGGGTTCCGGCCTCGAAGCAGATTCTCGACGACATGAGCGAGCTTGCCAATTTCCTCAACACCTCCATCCGCTACTACGTCGACCTGGCGGAAGAGCTTCAATTGCTAAGCGGCGACGGCACCAATGAAAACCTGCACGGTCTTATTCCGCAAGCCTCGATCTTTGATTCTGCATCGTTACCAGCGAATTCGACACGTATCGATGCGGTGGGTGCTGCGATTGCGATGATCCAGACGGCGAAGGAACTGCCGCCGACATTCTGCATTCTCCATCCGCAGGACTGGTGGGGAATGCGCTTGCTGAAAGACAGCTTCGGCCGCTACATTTTGGGCGACCCGCAGACCGTCGTCACGCCCTCTTTATTCGGCCTGACTGTGATTCCGACGACCAGCATTGCGATCGGAAACTTCCTGATTGGCTCAGGTAACCCGACAGCTTCGGAGATTCGCGACCGCATGGAGTTAGTTGTGGAAGTCTCGACGGAGCATCAGGACTTCTTCGTAAAGAACTTGGTTGCGGTCAGAGCAGAGAAGCGACTTGCACTGGTGGTCAAAAGGCCGAACTCGTATGTCACTGGATCATTTGCAGGCCTAAAGACAATCCAGCCACCCTCATCGTAGTCGTGGAGGCGCGCCATGCTGAAACGTGACTTCGGATTCAAGATGAAGGCGCTCGACAACGGAACGGGCGCCTTCGAGGGTCTTCTCGCCGTCTACAACAACGTGGACCTTGGCGGCGACATGATCCTGCCGGGGGCCTTCGTAAGGTCGATTCAAAACCAAGGTTCGACCGTGCCACTGCTCTGGCAACACCGGACGGATGAACCCATCGGTACGCTGACCCTCATTGATGGACCTAACGCACTTCAAGTGCAAGGGCAGCTGTTACTGGACCTGCCCATGGCGCAGAAGGCACACACGTTACTCAAGAACAAGATCATTAAGGGGATGTCGATTGGGTATGACACGTTGCAGGACAAAGTTGAGAACGGTGTGCGGTATCTCAAGGAGCTTCGTCTATGGGAAGGTTCCCTTGTCACGTTTCCGATGAACGAGGCGGCGGTCGTCACAAGTGTGAAGAGTTTTCAAGACGTCGAGGATCTTATTCGGAGCGCTGACCGGAGCGATCCGCTGGTGCAAGAATCTCTTCGCTGCCTCAATGCTCTGCTGAAGAACTTTCAACACAAGGACGTTGACTGCGAATGTCCATGCGCTGCATGCGGCGCCGACGATTGCCAGAGCTGCGATAACGCACTCTGCTTTGATACTGCGTGCGACGGGCACACGGATGAGGACAGGCAGCAGGCACAGCAGATAGTGGCATACCTACAGGTGGCCCAGGAGGTTGCGCAGAGGATTAGTGAGATTTCAGTTGAGGCGCTTTTTGAGCGGGTCTGATGGTGGTGCAGGAGGCGGCGCTTGGAACTCATCACTCTACTCCGTCGCCGGTATGCGTGACGACCACTTCGATGTAGCCGCCCACAAACTGCTGGACCTGCTGAAGCGTGAAACAGCCTCCAGCGGCATCCGGGTGAACTTTCTGAAATGGATCCATCAGTCTTCAGCAGAAAAGCCATCAGGAGTGTCCTTTCGTTACTTGTGAATCTCGCTGTCCACATCGGCCAGCGTATTCGTAGCGGATTCTTCGAATTGTGAAGCCGGAACAGCATGCGCCCACTGCGAATAGATCAAGTCCATATCGTGGTTGCTGTAGATGAGGACCACAGAGGCCGCAGAGCCAACAGGTCGTCCACCTACAAGAACACCGACTGTCGCAATGCTGATTTCAAATTGTGTGTCACCGGGTGCTACATGCGAGCTGGAGACATTTGTCTCGATATAGCGTGGACTGCGAGCAACTGCGTCGCGCACGGCTGAGCAATAGTCTCGACCGGTAGTATCACCGTCGTCATTCGTACATACGACGTGAATGCGTGTTGGCGCTTTGGTTTGCGCATGCGCGCTGAGCGCCAAGCCGAGCGCCATGACGAGGGTGAGGATGGCGAGCGTGTTCTGCCGGGAGAACGGGTTTTTTGCATCGTCCTTGCCGTGCCGTTTTGTCCATGCAGCCATCTTGCCTGCACGCCTCAATTCAATCGGACCCTTGGTCTGGACAGCCTTTTGACCGGGAGTGGTTGGGTTCGTCGTTGTCGTTGTCGTTGTCGTCGTCATTGCGTTTACCGTTTCCTTTGGGTGCGACAGCTCCGTCGCCGGTTATCGTTGTCGTCGTAGGGGATTGCGGATCAGCGTTTAGTTCTGGGGCTTGAGTCTTTCCCACGCCGTCCAGCGGTGCGCGAGAGTGAACAGGGGCCGAAATTCGTCCAGCAGAACGTAATACTCGACCGTCAGTTCCGGAACTGCGAAGGTTTCAGATGTGACGTTCTGCTCGCCTTCCATCATCTTGCGAGCGGCCTGTACAACGTCGTGAGCAGAGTTCTCTGCTTTAATTCCCATCCTCCACATGGGCAAAATCTGCCAGCCCTTATCTCGAATGGCTTGGACTACGTTCAGCATGACTTGCTTGAATTTCTCTTCGAGCAAGCTCAGGTCTTCAGCGGGTGAAATGATAGTGGTCACGTCTGTTGCTTTCTGGCCTATCGTCTTCAGCGGCAGGAGGCCAATCCTGCCGGACAAGCGCGGGGAAGCTACCAGCGCCGGTTTCGATTTATTGTGCGTGTTTTAGGTGCCTCGCGATTGCTTCGGCTTGTGCATCAATCAGAGGCTGCATCTCGCGCAGCCGCTGCATACTTTCGTGCTTGGCCTTACGCGCTGCAAACTCTTTCCGGGTTTCTCCGGGAATCGCTTTCAATTGCTGTGCTCCAGCTTTCACGCTGTCTGTACAGGCCCAGACCAGCGCGATGACCCAGCACACAACGGTCCAGCCAAGTAGCAAGCTCAGTACGACGATGGCTGCGGTATTCCGATGCTTACGCATCGCAGCAATCAGTATCGGCAGAGGGAATAACAGAATGGCTAGGAGAATCATTCCGCCACCTCGCTCTCTGGAGCACAGAGACAGTCCGGGTCACCGCAGATACCGTGGACGGCTGGATTGCAGACCACGCACACGTTGACGGGTTCGTCTTTTTCGTCATCGCTGCATTGGCACGGCTCCAGCCGCTCGCCAGCAAGCCGCTCGTACAAGTCTGCTGTATCGATACAGAGCTTCGTGTGCATCAGCTCTACCGCGAAGTGGTAGCCGTTGGGCGCATGGACTTCGTACAGGTGCCCGGGTTCCCGCAGCCGCTCAATCGGGCATTCTTTCCCGTCCAGCTCAACGAAGCCGCAGAGCGGGTAGAGATTGAAAATGCCCTCAGCCAGCGGCACGTTCGACCACTGCTCTTTCTCTTCTGGAGTCGGAAGCCGCTTCGCTCCAACTTGCGAGCAGCACTTGAGGCAGCGCGTGACCAGGTCCGGCCACCGCTGCTGATACTTCGCCAGAGCTGCCCCGCGCTTCGCCAGCGGCGTGCGGTGGAGGACGCCAGCCAGCCGGTGCAGCATGATGTGAGCTTCTAGCTGATTCGTTATGTGGACAGCTTCGATGCGCTGCTTGAGCTGCCGCGAGTTGAGGTCGAGAAGAGTCTTCGGTTTTGTCGTTGTCGTCGCCATTTCAATTTGTCTCCGTATCGTCGTCGGTTTTCAGTTCGCCTTCGGTGCAAGCACCCACTTGCCGTCTTGATAGTTCATCCCTGCATGATCGTTTACGTGCGTCGGCACCTTGACGGCGCAGAGGCGATACGCTTCGGGCTGTGTGCCGCCGTCATTCGTCGCCAGCGAACTGCACGCGGCAACGATGGGCGCGTTGGGCTTCAGCCGGGCGTTGCATTCATCGCTGCCGACCGTGTGGTCGCGCTGCGCACACTCGGGATAGGAGATAGCGGCAGTCGCGATGATCGGCTTCTTCACGATGATTGAGTGCGATGGTTTGTCCGAAGAAGACAGGTCGCGGACCAGATCATCCTTCGCCTTCTGCGCCTTTGCCTTCTGCTCCGCAGCATAGGCTGCGTTGTGGTCAGCGACAGCCCTGTCAAAGCCGCCTTCGCCATCGGTCACACGTTGCTGTGCTTTGGCAATCAGATCAGCCGAAAGACCAGCCGTCTTCGCCTGCGCTAACTTGTTCAGTGCCGAGTCAAGTGCATCAGCAGCGGTGAACTCTTGATGAGTCGGTTTTTCAAAATCCGGCGAGCTATTGTAGTTCTGATATAACGACACATCACTCAAGAAGCGAAGACCAGTGACGCTGTGGTAGTGGCTCGATTCTTCATACAGCTGATGTGGTGCCTTCGCCTGTTGCTGTTTTGTGAATGCCTCGACGCTGTCGTGGTCATTGATCGATGTTGTATGGGCCGCGATATTCCCGACCGCCGCGATCACAACCCAGACGACACCGATGCCGAGGCCAATCAAGAGCAATATGCCGACCAGCTTGAAATAGCCTTTTACGATGCCGTTGGCGATGGTGGTCGTGGACACGACCGGCTGAGTTGTCTCGTTTGTGATGGGGGTTATTTTCGTCGTCGTCGTCATTGCGTTGCTCCTGTGTCTTCGTGCTTGAGGATGTTTGGACCGCATGCGCGGCGGTGGATGGTTGGGCCGGATACTACGCAGCGGTCGCCAACTCAGACGTCGCGACCGCAGGTATTGCAGTCCGTCGCCGAAGCCGTGTTTCCGATACCAAACACGGAACTAGAGGGAGTTCATCCTTTTTGCCAATGCGGTTCGGTTTGAGCGGGAGAGTCACGCCGCAGACGTTGGCGAGAAGCGTGAGATGGCAGAGCGTGCGTCTGAGGAATCTTTCGGAACCTATCAGGCCACGAATTTCGCTTACGTGAAATATCCCTTCGAAGCCAATAAATCGATCAGAGCCGAAGTTCGTGGACTCGACCGTGGCCAATCGGGTTCGCTACGCTGTCGCGGAACAACTGCCGCAGAAACGCATTGTGGCCCTCACTGAGCTATTTCTTGCTTTGACGTCATTGTTCCCGCCTTTCCATTGCTCGGAGTCGCAACCGGCGACACTTGTGGGCTTCATTTGACTTACAAGTCGCCGTCGCTTTCCGACATCGCATCCATGCTCGCATTTACCGTAGTCCTCGGTCGTTGTGCGAAGGCATGCGTGTGCTTGCTCTTAAGCAATGAAGGCAGGGCAGCTACCCGCTACTCTGGTCGCACCGATCCGACGAGCCTGTCGGACTCGCAAAGGTCAGCGACGATCCAAAGGGCCTGAAGGTCGATGGCTCACTCCTGCTTGCTGATCCGGCCGCGCAGCGTGCTATGCACATCTGAAAAACGGATCGATCAAAGCGATGTCGATTGGCTATGACATCGCGACCGGCCAAGGCAAAGTCGCTTACTCCGACGACGGCACGCGCACCCTGAAAGAAATCAAGCTGTACGAAATTTCGCTCGTCGCAATTCCAGCGAATCCCAAAGCGACCGTGACGTCAGTCAAAAGTCTCGGCGACGTGCAGCAGATCCTGCACTCGCTGCGGGGCGCAACCGATCCTGGCATCGTCGCGCAGCTCCGCCAGATCGACGGCGAGCTGCGGCGGCTGCTGCCGGGCGCAAGAATTATCTCTGCGGATGCGATTGCCCGGAGTGCACGGCTGGTAACTGCCTTGGCTGCTCGAATCCCGACTGCACAGACTCAAACTGCGAAGCGAACTTCGTCGACGACGCCGAAGAGCTGGCGGCCCTAAAGCAATTCGCTTTGACCCTGAAAGCACTCACAGCCTGAAGACCAATCCCGAGCGGTACCGACAGAGGCACGAGCCAAGCAGCGGGCCATTGCCGCCAGACGGCTCGGAAGATCACGCCGTTTCGACTAGCATTGATCGTGATACCGGGTTGCGTCATTCGCCACTCACTTACCTTTTTCAACTGGCGGCAGTTCCATATTCGTAATCTCGGAGTCAACCGACGCCATGATATTTGCGGTATTTTCGCCGATGCGATCATGCCAAACCTTGGCCACCCATTGTTCCAGATACAAGTCTGGTTCCCCATGATTTTTCCCTGTAAGCACAACTGCTGCGACTGCGAACTTACCGGGCAGAATTTCCATAACATCGACGCGCAGAATATATTGACCAATGCTGTGATCCGCGACGTGTGTTTCGTAATAACGGGGACTCGTCTCAATCCAATCGCGTAGCGCCGAGCAGTATGCTGTCCCAACGGAGGCATTGTCAGACGTTTCACAATGCAAATGAATGCCTCTTGCCCGAGGTTTGTCGTTTGG
>Ga0206881_10034_pt1 | contig 51655 bp, 45 predicted proteins | sample Alteio_BWOrgCont_3_FD_152867 | JGI IMG/M metagenome (GOLD analysis project Ga0206881, IMG submission 152867) | Enriched cells from forest soil in Barre Woods Harvard Forest LTER site, Petersham, Massachusetts, United States -... | ecosystem: Environmental > Terrestrial > Soil > Temperate forest >...
AATGCCTGGCGATCCGTCGCCGGCGCAGGCTGAACCGCCAGAACGTGATCGAGGTACTCGCCCACGCCATGATCGAGCACGGAATCCCGGAGCATATCCGTTCGGACAATGGCCCGGAGTTCATGGCGAAGGATCTGCGGAAGTGGCTTCTTAGCTCGGGAACGAAGACCCTCTACATCGAACCCGGCTCTCCCTAGGAGAACGGCTACTGCGAATCGTTCAACAGCAAGTTACGGGACGAGTTCCTGAACGGAGAGATCTTCTACTCATTGAAGGAGCTCCAGGTGCTGGCCGAGCGGTGGCGCGTGCATTACAACACCGTGAGGCCACACTCCTCGTTAGGTTACAGGCCGCCGGCACCGGCTGCCTGGCAGATCGAAAACAACCCGGGGCATAGAAAAGTGGAAAGCCAACAACGCTTCCCACTTTTCCACACTCCCGACTGCGACGGGATAACTACAACACCTGCCGCGCTACACTAACAATCTCACTGGTACAAAAGATCGGGTAGGCCAATACCAAGGTGCGCTCTCGAATAGCGAGACCATCCGCCAATATCCTGATGTCTGCCGGAGTTAGGACGCAGGGTGTCTTCTTGCGTTTCGCCCCTTGCCGAACCAATTGAATCGGATTGCGGTCGAAGAGTTCGTATCGGCAGGCGTGATTGAATAGAACGGACATGACGCCGCGGATCTTCGCACAGCTGCTCTTTGCAAGTGGGAGACGCCGAAGCCACGATTCGACTTCTATCGTCTTGATGTTCCCTAATTCGTACTTTCCCCATTGAGGAATGATCCAACGTTTCAGATATCCCGCATAACATTTCTTCGTAGAGTAGCTGCGCCAGGTGTTTCCTTGTGCCAACTCGCATCGTTCGAAATGGCTGCACAGCGCCGAAATAGTGATCGCGCGAAGGCTGATCCGTGGATTGTCGCCGTTGATTTTCTCGACCAAGGAAGCGACCGCTCGATGAGCTGCGTCAGTATCGACGAACTCTTCGATGGTTCCGATTACTCTCTTGCGGTATATACGCCTTCCCTAACCGGATTTGTCGGACCAACGGAGAAGCCATACGTCGGGACCCCGCTTTCGTTTCTTCATATCAAGCTGCAACGTTGCATTCTCATCCTCCGCAACCGCAGTAGCGGTGCAGGGAAGATGATTACTCAAGTTGACCGGCAGTGGTACTTGCCATTTGGAGACCGAGACGCCTAACCGGAATCAGGAGAACACTGCTTTGCGGCGGCAGTGTACCTTTAACGAGTCCTAAGTAGACAGAAGCTGTTAGCGCTTTGAGGCTTTGAGGCGCTGGATCGCCCGGATCGCTTAGTGATTGCGCTCTTCGGCAATCGCGGAACAACCTGAACGCCCGCCCAAAGCGTTGCGATCGTTTGCTCGACCACGAGAGTCTGGTCAGGCAACTCAGGCACAACCCCTTGGATGACCATGAGCGTGGCAAGGCCAAAGATCGTAAACCACCAGGTGTGAGCTACCACCATGTCATTCGTATTTGGCAATCCCTCATCCTTGGCAACATCGAAAAAGAGCTGCACGAATCGTCCGAACAACGGCGCGCCGATGTCGTTGAGATATTGTCCAGCGCGGACGCCATCGCGGTTCTCAGGCCCGAAGAAGACGTTACGGAACTGTTGTGGATGGGCAACGCAGAATTGAATCAAGCGGCGTGAAGTCGCAAAAAGACGCTCTTTCGGTGAAAGATGTTTAGCGGCAATCGCGTCGAAGTTCTGAACCATCAGCGCGATCGTCTCCCGGCTTAACTCGGCAAGAATGTGCCATTTGTCCGGGAAATGCTGATAGATCACGGCGTGCGTATAACCGATCTCTTTAGCGATCTCGCGAAGCGTCACAGCTTCGTAACCGCGATTGGCAAACATTTTGCTGGCAGCCGCAAGGATTTCGCCCCGCAACCTCTCTTTACGCTCTACCCGTCGACTTGGTGATGGCGATGTCACTTCCATAGCATAGTTCCTTTTGGCGATTTGTGCGACCAATTGTTAATTTATAACCGTGGGTAAAGAACCATCGATTAATTTGCAACCAACGGTTATAGAGGGCCTCTAATGGTCAGGTCGCTCATTTGGATGGGCGGACAAATACGAGCCAAAAGGAGAAAACGAGAATGTATTTAGTCATGGGCATTACCGGAAAAGTTGGCGGCGCCACCGCGCGGCACCTGCTGAAGCAAGGCAATCAGGTGCGAGCACTTGTCCGCAATCGCGATAAAGCGGCGAAGTGGGCTGACCAGGGCGTGGAGTTGGTGGATGGAGACTGGAACGATGCGACAGCCATAGCGGCGGCGCTCAAAAATGCTGACGGTGCGTTCGTTATGTTGCCGTCTGTATGGGCACCCTCGCCTGATTACAGAGAAGCGAAGGGCGTGATTGCCAACTATGTCGAGGCGCTAACAAGGGTAGTTCCCCCGCGGGTGGTAGCGCTCTCGTCGATGGCCGCGAATAGAACAAGCGGGGTGGGGATGATCACGGCCTTATCACTCTTGGAGCAAGGTTTTCGCAGTTTGCCATCTCCGGTCGCATTTGTGCGCGCAGGCGGCTTTTTCGAAAACTTTCTTTACGGCTTACAGGCCGCCCAGGGCGGAACATTACCGGTCTTCTACAATCCTACAAACCGGAAATCGACCATGGTCGCGTCAGACGACATCGGCGCAGAAGTGGCAACGCTTCTGACCGGGCTCGCGTGGTCAGGGCATCGGGTCATCGAGCTGGGTTCGATGGTAAGCGCGGATGAAGTGGCCGGACAATTGGGTGAAGTTCTGAAACTCGACGTAAAAGCCTTTGCAGTCCCGCGAGCAGGGTGGACCGAAGCGTTCGAGCAGTTCGGCATCCCGAAGGGCCACACTGGACCAGCCGAGGAAATGTTTGAGGGCATTAACGCGGGATGGATGCGCCTCGGAGTCACTGGTACGGAACACGTAGCCGGTACGACGTCCGCACACGATGTGTTTGCGGCTGCACAGAACGACTTCAAGGCGTAAGTCCGGGCTAGCTGAATCAGCATGGGTTTTTGGGAACTGCGGCGCTGACGTCAGGAAAGATCGAGGTCAAACACGAAAGTTCTTGTTTTGGCTGCCAACGGACGGAACCGGGCGGCTGAACGTCCGGTTCCGCTCTGGCGAAAGGCCATTCCGTCCCGCCCATGCAGGGTGTTGATTTCAGTCGCGTACAGGGCCGACCTATTGCAGAACGATTTAAACCGTTTGAATCGCAAGAAGAGGATCACTTTTGAAAACTGAACACACAATCGATAAATCCGCGCGGGCAGGTCGAGCAACTCGAATAGCCGCGATGGTAATAACCGGCCTTGTCGCCTTCATCTGGATGTACTTCGGAAGGTTATATCTAATTCATGATCCCGGCGAATGGAGGATCGCCAATCAGCAGCTCGGATACCCGCTCTATATCATCCCTCTGATTGGCGTGACCCACATCCTTGGTGGCGTGGGCCTTCTGATTCCCAATGTGCCTCGATTGACTGAGTGGGTTTATGCCGGTATCGCGATCACTCTTTTACTCGCGTTCTATTCACAACTGAATAGCGGTGGCAGTACTTGGGATAAATTTGATCCGATTCTCGTCTTGGCGTTCGTCTTTGCTTCGTATGTATTAAGACGCTGCATGCGAGCAAACATGTGGTCGATATGAAGAACACGCTCGGCGGGTGGTTTTTGCGGGCACGTCGCGGAGGCCCAACGAGGGGTCCGTCCCGTCGCTCATCCGAAGCCCCAAACGTACAAGTCGTTCCTCAACTTCTGGGCAGCGAAAGCTCAAATGGCGAGAACAGCCCTAAGCCCTCAGCCAAATTTTGTCTGGACGAGCGCGTTGGCGATTTGGCATAAGCCCAGACCCTGCAGCCTTGGCATGCGTCTTGCTGGATCAGAGCGCGTTTCAGGGGACCTCTGCATCCTCAGCTTCAAAAATCTTTCGGCATTCCGGCATTACCGTGGTCTTCAAAACCACGTTTGAGGTATTCACCAGGGTTAGCCCCGACAACTCGCTTGAACGCCTTACTGAACGCAGCGTCGGAGTCGTAACCGACCGACCGAGCAACGTCTCGGGCACTTCGCGATTCATGCTGGCGCATTTGCATTTACACCTGATTATCGGCTCGCCCCCGAACATCCCTTTCCGGCAGCTCCGGAGGACGTGCGCAACTGCTATGCCGGCCTCATCGAGCTTGGCTACAAGAAGATCGCCGTCACCGGCGATTCCGCGGGCGGGACCTTGGCTCTCGAGCTCCTTCTCTCGCTGAAGGCGTCTCAGTTAAATAATCAGGTGGTTTCCGTGGCAGGAGTTGCACTGTCCCCAATAATGGACCTTTCGCTCTCGAGTGCAAGCTGGGCGACGCGCTCTGCGGCGGATCCTTACTTTACTCAACTCCAGACTGCCGAACTGGTGCAGTTCTATCTGAATGGAGCCGATCCCAGCGATCCCTCTGTCTCGCCGCTCCACGCAAACCTGGCCGGACTTCCGCCGATTCGTGTCCATGTGGGGGACGACGAAGTGCTCGATGACTCGGTCCGCTTTGTCGACCGGGCTCTGGCGGCGGGAGTGGATGCGCAGCTGGATATCTGGGAAGGCATGGTGCACGGCTTCCTGGGATCCGTCGGCCAACTGAGCGCCTCGGCGCAGGCACTTCAGCAGATCGGCTCGTTACTATCCGAACGCTTCGCCTGATTGAGAGCGGTGGTCTCCTTTCGAATGGACGGGATCGTAGAGGCGCACCACAAGATGGAGGAAAACAATGCTGGCGGAAAGATTGTCTTCGTCCTCGATGAAGAATGCCTATCCGCAGTCGCCTACAAGGATCTTCCACATAGCTTTGGAAGCCGAGCGCGCCTGCCTCTCAATTGCGTCTGAGTTTACGGTCAGTAAGCCGTGCAAGGTTTCCTCAAAGATTCCAGCACGCAGCAAGGCTTCATAGGAGGCAGCATGTTGTCCTGCGTTTCTCTTGGTCCAGGCCTTCTTTCGAGCGACACTTCTGAGGTATGCAATAAGGATGCCTGTTCTGCCCCGTGCAATGTTCTTCTGATACTGTCTTCCCAACTCCGGGAACCGGTTTGCCTCACAGGCAACGACGCGATAAAGCGCGAGTTGCTCATCAGACAGCAAATGGCGAAGATATTCGCGGCCTGCTTCCATGAGTCCTCGCTGATTCGCCTCACGGAACCACGCAAATCGTTGTGCAAGCACCTCATCGGAAGGGAGTTCCTCGGAAAGCAGGTGATCCGTACAAGCAGCAATCATTACCTTGTTGAAGAGTTCTTCCTTGTCGGCGAAATGACTGTAGATCGTCTTCACGGAAACGCCTGCGGATTTGGCGATCCCGTCCATCGACGCTCCCGCGAAGCCGTCCCGCAGAAAGTGCTCGCGCGCAGCAAGCACAATCGCGCGATCCTTCTCGGCGATCATGATTGCTTTTGATGTGTGCTTCACAGCCTGCGTCAAGTGTTTCTCTCCCGGCCACTTTAAAATACGAGAATTTCGTTGAATCTACAACCATCGTTTCCGCATCTAGGAAAACGTGCGTTGTAGCATCGGTCGAGTGGCGTCGCCACGGCCGGAACAAAGCAGGAGAAGAGATGAAGATTGGAATCATAGGAGCGGGCAACATCGGATCGGCACTTGCCGGTCACTTTCGGACACTGGGGCACAGCGTACTGATCGCAAACTCGCGTGGCCCGGAGACACTTTCTCAAGTCGTTCAAACGGCAGGCGCTGTTGCTGTTGCCATTCGAGATACCGCGAAAGGGGTGGATCTGCTGGTTATCACAATTCCCATGAAGAGCGTGCCGTCGCTTCCGAAAGATTTGCTTTCCCAACTACCTGCGTCATCGCCAATCATAGACACCGGAAATTACTATCCGCGCCGCGATGGCGTGATTCCTGAGATTGCAAGAGCAGCGATCGAGAGTGAGTGGACCTCTCGCGTGCTGGGCCGTCCGGTCATCAAGGCGTTTAACAACATTGTGGCCGACAGCCTGCTCCACAAAGCTCTTCCGAAGGGCGCGGAAGCTCGGATCGCGCTTCCGGTCTCAGGGGACGACCTCAAGTCGAAGCAACTGGTAACGGCTCTTCTAGACCAGATGGGTTTCGACGCTGTCGACGCCGGCCCGCTTTCCGAATCCTGGCGCTACCAACCTGGGACGCCGGCCTATTGTTCCGATCCAACGATTGAACAGTTGCCATCACTCCTGGAGCAAGCGAAACGAGACAAAGCACCGGGGAAACGGGATAAGGCAGCGAAGATCATGGCAAAACTGCCTCCTGGCTTTCCGCCGCAGGAACTAGTGCGGGTAGCGCGGTTTTCTGCTGGTCTGGATGCATTGAACCCGAGAAGCTGGATTGCAGTGTTGCGTCTGGGTTTCGCGGCTCTGGGCTTAATGTCGCGCCGCGGGTGCGGCAAATTAAAAACTTCATCTCTTTCGAATTGAGGACAAAATCATGCTGAAACTGAATAACCTCGCACTCTGTGCTCTTGCTCTTTTGCCTATAGCGCTTACCGCTCAGACGCCGGTGACGTCCGCAGTTCAAACCCAGACCGCCAACGGTCACCGCGCAGACGAGGCTGCGATTAAGCAGGTAATGGACCAGTATCATGCCGCGATCCTCGCTCATGATGGAACCGCTCTCTCCGGCTTGTTCTTGCCCGATGCTAATCTCTGGCTGAACGTTTTCACGGACTCCGCGTACGCTCGGGCGCAGTCAAAGTCAGCAACGGCCCAGAAAGTCCGTGTCAGCAATTATCGTGACTTCGCGAAGTTGGTCTCCACGACAACAAAAAGTTTCGACCCGGAACACAGCAACGTCGTGATCCACACGGATGGTACTATCGCGGCTGTTTATTTCGATTTTGTCTTCAACGTCGACGGGAAGGCCAACAACCGCGGTAGCGAGACCTGGCAACTGGTCAAAGCGGCTGATGGCTGGCGGATTGCCTCCATCATCTACTCGTCAGAACCGCCAACGCAGCAATAGAGACCGTCGACAAGACCCGATGCCTGATTTGTTCCAGATTGATGACCGCCGAGCCGTGGATGTGGCGATGTCTGACTTATGGCCCGACGGTCCTCCTTCTGTTCCACTGATGAATTCGCTCAAGATAAGCCGCGTGCTACGTCTTCGCAGTGCGGACGTCGCGGAGAGGGTGTATATGGCCTGGCGAGTCGCGTGCCCTGCTTTATTCGGCTGGGCGGGAACCGGCGATGAGGATGTCTACCAGTCTTCTGGCGCTTTGCTGCCAATCACCCCCGGAGCTCACATAAGAGACTCCGATCACCGCCCGAAGCAGATCGAAGGCGTCAACATCTCTTCGCACATCGCCGCTCTTTTTCGCGCGCTTCACCAACTCTTCGATTGCTCCTTGTATCAGGCTGCGAGAACCCTCATAGAGCCTGGAAGGGCCTCCGGCGACGCTGTTGAGAGCGGGCGCAATGATGTGTTTTGCCGCGATGTAATCGACGAACAGCAGCAACCAGGCGCGCAGGGACTCGATCGGAGACATCGCGGCGATGAACCCGCGCGCTGCCGCGGCCAACTTTTCCACCTCACTCCGATAGACCGCTTCGATCAGCGCATCCCGTGTAGGGAAATGGCGATACAAGGTACCGGCTCCGAGACCCGCCTGCTTCGCGATGTCGTCCAGACGGGTAGACGCGCCGTAGCGCGTAAAAGCCCCCTTCGCCACTTCGAGAATTCGCCCGCGGTTGCGCAGAGCATCCGTTCGCGGCTTTCGCTTGGCAGGTTGGGAATGTTTCTTCTTCATTTCCAAATTTTCCGCAACCGGAGACTATCTCCGATTATCTACTCACCCGGAGACTGTCTCCGCTTTAATCGGGGTGGCTGGTTTTCGTCAATTCGGGCCGTAAAGAGGTGAAGGAGATTCCTATGCGCGTTTTCGTGACAGGTGCGACAGGATTCATCGGTTCCAGGATTGTCCCGGAACTAATCAGCGCAGGCCACCAGGTGCTCGGTCTTGCTCGCAGCGATGGGGGCGCCCAGTCTCTGGCCGCAGTCGGCGCTGATGTCCATCGCGGCGATCTGGAAGACCTGGAGAGCCTCCGCAGCGGTGCAGCAGCAGCCGACGCCGTTATTCACACAGCTTTTCAGCGCTTTCAGCATTTCCGAGACGATTGGACGAGATTCGCGGAAAACTGCGAGTTGGACAAGCGCACTATCGAAGTCATCGGAGCCGTGCTCGAGGGCTCAAACCGCCCATTCATCGTCAGCTCAGGAGTCGGGGTCGCTCAGGGCCGCGCCGCCACCGAGGATGATCCACCGATTCCGCCTTCCGCCACGTATCCTCGCGCATCAGAGGCGACAGCCGTTGCGCTCATGGAGCGTGGACTGAACGCCTCGGTGATGCGTCTCCCGCAGGTTCACGACACGGTGAAACAAGGACTCATCACCCCGCGGATCGCTATAGCGCGTGCCAAGGGTGTCTCAGCATACGTGGACGATGGTCTCAATCGCTGGCCCGCCGCGCATGTGGTCGACGCTGCCCGTCTCTACAGACTTGCTCTCGAAAAAGGCACAGCAGGAGCCCGGTACAACGCGGTCGCCGAAGAGGGGGTGCCGTTGAAAGACATTGCCACCGTCGTCGGCCGCGGGCTGAACGTGCCGGTCGTTTCTATCTCACCGGAGCAGGCCCAAGAGCATTTCGGCTTTCTCGGGTTCTTCGCGGGGAGAGATGCTCAAGCGTCCAGTGCGCAGACCCGCGCAAAGCTGGGCTGGAACCCGACTGGTCCTGACCTTCTCACCGATCTTGGAAATATGCGTTACAAGCAGGCCTGAACAAAGGCGCAAGGACACTGCGCGCAAGCCAAACCCAACTCAGCCAATTTGAGAGGAATCAATATGAAGAAGACATGGTTTATCACAGGCGCTTCTCGCGGTTTCGGCCGCATCTGGGCCGAGGCCGCGCTCCAGCGCGGAGATAAGGTCACGGCCACCGCGCGAAAGCTGGAAGACATCGTGGACCTTAAAGAGCGCTTCGGGGATGCGGTCCTGCCAATGGCCCTCGACGTGACCAATTCAGAGCAGGTGTCCCAGGTCGTTCAGCAGGCGTTCAAGCATTTCAGCAGGTTGGATGTTCTTGTGAACAATGCCGGCACGAGCCTTTTCGCGGCTACAGAGGAGGCGAGCGACGAGCAGATCCGTGACTTGTTCGACGCGAACTACATCGGGATGGTTCGGGTGTTGCGATCGGCTCTGCCTCTGCTGCGGAAACAAGGGAGCGGACACATCCTCGGCGTTTCGAGCGGTCTTGGGATTACGGCGCTGCCGCTCATCGGCTTCTACTGTGCCACGAAATGGGCAGTGGAAGCTCTGCACGAGTCACTGGCGCAGGAGGTGAGACCCTTCGGCATCAAGGTGACGCTGGTTGAGCCTGGAGCTTATGCAACCGATTTCGGTAAATCCGCAGAGATCGCAGATGCTCTGGAGCCATACGTGGAGTTCAGGAAACAGTTTCTGACGCGTTTGGCCGGAATGGAACGGGGCGACCCAGAGGCGACCTCAGAAGCCGTCCTGAAGCTTGTGGACGTGGACGATCCAACCGCTGCGACTCGGACTAGGCAACTCGATTCTGCCGAGAGCACGCGCCGCGTATGCAGAGCGACTGGCCGAATGGGAAGCGTGGGAGGAAGTGTCGAATGCGGCCATGGGCGAACCGAAGAAATCGGCTACAGAGTGGATCGAGCAGCTGGCTTACGGAAGCCAGATCCGGCATGATGCTGCGGATGAGTCCGTTTTTGGAGCAGGCGAGACGAAATGATCAGAGCTCGTCAGCGATGCAAACTGGCGGGATAACTAACGCTGAGTATATAGCAAGCGTCGAAGGAGGTTGTATGGCAGACACTAAGACCCTTATTGAGCAGGCGTACTCCGCATTCAACAAGCGGGATATCGACGGTGCATTAGCACTTATGACGGGAGAAGTGAGCTGGCCCAAAGCTTCGGAGGGCGGCAGGGTTGTCGGAAAGGAAGAGATCCGCGCTTATTGGATTCGACAATGGGGTGAGTTCGATGGCCATGTTGAACCGCTGGCAGTAACCGAGGAAGATGGAGGCAGGATCCGGGTCAGAGTGCACCAGCTCGTCTGGAATCTTGAAGGGAATGTTCTTTCGGACAGCGAAGTTCTCCACATATTCACCATGAACAACGGTCTCATCGCAGCTATGGACCTCGGGGATGAGACCGATACAACGGGTCCGACTGCCGCATTCTCGCATCGATCCTAACTGGCAACCCACCATGGACCTGCGCTACAGAAATAGCTGCAGGGAACCTATCCATTGTCCACGCTCGGGAGCGGGTGAATGACTTATACAACCCGTCGCGAGTTCTTATCCTCACTGCTGTTCGCATCGGTCCAAAGCATCGTGCCCGCTTCGATGCAGGGCACGAGTAGCAGTAAGTCTTCCGCCGCAGTTCTCGACAAACGCGACTTCGGCCCTGTGCGGAACAAGATCCTTAACGAGATTGCGCGTGGAGCAGCTACTGGAGTAGCTGTCGCTGTCGCACACAATGGAAAGATTGTCTGGGAAGAGGGCTTGGATGGGCAAATCGCGAGGCATCCGTAAAGGCGACCTCTCGTACGCCGTTCAACCTGGCATCACTCACGAAACCCTTCACCACTACGACACTCATGACCTTGGTTGCAGAGGGCAAACTCTCTTTGGACGATCCCGCAAATAACCACCTCGCGAAAAGCAAGATAATTGGCGCGAACGGAAACGCGGATGCCGCAACAGTGCGGCGGCTAGGGGCGCACGTGAGTGGACTGCCCACGATGTTCGCAATGTTCGATCGCAATGAAGCGAATCTCGCTCCCAGTCCCGAGGCGCTCCTCACCGAATATGGAAGCCTCGCGTACCCGTCCTGGTCTTGTTATGAATACAGCAACGTTGGTTTTGCGGCGCTGAGTGCCATCGCATCGAACCTGACGGGAGTTGAGATCGGAACTTTAATGACGCAGAGCGTCCTGACACCACTTGGCCTCGACGACAGCTTCTTCGGCACCAGTGTTGCGCGGCTTCCAACGGGTGCGGTGCGATACGATTCCTCGGGAAACCCGATCCCGGACTACACAACTGCGACGCCCGCGTCCGGAGAACAGTACGCCAGCGCTCACGACCTCGCCCGATTCGCGATGTTTAACATGAAAAATCGTTATCGAGCGCGGATACTGGATGATCGCTGGATCGAAGAACTTCACAAACCGGTTTTCGTTGGCCCTTCGGGCGGCGCAATCACATTCGGCTGGTTTACCACACATCTGAAATCCGGCGAGCAAGTGATCTTCAAAGGCGGTGGCCAGCCAGGAGTAACTACGGACCTCTATATGGTTCCGTCTCAAAAACTTGCATGCCTGGTCTTGACCAACCGAACAGGCGGGAGAGAGCTATGTCTCAGCGTGTGCAACGAAATCCTCTCCAGCTATTTACCCGAATGGCGTCAGCTGGAGGAGACGGCTGGACCTTCTCCGTCGCCATTCGTAATCACATACAGCTTGGGCGGCCATTGGCAAGGAACCCTCACAAACGACGGTGCGAAGATGCAGGTACGGCTGAAGATCGAATCCTCCGACTCGGCCACGCTGCAACTTGACGACAAACCTGCGGAGAAGATCACCGAGATGCATTTAGAAGGGGTAGGGTTCACTTGCCATTGTGCCCCGCCTCGATCCCGGCGAAAGCAAGAGACCATCACTCTAAGATCAAGATGGAGGCCTGCCCCTGAATCGCATTGTTGCCTCGATCAGAAACTTCCGCGAGGATGCGCGCTTCGCCGTCAGGCAGTTCCGGCGCGCTCCAGCGTACGTCATCTTCACCATACTGGTTCTTGCCCTCGGCATCGGCACAGTCACGGCCATGTTCACTATCAGTTATGGCGTCCTGCTGAAGCCGTTGCCGTTTCGCGCTGACCGCCAGCTGTTTGAAGTCGTTGAGAGCACCGCCGAAGGCGACGAGGGTTTCGCGGCTTCCTACCCCGAGATCACGCAATGGCAGCAGGCAACCTCGGACATTGCCGATGTCGCATTTGCCTCGAATTATGTAAACATCATCGACGCTCCCGCCGGCGCAGAAATGATCTCCTCGGTGGCAGCCAGTCCCAACCTCTTTACTCTGCTGGGCGTCGAGCCAATCATAGGGCGCAGCTTCCTGCAGAACGAGCAGATCACAGACCATCCCAACGTCGTGCTGCTGAGTTACGACACCTGGCAGCGCAGTCTCGCAGGCGATCGCAAGGTATTGGGCAAAACCGTGCACATCGGCGCAACTCTGTACACCGTCATCGGAGTCATGCCCAAACAATTCCGCTATCCCTTGGGGGACACACGCGCGGAAGTCTGGGTCCCGCTCGAGCGCAGCGCCCTGGTCCCAAAGCTTGACGATCCCTATGGATCGCCTTGGCACCCGATTGTCCGCCTGCACGCCGGCGTCCGGCCCGAAGCGCTTGAAAGCTCGCTAGCACGTGTGCATTCGCAATTTGTGAAGAGCGAAACTCCCAACCGCATCCGTCTGCTGCGCCTCCACGATCAGCTGGTGCGCGAGGTCCAGCCCGCTCTTCTAGCTCTCGAGATAGCGGTGGCCATCGTCTGGCTCATCGCCTGCAGCAACGTGGCTGGCCTGCTTCTGGCGCGTGTTGTGGCGCGTCGCACTGAGATCGCGGTCCGCTCCGCGCTCGGAGCCGCCAGGCGCCGCATGGTCGCGCAGTTTCTCACCGAGTCGCTCTTGCTCAGCATCGCTGGGGCGGTCGGCGGGCTGGGAATTGCCGCCCTCATCCTGCGCATATTCCGCCACATGTTGGGCACCATGCTTCCCATGGCCCAGAACATTCATCTCGACTGGTCCATCTTTGCTGGCCTCGTCGTCCTCACCCTCCTCACAGCCCTCACCTTTGGTACCGCGCCCGCGCTCCTTGCTGCATGGGCAGGCACCGAAGCAGGCTTGAGGAACAGCGGCCGCAGCCAGACCGGCGATCGCCGGCACAACCGCGCGCGCGCCGTACTCCTCGTCAGCGAAGTCGCCCTGTCCATTGCACTGCTCATCGGCGCCGGGCTCATGATGCGCACCATGTACGCTCTGCGCCACGTTCCGCTGGGCTTCCGCACCGACCACCTCCTGGTCACCAGTCTGACCGCGCCCGGCGATCTTTATAAGGATCAGAACATAGGCGCCGCGGCCTGGCAGCCGCTCCTCGATGCGGTGCGCCAACTCCCCGGCGTCAAAGACGCGGCACTTTCCACAGTCATGCCGTTAAAGCACCCCGTCGAGTGGCAAACCATCGTTTACAAAACCAACTGGACCGAAGGCAATGTCGACGCCGTCGTCCGCGCCGCCTCTCCGGGGTTGATGGATGTGCTCGGCATACGCATGCACAGCGGCCGTTTCTTCAACTTGGGCGACACCCCCACCAGCATTCCGGTAGCAGTCGTCAATCGCATCTTTGTTGATCGATACCTCGGCGGGGGAGACGCGCTCGGCAAGCAGTTTCGATTTGGGCGCAAACCTACTACGGCAACGGTGATCGGAGTCACTGACGATATCCACCAGGACTCCCTCACCAATGCCAGTGTGCCCGAACTCTATCTCTGCATACCGCAGATAGCGCGCGATAATCCACTCTACTTGGCGATCGTCAGCAAATACATGGAGCTCGCCATCCGCACTGAAGTTGCCCCCGGCACCATGGTTGCTCAGTTGCGCCGCCAGATCGCTGAAGTCAATTCCCATCTCGCCATCGGCGAATTTTCCACCATGTCTGAAGCCGTGGAAGACTCCATCGGTGCGCAGAAACTGGCCGCCGGAGTCGTGGGGGTTTTTGGCGGCCTCGCACTGCTCATCACCCTCGTCGGTCTCTACGGGCTGCTCACCTACATGGTCGAACAGCGGACCCGGGAGATCGGCATTCGCATGGCCCTGGGCGCCGACCGCGCCGCCGTCATCAGTATGATCATGCGCCAGGCCCTGCTGCTCATGGCTCTCGGGGCCGCGGCCGGAGTTTGCATCGCTCTCTGGAGCAACCGGCTGCTTCATGCCTTCCTCTACGGTGTCACCGCATCCGACCCGTGGACTATCGCCCTGGCGCCCCTCGGGCTCGTCCTCTGCGGGTTGGCCGCCGCCGCCGTCCCCGCACGGCGCGCTGCCGGCTCGAACCCCGTCGACGCGCTCAGAGCAGAGTAAAACCGTCTCGTGCAGACACCTGTACTGCAGCTTGTCCAAAGGTTCAAGAGCATATTGCAATTTGCCGTCCAGGAATCGTCAATCGCGCATATGGCTCAGTCCACCAAACTTCCGAAACCGCGACCGATTTCGGCGATTGCTAAATTGCCAAGTTACTCACCAAGAGGAATTGAAGCAAGAACGCTCGTCGTGGGCAAAGGTCTGGGCAGAGATCGTTAGGGCAGAGGACGCGGGCCCATTAAGGGCCCAATAGGCATGACCAGGGGTGCCTTAGAGCGCCAAAAAAAAGCCATCCGTGACGCCTATTTTCAATTCGTTACCGTTTTCTTACGCCCAGTCACTGAAGAGGTCGCGGTTCGAGGCCGTCCTCCCCGTCAGCCAGGAGCAGGTATCGATCGTCAGCTTGTCCTCCTCGTGTAGTCGAATGGCAATGAGTCGGCGATGCTGGACTCACGTCGGATCGCAAATCCCGCAGGGACTGAGGGCCGAAACGCCCGCAGGGACCACTGGCAGTTTTGATGGCACTTCGCACCGGCATACCGTGCAGGACGCTGCGACCTCATGCAAATGCTCTGAGCTACTCAAGCTATTGAAATAAATGGCCGATCCGGGTCATTACGGCTGCTTGCGGGAGATTGCAGCGATCAACAATAGCTGCGCAGAACACATTTCGAGTCAGGTGCATTCAACCGGGCTCTGCCACCTCTCCGTCTGCTGAAGTCTCATGTTCTGAATAAGATGTAGCGGCAGAAATTTCGCGCTCTGTGGATTGCAGCATCGCCGGAGCTTATTGCTTTTGGTTCGGCTCCCCCTCTCCATCTATCGGTCTATCCGGTCCTAAGATCCCCGTTGATCAACCAGGCACCTTTCGACGGGCGCATTCGAAAAGTTCACTCCGTAGATGCCCTGAGATGCATCAGAGCACACGGACGTAGTACAACAATTGGTTGCAAAAAAACATCCATGACCCGGGAGGCAACATGTTCAGCCGATTTCGGCCGGGCGCAATGATCGGTCTGGCCGTCGCATCTTTCCTGCTTCTGCAATTCGCGCAGACAGCAAGCCCTCAGTTCATCTCCCAGCCCTGAGGAACCGGTGAGACTTCGGTCAGCCAGTAACGAAGCGATACCTTTTGGAGGCCGTATGAAGAAATACCCCGCAAGCCTTCTCGCGATCTGCGCGATGGCAATTATCTTCCTGAGCCTGAATACAACTGCGTTTGCGCAATTTCGCACCTCAATCCAAGGCACGGTCACCGATCCAAGCGGGGCAGTAATTCCCGGGGCGACCCTCACGCTCAAGAATCTCCAGACGAACCAAATCTCTACAAGCACCAGCAGCGACAGCGGCGTCTACAATTTCAACGCACTTCCGCCCGATCATTTCGACTTGACTGCGTCGAAAGACGGGTTCCAAAAGAAAGTCCTTACCGATTTGCAATTGATTCCAGAGCAGGCCAACTCAGTAAACCTGCAGATGTTGCCTGGCGGCTCTACTGAAACTGTCACCGTTAATGCCGCTCAGATTCCGGCCCTCGATACCGAAACCGCGGACACTGCAACGTCCATCTCTGGCAACCAGATCGAACACATGCCTATTTATGAACGCGACCCCACCAGTCTCATTCGCCTGGCACCCGGAGCCCTGTCCGACGGTGCGCAGGCAGCCGGAGGCGGCGGATTTCAGGCTCCAGGTACTCAGACCGGAGCTTCATCGGGCGGGGGTGGCAACCTCGGACATTCCAGCAGTATTTTCGCCACTGAAAACGGCCCTTCGGCCAACGTGAACGGCGGCCAGTACGAGAATAACGGCTACACCATCGACGGTATCAGCACGGACAGTGCTGTCTGGGGCGGAGCTACGGTCATTACTCCAAGTCCGGAGTCGATCGGCGATCTCAAGATTGTTTCGAACGCCTACGACGCGGAGAATGGCCGCTTCGCGGGTGCCGTAGTCGAAATGATCACCAAGAGCGGAACAAACAATCTGCACGGTAGCTTCTTCTACCAGATCACCCGCCCTGGTCTGAATGCGTATCAGCGCTGGAATGGTCCGGGGTCCGCGCAGGCATTTAATCCCACAACCGGAGCCAAACTGACTCCCGCTGAGCGTGGTCTGCTCCGCGATGAGGACCGCTACAACCAGTGGGGTGGCAGCATCGGGGGGCCAATCTGGAAGAACAAGATATTTGCTTTCTTCGCGTACGAGAAGCAAGCGCAGACTATCGGGGCGACCGGCACCGAGTGGTATCCAACCTCCCAATTCAACGGGCTTGCGCCCTCGGGCAGCATTGCTTCCACATTTCTCGGCTTTCCAGGATCGGCTGTCGTAGGAACCGTGGTCGGCTCCACAACCTGCAACGCCTACGGACTCACTGAAGGCGTAAACTGCAGGACCATTGCCGGACAAGGCCTGAATCTCGGTTCGCCGCTGACCACGCCTCTAGGGACGCAGGACCTCACCTGGGTAAGTCCCGCCAATCCCGGCGTCGGCAGCGGCCTTTCGAATGTCCCCGATATTGCCCTGTACACAGTCAGCAACCCTACCACTACGAACTTTCAGCAATTCAACGGGCGCATGGATGGCCAAATTGGCAGCAAAGATCATGCCGCTTTTGTCATCTATTGGGTTCCAGCGAGCAAGACCAATTTGAACGGCGCTCTGGGTTATCAGCTGTTTCATCACGAGCAGATCAACGACGCCTTTTCGGGCATCTGGAATCACATTTTTTCACCAAACTTCTTGAACGAGGCCCGCGCCAATGCAGCGGGGTGGCGCTATAACGAACTGGCCACCAACCCTCAGGCTCCATTCGGACTACCCCAGACCCTCTGGTACAACAGTAACGGCCTGAACTTTGGCAACATCGCCCTCGGACAGCTCGGCGTGACCGCGCCTGGACATCTGAACCAATGGACTTACGGCTATAAAGACGTCGCCACCATGGTTCATGGCTCGCAGACCTGGAAGTTTGGGGGTGAAGCCACTAGGCTCTACTATCTGAACGACCCCATCGGCGCACCGAACTTCACCTTCTACAACATCTGGGATTTCCTGAATGATGCTCCGGAAGCCGAAGGCGGCCCGTTCCAGGCAACCACCGGTTTTCCCGGAGGGTTCCGCAACGATAACCGCCAGACTATCTGGGGCTTCTTCTTTCAGGATAACTGGAAGGCTCGTCCGAATCTGACCCTGACCGCAGGTCTTCGCTACTCTTACTTTGGACCGCTTAGTGATAAAGACAACAATATGGGCGTTCTCCGCTTCGGCAGCGACTCCAGTTTTCTCACCGGCATCACGATCAAACCCGGAATCAACGCATGGAACGCCCAAAAGCTCAACTTTGGACCACAGGTCGGCTTCAATTGGGCTCCGAACTATTACAACGGAAAGGTCGTCTGGCGCGGCGGTTTCGGCCTGAACTACAACCAGGAACAGATTGCCAACGCGAACGCCAACGACGGCAACCCGCCGGGAACTTCGTCTGTTCCCGGAACCAGCACCAGTCCGGCGAACATCAATCCGAATATTCTCTACGCGACTTCCTCAAGCCCAACGAATATCAATGGGTATCCGGCGAACCCGAGCGTGATTACAACATTTAACTCTGCCGGCCTGCCAACGGTGGGAGCCGCGAATCTGAGTGCACTGACTAACAATCTGCCTACACAGTATGTGTACCACTGGTCTCTTGAAGTACAAATGGATCTGTCGCATGGATGGGTGGGAACCCTCACCTATTTGGGCAGCTCCGGCAAGCACCTCTTGTTCGACTATGATGCAAACGGATACGGGACCACATTCGGTGCGCCGCTCAATCCTCTGGTCAATAGCGTCAATACCTTTGGCAATCAGGGCAAATCGAACAACAACATGATGATTGCCGACCTGAAGCATCAGTTCTTGCAAGGCTTCTCTGTGGAAGGGCAGTACACCTGGGCTCACAGCTTCGATACGAACTCCGGCCCGTATTTCCGCTCGCCCTATATTTACAATACCCAGTACGCCTACGGACAGTCGGACTACGACCTCAGAGATACTTTCAAGCTGTTTGGCATTTGGCAGCCGGTTGTCTTCCACGGCAATGACTGGAAAGAGAAGGTCGCTGGCGGATGGACGATCAGTGGCATCTTTACGTACCACACTGGCTTTGGGTGGACTCCGTACTATACGGCACCGCACCAGATCTATTGCAACCTTTGCAATTACGGGTTCTCGAGTTTGCGTCCCTCTTACAACGGCACCGGCGGCCGCAACTCAAGCAATAACGCGTTCAAGACGGGAAGCAACTTTACTAACCCCGGCACTGCAAACACCGGGACCAACAACGACCAGTTCTTCAACAATTACTTTTCGGTTCCGAACTACGCGAATGCCATCGCCGACAACCCTGGACAGTTCGCAACCGCATTCATCCCGCCGCCGGGAATCGGCCGCAACTCGATGCCGGGCCCAAACTACCGTGACTTGGATGGGAACCTCGCCAAAGCATTCGGTTTGCCCAGAATCCCGGGCATTGGAGAAGGCGCGAAGATCGAAATTCAGGCCAACTTCCTGAATATCTTTAATACGCTGAACATTAACCCCAGCAGCATTTCGACCAACATTGCAAACCCTGGACTTGGCCAGGCCTCAAGTGCACTTGGGTCCAGAATCATTACCTTCCAGGGGCGCTTCAGCTTCTAAGTCGAATTCCTGGACAGATTCCCGTTTCTGACCAGATTGCACAAACCTCCGATAGGGCCGGACTTACTCCGGCCCTTCTTTTCATCTGTGACATCATTTAAATTCATGCGCGAGACTCGCCACGACGTCGTCGTCATTGGAGCCGGACTCGCCGGACTCGCCGCCGCTCGCAGCCTTTGTGATGCTGGCCACAAAGTCATCCTCGTCGAGGCTCGCGACCGCATCGGCGGCCGCCTGCTGACCGTACGCGACTCATCGACGTATCTCCCCATCGAGCTCGGCGCCGAATTCGTCCACGGACGGCCGCCCGAACTCCTCGACCTGATCCATGAAGCCGGACTCACTCTTTACGAGCGCACGGGCGAATTCATCTGTTTCGAAAACGGCAAACTCGGCGACTGCGGATTTTTCGGTGAAGCCTTCGATCTGCTCGAAGACCTGCCAGCTTCGCCTGATATGACCTTCTCGGAATTTCTGGCGCAAAAGCACCTTCCCGAACACATCGCCATGCGGGCTAAGGCATATGTCGAAGGATTTAACGCCGCTGACGCCAATCGCATCGGTACGGCCGCTCTTCGCAGACAACAACAAGCGGAACACGAAATAGAGGGCGACTGCTCATTCCGGATCATCGAGGGCTACGACCGCCTGGCTGCCTATGTTCACGATCGTTTCCTCGCCGCCGGAGGGTTATTGCACCTGAAAACGCCGGTTGCCTCAATCAGTTGGCGTTCCGGCGAGGTGCGCGTTGCGACTTCCAATCCCGACATCCCTGAAGTCCACGCCGCACGCGCTGTCGTCGCTGTGCCTCTGGGCGTCCTTCAATCAGGCACGTTTCGCATTATTCCGGAACCGCAGGATTCAGTCTCTGCGGCGCGCAAACTCGCCATGGGCACAGCTGTGCGCATTTCGCTGGTCTTTCGTGAGCGCTTCTGGGAACCATCTTCGCCGAATCTCAGCTTCCTCTTCGCGCAGGAAAGCATGCCTCCCACCTGGTGGACCGCTGCGCCGAATGTATCTCCAACGTTGACCGGCTGGCTCGCCGGGCCGCGTGCTCTTCGCGTCCCGATCGGCGCAGCACTCCCAAGCGGCGGAGCCTTAAAAGACCAGGCACTTGCCACGCTCGCTACAATCTTCAAGCGCAACGATCTTCCCGCGCTGCTGACAAGCTTCCACACCCACGACTGGCAATCCGACCCGTACAGTCTTGGCGCATATAGCTATGCGCCCGCAGGAGCCCTCGGCGCCTCGGATGATCTCGCGGTGCCAGTCGAGAATACCCTCTACTTTGCCGGCGAGCACACTGATACCACCGGACACTGGGGAACCGTGCACGCCGCGCTGCGTTCCGGTCTCCGCGCCGCATCCCAAATCCTCGAATGACAGAAGGTCATCGCGTCCGGCGAATGGCACGCTAATCTTTTCTTTCATGTACACTTCGCATCGGTCAGAATTTCGCGTCCCGGAGCCCTCAGAAAATCAAGATGACTGGACAAAGATTCATCACCGCCCTCGCCATTCTCGTAACCGCTTACATTCCTGTCTCCGCTCAGACCATTGCCGCCACGCCGCCCATGGGCTGGAACAGTTGGAACCACTTCGCCGAAAAGGTGAATGACGCTGATGTGCGCGCCGCAGCCGACGCTCTTGTCTCCAGCGGCATGCGCGACGCCGGTTACATCTACGTCAACATCGACGACACCTGGCAGGGTGAACGCGACGCCTCCGGCGTCATCCACGCCAACAGCAGGTTCCCCGACATGAAGGCCCTCTCTGACTACGTTCATTCCAGGGGTCTCAAGATTGGCATCTACTCATCGCCCGGCCCCAAAACCTGCGCCGGCTACGCCGGTAGCTACGGGCACGAAGAGCAGGACGCGAAGACCTACGCTGAGTGGGGTATGGATTACCTCAAGTACGACCTCTGCAGCTTCGGTGAGCTTATGAAGAAGGAATCCGGCGGCGACCCCCAAAAGGCCTTCGCCATGCAAAAGGCCGCATACGAGAAGATGCATAAAGCGCTTGTGGCCACCGGGCGTCCCATCGTTTACAGCCTCTGCCAATACGGCTGGAACAACGTGTGGGAATGGGGCACCGAGGTCGGTGGCAACCTTTGGCGCACCACCGGAGACATCAACGACACTTACAGCCGCATGGTTGAAATAGGATTCTCACAGGCCGGCCTCGCCAAATACGCAGGTCCCGGTCATTGGAACGACCCCGACATGCTCGAAGTTGGCAACGGAGGCATGACCGAAGACCAGTACCGCACGCACATGACGCTCTGGGTCATCCTTGCTGCGCCCTTGCTCGCCGGCAACGACCTGAGCAAGATGTCGCCACCCACCCTTGCCATGCTGACTAATAAAGAGGTCATCGCTGTCGATCAGGATCCCCTCGGCAAACAGGGTGATCGCGTCTCTGCCGTCGGGCCGACCGAGATCTGGTCCAAGCCTCTAAGCAACGGAGCGCAAGCCGTCGCCCTCTTTAACCGTTCGGAAACGGAGAAGTCCATCAGTTTCCGCCCGCGTGACATCGGTTTCGCCAAGAGCTTTAAGCTCCGCGACCTTTGGCAGGGCAGGGAAGTCACTGCTACCGGAGACACCTATACAGCGACGGTTCCCGCTTACGGAGCCGTCTTACTGAAGGTAAGCCGCTAGATCAGTTCCTTTGCCATCCAGGTTGGGGCGAAGCGGACGTGATGGAGCCTGCCATCGATAACTTTCCCATTGTCCGCCTGCTCCGGTAGTGTCGAACCTAGCATGTCGCAACCTCATCAGGTGGCACCCAGCCTTTCCGAAGTCGACCCAGCGCGGATCATGCGCCGGGTCTTTTGGCGGCTCATCCCTTTTCTTTTCCTGCTTTACGTCTGTGCCTATCTCGACCGCGTCAACCTCAGCTTTGCCGCGCTCTCCATGCGCCGCGACCTGGGATTTTCCGGTACCGTCTATGGAGCCGGTGCCGGACTCTTCTTCATCAGCTACGCCCTCTTCGAAATCCCCGCTAACCTCGTCCTGTTGCGTCTCGGCCCGCGACGCTGGATCGCCATCATCATGGTCGCGTGGGGATTTCTCTCCACATCCATGGCCCTCGTCCACTCACCCGCCACTTTCTATATAGCTCGCTTCCTCCTCGGAGCAGCCGAAGCAGGATTCTTCCCCGGCATCATCCTCTGCCTCACCCGTTGGTTTCCGATTGCGCAGCGTGCCCGCGCCTTCGCGCTTTTCATCACCGCCGCCCCCGTCTCGGGAGTCATCGGCGCTCCTCTTTCCACTCTTCTGCTGCGCCTCGGTGGCATCGCTCATATTGCCGGGTGGAAGTGGCTCTTCCTCGGCGAAGGTCTGCCCTCGATCCTTCTTGGAATCACCGTCTTCTTTGTCATCACCGATCGTCCCGAGGAGGCTCCCTGGCTCTCGCCCTCTGAGCGCCAGTGGCTCATTGCCGAGGTCGATGCGCACTCACACCACGCCGCCACACATCTGTCGCATGCCTTCCGCAGCACCACCGTCTGGCTGCTTTCTTCCATCTATTTCGCGATGTCCGTCGGACTCTACGCCCTCAGTCTCTGGCTGCCTATCGTTATCAAGGGCATTACCCACGCCAGTGATCTCCGCGTCATCGGCCTCACCACCATTCCCTATGCGCTCGCTGCCGTGGCCATGCTTCTGGTCGCCCGCAGTTCCGATCGCTCCCGAGAGCGCAAGTGGCACCTCTGCGCCTGCCTCATCGCTGCCGCTCTGGGATTCATCGCCAGCGCCATTCCCGCTACCCCCGCCCTGTCGCTGGCTGCAATCTTCTTCTGTACGGCGGGCGTCTGGAGCGGGCTCGGGCCCTTTTGGTCTCTTCCCACCTACATTCTGCGCGGAACCGCCGCTGCCGCCGGCATCGCCTTCATCAACTCCGTCGGAGCCGTTGGCGGATTCACAGGACCCTACATCATGGGCATCGCCAGCGATCTCACCCACAGCTTCCGCGCCGCCCTCCTCGTCACCGGACTCGTCCTTGTCCTCGCCGCGCTCGTTGCCTCCCGCCTGAAGGCCCCTCAACGGCTATAGCTCCGGGCGCCAAATGCGTACGGCGTTATTTGCGCAGCGCGAGACGTGGCAGGATAGGATGCTTGAGAGCAGAACCATGGCCCAAATCCATCCAGTCGCAATCCTGACTCCGCTGGTCGTTGGCTGCGGCGCTGTCTTCTGTACGATTTTTATCCATGGGCTGGCGTTGATGTCGGCGGTGAACTTCTTTCGCTATGAGAGAAAAGTCGGCCGCGCTGGCAGAAAATTCCTAATCGATGTTGCAATTGTCGCCTTGGTATTGTCATTTGCCTTCCTGGCGCACCTGCTTGAGATCGCCCTCTGGGCAGGCTTATTCCTCATCTGTGGACAATTTCAGGACTTCGGAGCTGCGTACTACCACTCAGCGGTCAACTACACGACCTTGGGCTACGGCGACATAATTATGTCGCCCTCCTGGAAGTTGCTGGGTCCGCTGGAAGCAGCAGACGGAGCACTCATGTTCGGCGTATCGACCGCGATGATCTTCGCTGTGATTCAACGGTTGCTTCTGGAGAGGTACAAGGATCTAGACCGGTGAGCCCTTATCCCGGGGGCCTGAGGGCGTTTGGGATGTGCTGTGTGGCCGGTACTGGATTTTGCTTGGCGGGCCATGTCTGGGCCACGACGTCAAGTAAATGGTCGGGCACGATAAATAGCGGCGTACCTGCCGCGGATCGTCAGACTCCCGAAACGGCCTCCTCGCAACACTCCTAAGAAAATCCCAGGCTTTTCCTAAACCGCGCGGGGAGAAGGGAAGTTCGGCCCGAAGGCCATCCACTTCCACCAGACTGACATCAAAGCTCAGAGTATTTCAATCCCCGCTGTTCACCGGGAACTACCGGAATTTCCCAATCAATGGAGGAGAAGATGGCAGCTAAGAAGAAGAGCCCTGCGTTGCAGACGCTGATTGAAGGATTGCAGGAGGATCTCTCGCGTGAATACCAGGCAATTATTGCCTACACCGTCTATAGCAATGTACTGAAAGGCGCGCAGTGGATGAACATCGCCGCCGAACTGAAGCTGCACGCGGCGCAGGAGCTGCAGCACGCGATGATCATCGCCGACCAGCTCGACTATCTTGGAGCGGTCCCCAATGCGACGCCAAAGCAAGTGAAGCTCTCAGAGAAGGTCGAAGAAATGCTTCGCTTCGATCTCGACAATGAAACGGAAACCATCAAGGCCTATCGCAATCGTGTAAAACAGGCCGAAGGTGTGGGCCACTACGCTTTGGCCGAACAGATTCGCACTATCATCTCGCAGGAACAGGAACACCAGCACGATCTGGCGACGGCACTTGGCATCGACGTTCCCAACATTCTGGACGAGGGAGCCTAGCCCTCGTTTATCTCCCTTTCCGGAATTTCTCCCGGAATAGTAAACAATCGCATTCCTCGAAGTGCCGCATTTCCGCCTATGCTGCGCAAAGCTGTAAAATAAAGGTTGTGATGCAGCACGCTTCGCTCGATCAGGCATCGAGCGCGCGTTTTTTACACGCCATGCGCTGCCATCCGAATTTATATGAGCGCAACCAGGCTGGCACCACCTCCCTCCGAGAAACGATCCCAAAAGCAACCACCCTCACAGCGCGAACAGGCCCCCGAGCGGGTCTCCATTTTCAACGCCTTCCGCCGCTGGGGCTATTTGCAAGCCCAGCTCGACCCGCTCGACCAATACCTCTCGCCCGTGCGCGTGCCCGAGCTCGATCTCACCGGCCCCGATGCAGACGACGCATGCCGCATCTACGCCTCGACCATCGGCGCCGAGTTCATGCACATCCCCTTCGCCGACCGCCGCGATTGGCTCGCCGAACGTCTGGAAGCAGGACCGCCCTCGCTCGACAGCGGCGCGCAGCAGCACGTGCTTGACCTGCTCGCCCGCGCCGACGTGTTCGAGTCGGTCATCCAGTCGCGCTACCTCGGGACCAAGCGCTTCTCCCTTGAAGGCGTCACCGCGCTTCTGCCGTTCCTGGACGAGCTGCTCAACCGCTCTGCCGAACTCGGCGTTCAAACCTCAGTCATGGCCATGAGCCATCGTGGACGTCTCAGCGTGATGGTCAACACCCTCGGCAAGCCGGCTGCCGACATCTTCTCCAAGTTCGAAGACGTCAACCCGCGCAGCATTCTCGGCGGCGGCGACGTGAAATACCATGTCGGAGCCACTGGTGTCTTTCACGCCCGCAACGACGAGTGGGTCGCCCTGCATCTCGTCTCCAACCCCAGCCATCTTGAGGCCGTCGATCCCGTTGCCATGGGCCGCGCCCGCGCCAAGCAGACCCGTTGGGGCGCCGACGGCATCGACCGCGTCCTCCCCATTACCATTCACGGAGATGCCGCATTCGCCGGTCAGGGCATCTGGGCGGAGACTCTTAATCTTGCTGAAGTCGAGGGCTTCTCGGTCGGCGGAAGCATTCACATCATAGTCAACAACCTCATCGGCTTCACCGCCGAGCCCGACGAGTCCAATTCCTCGCGCTTCTCGTCTGATCTGGCCCGTCGCCTGCCCATCCCCATCTTCCACGTCAATGCCGAGGATCCCGCTGCTGTCGTGCGTGTCGCCGCGCTGGCTGCCGAATACCGCAACGCCTTCCACAGCGACGTGGTCATCGACCTCATCGGCTATCGGCGCCACGGGCACTCGGAAGTCGACGATCCCACCATCACCCAGCCGCTTCGCTACAACCGCATCAAGAGCCATCCGCCGCTCTCCGAGCTCTACGCGAAGCAACTGGGTGTCGATATTTCTTCCCGGGTGCGCGAACTTCAATCCGAATTCACCGAAGCGCAGAAGGCCGCCACCGCCATGCAGAAGATGCCGCATCTTTCGCGTCTTCCCGAGTACTGGTCTTCCTTCAAAGGCGGACCTTGGAAGGCCGAGTACGAGGTCGAAACCGGGCTCATCCGCGACCAGGTACAGACCATCTCCGATGGCCTCGCGTCCTATCCGGACGACTTTCACGTTCATCCCAAGATCAAAAAATTACTGGAACAGCGCGCGGAGATGGGCCAGGGCAAACGCCCCTTCGATTACGGCATGGCCGAGGCCGTTGCCTTCGGATCGCTCGCTATCGTCGGTACGCCCATCCGCTTCAGCGGACAGGACAGCCAGCGCGGCACCTTCAACCAGCGCCACTCCGTTCTCATCGACATCGAGAACGAGCAGCCCTGGATTCCGCTGTCCCATCTCTCACCTGACCAGGCCCCATTCGACATCTACAACTCCGTCCTCTCCGAAGCTGGCGTCCTCGGTTTCGAATACGGATACAGCCGCGACTATCCTGAAACGCTCGTCCTGTGGGAGGCGCAGTTCGGCGATTTCGCCAACGGCGCGCAGATCGTTATCGACCAGTTCATCTCCGCGGGCGAAGACAAGTGGGGCCTGCTAACCGGCATTGTCCTCCTGCTGCCCCACGGTTATGAGGGCCAGGGTCCCGAGCACTCCAGCGCGCGCATCGAGCGCTATCTCCAGCTCGCTGCGCACGACAACATTCAGGTCTGCCAGCCTTCCACTGCCGCGCAGTATTTCCACCTGCTGCGCCGCCAGGCGCTGCGCAAGTGGCGCAAGCCGCTCATCGTATTCACTCCCAAGAGTATGCTGCGTCATCCCGACGCCGTTTCTCCCATCGAGGACTTTACGCGACCGCATTTCCAGAACGTTCTGCCGGAAACCGGCATTGCCAGCGCAAAGCGCCTGCTCGTCTGCACCGGCAAGATCGGCCACGAACTGCGTGTCGAGCGCCAGAAGCGCGGCGACGGCACCACCGGCATCATCTTCCTCGAGCAGCTCTACCCGTGGCCGGAAGCCGAGCTTGCCGCGGCCATCGATGCGCATCCCGAGGCCCACGAAGTTATCTGGGTCCAGGAAGAGCCGGAGAACATGGGCGCGCTCTCGTACGCGTTGCCGCGTCTGCGCCGTCTGGCCAGCGACCGCCATGTACTTAGCATCAAGCGCTCTGCCGCCGCGAGCCCCGCAACCGGCTCAGCAAAGGCGCATGATATGGAGCAGAGGACGCTCATCGAACTTGCCCTCGGTCCTGGCCTGCAAGAAAAGGTCACGAAATAAAGTCAGGACAAAGGAAAAGCCCACATCCGAGACTGGATGTGGGCTTTTGAACGCTGATCGCCAGGTGTACCACGCCCCGGGGCCGGGACCTGGCTCCTGACGTTGCCTTAAATCAGAAATCCACCCTTAACGCGAGCTGCCCCGTCCGATTCCCGGCATTCTCCGCAGTCTGCGGAGCGCTCAGAACCCCGAACGTCGTCGTGTTGTCGATCTGCGTTGCCGGGGGAGCGAAGTTGGTGTGGTTGAGCACGTTGGTAAACGTGGACTCAAGCCGCACATGCACTCCCTCCGTCACCTTGAAGGCCTTGGCTAATCCCATGCTCACAGCTTCCGTCCCCGGTCCTTCGAGGATGCCCACACCGGCATTGCCAAACCGGCCTGCGCCCGCCGGCGTAGGTGAAAACGCCGCCGGATTGAAGTACCGCGCCCGCGATTGACCTTCGTGCAGATTGTTCGACACCTGATCCGGACGAAGAGACGCTCCACGGTTCACCACGTTCGTATTCGATTGGTCATAGGATGTGCTGATGCTCGGCGTCTGCCAGGGGCCCGTCTGCAGCAGAGTCACAGTGTTCAACTCCCATCCGCCCAGCAATGCATTTTTCCATCCGCCGTCGTTAAAGAACGCGCGACCCTCTCCAACCGGAAGCTGATACACCCCAGTCAACAGGAAGCGCTGCCGCCGCGTACCCTCCACATTGCCGTAGTCGCTGTTGACGTTAAAGCGATCGGCGATCGGAATACCGTAGTTCACCTCTCCTGCGAACGCCGTCGGAGTATCGCCCTGGTTATCGGCCAGATTCTTCGCCAGAGTGTAGCTCGCGTCGAAATACAAGCCATGCGAGTTCTTGTGGCTCCACTCCAGTTCCAGCGCGTCGTAGTTCGCCTTGCCCGCATTGAAGGTGCTCCACAGAGTAAACCAGTTCTGATACGGAGCCCGTGGATCGACATACGGGCTTGCCGCCGTCGTCTGGTATGGAGTCGTGCTCGCCGGAATCTGGTTCAGGTCCTCCGTAATGCTCAGCCGGTAGGTGTGCATGCCCACATAGCTTGCCCGAACGCTGTCGTTGTTGGTGACCTGCCGCTCCACCGTAAGGTTCCACTGGTTCGCCTGCGGATCGCGATAGTTTGGATCCACACCCTGATCCAGTCCGCCCCCGCCATACTGCACCGTACTGCTCGGTGGAGCAGTATTCGGGAACTGGACCAACGGCGTCCCTGCCGCAGTCGTCGTGTTCGTATAGGTGTGCAACGCCGACGTCGGATTGCCGCTGTTATTGAACGACAGAGGTCCGAGATTCGTAATCGTGAAGATGCCAAATCCGGCGCGCACTACGGTCTTCGTGTCGTTGAACGGCCGCCACGCAAGCGAAACCCTCGGCTGGAAATTGCCCTTGTAGGTATTCCGAAGCGACTGCGGCAGATGATCCTGGCTCGCCGTCAGATACCTGGTGCAGGGAAGAGCAGTGTAATTCAGATCACACGAGTTGAATGACTGCCGAAATGCGAGATTTGATGCCTCGATATTCTGCTGCGACAGATACGACGCCAGTTCATCCGGCACGACAATCGCGTTGTTCCGCTGATCGAAGTTCGCCAGGTTACCGCCATCCTCGTGGAATCCCGGCAGAATCTGCCACCGCAGCCCGTAGCTCAGCGTCAGCCGGCTCGTGACCTGATAAGTATCCTGTGCAAACACCGCATACTGCCACGCCGTTCCCGCCACATCCGGGCTCGACACCGCAAAGAACAGCGTAGTCGGCGCACCTTCAAGAAAATCTCCGAATGCATTGCCCGTGAACGTCGACTGAAACGTGAAGAGACCGAAGTCGTCAGAAGGCAGGAACGTCTCGATATCCGCATACCTCACCCGCCGCGCATCCAGCCCGGTCTTCAAGGCGTGCTTGCCAAGGCTGTAGCTTACGTTGTCGGTAAACTGCAAGGTCTTCGACTGTGTAACACCCGTCTTGTCCCGGCCGATCGGCGTAAATCCGGTACCCGCGCCGAAGTTGAACGTAGGAAACGCATGCGTGGTCGGATGCTGGCTGATGTTCACGCCCGTCAGGTCCAATTGCGAAAGCGCGTCAGCTCCTTCAATCGGGAAGCCCACATTCGTAATTACGTTTGTAAATCCAAACCGGAACTCGTTCAGCAGCCGCGGGCTGAAGGTGTATGTGTGGGACACCAGCAAGCTGCGGTTGTGCACGCTGTCCGAATCGTTCGGCAAAAACGGATTTGCATAGTCCTCGGTAATGTTCTTGCGGCTGAATCGCGCATAGGCTGTCTGTTTCTGAGAAATCGTCTCATCAATCCGTACGTCCGCCCCATCCGTCCGCGCCGGCGTCTGCTGAAAATTCTCGTAGTTAAAGTTCTGCTGACCGGCCACGTTCGGCAGCGGATAATAGGCCAACAACGCTGTCGCCGTAGGATTGATGCTGCCCGGCCCGATTACCGGCCCGCCAATCGCCGACAGGTCGCCGTTACGCTCTGCCTGCGTCGGCACCAGAAACTGTTCAGCCAGCGCCGTCGACCGCCGGTTGCCCTCGTAGTCCGCAAAGAAGAACGTCTTGCCGCGCCGGTCGAGAAGATGCGGAATCACCACCGGACCGCCGATTGATCCACCAAAGGTGTTGAAGTGCTTCGGAGCCTTGCCCGAGAACCCATACGGATCGGCGTCGAGGGCATCGTTCTGCAGATATTCAAAGAGGCTGCCGTGAAACTTATCCGTTCCTCCCTTGGTGGTGAAGGTCACATCGCCCACCTGCGAAAACTCCGCGCTGTTGTTGAATGAAGTTACCTTCACTGCCGCGATGCCTTCCAGGGAAGGATACGCATCCTGCAGCGCACCATTCTGCCTTACGTTGCTCGTCGAAATGCCATCGACGGAAAAGTTCACCATCGACGCGCTCGCCCCGCCCAGTGCGATATTGCCGGAGCTGTCCTGCTGCACGTTCGACGACACCTCCAACGACCCCAGGGGACTCGTGGTCGTTGCGCGATCGTTCAGGGGAAGCTGCGTAATCTGCAGGTTGTCCTTCGAATTGCTAAGCGTCGCATCTTCAGTATTGATCTGATATCCCGTAGCCGTGACAACCACCTGGGTCGACTCCACTGCCACCGTTAGCGTCACCGGAATTCGCAACGCCTGCCGCGCATCCAGCTGCGCATCCGGCACTACCGCCTTAGAAAAGCCATCATGCTCCACACTGATCGAGTAGTGCCCAGCCTTCAGGTTCTCGACTAAAAACTCCCCGGCATCAGTTGTTGTAGCGTTGCGAGTCAGATCTTGATCCAGAGAATGAACCGTCACCGTCGCACCGGGAATCACTGCGCCAGAGGCATCCTGTACCGTTCCCAGAATGGTCCCCATCGTGGATTGTGCGCACGCACAGCAAACGCTCGCGGCAAGCAGCGCAGCAAGGAACACCGCCGTCCGCCGCAGGCGCCTGCTGTAAGAGCCGCGTTTCTTTTGTTGCGTATCTGTTAGCGAAGGATGTTGGCTCCTTTTTTCTTCCGCCAGCAGCAACATGCTTTCAAGATGTAAGAGGAAGACAGTATGAGCAGCAATATCTGAATGAATATTTTGGGTCTTATATGAAGTGACCACGGATGACCTCCGCGGGGTATCCCCCGTCACTACTCAGGAGACCGTGCCAACCATATAGCTAGGCGAAAGTATTCATAAAGAACCCATAATCTTATGGATTCTTTACGTCGCCGCGTATCACATTTCGAATCCTCTTTCCCCTGTCAACAAAGGAAATTGCGCAGTGCGTGGATCGCGAGTAAAGTCATCGGCGAAGTGTTATCCGCGCATCATGCACACCCACGCTGCAGCAGAAAGAGGAAGAAAATCATGCAATCGATAAGAGTTCTGGCTATCCTGGCGATCGCTCTCACAACCTCAGGCGCAATCGCCCAAACCTCCGGAACCGCCCAGGGCGACCTGGACACTGACATCGCCTTGTTACGGTCGGATATTCAGGCTCAGAAGAACGACATCATCGCGCATAGCATGCAGTTCACTGACGCGCAGGCAAAAGCGTTCTGGCCGCTTTACCGCGACTACTCCCACCAGCAGCAGGTCATCGGAGACCAGCGGGTAAGCATTATCAAGGACTACGCCAGCCAATACGCCACCATGGATGACGCGAAGGCCGAGGTACTCATGGACCGCTGGCTAAATTACGATGAGGCGAAGACCAAGCTTCGTTCTACGTACTACCCTCAGTTCCGGGATGCGGTTGGCGCAAAGCAGGCGGTCAAGTTCTTCCAGATCGACCAGCGATTGAACTTGCTCATCGATCTAAAACTCGCCTCTGAGATTCCGATCGTTCAGTAATCGTGGCCACGCCGCGCAGCGCCGTACACGCTCACTCCCCCGAGCGTCCCTGAGTTCGCTGATCGCCCCTATCGACAGGCTCTGCTAAGCCCGCAAGATTTTCCGATCGGGCGCATACACCGGCGCCTTCGAACTTGAGGAGGCGCCCCCCGCTGGACCCGCAAAAATGGTCCTGCTTTTTCACCCGTTCCAGTGGGTCGCAATATGCACCACGAAGTGAGTTCCAAAGACCACCGCCGCCAGCAAAATCCCGACCGCCATCGGCCGTCTCTTTTGCCACAACTTCACCGTACCCACAACCAGCAGCGCCTCCAGCACAAGGGCGATCACCCATACCGGCCACGGCACGCCCTGGTGTTCAAGAGCGGGGAAGAAGCGGAATAACACCCCATGCACCCCAAACGCGCCTGCGGCCATAAGTGCTACCGCAATTAGAACTCCGAGTAGCACACCCGCCACCTTTATCGCCGTATCCTTCATCGTTGGTTCCTCCTCTCCACTCCTCATCCACACCCGCAGCCCATGCCTCGAAATCGACGCCATGCTTCCGATCGCCCACAATAGAGCCGCCCAATCGCTCTCGATAAAATCGAGCTCCCGCAGCATGGCGCTGGCCCACTCCCGGCATGGTGGCGGGGCATTGCGAACAATCGCCTCCAGCCATCTCACCGTCAGCCCGCGCAGTGTCGGCATTACCCCTCCGCCCCGCTCAGTTCCGTGCGTCTCGCGTTGAGCGGCCGCCCTTGCCGTTGCTCTCGCGCCAGTTGCAAGCCGTCCGGAGTCAGCCGGTACAAATGCCGCGGAGGCTTGCCCGCCTCATTCGTCTCCCACTCTGTCTCCAGCAGTCTCCGGTCGGCCAGCCGCATCAAGATCGGGTATAGGCTGCCTGACTTCAGCCCGGTCACCCGGCTGATGTCGTACCCGTACCTCCACAACCGCGGCTCCTCGAGAAAAACCTCCAGAACCTTCAGCGTTTGCGGTGACACTCTCAGCTTCATCGAGCATAAAGCTACATATGTAGACTTAGCACTGTCAAGCGAAAACTAATTCAATATCCACGGGTTCATTTACCTGAAGGCGCGATTTGCAGTGATTTCTGCCCACAAGTGCGCGTGCGCGCGCCCGAATCTTGCGTCTATCGAATGGAGCACGCAGCGTCGAGGTTTACGCCATGATCCGACTCTCAACCATCCGGAAGCCCTCGCCGAGACCCCGAGTCATCGCGCTCGCTGCTCTCGCCATCGGCTTCTCCACGGCCGCCGCTTTGGCGCTCGGAGCGCAGCAGCGGGAAAATTCGACTCCGACCGCAATCACCGCCTCTGCGGGCGACATGGGACACATGTCCGGCCACATGTACATGACGTCTCTCAGGTCTTTGCAGCCCGGCGATCAACAGAAGGCAGACGCAGTTGCGGCTGTCGCCAAAACGGCCATGGCGCCTTATCAGGATTACCGTAAGGCCCTCGCCGATGGCTATGAGATCTTTCTCCCCAACGTCCCTCAGGCCCAATATCACTTCACCCGGTACGACTACGGACTCGAGGCCCGCTTCCACTTCGATCCATCGAAGCCGACTTCGCTGCTCTACAAGAAGACCGCTGACGGCGGATACCAGCTTGTCGGAGCCATGTATACCGACCGCGTCGACGCCGGCGAGGATGAGCTCAACAGCCGCATTCCGTTGAGCGTTGCGCGCTGGCATCAGCACATCAATTTCTGCAAAGCTCCTGCCGGAGAGAAGTCCGCATATTTTGGTCCCGACGCGAAGTTCGGCCTGCGTGGTTCCATCACAACGAAGGAAGCGTGTGACGCCGCAGGCGGAGAATTTCATTCGCACTTATTCGGATGGATGGTCCACGTCTACCCCTACGAGTCCGACCCGAAGAAGGTTTGGTCCACCATGGATGATGACCAGGGGCACGACAACATGGATCACTCCGCTATGCCCGGCATGAACATGAATTGAAGTTTGCCGTCGGTCTGCGTGCCGCTGCAGTGTTTGAGGCGGCACAGCGATCCTGATCGGATTGCTATCAGCTTGCACTAAGCTCTGTCTCTGAGAGAAGATGCCAAGGCGTATTCCGATAGTTCTTGTGAGTTGGTTAATTGCGCGAACCTGGCTCGCGCTGCCTATGCTGCACAGTTTCCTCCTGGACAAACCAAGCTTGGACTGCTGGGGTCCAGCCACAACCTGGCCAACGGCCAGGCCCGCATCCAGACTCTCACCACCGGAATCAACGCCGCTGGCAACGACGCGGCGCGTCTCAATTCTTTGCAGACTTTCCTGGGCGACGCGCACAGCTTCAAGCCGAGGTCGCTTAAGCTGTTTATGGTCCAACAGCTTAATGTCGCCATTCGCCATCAGCCCGCCGGCAACATAACTCCGATGAACGCGCAAGCACAGGGCAATGCCCTCGTCAGTGGCATCCGCAATGGCACTCTCTAGCGGCAGTTTTACAACCCGCAAACTTCCGCCGCAATCCTCTTCAGTTCCGGCAGAACTCTGCCCAGCGGTGCGGCATCCGCATTCTCGCGCCCCAGTGCGAAATACACTTCACGATATAGTCCAAACAGCCGGTCATACACCCCTACCGCCGCCGGGTCCGGATCATACGTCGCATACTTCAGACACATCGCATCCTGCGCAGCCTCAATCGTCGGAAACGCTCCGGCCGCCAGCAGCGCGAAAATCCCCGACCCCAGGCTGGTCGGAATCCCCGCCGGTACCAGCACTGGTTTACCCAGCACATTCGCGTACACCTGGTTCAACACCTTGTTGTTTTGCGGAATCCCACCCGCGTTGATCACCCGTTCCACCGGCACTTCGAACTCCGCCATGCGCTCCAGAATGATCCGCGTGTGAAATGCCGTTCCTTCGATCGCCGCGAACAGTTCATCCTCTGCCGTATGAATCAGGTTCCATCCCAGTGTCACGCCGCCCAGCTCGGAATTCACCAGCACCGTACGGTCGCCGTTATCCCAGCTCAGCCGCAGGAGTCCTGTCTGTCCTGCGCGATACTGCTCCAGCCCCTTTGACAGCTCTGAGACCCTCGTCCCCGCCCGTCGCGCTATCGCCTCGAAGATATCGCCAGTCGCCGACAGCCCTGCCTCCACACCCGCGTACTGCGGATGGACGCTTCCCGGCACCACCCCGCATACGCCCGGCACCAGCGTCGTCTTCTTCTCCATCGCGATGATGCACGTTGACGTGCCCACCACGTTCACCACGTCACCCTCGCGGCATCCGGCGCCAATCGCGTCCCAGTGCGCGTCGAACGCACCCACGGGAATCGGAATGCCCGCCTTCAGCCCCATCTTCTCAGCCCATTGCGGAGACAAATGCCCGGCAATCTTGTCCGACGTCAGATACTCGCCTGCCAGCTTGTCGCGAATCCCATCGAACAGCGGGTCCAGCTTCGACAAAAACTGCTGCGGGGGCAGCCCGTCCCACTTCGGATTCCACAGCCACTTGTGACCCATTGCGCACACACTGCGTTTCACCTTGCTCGCATCGCTGATCCCCGCCAGCGTCCCGGCCACCATGTCGCAGTGCTCAAACGCCGTTACAAATCGTCCGCGCTTCTCCGGATTATGTCTCAGCCAGTGCAGCAGCTTCGCAAATCCCCACTCATGCGAATACACGCCTCCGCACCACTCAATCGCTTCCAGCTTCTCCCTGTGTGCCAGCTCCGTGATCTGCTGAGCCTCGACCTTGGCCCGGTGATCGCACCACAGGTAGTAGTCATCAAGAGGCTCAAGATTCGCGCCCACCGGGATCACGCTCGACCCCGTCGTATCAAGCGCAATCGCGCCGACTGCATCGCCTCCTATGCCGGCATCTGCGACTGCCTTGCGCATCGCTTTTACCAGCGCGTCCATCTGGACTGCGTGAGACTGCGTCGCATAGTCCGGGTCTTCACGTTTGCGCTTCAGCGGATACTCCGCGCTCGCCGTGCTCAACCGCCCGCGCTCGCTATCCAGCAGCGTCACACGCACGCTCAGCGTCCCGAAATCCACTCCTGCAACAATCGCCACTCTGGTACTCCCCGGCTATCAAAAGATAGCCATTCAGGTCAGTAAACGTTTTATCATCCACTCGCAACCAAAAGCTACCGGCCCCTTCCGCCAGTAGCCTTTTCGACGCCGAAGGCGCGTCCGCGCCCGGTTCGAATATTCGAACCGACGGACAGTTTTGGTCAGCTAATTCTCCTCGTGGTGGTGCATCTCCCAGCCCAAGTACCGGGTCGCCGCCTCGTACACCGGGCTCGCGACCTGAGAGAAATTCGCCGCCACATGATGCTCGAATCCCTTTTCGCAGATATACCGCAACAGCTTCTGCATCCTCGGAATCTTCACGACGCCCGCGCCGCCAAAGGTCTCCAGCGGATCGTTTGTGAACTCGCCCTCGCCAACATACCCGCGAATCTTGCCCGTGTAATCGTCAGTCGAGAAGCGCAGGTAGCTCATCGCACCAGCCTTCACCCGGCCTACGCACGTACCGAAGGTGTTCTCCTTGCCCACCGTCCCCGCGATGATCTCCTGGAAGTCCATCACAACATCGGCAAAGAAATGCTTAGGCAGGTTCGAGCAGTGGAAGCACACCGCCTTGTCCGGATCCTCGCCGTAGTTGTTGTTCCAATCCAGCAGCGCACTCGGAGTTTCCGAAGCCAGCGCCAGCCCATACATGCTCAGCACGCCCACCACGTCCACTTCGCATGCACTCGAGAAGAGGTTTTCGCTCATCATGCTCATGATGGTGCACGGCACCACACCGAAATACTCTTCCAGGGAAGTCCAGCACTGGATCGCGCTGATCGTGCAGTAAGTCTCCTTCATCCACCAGTCGATCACCGCGCCCAGTTTCGACATCTTGAGCAACGCAACTTCCGGAATTCCGTTCGTAGGAACGTATTTTTTGATAGCAGCCAGCTTGGCCTGCGTCGCCTCGTCCGTATCCTTCAACCGCGCAATGCGTCCGAGGACCTCCGAAAGATCGAGGGTTTCCACCGAAATACCAGCCCGTTCCAGCTGCTTTTCGCTGTAACGGACCGTATTGAAAGCCGCAGGCCGCGCCCCGATCGCACCGATACGCAGATTCCTGAAGCCGTTCACCACACGGCACACCGCAGAAAACCACGCCAGGTCTTTCTTGAACGCCTCCGAACTCGGCGAGACGGTATGCAGGGCCGTCAGCGAATAGGGAATGCCGTATTGCATCAGGTTGTTGCACGCCGACATCTTGCCGCAGAAGCTGTCCCGCCGGTGCGAGATCTTCATGGTCTCCGTGCGGTCGGGCGTTGCCTGCACCAGCACCGGAACTTTCAGACCCGACAGCCGGATCGCGTCGACAATCGTCCGCTCCTCGCCGAAATTGGGAAGCGTGATGATGATGCCGTCGATCTCCTCGCGGTGCTTCTTGAAAAGCTCCGCGCAGTGGCGTGCATCATCGGGTGTCTGCACCGCCCCATGCTGCGTCTGCTCCGGCGAAAGCACAATCGTCTTGTATCCGTTTGCATCGAGAACCTTGATGATCTCCTCGCGTCCCTCTTTTGCAAGGTGATGTGGAAAAAATCCGCGGCTGCCGACAATGACTCCATATGTGAGTTGCTTTTTCATATCTCCCCTGAAAGCCGATCGTTGATGCTGTTCCGAACGCCGGATTCCCACGTACCGATTGGTGGCCTGAGTTTCTAATCGCCGCTAATCTAACCGCGGTGTTTCTTTGGCCAGAACTTCACCGTGTATGACAGTCCGGCAATCCCCATCATCGCGCCCCACCATATCGGGGCGTGCAGATTGTTCAACACCGGCGGGTTCACCAGCGGGTGGCCCAGTTCCCACAAACCCTCAATGAAAACAATCACGCCATAAATCAGGAACAGCACGCCACCAAAAAACCAGATCGAAATCTCCTCGCGCACCGCTGCCTCCACCTACCAGAAAATTATGTTGAGAATCACAAACAGTACCGCGATTACGCCCGCCCACACAATCGGCTTCTGATACCAGTGGTCATCGTGCTCTTCGGGCAGTGGAACCACCCCGTAGACGAGTCCTTCCAACTCAGCGACAGGCTTGGGCTCCGTGGTATAGCTCACCACGACGGTTACAATTACGCACACCAGCCACGACCACAGTGCGCGATACATATCTTCTGCCAGCGCTTTTGCGTCGGGTGAGAGTGCCACGTAGCGCAGAGCCGAGGGATCGAGGTGAACCCACACAAACAGTCCGATCGCCGTGCACGTGCCCGCCAGCAGTCCCCAGAAGCCTCCGGCCTTCGTGGTCCGCTTCCACATCATACCGAGGATCACCGTCCCGAACAGCGGCGCAATAAAGAAGCTGAAGAGCCCCTGCACGTAATCCATAATGCTTGCCGCGTGCTGCACCAGGTACGCGGTGCCCACCGAGATCAGGACGCCAACAAACGTGCACCAGCGCCCCATCGCCACGTAGTGCGAGTCGGTGGCCTTCTTGTTCAGGAACGCGCCGTAGATGTCATACGTCCACACCGTAGAGAAGGCGCTCACATTGCCGGCCATGCCCGACATGAATCCGGCGATCAGCGCCGTCACGCCCAGCCCTAGCAGACCCGGCCCGCAGTAGCGCACCAGCATCAGCGGCAGAACCTCGTTGTAGCTGTGCTGGCCCGTCGCAACCGCCTGGGTCTCACCCACCAGGTGATAGGGAAGTACTGACAGCGCAAGCAACCCGGGCAGGATCACGATAAACGGCACCGCCATCTTGAATGCCGCGCCGATGATCGGAGCCAACCTAGCCGAGCGCAGATTGTTTGCAGCAAGCACGCGTTGCACGACCAAGAAGTCCGTGGTCCAGTATCCGCAACTGATCACTAGGGCGAGGCCGAAGACCAAGCCTGTCCAGTGAATGCCCATCGGATTCTGGTTGAAGTGCGCCGTCGTGCCCCACAGGTGGACATAATTCGAGCCCATCCGCTCACTGATCTGGTGTTTCAGATTGGTCCATCCGCCTGCTTCGATCAGACCCAGGATCGGCACCAGCAACGCGCCCAGCCAGATCAACAGGAATTGCAGAACCTCGTTATAAATCGCCGACCGCAGCCCGCCCAGCCCTACGTACAGAGCTACCGTGATCGATGACACCCAGATGCTGAAGTTCAAGTTCCACCCCAGAACCACTTTCATCACCAGTGCCATTGAGTACATGTTGATGCCGCTCATCAGCACTGTCATGAACGCGAAGCTCACCGCCGACAGCGCCCGCGCTCCGTCCCCATACCGCAGGTGCAGATACCCGGGGACCGAATTGACCTTCGAGATGTAATAGAACGGCATCATGATGATGCCGAGGAAGAGCATCGCCGGGATTGCGCCGATCCAATACCAATGCGTCGCCAGAATTCCGTACTGATACGCCGATCCCGCCCAGCCCATCAGTTCGAGCGACCCGAGGTTGGCAGAGACAAAACTCAGGCCTGCTATCCATGCCGTCATTTCCCGGCCCGCCATGAAGAACTCTTCGCTGGTATTTGCTGAGCCCTTCAGGTAGAAGCCGATGAAGATGACAATCGCAAAATAAATCACGATGACGGCGATATCGACTGAATTGAGGTGTGCCAGCGAGTGACCCGGCGCAGCAAAATAAGTGGAGAGCGCTCCAAAAAGTTGAGCCTGCATGTATGTTTGTTCCCTTGGTTATTACGAGATTCCTACACCCTGACCCCTGACGCCACACCGAATCCTCAACTACCTTGTTCCCGCGGCCCCGATCCCTGTTCTCTGTCCTTTTGCCCATACGTCGCCTTCGCGCCGTGTTTGCGAAAATAATGCCGGTCCAGCAACGCCTGCGATACTCCCTCGCACGCTGCGTTCAGAGTTGCCGTGTAATATCCCATCCGCGCTACCGCTTCCAGAACCACGGCGTTGTGCGCTGCGTCCATCGCTGTTTTGCCCCATGCAAACGGCGCATGCCCCCTCACCAGCACCCCCGGGACAGCAGACGGATTCAGCTCCTTGAATCTCCGCACAATCGCGTGACCCGTATTGAGCACGTAATCGCCGCCGATCTCCTCGTCCGTCAATTCATCCGTCAACGGAACCGGACCGTAAAAGTAATCCGCATGCGTCGTCCCGTATGCCGGAATCTCCCGCCCGGCTTGTGCCCACGCCGTGGCATACTCCGAGTGGGTATGCACCACGCCGCCGATAGCAGGGAACTCGCGATAGAGGAGCAGATGCGTTCCCAGGTCAGAAGAGGGCCGCAACGCGCCCTCGATGATCTTGCCATCCAGATCAGTGACCACAAGATCCGACGCTTTCATCGTCTCGTACGGCACCCCGCTCGGTTTGATCGCCACCAGCCCTGTTTTCCGATCGATTCCGCTCGCATTCCCGAAGGTGTAAAGCACCAGACCGCGCTTCACCAGCTCCAAGTTCGCTTCCAGGACCTCTTCCATGAGAGCGTTCAGCATTCCTCCATACCGCCTTCCTCACGAATAAGCATACTGCCACGTCGCTAAAGCGTTTTACTATCTTTAATCCCGGCAAACGTTTACTGGAACTTTGAACTTATGCGTTCTACACTGGCCAAGTCAAGTTGAAAGGCTGCTCGGGTGCCCACTAAAAAACGTCCTCGTCAAAGCAGGACTGAAAAGCGTCGTCTCGATATTCGCGATGTAGCCAAGCACGCGCGTGTTTCCATCGCCACCGTCTCCCGCACCATCAACCGCGTCCCTACGGTCGACAAGCAGCTCGCCGAGCGCGTCTGGAAAGCCATCGGTGAGCTCAATTACTTTCCCAACACCCAGGCTCGTGCCCTCGTCTCAGGACACACACGCCTGCTCGGCCTGCTGGTCTCCGAGATCACCAACCCGTTTTTCCCCGAGCTCATCGAGGGTTTCGAAGAAATCGCCGTCGCCCATGGTTACGAAATCCTCATCGGTTCCACCAACTACGATCTCGCCCGCATGACCACCTGCATCCGCCGCATGCTCGAGCGCCACGTCGAAGGCGTTGCCGTTATGACCTTCGGCATCGAGCAGCCCCTGCTCGAGGAGCTCAGTTCGCGTGACATCCCTATGGTCTTCGTCGATGCCGGGCCGCCCAGTCCGCTGGTTCGCGCCCTGGTCGTCGACTACCGCAAGGGAATCCACGAGGGCGTGCAGCATCTCGCTGCGCTCGGCCACCGCAACATCGCCTTTATCAGCGGGCCGCTCCGCCAGGGCTCTGCCCAGTCCCGCAAGATCGCCTTCATCGAGTCGATGGAAGAGATTGGTATCAACCCTAATCCCGAGTGGCTAATCGAGGGCGACCACACCCTCGAGGGCGGTGTGCGCGCCATGCAGCACCTGCTGTCGTTGTGCGAACAACCCACCGCTGTCATGTGTTCCAACGATATGACGGCAATCGGCGCTCTTCGCATTCTGACTCGCGCCGGACTCAAGGTTCCCCAAGACATGTCGGTTATCGGCTTCGACGACATCCATCTCGCCGAGTTCGTCTATCCGCCCCTTACCACTGTCCGAATGTCCCGCAAGGATCTGGCTCGCGGAGCCTTCGAGTCTCTTCGCTCGGTCGCCGAAAACGTCGAGCCATCGCAGGAGCACCACTTGACGATTCCCACGCGTCTCATTGTCCGCCAGTCCACTGGATACCCTCCCGGATCGCCGCTCAGCTCGCGTAACAGCGCTCAACCGCAGGCCAGCCGTTCTGCGCCGCGAAAGAAATCCGCGAAAAACGCCGGGTCCAGACCCGCAGAGTAGACCGGTTGCTTTCGCATCCGATCTTCGCGGTGTGAGAGATATAGCTAAGCAGTTCCCTGATCCTACGCTCTACTTTTCTTCACTGGCGGAGCCGGCGCATGGGGACGCGCCCTGCCCGTGGCGATTTCCAGGAAAGCATGCGCCGCCCGGGTCAGCGTCTTGTCTTTGCGATAGACCACCGCCAGCTCGCGGCTCAGCCGCACTCCGTCAACCTTTACGATCTGAAGTGCGCCCGCCTTTTCGTCCCCCAGCACATTGGTGCGCGGCAGAAACCCAACGCCCAGCCCGGCGACGATCAACCTCTTGAGCAGTTCGCTCGACTCCACTTCCATCGCCACTCGCGGCTGGACGTCATAGCTGCGGAAGAGGTCTTCGATCAGCTCCCGTTGACGTCCCTGCTTGGGCAGCAGCAGGGAATGCTGCAGAATCTCCGGAAACTTGACCGACTCCCGCTGCGCCAACGAATGGTTCTTCGGCGCAACCAGTACCACTTCGTCGCGATGAATAATATCCACCAGCAGCCGGGGATCCTTGAGCGGCAGAGATACCACCGCAAAATCCGCCTCGCGGCTCAGCACCGACTCGATCGAGCGCGCCCGGTCGGCTCTCACGATGCTCAACCCCACCCGCGTGTATTGCTGCTTGAACTGCGCAAAGACCGTGGGCAGCACGTACAGGCTCGTCGCCTCGTTCGCACTGACAGAAATCTCTCCCCGCGGCGACCGGTGCAGCTCACCAATTGCGACCGTGATGTGGTTGTGGCACTGCAGACAATGCTCGGCAAATGGTTCGAACACCTTGCCGGCTGCTGTGAAAGTTACCTTCCCGCCGTCCCGGTCGAAAAGCCGCGCGCCTACTTCATTTTCCAGCGTGCGAATCTGCGCGGAGATCGCAGGCTGAGTCACCATCAGTTTTTCCGCGGCTCGCGAAAAACTCCGCAACCGGCACACTTCCAGAAAAGTCCTCAACTGCTCAAAATCCATGCCTGCCAGCACCCGTCCTGCAAAGAGTAAACTGCTGTGCGCACCCATCGGTGGCGCCCAAGCACATCTCTGCTCATGCGCGCAATTTAATTGCAAGCATAAAGAACTTTTCTTCCGATTGTAAGGATTATCGTCGAATGGCGAACTGCGCGTGTCTCAGACCCTGCCCTGAGCAAAGCCGCAGGGTCTCGATTCTGGAACCTGGAAACGCTTATCGTTGATAGCTGACCCCGCTTCAGCCCTTATTTAGCCAGCTCTTTCTCTGACTCGACCGCAGCCCGGAAGTAGTCGAGGCTCAACCTCAACCCGGTCTCCAGATCGATCTTCGGCTCCCATCCGAACAGCCGCTTGGCCTTCGATATATCCGGCTGCCGTTGCGTCGGGTCATCCACCGGCAGCGGATGATACACAATTTTGCTCGGCGATTCCGTCACCTTCAGCACTGCTTTCGCGCAGTCCAGAATCGTCCACTCATTCGGATTGCCCACATTCACCGGCAGGTGCTCATCGGTCCGGGACAGCCCTAGAATCCCCTCGATCTCATCCGACACATAGCAGAAGCTCCGGGTCTGCTCGCCTTCACCATAGACCGTCAAGTCTTCGCCCTTCAGCGCCTGCACCATGAAGTTCGAAATCACGCGCCCGTCATTCTTCTGCAGGCGCGGCCCGTAGGTATTGAATATCCTTACCAGTCGCGTGTCCACGCCGTAATAGCGGTGATACGCCATGGTCATCGCCTCCGAGAACCGCTTTGCCTCGTCGTACACCGAGCGCGGCCCGATCGGATTCACATGGCCCCAGTAGTCCTCCGTCTGCGGATGCACATCCGGGTCCCCATAGCACTCCGAAGTCGATGCATGCAGGAACTTCGCGTTGTACTTCTTTGCGATGTTCAGGGCATTGGTAGTGCCTACCGAACCGACCTCCAGCGTCTCCACTCCCAGCCGCGCATAATCCACGGGACTCGCCGGCGACGCGAAGTTGAACACATAGTCCACTGCACCCACATCGAACGGAGTGCAGATATCGTGTTCCCGGAACTCGAAGCGCGATTCACTCTTCAGGTGCTTCAGATTCTCAAGCGACCCGGTCGAGAGATTGTCGACGCCGACGACCGTATTCCCCTCGGCCAGCAGAGCGTCCGCCAGATGTGAACCTAGAAACCCTGCAATTCCGGTAATGAGTATGCGCATAGTTGATCTGATTGACTCGATCCTTGTGTAGTTCAGGCGCGAAAATCAGGCAGCCTGTGTGGATCTGCGTGCGGCCCTGGACACATGCGTAGGCGTGGCAGGCACTGCCGCACAACGAGCGAGAGGGAACACCGCAGATCCCCTCGATAACTAAATTGATACTAAGGAAGCAGTTGCAAAAACGCAATGAAGACCTCGCCTTGCAACCTGCGTGGATCAGACGCTGAGCACTGGGAACGGAGAGTCGCGAACCATCGCGTAGGTCAGATCCCGCATGCGGCCGTGGGCGCCGGGCCGGGGGCTTCTCCCGATGAGAAGCGCATCGGCATCCGACTCCAGTGCCGCTTCGAGCAACGCCTCTTTGACTGAGCCCACGGCAATGCGAACCGGAGCTTCCGAACCAACCATCCCTTGAAGCTCCGCAATGCGTTGCATGGCGTAGTGCCTCTCCGCTGATTTGATCTGCTCTTTGAGATCCAGTTGAACTGGAATATCCGGATCTCCCGTCCGCACCGCGTGAATGATCGTAAACTTGCCGCGCGCTTCTGCCGCTGCGCCTGTAGCGAAACGAAGCATCTTCTCTGAACCGGGCCCCAGCCCTATTGCGCACAGCCATTCTCTGTGCTCCATGGGTTTTGGAGCGATGGTCTCGGCATGTGTGCTTGTCAATACCGGGCAATCCGCATCGTTGAGTACCTTGGCAGTGGTCGAGCCGAGTAGCATCTGTCTGAACCGGCCCGCGTGCGTGGGCATGATGATCATGCTGAAGCCTTCAGTTCGCGCGACCCTGGCTATTTCTGTTGCCGCATCTCCCGCGGCCAGGATTCTTGAAGCCTGGGCAACAGGAAATTCATTCGCCAGGAACGAATCGAGTCTCTCCCGGCCAATCTCCAGAAGTTCCTCGTTGATCTCGGACATTGGCCGCGAAATCAGCGCAAAGCTGTTGAAGCTGGCAGGATCGACGACATGAATCAGCGACACCCTCGCGCCAAATATCGCAGAGGATCGTTTCACATAGGGTGCCATGGCAACACAGGACGGCGAGAAATCTACCGGGAACAAGATCCTTTCGATCAGGGGCATACGAAACTCCCTCCAACATCCGATTGAACGCGATCAGAGGAAGATTCATCTTTCAAACGTTGCTCGATGATCACCGTGCCTGCCTCACCACTCGTTCGCAGCCTGCCCTGCGTCGGCATATGTCCTCGCCCAGAGTGCCAATTGAAGCTGTAGCGACTTGCACCACGCCGCATGCATCCGGTTCACCTCTTCGGCCGGATGTCCCTTGGCCGCGAGATAGGGCTTGATCGTTTCGTTGATCACCGCGATAAATGCGATGATGTCGCGCAGCGGCACATACGGAGTCGACCGGACCCCATCAACCTTATTCTTCTTCACGCTCGTGTGCCGCAACGCGATTTCCTGTTGATAGTTGAGCCAGTCCTGGTCATAAGCCCTCAGACACGTGTCCAGAATCCATTGCTCGAAACGAAGGTTGCTGTTCGCCAGATATTCGGGAATCCCCTCTCCCTCCGGCGTGCGCGAGTGCCGCGCGAGATTCGGAATGCTGGCGATAATGCCGCTGCGCCAATGGCTCACGATCTGCGCGGTCTGATCCGCGAGCACCTCGCCTGCCAGCCTGAGGTAGCGCTCGTCTTCGGCCGTCGATCCAGCGCTGGTCTTCAACCCCTCCAGGTCTTTCATTGACACAGGAGAAGCGCCAACCTCGTCCGTTCCGTACGTATATCCGTGGATATCTTCCGCAACTCTCTTCATCAAATCGCCTTCCGTTTGCGCGCATCCTTCAGGCATGCACCGCCGCCGGTTTGGCGACCGGCTTCACTGACGAAAACAGAGGAATCAGCCCCTCCAGCAGAGTCGGATGGGTCAAAACCGCATCGCGCAGAGCGGTGTATGGAAGATTCGCAATCATCGCGATCTGCACCGCCCCCATGATCTCTCCTGCGCCCACGCCGAACACCGTGATTCCCAGGATCCGGTCGCTCTCCGTATCGATCAGGGCCTTCAAAAATCCGCGCGTTTCAGACAACGTGCGCGTGCGCAACACGGCCATCATGGGGACCTTTGCCAGCCGATACGCGATACCTCGCTCCTTGGCCTCGGTTTCGCTCAGCCCCACCCGCGCCAGCTCCGGATCGGTGAACATGCAGAATGGCACCTGCCGCCCGGTCGTCACCCGATGACCACCGGTTATGTCGCTCACAATCACGCGAAAATCATCGAAAGAAATATGCGTAAAGAGCGGGCTGCCCGCGCAGTCGCCGACCGCCCACACATCGGGAGCCGTTGTGCGCAGCCGCTCATCAACCTTGATGTACCCTCGTTCGGTCAGCTCGACGCCGGCCTTCTCCAGCCCGATGCCGCTCGTGTTCGGTGTACGGCCAGTCGCGACCAGCAGATCGGTGCCCTCCAGAATCTTCTCCGACCCGCCCTGGGTGACACGCACCGTCACAGACTCGCCCGATCTGCCTTCAACACCGTCAACCTGCGCGCCCAGCACCATTTCGATGCCCTCATCCTGAAACAAGTCATAGAGTGCCTGTGACACATCCTCGTCCTCCCGGTGCGTTAGCCGGTGGTTGTGATCGATCACCGTAACCCTGCTGCCCAGGCGACGAATCGCTTGCGCCAGCTCAAGACCCACGTAACCGCCTCCCATTACCAGCAGGTGTTCCGGAATATGGTCCAGCTCCAGCGCCTCAACATGTGTCAGCGGCTTCGATTCCGCGAGCCCAGGGACATCTGGTAACGTCGCGTGCGTTCCCGTGCCGATGACAATCTTGTCTCCGCGCACCAGCACCGTCCCACCCTCGGAGAGCTCAACCTCGATCGCCTTCGGTCCCACGAAGCGCCCCGACCCGAGAATCAGTTCCGCCCCGCTTGCCTTGTAATTGTCGAGATGCATTTGGATCAGGCCATCGACCATCTTCCGCTTATGCTCCCGCACCGCAGGCATGCTGATCAGCACATTCTCTTTACTGATGCCGAATTCCTCGCTGCGATAAAAGTAAGAGGCCACCTTGGCGCTGTGGATCACGTTCTTGCTGGGAAGGCAGGCAATATTCGGGCACGAGCCGCCGATGTATCTCCGCTCAATGACCGCGACCTTCTTCCCCTGCCTGGCCAGTGTCCAGGCGACAAATTTGCCGCCTTCGCCGCTACCCAGCACCACTACGTCATACTTCTTCACACTCGATTCACTCATGATGAATCCCCCTGCCTTATCTGGTGATCTTCACTTCAGAGGCCCAGTTCACTTAATCCCGGATGCTCATCCGGACGCCGCCCCAGCGGCCAGTGATATTTGCGGTCCGCGTCCTTTATCGGGAGGTCATTGATACACGCATACCTCACCCGCATCAGCCCGTCGTCATTGAATTCCCAGTTCTCATTCCCATACGACCGATACCAGTTACCCGAGTCGTCGTGCCACTCATAGGCGAAGCGCACGGCGATGCGGTTCCCGCCAAAGGCCCAGAGCGCCTTGATCAGACGATAGTCCAGCTCCTTGGCCCACTTGCGCGTAAGGAAGGCGATAATTTCCTGTCTGCCGTTCGCAAATTCCGCACGGTTTCGCCAGCGTGAGTCCTCCGAATACGCCAGCGCCACCTTCTCAGGATCGCGCGAATTCCAGCCATCCTCTGCCAGTCGAACTTTCTCCATCGCCGTCTCGCGTGTAAACGGAGGCAGCGGTGGTCGTGTCGTCATAGTTCCTCCTGTATTGCGCTTCAACCCAATTGGATCCCGATCGCCGAAGCCGCCCACGCTACTCGCCGGCCTTCTCCGCCAGCGTTTTTACCACCGCGATGTTCTGCAGCAGGTCCTTCGGCAAATCATGCCGTTCCTGGAGGTACTCCGGGCTGTTATACGAAATCCACACTTTCCCCTGCTCGTCCTCCGCGACCAGAATCTTCAGCGGCAGATCGATCGCAATGCTGGGCGTGGCCTGCATTAGCGGAGTCCCCGCCTTTGGACTCCCGAAGATCAGCAGCTTCGTGGGGCGCATCGTCAGCCCCACCTTTTCTGCCTCGCCGCTGTGATCGACCAGCGCGAACAACGCCACGCCCTTCGCCTGCAGAATGCCCTTGAGCTTCTCTAACGTCTGGTCCACCGAGTGATTGCTGGCCACCTGAACAATCCCGCTATCCTTGCGGATCGCCATACCCGTCTCCTTACCGTGTTCAGAACCTGAATGAGTGGAATCCCGGACCGAGACGAGATAGATCGCCATCGCCAGCCCGACAAGCCCGAGAAGGAAAGCAATCGCGACCGCCTGCAGTGAAGGCCGCGAGTACGCTTTGTCGCCGCGATCGAGCGCCCGCATCAGTCGCAGGTGGTGCCATCCGGCAAACACATTCACGATCACCCCGACGATGATCAGCGCCGTCCCCGACCAAAGCGAAAACCCCGAGTGCTCCTGCGGGAGGTCGGTCCGCAAAAAGTGTAGTTGCTGCAGGAACAGAGCAAAACGCGCCAGCACAAAGCCGAATCCCATCAGGGCCAGTCCGGTGCGAATCCACGCCAGAAGCGTCCGCTCCGCAGCCAGATAATCGGCCAGGCTGGCCTTCGGCGTCGCTTCTGCTGGCATACCGATCTTTTCCTTTTACGCAGTCCGATCTTCAGATGCGGGCGCCGCGGGGCCCGATTCCGTTTTCCCTGACCCGAATACCTTAAACCTTTTGATCGCCCACCGCCGACCGCCGGACCATGAAATATGTCACCCTGAAGAGTGCCCATCACGCAGTCCCTGATCGACACGCTCGCTCGCGAAGCGGGTTTCACAGCCGCCGGAATCGCCGCCATCCCTGCGCCCGATGCCCCCGAGAGCAGGGAAGAGCGCCGTCGTTTTGAAGATTGGATCGCCTCCGGAGCCTCCGGCGAAATGGATTACCTCAAGCGTCGTAACGAAAGCGGCGATCTCGTTCGGTCTTCCGTGCGCGCAGCCTTCCCGTGGGCCCGATCTGTAATCGTGTGCGTTGCAAACTACAACGCTGATGAGCCGCGCTCCATTGATCCCGCTCCCGAAGGCGCAGGATGGATCGCCCGCTACGCCTGGTCAGGCTCGCATTCAGAAGCCGGCCCGATGCGCCCCACCGACTACCACAAGGTTCTCCTTAGGCGGCTCGACGCCCTCAACGCCGGCCTCCAGCAAGGCCTCGGCCCGTACGAATCCCGCTGTTACGTCGACACCGGCCCTCTCGTCGAGCGCGTCTATGCCCGCTACGCCGGCCTCGGCTGGACCGGAAAGAACACCTGCCTCCTCAACCAGCAGCTCGGCTCCTGGCTCTTTCTCGGCGTCGTTCTCACGTCTCTCGAACTCCCCGCCGCCGAACTGCCCGCACTCGCCGCCGACCGTTGCGGAAGCTGCACCCGCTGCATCGACGCTTGCCCAACGCAGGCGCTCACCCCCTACCAGATGGACGCCACTCGCTGCATCTCCTACCTGACCATTGAGAAAAGGGGAGAAATCCCCGCAGACCTACGCTCCGGCATTGGCCGCCAGGTCTTCGGCTGCGATATCTGCCAGGAAGTCTGCCCCTGGAACTCCGGAGCCTCTTGGAATACCGGAGCTTCTCGGAACAAAGGAGCAGGGAATCGGCGAGCACCGATCGCCGCCGACCCGGACCTCGGGCCGCGCACGCAGTTAGTCAATCCCGCCCTCGACTGGCTTGCTTCGCTCGATGAACAGGCCTTCGGAACTTGGTTCTTTGGCTCGCCCGTCAAGCGAGCCCGCTTCGCCGGATTTCGTCGTAACCTCGCCATCGCCATGGGCAACAGCCGGGTCGCGCGCTTTCGCCCGACGCTTGAGTCCTGGTCGCGCTCTGCCGATCCGGTCCTCGCCGAGTCCGCCGCCTGGGCGCTCGGCAGGCTCGAAGGCGGGGTGCCGGAAGCTACCTCCTCGAACCCAACCTGAGACACGAGCGGCCTCGTCGCCGTAGGCGAGAGGCCCTTTAAGAGAGAACAGTTCCGGTCACTTCTGGTGGCGCGTCATCGCGCTCATGCCGGAACCGGCGATAGCATTTTCGGAAAAGTGTAACGCGAAGCTACTGTGGCAAAGTCAACGCAACCAACCCGGAGCGGTGACTTGGAAAATCAAGAAGGGCAGAGAAACTTCCGAAAATGCCTTAGGCAGCCCGGATCACGTTTGCCGCATTCAGGCCCTTCGGACCCTGCTGGCATTCGAACTCTACCGCTTCGCCTTCGTTCAATGTCTTGTACCCGGTGTCCAGAATGGCAGAGAAATGCACGAACACATCCTCGCCTGTTGAACGCTGGATGAATCCATAACCTTTTGCGCCATTAAACCACTTCACAACCCCATGTTCTTTCACATCCACTCCTTTGGTGAGCAGCCTATAATTTGCCTTCAGTTCCGTCCTAAGACACTAAGAGCCGCCTGAGCCTCGCTCTTCTGTGGCGGTCAGACAGCTCAACATCCTGAAGACATTCCTGAGAACCTTGCAACCAGTACCTCAACAAAACGGCCTTCCGATGACCCTGCCTCTCTCCATGGAGAAGCCGGGTGTGCTCCTGTTATGGCAGGAAATTGCCGTCGAATCAAGAAAAAACTGCTTGCAAAGAATCTCTTATCCTGCTGATTACCAAAGGACAATGTCCATTCGTGCTCGAATAGACGCACTTTGGGTTACGTAATACCGAGCTTCACCTGCGCGACAGTCGTTACGCACTCCCCAACCTCCGCCCCGCTCATAGCGCATACGGCAGCGCCCGAAGACCAAATGCCTCCCCCATCGGATTGTTGCTGAGAATCGGCATCGCACGCCCGCATACTCCACGAAATTGCATGACTACGGTGCGGTATCCTTCCCATGCCGTCGCCCGCGGCATCGGAGATGACCCAATGATGAGCCCGAGACTGCTGCGTCGCACCGTCCCTGCCGTTTCTCTCTTCACCGCCTGCCTGCTTTATGCGCAGGACACCGCTCGTCCAGACCTTGCCCGTATGGACCAGGTCGTCCAGTCTTATGTCGCCGGCAAGCGCTTCATGGGAACAGTCCTTCTCGCTCAGGGCGACAAGATCCTGCTCGACAAAGGCTACGGCTACGCCAATCTCGAATGGCAAATACCCGACGCACCCGAAGCAAAGTTCCGTCTCGGCTCCATCACCAAGCAGTTCACCGCCGCCTCCATCCTTCTGCTTGAGGAGCGCGGCAAGCTCAGCACCAGCGACCTCGTGAAAAAGTACATACCCGTTGCACCGGCCGCGTGGGACAAGGTCACCCTCTACAACCTGCTCACGCATACTTCGGGCATTCCCAGCTTCACCGACTTCCCGGACTACCGCTCGACCGAGTCCACGCCCACCACGTCTGAAAAGCTCGTCGCGCGCTTCCGCGACAAACCCCTTGATTTCCAGCCGGGAGAAAAGTGGAAATACAGCAACTCCGGCTACGTCCTGCTCGGATACCTCCTCGAAAAAATCAGCGGACAGACCTACCAGGAATTCGTCGAGCAAAACATCTTCGAGCCGCTCGGTATGAACGACTCCGGATACGACGCAAACTCCGCCATCATTCTTCACCGCGCCTACGGATACGCGCCCGGCCCAAACGGCCCGGTAAACGCCGGCTACGTCGACATGACCATTCCCTTCTCCGCCGGCGCACTCTACTCCACCACGCACGACCTCCTCCGCTGGGAGCAGGGCCTCTTCGGAGGCAAAGTCTTATCCGCTACATCGCTCAAGAAAATGACCACGCCCTTCAAGGAGAACTACGCCTGTGGGCTCATGGTGCACGCTGTGAACGGGCGCCAGATCATCGAGCACGGCGGTGGCATCGAGGGCTTCAACACTGACCTCGCCTACTATCCAGACGACAAGCTCACCGTTGTCGTGCTCGCCAATCTCAACGGAGGCGCTCCAGAAGAGATCGCAACTAAACTCGCCGCCGTTGCACACGGCGAGAAGGTCGTGCTGCCCTCGGAGCGCAAAGAAATCGCCGTCTCGCCTGCGGTTCTCGCGCCGTACGTTGGCACCTACCAGCTGGCGGCCACATTCAGCGTCGTTATCACTGCGGAACGAGGCCAATTGATGGCACAGGCGACCAACCAGCCCAAATTTCCTCTCTTTGCAGAATCCGAGACAGAGTTCTTCCTCAAAGTCGTCGACGCTGAAATCGAATTCTTCAAGAATGACAAGGGCGAAGTGACCCACCTCGTCCTTCACCAGGGCGGACACGACGCTACCGGCACGAAAAAATAACATCGCTGGACTTCCACGCATACGCAGAGATGGGGTACTGTTGTACCGTAATCCAAGGAGCCTCTATGCTCGCCCCTCGTTTTACAGCGCTCCTTTCGCGAGCCGCCGTCGTTGCCGCGCTCG
>Ga0206881_10035_pt1 | contig 50482 bp, 34 predicted proteins | sample Alteio_BWOrgCont_3_FD_152867 | JGI IMG/M metagenome (GOLD analysis project Ga0206881, IMG submission 152867) | Enriched cells from forest soil in Barre Woods Harvard Forest LTER site, Petersham, Massachusetts, United States -... | ecosystem: Environmental > Terrestrial > Soil > Temperate forest >...
TGGCCACCACGACCTATAGAACTGCTCAAGTGGTTTCTATTCTTTCCCGGTTTCTTCTGGCCGTGGCACTCGATTTACCTTCTGGTCACTCTTACCACATGGTTTTACCTGCAACCGCCCTTGTCGAGTTGTGTCGAATTAAAGGCGGGCTGGATTGGGATCATGTTCTTGCGTAATTTGATGTTACTGTGGCTGTTCTCCGGGGGGTGGCACTTACTGTTGTACATACTGAAGCTGCAGGGCACGAAGGGAAAATATGACCCCCGCTGGCCAAGCGTAAGCAGCCCGTCATTTCTCTTCCGCAACCAAGTTTATGACAATATCTTCTGGAGTTGTGCCAGCGGTTGCACGGTGTGGACGGCCTATGAGGTTTTTTTTATGTGGGCCTATGCCAATCACTGGCTCCCCTATGTGGATTTTGCAACTCATCCCGTCTACTTCGTCCTCTGGCTGGTTGCCATTCCATTTTGGCGCGAGATTCATTTCTATTGGGTTCATCGTCTGATCCACTGGAAGCCGCTCTACAAGGCTATCCATTATCTTCACCATAAAAATGTTAATCCCGGGCCTTGGTCCGGCCTAGCCATGCATCCCGGCGAGCATATCCTCTATTTCAGCGTGGTGCTGATTCATCTGGTGGTCCCTTCGCATCCCATCCATCTCCTTTTTAACGCCCAATATTCGGCGCTCACACCTGCGGGGGGCCATCATGGATTTGAAGGCCCCACGATTCTGAGCGGCAAGATATCAACGGACCCCGGTTCCTATTTCCATTATCTCCACCACCGCTATTTTGAGTGTAATTACGGTGGAGATATGGTGCCATTCGATAAGTGGTTCGGCACCTTTCGCGATGGCTTACCTGATGGAACCGGTTCCAAGCTGCCAAGCAAAGACTCACCTGAAGCCCTAACCTGAACACGGTCACAGAAGTTGTTCGATGTGAAGTGCCCCCGAAAATCGGGCCAACTTATACTACGAAGCTTTCAACTTCGATCATGAGTTTGGCGATGGGTCATAAACCAGTTATAAAGCCGCTTGTTATCATAGGTCTTAGTCCAAGAATCATGTTTCGCCCGAGGATAAACCGTGAATCGAACATGGGCACTAGATTTGCGCAACGCAGAAACCATTTTACGCGATTCGGTGACGAGTATTGACCCCGACCGAGCCGTCCCGTGCTGGTATCCTGCAACACAACCACCTATTTGATATTCAAGTCAAAGTCTCGGGCACCCACACGGATGGCCAACCGCAGTTTCCCTTCATGACGGTATTAATCGCTTTACGGCGCTCTTCACTCTGCCAACGTCGTTCATCCAATACGGCTGGATCCCAGTTTTTGTAAGCAATCTCTTCCAGCTCATGACGCACCTGTGCTAAAGTCGGATCCTCTGCACGATTCGTCCATTCTCCCGGGTCTGTAACTAGATCAAATAATTCTGGCTTTGTACCGTGGGTAACATTTAGCTTGTAACGCCCTTTGCGGATCATCCTTAAGCCTCTCCACATTCCTTCGCCATAGTTTTCCATAATGGCTAGACCCTCATTTTCCGTTCTCTTGCCAGCAACGAGATCAGTTAAATTTCGCCCATCACTCACAGGGTAAATCGGTTCGATCCCGGCTAAACCAGACAGAGTTGGACCCAAGTCTAATAAACTAACGACTTCACCAATTCGTCGCCCCCGGCCCATCACGCCGGGACCAGCCAAAATCAAGGGCACACGGCTGGACCAATCGAAGGAAGCGTTTTTAAACCATAATCCATGTTCGCCCATCATATCTCCATGATCAGATGCGTATGCGACTATCGTGTTCTGGTCGAGGCATAGTTCTTTTAGCCTGGCCAAGATTTTTGCAAGATACTCATCAAGCATGCTGATGCGAGCCATGACAGCCCGACGAGCTTTGCGACACACTGCATCTGGCACTAGGCGATTAAATTCGCCATGTATTCGCAACCACTTCACATATTCATGTTCTCGTTCCAAATAATCTGGAGGAATGATCGGTAAATCAATATCATTCTCATCATAAAGGTCTAAATAAGATTGCGGTGCGCAGAACGGCCAGTGTGGAGAGGTAAATGAAACACACAGCATGAATGGTTTGTCCGGTCGATCTGCCAGTTGCCGCATTCCGGCAAGTGCCCGGTGCAATGTCATCTCATCATAGGTCATGTCCGACGTCCAACCTTCTCCAGCCTCCATCACTCGGTCAATGTTTTGCCCTTCGTTATACGCTGTGCGGGCACGGTTCAACCGTGTCCAACGGAAATCGGTCGGGTAGATGTCAGGTGTCCATCGATGTTCGAATCCGTGGAGTTGATCGGGGCCGACGAAGTGCATTTTTCCACACAGCACGGTATGATAGCCTGCTGCGCGAAAACTATGGGCAAACGTCGGCCAATCCGAGCGCAACGGAGAACTGTTATCCCAACTCTCAATGGTATGTACATGGCGTCCTGTCAGCATAGCTGCTCGACTGGCGGAACAAATCGGACTGGGGCAATAGGCTGCATCAAAGATGACTCCGGATTGAGCCAACCTATCTATGGTTGGAGTTTTGACGGTGCGGTGTCCATAGCATCCTGACATGAATACGGGATGTTCATCCCCCATGAGCAGAAGCACATTAGGCTTGGATACTTGAGCCATGAAATTTCCAATCTGTTATATGAATTAATAACTTTTACTAAAATACGTATTTTTGATTCTATTGTAAAAATTCAATTTCATTTTCTAAAAAATGTCAAAAACCCAACGCTGATTACCAACAATTTACGAATTGTAGTATTTTCATTTTCCCTCTTTAGATTTTATATCATAATACTTAAGTTGCTTCAGAGCTGCGTGCATAAGGCTCAAGAGGTGATTCGATTGATCGAGCTGGTTAAAACGATAATTTGAAGCAATCGCCAATGTTCCCAAAAATTGATTGCCACGGAATACAGGAATTGCCCACCGTCGTACGCCATTTATATTGAATGCAGCGTCCTTTCCAAATCCATTTTTTTTCGTTTCTTGAATTTCCCTACGGGCATATGAAAGAGATATTTTGGTCGATACTCCGTTGGATTTATATGTGCTGAACGTTCCCTTCGGGGCAGGGGCATTGTTGGCGAAAGCATAACCAACTTTTGTGACGGCAGTTAATTCCATACCCCAATAGAATACGGCACCGGGACGAGCCCTCACGCACACCTCAGTTTCGGGCAGCTCCTGTCGAATCATCTGCATTCCATCCGAAGCACATTCATACCATTCAATGGTGCAGTCAGTCTGCTCGCAAAGACGTCTCATGCATGAAATGAGCGTATCTACAAATGATATCCGAGAATCGGAAACGGGTTTTAAAATTTGAATGGGTTCATATTTTTTATCTACCGTTTTTCTTACGCATCCAATTCCTTGCAATGTTTCCAGTAGACGAAACAACGAAGCCTTGGGAAGTCTGAGTCTCGAGGCAATCGTTTCGAGGGAAAGGGGGGATTCCAACGCAAGAGTCTGGAGAATGGCTATGCCTCGGCTGAGCGCAGGAGCAGCTGTATGAGTGGCTTCTAATGTAATACGTGAATCCATATATTCCATTAATGGAACGCATTCTACTCATAGAATACAAGCTTGAAAAGCTTTATTTTAGACTATTTGCAATGAGCGGCTCCTAATCTTAACTACCACAGGATTAGTTCGTTGCAATCATGGAAATTTCGCATTGCATCATAGGCTTTGGCAAGGAATTCATGCAGAGGGGCTTGTTCAAACAGCATGACGCTCAAAATCTGTGGAATTTCGTAGAAACGCGATTCGAGTGAAGTTCCATTTTACGATGGCCACAAGGATGTTACAAATCGTCAAAAATAAAGCTTTTCAAGCTTAGATTCTATGAGAAAAATAAGTTCTATTAATGGAATATGTGGATTCGCTTATTATGAATGCACGAGACCGATGATTGTTAGATGTCTAAATTTCCCTTCCAATATCAAAATGAAATCTCAATGTCTGTGGATTTTTTCACTCCTTTTCATCACCGCTACTACTCTCATTGGAAGCGCGGATGATCATGTTTTAACCGCCTCGTACGATTTTCGCGTTTTGGGAAAAATCGAGGCGTCGTGCAGATTGATGAACAGTGCCGGGGCTTCATGGACCACTTTGTCGGCCGAGGACGAATCCCATGCGGAAAATATCGCCTCCAAATTGCTCGCTGACTTAACAGGCTTCGGAGATGTCAAACCAGCCAAAGGACCGGCGACAAGCCTGGTTCTTGATAACACCGGCAATTGGATCATCGGTGTCGATGGCAACAAGGTTCAGGTCCTATTCGCAGTCAATTCCGAAGCGGTAGAAGCCTTGGCGAAGCAAGCCGGGGCGCAATCTTGGCAGCCGGTTCAAGATCATATCTATCCGCGATGGCTGGACCGCTTTGATAATGATGCCCTGGGAGTGGGTGCGCTGGGATGGGGAGTGCACCCACAGGATTTAAACGATGGATTCAAATGGTTAGGAGAAAAAAGACTCAACATCGAGTCCGGTGAACTGGGAAGTTTTTCAGCTAGAATGGTAGCCCCCGGCCTCTTGGATACAGCTCTGCTGGATTATTATGCCGCCATTGCAGAAAAATATCATCTGGCCTTCATGGTCTATGACAGAGGTGCTCACCCTATTCGGCCTGAATATCTTTGGAATATTGTGCCACGGCCTCATTATCTGCCGGATTCACCGGATACGGTCTCGCACCCGACTTTTGGTCGTGAAGATTTAGCAGGTTACGCGGAATTTGCACCCTGTTCTACCGATGCACAAACGGAAGCAGCCGACGCCGCTTTTGCAGCCGAAGAGGCAAAATACCCTTATTGTAATGCCTTACTCGGCACCCCGGAATTAGGACATAATCACGTTCTCCTTCTTCCCGGTGTGGCGGGAACACCGGAGGTCAAAGCTGAATGGGAAGCATTTCTTCAGGAAAGGATGAAAGACCTAAAAACAGCAGGAACTCTTTATCAGGGTAATCCCGACGCCTATCCCTCCTGGGATGCCATTCCCCTTACGACAATGAAAACCTTTGCCGGCTGGGAACCCGCAACCTGCTTTGATCTGAGAAAAGGGGACTGGGAAGCCAAATCGGATCAGGCTTTGGAGGGCGAAACAAATCAGTGGTTTTCTGTGAATACACCGCCCGACGGTTGGGTTCCGCTTGGTATCAATGACCCTATTATTCTCGTCTACGCCAACGACGCCAATCCTGGAAATTTTTGGGAAAAAACAACGTTCTCCCTCGATTCCAATGCCATCGAAAACCTGAAATATCTGCACATCTCCAGAAACGCCTGGCATGGATTGGTCAGTCCTCCACCCGATGTCTATGTGAATGGACAGAAGGCCACCTTATTGAATTCCGCACCCACTCACCCGCTTACTACCGATTATGATCTTTGTTATGAAATGACAAATTTGCTTCAGGCAGGAGATAATTTATTGGTTCTCAACACGCACGGATACCCGGTCGCAAATTATATCTTCCTTGGAAATAAAGGACTGTGGAGTTACCCCTCCGATAATCCGGAGTTGAACAGGATGTATTTCGATATGGTCGAATTCGCCTCGCGTCTGGTGGCGAAACAAGTCGACACCTGGCTGAAGCCACTTCGGGCCGCAGATCCCGCAGGCAGGCCAATTATGGTCGCGGGGGCTACCGATATGCTGGACATGCTTTTTGATCTTTCCAAAAAATATGGTGCCTACGTGCATAATACCGGCGCGACGGGAGATTCCTGGTCACCCTATGCTACCAGATACCTGGCTACGCGCGGATTGCCAACAAGCAGTGAACCCGGTGGCGCTCCTCCTGATGCGCTGCACATGCAGAAAATGATCACGCTCTTTGAATTGCTTGGCGACGATGCCGATAATCTTCTGAATGATCCCACGATGTATAATGGTAAACCGGACGTCTCCAACTGGATTGATTCGAATGCCGAATTGCTTAAATGTCTGGGAAAAACAGATGAACCACCCCCGGATTTCTGTGTTCTAAGATCCATCCGTGATGCCAGTCGTCTCCGCTTCAAAGCCCCATGGGCATGGGATATTTCCCGTGGAGAAGCCCAATCCGTAGGACGCTGCGTCGACTTGGTTGACACATCGGATCTGCTCAAAGAAGAGCAGGTGGAACAATGGTGCCACGTGCTGTTCGATACGGGCACAGAACTCATGACCGATGAGGAAATCAGTGGACTTGAGAAATACATCAGCAACGGCGGAACATTCGTCGCCATTCATGAGACAGGCATGCATTCCCCTGACCGGGCAAACTCCTGGCCAATTTCTCAATTGACCGGATTAAAAGTTGTTTCCACTTCCCACGGTAAAATTCAGTTTGCAGATAATGAAACACTTTGGCCAAGCCTGCGTGGAAAAGTGATCGATTCAGATGGACTCGCCTTGGATTGGAAGGGGAACGATCTCACCGGTCCGTCAATCGGCATGGAAGCCAAGTCCCCGGATGTTGAAGTGATAGCTGAATGGGTCGATAAAAACCCGGGCGAAGGTAAAATAGCGATCGCTGTCCGGCACATTGGAAAAGGACAGATCATCATGCTGGGCTCCTCTTTCTGGCGTAATTCCGAAGATATCGATGGAAGTTGGAAGTCAGAGGCACATTATCGCCCGTATCTGGCCGAATTGCTGGACAGCCTGAACGTACCAGCCGATTCCCAAAGACCGCCAAATGTAGCAGATAGTTCTGATGTTTTTGCCGAACATTTTCTAAGTAAAAACGGCATCTATGATCTTTACTTTATGGCCAAGGTGAATGATAAAGCCCAACCTTCCCAAGCTACTGTTACTTATACCGCGGATCATCCCATCTCCTGGTTGAAGGAGATTTCCGCTCCGAGTCATCCCGATGTCCCTTTTCAAAATGTGCCCGCTGGATTCACGCTCTCGGACGTGAATCTGGACGCCATGCAGCTTCGGATTTTTGCTGCGCCCCGGTCCGATATCGCTTCCTCCACGATGTCCTGGCTCCAATCCTTGCATAAACGCTGGTACGCACTTGATCCCTTGCCGGCATCGGATATCCCTGCAAAAATCGAAATCCCACCAAGCATCATTCCCATGGTTGAAAATTGGACCATGGTAGTTGGGGGCGATGCTTGGAAGGATCAACCTCCAGAGGATGCCTCCTATTGGGCATCGGGCCGCACGGTTAAGCTGGGAACCTTTGTGACGATGGGAGTTGATGAACAAGCGGTCGTGCATTTTCAGAAAGTTATCCATGTTCCCAAGGAATGGGAAAACCGTCGGATTGTTCTAACCTTCGCCGCGCAATATGCCTTGGGAGGAATCAAATATAAATCCTCTCTGTGGGTAAAAAGCGACAGTTCCGACTTCGTCTCATATCCGGTCGATGCGTGGCCGCAAGGTGCATTCACCATGGAGCTGACCAATGCAAAACCGGATTCCGATCTCACGTTCGACCTTGAAGTGAATGGAAGCAGCAATCCGAACGAAAAACGGTTTCGTCCGTCCGGTGTTCTGGGGGTATTCTTTTTAGAGGCCCTTCCGGTGCCGATAAAGACTGATCCTCTCTCCGATTGGATGGCCTGTGTTGACATCAATAATCTTTCGCCGGTATCTCCGTCGCAGGAAGCCCGGTTTGTCTATTTGGAAACTAAATTCAAGCTGCCCGATAATTGGCCGGCTAAGAGGCTCTTTCTTGAATCGTCCACTTATCTGGGATGGGTGTTTCTCAACGGACATGTGGTGTCAACACCGGGTTGGATGAATCGATTGGATATCAGTAACATGGTGAAAACAGATGGAAGCGAAAACGTCTTGCGCTGGTGCCCGGCAGAAACGGAATACCCTACCCTCAAACGTATTTTAGATAAGGTCGTCCCCCCTCTCAACCTCGCCTGGTACCAAGAATAGTCCCCTGTGTGCAGAAATTGGGGATAAAGACCTTAACCGAGGCCTAAATTGTTCTGAGCGATTGTCCCATGGAACAGTTTTCTTTGACATTTGATTGGACAGCCTTGCCTTAGGAAAGCACAGATCTATTGCAAATTATAATATATGATAAACGCGGTTGTCCGGCCGCTTATTTGAGAAGCACTTGGGCGACGCCCAGGCCGAGGTGGCGTGGATCGTCGGAGAGGCCGAGCTCTTTGAGGCAGATTGGGTGATCGATCTCGAAAACCAACTCGAGACTTTTCTCCTGAACGAGGTCCTGCGCAATCTGGATCCGCTTCCATTCAAAGTCGGGTTGATCGAACACCCACTCTCCGATCATTTTTCCCCGCGCGTGAATCTTCACAACGAGCTTTGCTTGCGAGGGAACAAGGAGGGGACGACCCAATAACTCGAGGCTGAGTTCGCGCCGGGGCGCGGTGGCGAATTGAAACTTCAGGCTGGCGCGGGCCCCCTCCGTCCATCTTCCCCACGGTTCGGGCGCGTTCCAGTCCGTCGCGGAAAACAAACCGAAATTGCCTCCCGAGGCAAAGTCCAGGACCGTACCGATCTCGTAGGTCGATTTCGCCAGCAGCCGTTTATAGTCCTCGATCTCCTCCCGGCATTGCGCAAGCTCAAGCAGGTTCCGGTTGAGAAAGACGACCGTATCCTCCCGGCACACGATCTTCTGGACGTGGTCGGCCTGTTCCTCCATCCGAAACTTGATTCTGATTTCTGCGGGAAAATCATTTCCGGTCTTCCATCCCTGGAAGGCCAGGCTTAGCTGCCTCTCCCGTGAAATCAGAAAGCGGCAGGTGTCGACGGAAGGCAGAGCGATGCCTCCCGCGGGCACCCAGAGCATGGCCTTGAGCGCCTCAAAGCCAAAGACCTGTTGCGACCGCAATGGAAAACAGAGTGTGATCTCGGCAATATCGAGGATGCCCGGGTTGGCTGCCACGTCCAGATGGAGCAGCGCTTCCTCAACCCCGTTGATCGGACAGGCCAGCGTATGAAACCGTCCCAATTGGATTTCCATGCCGCGCTTGGGCGCTTCCCGCGTGTCGGCGCCATAGGAACACCTGATAAAAAGGTTGGGGATCTCGTCCTCTTTCCCCGGCGATGACGAAGTCTGGTCGCGCATGCTCAAGACCACATTTTCAAACAAATCGAGGACGTTCCGAATAAAGATATCGGAGTCCGACGAGCGAAGCGTGTACCGCAATTCCCCGCCCAGATAAGGGATGGAATCCGCGATCAGTTCGGCACGACCACCTTCCTCCAGGTTCCAGAGCCGGTGCCGGGTCAGTTCCCCATTGAATCGGGAGTAGCTTTCGCGCAATTTTTGGTAATCGCTCTCGTACGTTTGCCTGTAACCTGAACTTTTCGGACTGATGCGGCACAGGGCCTGCATCCGCTTGCTGACCAGCTTCTCCCCATACTGGCTGGCTGAGCGGATTGAAAAATGGCCCAAGGTCGGGTTCGCCAGCAGGTGATAGGGCGCCTCGAAATTATCGATAAAAAAACGATGGTTGCCATAGTCGAGCCGGCCCGTGCGCTCACGGACCATCCAGGCCGGCACGATGCTCTTGCTGCCGATCCACTCCTTCGACCACGTTTCCCGGACCGTGCGATGGATAATCCTTTCCACGGGATTGACGAGGGACCCGTCATCGTTCGGCTGGGGATAATAGAGTCGAAGAGGAATCCTCAGGCTGGGAGACTCTTTTTCCACCTGCGGCGGCAGAAAGGAGGCGTCCGAAACACCGCAGATAAATTCGTCGGCGTCGAGGCACAGGACCCAGTCTGCGCCGCATTCTTCCACCGCCAGTTTGAGCAATCGGTTCATGTGCAGGTCATGGAGCCGGCCGGGGACAAAATCGGAAATCACGCGCAGGGCCAGGCCCTCGTCTTTCAACCGGGTCAGGATGTCGGCGGTCGCGTCCGTGCTGCCGTGATTGAGAACCAGCATCTCATGGCAAAAATGGAACGTGTGCCGGACAAAGCTCTCCACGATATCGGCTTCGTTCCGCATGCAGACAATGGCGATTACACGCATGGCAGTCCCGTACTCATATCCCCATCCTTTTCAAGAGAAACTGGGTCAGGGCGGTTTTCTCCGCGGAATTCTGGTGATGAAGGTCGTGATGCCAGGCTCGCGCCTTGACTAAAAGAGTCTCGTATTGCTCGGGCGGCATGTTACGGATCAGGTCCAGCACCGCCGGACAGTCGAGCCGGCCCGATGCCGCGTCGAAATAGGGACGCAGGTCCACAAAGCAATCGGCCGGCACATAATCCGTAATGCGGGGTTCGCCCAGGTAGAGAACGACCCGGTCGGACTGAAAGCCATCGTGTATTTTCTCCGAAATATAGTTGCGATACATCATGTTTTCCAGGCAGAGGACAAAATCAGGCTGCAGCCGTTCAATTTCCTCGAGCTTTCGCGTGCGGTAACCTTGCCCCTGGGTACTGGAGACGCCCGTTGGCCAATCCCGGCCAAAAAGATGGGTCTCGGCATGGTTTTTTAGCAGATAAAGCCCCAGTTGGGTGCGTGCGGAGGTCAGGGCAATCGCCCCATGGATATTCGTATAATCCTCCCGTCCGCCCCTCCCGGCAAAATAGACTCCGCGTCGACCGGGGGACAGCGTAGGACGGCTGAGGCGATTTTGCCCGGGCCGATAGGGAAACAGATAGGGTCGGGTGGTAAAAACGAACTGGTTGGGACCGTCGGGCAAGTAGGTGATGACCGTATGACAGTCCGCGCGTTGGGCATACAAGGGTGCGAAAAGAGGCGTCGGCGGTTCGCGTAAAATGAGCAGCGTGCGATCTAAGGGAAAATCGTCCGGTAGAAAATTAAGGCTGAGCTGGAAATCGGCCCGGCCTGGATCATCGATCATCTCGACATGTTCGCTCAGCATGGTCGAATCGAGATTTTCCAGCGGACTGCACGGCTGTCCCGTCGACCACAATACCCGTCCCCGGCAGATGACCCTCAATTTGCGCCGGGAAAATGGAAACCATTTCATGCCCCTAACCGTATCGTCCAAGATCGCCGGATTCAACCTCAGTTCCTCTGCCTGCGCTGACTCCCGGATCGCACAGGATTAAACTCGCGTTCAACAGCGAGTCCTTTCGTTTGCAATACCTTGGCGTCGATGGCAACCGGCGCTGTAGACGGTCTCCTGGTGACGGATGTTCCCTGGAGAAACGAATAAACGAAGGTAAGAATAAGGCCGTTTAATTTGGGCCGCTTCGTCGTGATTCTGGGCGGCAAGGGAGAGGGTTAAATCGCTTCTGTCGAAAGAGTTTTATCTCTTCTCCTCAGTCCGTGTAGCTGCTAAAGCGGATAGCCGTGGAAGAGTGTGGATATTGGGACGACGCAAATTGCCTACATGAAGATTGGAGATCACCTAAGAAAGTGGCTTGGTATCGATAAGCGTCTGGAAAGAATCCAGACGCGGCAGCGGATTCTGGAAACTCACCTGGAACATATCACCTGCCTCTATTTGTCAGAGAAAAACGCTGACGCCGTCGAACAGCCGACCATCATGCCCAATCTTTCGGGCGGACTTGGCAACCAGCTTTTCCAGATCGCCGCCGCCTACGCCGTTGCGCGGCGCGTCGGTTCCAGGCTTGCCATCAACTACAATCGGCATACCAGCGCCGGGCAGGGGAACCACCCGTCCAAATACCGCGACACTCTTTATCGGAAAATTGACGTCACCGAAGAATGGCCCATCCTCGTTTACCGCTATCCCGAATTTATCTACAACCCGTTGATGCCAGTCCGAAACGCCGTGCTCGACGGGTTTTTCCAGAGTGGAAAATATTTCCGGGATGTCGCGGATGAAGTCCGCCAGTTGTTTGAATTTCCCAAGGAAATTGTGGCCGGGGCGCAGCGCGTTTTGGCTCAGGACCCCCGCCCGGCCGTTGGCGTCCACATTCGCCTCGGCGATTATCTCAGTAACAGCAACAAAAGCTCCCTTCACGTCTGCACCCGCTATTACTACCAGAAAACGATCCGGCGTTATCCCCCCGACAAGTACCGGATCATCGTCTGTTCTGACGACCACGCTATCGCGAAAAAGCTCGTGCGTGGACTCAAGGTCGAATTCTATGCCGGCGCGGATGACCTCGCCGAAATGACGCTCCTGTCCCAGTGCGAGCAGCTCATCATCAGCAACAGCTCCTTCTCCTGGTGGTCTGCCTTTTTGGGTGTAAAAAAGAAAATGGTCTTCGCGCCCAATCGCTGGTTCGCCCACGACGTTCACCCGACAGACGAGGACATGTACGAGACGGGCTGGAAAAGGCATCCCATCCGGCCTCGTCGCATGAGTTGGGATCGGGTCAAATATTTTTTCCGCTGATTTTCTTAATCGAAAAACGATTCGCAGTCCTGTTCGATCGGTATGGGGCAATCGCATGAAAAGAGGACAGGTATCCTCTCCAGAGAAACGAGCGCGCGAAGCAACTAACCGCAAAGCCGCGCAGGACGCCAAGACGGCGCGGCCCGCAAAGCATTAACGTGCGGGGATGAATGGTCCAAAGACCGACCTGGGCGCCACGCCCGGTCCGGTGCGAAAGAAAAAGGTCGCCGGAGCGACCGTTCGTTTCGCCAAAACGCGGAGTATGATAGCCAACCCTCGCCACAGACGTTGGAATAATGGGAGACTGGGTAAAATCAGGTCCCTGCCGCCGCCCATCCGCGACGAAGTCAGCCGCCGTCTTGAGGAGGGTCATTTGCCTCGGGAGATTGCCGATTGGCTCAAGGGCCGGGAGGAAGTCCGCCAAATCATCGCCGAGAAATGGCGGGGACAGTCGGTCGATCGGCAAGCTGTTTGGGTATGGCGGCGGACCGGTTACAAGGAGTGGAAGCAAAAGCGCGAGCATCTCGAGAACCTCAAGGAACTTTCCGAGTACGCGCTGAAGCTGGGGCAGGCGGCGGGCGGGAGCGTCGCCGACGGCAGCGCGGCCATCGCGGGCGGGCGGATCATGTCGATCCTCGAAAACGCGAGCGACGAGGAGACGCTCAAAATGGTCCGCGCCATCAGCGAACTGCGGGCCGGCGATTTCACCAAGGCGCGGCTGCAGCAGGGCGATAAAAAAATCGCGCAGGCCGAGCAAAAGCTTGAACTGGAACGCAAGCGGTTCCAGCGCGAGAGCACCGAGTTGTTCCTCAAGTGGTATGGCAATAAAAAAGCCCGGGATATCGTCGAAAGCCGCAAGGACAACCGGGAAAAGCTCGAGCTTTTGGGCCGCGAAATTTTTGGAGAGCACTGGTAATATGGCATTTCCTGTTTACCTAAACGTGTCGCATTCGGGTGGTCCGGGCTACTTGTTGCCCGGACGCGCGCAGCGCGCAGGAAGCGAGATCATCTCTGAGCAGGAGCGGAAGCTCGCTTCCTGTTGCCTGCGGCAACCCGGGTAACAAGTTACCCGGGCCACCCGAATCAAATGCGTCCACTTAAATCGAAAACGATCTAGAAAGCTCATCCGTCCCATCCAATCCACATTTCCCATGAAATTTTCTCCTCTTCCCTACGAGTGGGAGCCCGTCGACCGCGACGACGCCGGTCGCATGTTTCTCAACTGGCGGCGCCAGGGGCACAAGACCACCACGCTGGCGAAGATGGCGCTCCGGTTCATGATGAAAGAGCCGGGCGGCCGCCTCGTCACCTTCGCCTCGGCCTCCCTGCTCGTCGGCAGCGAATTGATCATGCGCGAAGGGCAGGTCATCGAATCGGCGCTCGAATCGCAGCGCGAGCGGGTGGCCCGGGACGCCCAGGCGATCCGGGCCGCTTTCGATGCCGTCCGCGGGAAAATTAACCGGAAGAAGAAAAAGAAATTCGAGAGCAACGGCGACGATCTCTCCCCCGATGATTTCGCCGGTCTCTTCGAGCAGCAAAAGCTCGAGGCGCGGGTCTGGCACTCGCCGACGATCTGTTCGCGCACGCGGATCATCGCGCCCAACCCGGCCACGGCGCGGGGCTGGAGCGGCTGCGTCTTTGTCGATGAAGCGGGCCACATCGCCGCCCTCGCCGCCCTGCTCGAGGCGATGGAGCCGATCATGTCGAGCGATCCCGAATTCCGCCTTGTCCTGGCCGGCACGCCGCCCCACGACGACGCCCATCTCAGCTACGAACTGACCCTGCCGCCGGAGGGCATGACCTTTTTGCCCAACCCGAAGGGCCACTGGTACACGAGCCAGGCCGGGCTTCTTGTCCATCGCGTCGATGCCTGGGACGCAGCGGCGGCGGGACTGAAAACCTACGACCCCGACACGCGCGGGGAGATAACGCCCGAGCAGCATCGCGCCAAGGCGCTCGACCGCGACGCGTGGGACCGCAATTACGGCCTCGTCTTCAAGCCGGGTGGCACGGCGGCGTTTTCGCTCGCGCTGCTGCAGCACGCGATGGCGCAGGGACGCGGCCAGTGCGTTTTTGCCGAGGACGAATTTCCGCCCGGCTGGCGTGGATTGCTCGGCGGCGGACGGATCGCCCTCGGGTTCGATCCCGCCACCACCGAAAGGAAGATGAGCAATCCCTCCGCGCTCGCGGTGGTGGAGCAGGTTGGGTCCGCCTTTTTCGCGCGACTCGTCCTCGTCTTCAAGACGAACGATCCCGCCGTCAGCCGTGCCCGGCTAAGCGAGGCGCTCGATCTCGGCCCGGGCCGCCGCGCCCTCCGCGTCTGCATTGACGCCACGAACGAACGCTTTTTCGCCGCGGGGCTCAAGCAGGAGCTGACCGGGCGCGCGATCTGCGAATTGATCGTTTCCAGCGAAAAAACCACGCACGGCGGCGAGGAGATGAGTTTCAAGACCTGGCTCGGCAGCCTCCTCGTCCGCCAGATGGAGGACGGGCTGCTCGCCCTGCCCGAGTCGCGCTACCTCAAGGACGATTTCCGGTTGGTCACACGCGACCGGGGCGGCTTCGACAACCAGGTCGATCCGCAGGGACGTCACGGCGACACCTTCGATGCGGTGAAGCTCGCGCTCCACGGCCTCATCTCCCGCGGCGGCCCGACCCATGCCGAGGCCGTGCCCGTCGGCTCCGCGACCGGCGCGCCCCTCCGCCGCACCGCTTGGAAAAATCCCTTCCTCCGCCAGATCGAAGGCGGCGTGAAGATGCATGTGTGAAGACGATACAATCCGTCATGCTGAGCGAAGGCGAATCGGAGAATGGTTTTGATCCCAAAGGCTACCTGAACTACGATACACGGACGCGACAGAAGATCGCCCAAATCGCTATAAGATGGCCCAGGATAGGCATGTACGGGTCATGCGGACACATGCTTTGGATGGCCTGGCCAATGTTTTTTGTTGCTTTTGTGCTCCACAACGTGATCTTTTGGTATTACTGTACTCCGTAACTTTGAACTCTTGGCCCTTGGTTCACCATGAACACAGTTAAAACTGACTTTCTCGTATCCACCGGATCATTCCTTATCGGGGCAGGTACGATCATGAATTTGTCTGGAAACTATTTTCAGTACAATTACTCGCGTAATGGCGATGAAGCGGATAAGTACGCCATTTACCGCGACTGGCGCATGGTTGGGCAGGACATTGAAAAGGTTGTTGCTGTAGAATCACAAAAGTTAGATAGCTCGCAGTTACAGCTAGCTTTTGCTGCTTAAAGCAAAGATGCCGAGAGTTCAATGGCGGATCAAAATAATCCCCAGCCGCTGCAGGAGAAGATTGAAAGCCTATTAGGCAGTCCGACTTTTAAGGCTCTGAATCACGACCAGCGAAAAGCCCTCAAACGCGAGTTATCCTCGGTCACAGTTTCTGCGTCTCTCTCTCACCAGCAGTATTCCGGCCCATTACCTCCGCCGGAACTACTCGAACGTTTTAACCAAGTGATACCCAACGGGGCCGAGCGCATCATGATTATGGCCGAGCAACAAAGCGTCCACCGAATAAACCTCGAAGCTTCCGCCATCAAAAACCAGCAATGGCAGAGTACGCTCGGGCAATATTTTGCCCTGTTTGTAACAGTCTTTGGCCTTTCGATTTCTGCGTGGGCTATTTTTACAGGACACGACGGAGCAGGCGGAACGATAGGCGTTGCCACTATCAGCAGTGTCGCTTACGCATTTATTACAGGCCGCAACCAGCAGAAAGCCGACTTGAAGGCTAAAGCCGGTACGGCGTAAACCCCGTTCAACAATCACCCCTCCTGAGCCATCCAAAGTGCATTGCGGGTAAATTCTATTGGGCACTATAAAGGCAATGGCGTGCCCAATCATTGCCCAAATGCCCTCATAAACTGCCGATTATGAGAGGGGTGAGCTCTATAAGATTTGAGCCTACGGCCTCCTGAGCCGTAGTCGAAGGACCTCGCCTGCATGAGCAAAGACCGGTTCAAAAGCTGGACATGAGGCGGCTCAATAAGGTGACCGTTGATCGGAATGATAGAGGGCTGGGGAGCGTTGAGGTCAAGGCGGGCGGCCTGGCGTCCTAATTTGAAAATTGTCGTGCAAACGCCTTTGCTTTACGGCATGTGCTTAGCGTCACGCCGTTTGAACAAGCCCCTCTGCATGAAATTCTTGCCAAAGTCTATGATTGCACGAATTGATCCTGTGATAGTTAAGGTTAGACGCCGCTTATTACAAATAGTCTAAAATAAAGCTTTTCAAATTTTGATTCTATAAGTAGAATGCATTCTATTAATAGAATATAGAGATTCTTACATTAGAACATGGATTCCGCAACTAAGTTCCTTTTCTGAAGTTCAATTCGAACAATCATCAATCCGTACAGCAACTGGAGACCTTAAAAATGGGCCGTGTTGAATTCAAAAACAAAGCAGTCACCCTCGACGGAAACCCCCGCTTCATTTTTTCCGGGGAAATTTCGCAATTTCGCCTCCCCGCCGACGAGTGGCGTGACCGTCTGGAGAAGATGGCCGCGCTCGGCCTGAATTGTATCGGCGTATATGCGGGATGGAATTTCCACAGTCCCGAGCCGGGCATCTACGATTTCGAGTCCCCCGACCGCGACTTCGGGAAATTCCTCGATGAAGCCCAGCGGGCGGGACTCCACGTGATGGCCCGGCCTGGTCCCTACGTCTGCAATGAGTGGGACCTCGGTGGTTTCCCGGGCTGGCTGCTGCGGGAAAATCCCAACGACTGGCGGACGGCGGAAAAGGAACACGTGAAGCATTGTCTCGAGTGGTACCGCAAGATCAACGAAGTCGTCGCGCCGCGCCAGATCGACCGGGGCGGACCGGTCGTGCTCTATCAGGTGGAGAACGAGCACTTTTGGGGCCACCGGGAACTTTTCGACGCCCTGAGCCAGGGTGCGCGCAACGACGGCATCACCGTTCCCCTGATGAGCAACGGCGGCGGCAGCGTGAACCGCTGCGGCAGCAAGAGCTTTGTCGATGGCTGCGACATCTACACCAATGTCTATGAGCATTGGCGCTGGCGCGGCTGGCTCGAACTGGCGGCGCGGCTCGCCGGCGCCGGGGACGCCCCGCTCATGGTCGTCGAATACAACGCCAGCAGCTTCGGCATGTGGGGGAAATCACCTTCCGGCGAGGCGCTGCTCCCCTCCGAATGGATGCTCTCGCTAACCCGGATGTTCCTCGGTATGGGCGCGAATCTGCTCAACCCGTTTGTTGTCGCGGGCGGGATTACGCCGGTCGACTTTGGGTCGGACCATTGCTGCACCGCCTATCTCGACGACGCGGCCATCTCCCACTGGGGTGGTTTGGGGCGGAAGTTTTACCTACTCCGGCTCCTGACCGAAGCGGTTTCGTCGACGAACGAGGCGCTTGTCCGGTCCGTGCCGGCACCCGCATTCTGGGCCACCGACAGCGGCCACGTGGAAGGGCTCTTGCGCGATGGCGAGCAGGGTAAATTCGTGGTCGCGGTCAACAGTTCCACCCACCGCGAGGAATTTCACCTCGTTCTCCCGGACGGACGGCGCTTCCCGGAATCGGGCACATTTTCCATCCCCCCGCGTGTCTCCCAGTTTCACCTGCTCGACCTCGATTGCGAGGACGGAATCCGGATCGAATATTCGACCGCCCAGGTCATGAAGATTTGGCGCAATGACGGAAAACTGAATATCGTCGTTTACGGAGAGAAGGGGAGTCCGGGCCACGCCATCCTTTTCATCGAAGGAAAACGGGTCCGGGCCGACTTTGTCTGTCGCGATGAGGTCGACGTGGTGCGCCTCACGCCGGGGAAATCGCCGGTGGATATTTTTGCCGTCTCGAACGAGACGGCGGAGCGGACCTGGTTTGTGAAATTGTCCGAGACGCGTACCATCGCCCTGTTCGGCAATCTCGATCTGGTCCGCGTTTCCGATGGCGGAACGCGCGCGGAGATCGGGCGCGAGAAGGAGCTGCGTGTTTTCACCGACGGAACGCCACTCGCCATCGAGGGTCTCAAGGTCACCGCGACGAAGCGGTCCGACGGCCTGATCGAGCATCTCGGCAAGACCACGGAGCTTGCTTCCCCGCGCGTTCAGATCGGGGCGCCTTCCTATCGGGTGGAAGACTATTCCTGGACGGCCAGTCTCCCCGCCGAGGGCGGCGGTTGGACAAAGATCGAGGCCTGCCGGCCCGGGCGCGAGGTCATCACCCGAGTCGGCATCTACCAGTACGTGACGGAATTTGAATGTGGCGGGGAGTTGCCCGAATATCTGGAATTTCTTGGCCTCTCCTCCGCCGAGGTGGTCGTCTATCTCAATGGCCGCCGCGTTTCCGTTTTTCCGGAGAAACGCCGGGACACCTACCACTCGATGGACGACTACCGCCTGCCCGTTCCGGTGGCTGGGATCGTCCGCCCGGGCAAAAACATTCTCGCTCTTACCCTGACGATCATCGGGCGCCACAATCAGGGCAATGCCCTTTTCGCGGGCGTGAGTCATCCGGTCATTTTCTACCGGCAGCGCCGCGAGGTTGCGCTGCCCGACTGGGAATTCACCGACTTTGTCGGACGCCACCATATGGCCGCGGAACTCGACCGGCCCTCCCCGGAGTTCCGGGAGGAAATCGCGTCGCGTCCGTGGGGAAAAATCGATTTCACCCAACTCCCCACGCGGTGGGAAGACGTCCGGGCCGACTGGCTCGACGTCCGCTGCGTGCGCCGACAAGTCGAGATTCCGGCGGCATGGAAAGGCCGGCCCATTTTCCTCGAATGCGGCCAGATGGATGACGCCTGGTGTTATGTTAATGGGAAACCGGCGGGGAGGACCTATCATCAGATGAGCGCCACGTTTGACCTGAGTGAATTTTCCCACGAGAAGTCGGTCGAGGTCATGCTCCTCGGACGCTACTATTGGCAAGCGAAGTGCCTGCCCAGCATCGTGCCGCGATTGATGACCGCCGATGCGGTGCTGCCGGCCACGTTCCTGCGCCGGGAAGGCGCCGACGGCGAACGGGGGCGCTACTTCGAATCGGACGCCCCCTTTAAGACGCAGGTCCATCCCGCGAACGCGCAGGCGTTGTGGATGCGGCGCGAGGTGACGGTCGAAATCCCGAATGGACTCATCGCCCCAATGCACTTGGAACTGGACGAAAAATGGACGGCCAATGCCGTGCTCTATTGGAACGGCAAGGCCATCGGCCGATATTCGGTTGTCGGCCCTGATCGTCAATTCTACATTCCGTCCGGAATTCTCAAGAAGAAGAACAACCTTACAATCTATATTGACGGTTTTGATTCCGGCGCTGTCGCGGGTGGTGTGAAGGTTGCCCCACATGCCGAACAGGTGGCCCTTTCTCTAAAATATCTCTAAGACGTGTCTTCGAATAGAACGTATGGGGTTAACACCCCATGGTGTTTGGGCGAATTCGCGGTTTACTTCAGTATCGGCCATTCAAAAAATCTCGCGCGATCGTGATCTAATCGGAATCCGCATTTTTATCAATGGCTGAATGGGTAGTGGCTCCATGAATTCCAGTTCCGATAATATAGATATTGATTCATTCAAGATGACCCGTCGCCGTTTGCTTGAATACGCCGCCGGAGTGGCCGTCACCAGTTTCGCGGCGCCCCTGTTGCCTCCCAATATCCAGCGCGCGTTGACCCAGCCACCTCCGCGCACTTCTTCCTTACGGGACATCAAGCATGTCGTCCTGCTCATGCAGGAAAATCGCTCGTTCGATCATTACTTCGGCACTATGGCCGGAGTGCGCGGGTTTGACGACCCGAACGCCTTGTGTCTGGATAACGGCAAATCGGTCTTTCATCAGCCGGACTCGGTTAATCCCGAGGGTTACCTGCTGCCATTCCATCTGGACACCCGAACGAGCAGCGCACAGCAAATCCCTTCAACCAGCCATGAATGGGCGGTCCATCACGAATCCTGGAATGGCGGCAAGATGGATCAATGGCTTCCGGCGCATCGCAAGGCTGATGCCACGAACGGTCCCTATGTCATGGGTCACTACACTCGCGATGATATTCCCTTTCAATTCGCCCTGGCGGAGGCGTTCACGATTTGCGATGAGTACCATTGCTCGGTTATGGGGCCAACCTGGCCGAACCGGATGTATTGGATGACCGGGACGATCGATCCCGAAGGAAGGAAGGGCGGCCCGATTATTTCCAATACGTATGGCTCGCCGGCCGGTTATAGCTGGAAGACTTACCCCGAACGACTTGAGGACGCGGGCGTCAGTTGGAAGGTCTATTATCAAAAATCCGACGACTACGGGCTCAACGTGCTCGAATGTTTCGAGCAATACCGGCAGGCGGGCCCCAACTCCGCCCTCTATACCAAGGCCCTGGCGAGTTCGGACGAGGGCCGATTTGAATACGACGCGCTCAATGATAATCTGCCCGCGGTCTCCTGGATTCTTCCTCCTCTGCAGCTGTCAGAGCATCCCCATTACATGCCCGCGGCTGGAGCGGCATTTGTGGCCAGCAAAATCGACGCCATCGCGGCCAACCCGGAAGTCTGGGCCAAGACGGTCTTCATTCTCAATTATGATGAGAACGACGGCCTCTTTGATCACGTCGCTCCGCCGGTGCCGCCGCCCGGTACCATCGATGAATTCGTGAACGGACTTCCGATCGGCGCGGGGTTCCGAGTTCCCTGCATTATTGTCTCGCCTTGGACGGCCGGCGGATGGGTTTGCAGCCAGCCGTTCGATCACACTTCCGTGCTCCGATTTTTGGAAAAGTTTACCGGTGTTCGCGAGCCCAACATCAGTGAGTGGCGCCGCCAGACCTTCGGGAGCCTGGCCTCCGTGTTTCGCTTCAACGAAACCATGGCGGAACCGCCTGTCCTTCCGGATACGAGCGGGCCGCTTACGCTGGCTAATTTTGAAGTGGACCATTTGGCTGCACAAGTCATACCTGGTTCGGACCAGAAACTGGCGATCCAGGAGGAAAGCGCGCATAAAGACACTCCACCTGTGCAAGGAAACATCTTATTGCATAAGGAAGGGAGTTAGCCTTGTCCTATTTTGAAGATACGCCCTAAAGGCATGAGTTCTAGCTGAGAAAGGCCGTGGTGTTGGGCTCTTTCGTGGGATGGCTTTCCTGGAGGATCAACTTTCGGAGGTCGATTCTTTTTCGCATCAGGGCGGCCACTCGGCGCGTCCGTTCCGGGATGCTTGTTTGGGCGCGCCTGATCAAACGATATGTTCGTTTCCAGGAACCGGCCGGCACACGGGAGTAATAATAATCTTCAAAAAAACCGAGCAAATCCCCGCGGACGAACCCCGTTTTGTGAAAGGGCTTGTGTTCCGCCCAATGAATTAAAAAAGGGTAGCCTTCGCGGCTTTTGAGCTTATCCAGCTCGAAGGGCCAGACCATGTCTCTGTGCCTGGACCATTTGACGAAATCGCAGATGCCGATGGTGCATTGTCCGGCCCGCCCCATGCGGGTCAGGAGCAGGTTGAGCAGTCCCTGGTCAAATTTGAAAAGGGCCTCGGGACAGTTGACGCTTTGCCAGGGCGGAGCCCCCACGAGCCAGCTCTCAAAATCGTTTCTCTGGAGAATTGACGAGGTCAGAACCAGTTGCCCCGTGTTGAAGAAAAAATCGGGAGGCTCGAAATCGGGAAGATATTTCCGAAGGTTCTCCACATCGTAATAACCGTCGCTGGCACATTTTTTCTTTTCTTCCGCACTGAGCCGCTCCGTGCGCCGCCAATTGACAACAAAATCTTCATTATGTTTTTCAAGGGTTTCCAGGAGCCTGCCGAGGAAAATGATGTCCGAATCGAGGACTAATATCCTCTGATGGCCGGGCAGGTAAAAAGGCTCCACTTTGGTGAAGTCTGCGCGTGGCGGATCGGGCGCTCCTGCGATGGAAACATTCCAGTATTTTTCCAGTTCCGAGGTCTTGAAATCGCCCAACGAGACGTCCTTAAGGAGGCCGATGGGAATTTCGGGATACCAATACCGAATGCTGGCGACGCAGATGCGGGTCAGCCAGAAATCGCGCGCGCAGCAGACAACTATAATTCGTTCGATCGGCTTCATGGCATGGGCAGAAGACAGGTTCTAGCGTGTTTTCAAAATCAAACTCCGGAGGTTGGAACTGTTTGGCTTGGCGTGAAGAGCATCCGTTTTAACATCAGGAGATGCTATCTTAAATTTACGGGCAGTTGACGTGTTCAACCAAAATAGTCCGCAATGTTTTCAACAAAGTTTCCGCCGTATAAGGCTTGGCGAGAAAGTATTTGATTTTAACATCAGGTCCCTTGGCCATGCTTCCACCCGACGCCGAACCACTCGTCACGATGATGTTGATGGCCGGATCGATTTCTCTCAGGGCGCGGATGGTTGCCGGGTCAGCATCGGGAAATGCTTATGCGTGTTAAAATTGAAGCTCGCCTCGACCACCTTTAGGTGGTTGCCCGTGAACCGTTCGACCATGGGCAGCTTGCCAATAGGTTGAAAGACATCTATGCCGCAAGCGTAGGGCATGAACTTCGCAAGATCCTGATCGACTTCAGTACTCTCGAAGAAGAGATCGCTTTGGGGATAAGCTCTAAGGCTCTCGAATGGCTTCAGGGTCGGGACTGACTCCTTTGCTTATGGACCCTCAACAAATCCGGCCGCGCATGCGTGAAAAACCATGACCCGGAGGATTTTCTCCAATCCACCGTTCATCCGCTGGAAGGGACGCCGGTTGATATCGCGTATCGGTCGAGATGCGATAACGATCCGATCGGTTATCAATGCTGCCATGCACCGTATGCATGCTAAATGTAACCAGGTCTCCGGCTTCAAAATTGGTCGTTAACCAGCGACCGCCCAGCTTCTCGCGCAGCGTCGCGGGATTCTTGGAAAGATGGCCGGCTCGTTCCTTCAAACTCCGGAGATCTTTCCCGTTACGAATACCTTCTTCGATTTTGGCGGCATCAGGTGCGTTGGAGCAATAGGCGTCCACATCCCGATCCAGATAGGCGCGCAACCGTTCGTGCTGAAGATGTGAACCTTCCAGGACCATCAACCCGCCGACATGGAGAGGCGCGTCCCCCATCGGAATCCACGCGGTCAAAAGCTTTTCACGCGTACCTCGTCCCATGTAAACCACGTCGCAATGGGGCGGCGAACCCTTTCCGTGTGACATCATGCGCATCCAGGTAAAGTCGAAATGGCGGGCTGCTTCGCCGAAAAATTGGCGATAAAAATCCATGATCCGTTCGCCGTAGATAAGCCCGTTCAGAATCGGACTGTTCGTCGTAAAATCATTATTACCCGGCGGGGGTGAAGAGGTGTCGGGTTTCACCCGGGCGATGGCGTCCATCGGATCGGTCCCCGGTTCCAGCATGTTGAATTTCAGCATGCGGGTGACCAGTTCCCGGCGCACCTCCATCACATCGCTCCATTTGAAAAAGCCGCGCAGATAGAGATAACCGTCCTCCTCCATGCGAGTCCGCAGCGCCTCGGCATCATCGATCCACAAGGAACTTTCGCGCAATTCGCCAAACGCCTCGCTGGAGGTATCCAATCGATGGCCGACCGATGTCATGGGCAACTCTTCCACAGTATTCATGAGGTAAAAATACCATCGCCGATCTTTTTGAAGAATAGACGAATTGGTAAAAAACATGTACGTTTTGGCATGCTGTCGGCCATTTGTTAAGTGCGGATCCTGTTCCTGCCGAACGTTTCTAGCGCGTCATCGGTACGACGCACTCGCTAATTCCGTCGCACCCTTCGCCGATGGGATAAATCTCGGAACAATTATTAAATAACGACTAAGGACTTATCCTTAAATAAGATACGGTCTTTTTATACTTACGGAACCGGCGTGATTACGATGGCATGGTCCACCGGAAGTACCGCATTGGCCACAACGTCGGAGAATTTTTTTTGGAGATCGACGCAGCCGGCGGCGATTTGGTCGAGATTATCGCTTTGAGCAGGAAGGGCCGTCTTGTAATGGCCAAGATTGTGCAGCACGTTTGAGGCAAAGGAGAGTTCTGTGCTTTGCTTGGCAGCGACCAGCGTCTGCAAGTCGTTAAAGCGGTCGCAAAAGGGATTGTTCAGGAATTCGTCGGCGAGGTTGATTCCCTTCTCCAGATCGGCGGCGGAAAAGACCTTGGAATCGGTTCCCCATGTCACTTTTGCCTGGGCGGTCTTGAGTCCGTTGACGATCAACATGTAGCGGTTGAGCTCATCGTTGAACGGGAGGAAGGGAAGCATCTTGGTGACATTGGGGTTCCCCACAAAACAAAACGGGTAGCGCGTGCTCTCAATGGCAACCGAACCGTCTTTTACCGAGACGATCTTTTGTCCCGGCGTGCCTTCCGCCTGGTTCGTGCCCAGATCGACCGTGATCGTTCCGATGGCCCCGTCACACCCGAAAGCCTTGAGAAACGCATAAGCCATCACCAGATGGACATTCGCTGAAGGATGAACGCCATCGCCGGCAATCATAAAAATGCCAGTGGCGGCCTTCGATTTGGCCATCGCCGTCATCATCGCGTCGTGGACATCGACATAAACGTCCCCGTCCTGTTTGGCAACGTCAGCAGCGACGTCACTGAAAGCCTTGAGAGTGGCGTTGTACCCGTCGGGCGTGAAGCCTTCCCAGTGGAAGAGGGCCGGGTCGACGCATCCCGGGCCTCCGAGCAGGATGGTCCGGACGCCCGCCGCCTTGAGCTTTTTCAAGGCGGAAACGAGACTTTTGCGAAAGGTATCCTCCCTATCTTTCTCGTTGATCTGAGAATGGGCGTCATTCATGCCGTAGCAGATCGTGGCCACTGTCGGTTTGAAGGGCAGGACAACGGGCTCAATTCCCTCATCGAAATAGGGGGCGGTGGTGCCACCCACGCCAAAATTGATCGAGCGGACATTGGGGACCGACTGACAGGCCAGCAGATACTCCTCGATAAAGGCCGAGTATTCCGTCTGCGCCGTGATCGAATCGCCATTGATGGCGACGACATCATTGGGCTGAAGCACCGAGTCGGCCCGGGCGGGCGCGCCGACCGCAAAAACAACAAGGGAGAAAAGGAGGGAAAGCGATTTCATGGCATTATCTATTGGCAGCCAATGTCGATGGAATCGAGTAGGAATGAACTGACTTCGTTATTGGCCGAGCTTCTGTTCACACCCGGCAGGGTCGAGAAAGGCCAGATTTCGATGGTGTTCGTTTCACCCGGTTTTAAATAGGGCGTCACATTAATCCGGGAGAGAAGCCCAAACGGATGACTCGCCCCGTTGTAGCCGATCGGCTGCCCGTTGATTACGACACTGCCGACCCATTGTTCCGGAGTCGACCATTCCAGATAAACTTTCTTGCCTTTCCAGTCGGGGGGAATGGAAACGTCACGGGTCAGGTATTTTGCCTTCACCTTGGCCTTCACTGGCACGGCAACATCGCTGTGCGTCAGCCAATCGCCGCCAACCGCTTGCCAGGTTCCGCTCAAATCGAGAACCGGCGCCAGGGGAACTCGCGACTCAATCCACACCGCGCCGCTGCCAAGGCCGCCCAGCTTCGGGCCGCCCGCGTCTTCCAGGGTCAGGATGTTTTCGCCGGGATGGACTTGGTCGGTCACATCGTAGTTCAGGGTCTGGCTCCAGCCATGGGCCTTGTAGGAAACGACAAGAGTTCCATTGATGGAAAACTCCCCATCGTCGTAAACGATCGGCGTGTCAAAATCATAGAGATTCAACAGGACGCGCCGTCCTGTCCAAGTGGCGGGCACGGTAAATTTTACGCGGTAGAGTCCGGTGCCGTGATAATCCTTCAAGGCCGGGTCGAAATAATTCCACGGGCCGGCGTTCTTGATCGCCCAGGAGCTGTCGTCGAAGTTCGCCGAGGTCCACTGTCCCTGGGTGGCGATGGCGTGGTCCTCGTCGGTGTGAAAACGCCAGTCATGGAGGGGAATGAGGGGTTCTTCGATATCTTTATTGGGTTCCGGCAGGGTCATGTTCGCCGCGGCGACTTCCACAGGAGTCCGTTTCCAATAGGTCGTCTTTTCCGCCCACCAAACCGGCAGGCCGCCGGCCAGCGTGCTGCGGGCCACGGCGTAGGCTTTCACGTCGTACGAATTGAAATGGACGTTTTGGATCGTCACGCCGTTGTTCTCATAGACAAAGGGAACCTTGGCATTGGTTTCCAGATCGATGACCTCCTGGGGTTGTCCGTCGGTGGACATCCAGACATCGGCGTCGTGTGGATCGGAGGTGCTGTTGATGGCGATAAGCCAGTTTTGCAGCCCATTCTTTGTCACCATCTTATGGGCCCACACTTCGGGAATGGAGGCGCTGGCGTTCCGCAGGACGCCGCAATCGGTAAAGAGCTTCTCGAAAAATTGGGCCTCGAGTTCATGGGAAGTTCTCCAGACGCCGGAGATGTCCTGGCCATCCCGCCAGAACGTGCTGCCCAGAGTGATGATCTGCCCCTTGCCCACCTTGCGATAGCCGATGGCCACGGTCCCGTCGTCCCAGCGGGCCAGCGGAACGGCCGAGTCGTCGGCGGGGGTGAGTCCCAGGTTCCCTTCCTTGGCGTGGTCCTCATTCAGCCAGTCAACCGCCATGCCCCACCCTTCGAATTCCTTGTTTTCCCAGCCCTTGAAGATCGGAAGGGACGATTCGAAGCGGATTTTCCCATGTTTGCCGACGCTGGCGACCTTAAAGCCGCTCAAGTCGGAGAGAGGATACGAATCGGGCTCGAGCGCGGTATCCATCCCGGTGTTGTTGAGGGCAACAAAGGTGCCGCCCTGCTCCACATAGCTGCGGATCGCCGCGACCGTCTCCTTTTCCATGAACTGGCTCCCCGTATCAAAGAGAACGGGATACCGGTTGGCCAGCCCCTCCGTCACCTCGTCTTCGGTAACGTAAGCGATGCCGTAGTGGGCGGATTGGATTTCCCCGCGGCCCACATCATTTCCCGGAGGAGCGCCCAAACGGTCGCTCTCCGACGACATGAAAAGCGCGATCCCGGGCTGGACCTGTAAATATTTTCCAAAGAGCTGGATTTGACGCGCATGCTGGGTGAACCATTCGTCCTCCTTTTCCCTCTGCTGAAAGGCTTCGATATCGTGATAAAGACAGTGGCTGCTATCGCCGTCGAAGAGAATCCAGGCGAATCCCTGATCGAGTTTGTCACCCATCGGCGTGGCGCTCCATTCACTGGTGGAATAAAATCCCGCCGAGATGCCCAAGCCCGGTAGCCAGGGACGGTAGGAAGCCTCCCTCCCGGTGTTCTCGACGCCCATGCCGTAATCGACGGCCAGGTGCACCGTGTCGTTATAGAGCGGATCGGCGCCGCCGGAGAGAACGAAGGGGCGGTCCGGGTCGAGCTTGCGGGCCAGGTCGAACATCTTCTTGTGATAGTCGGTTATCGCCCAACACTGCCAGGCGACGAAATCGGTATAAAGCGCATTGGCCTGTTGGCCCAGATAGGGAGCGCGCTTCGGTTCGTGCGTCGTGAGAAAAACCGGCCCGGCCAGTTTTCCGCCGCAGAGCTGGGCTTGGGTGCAGTTCAAGCCGACTTGGAGATGGTTGGAGCCCGGCGTTAAAAGGCCGGTCAGGGGAAGAGCAAAGGAGATGTTCCTTGATGGTGGATCATTCGGGACATCCATAACTTTATCGTTAAAAAATACCTGAATCCCTTTGTTTCCCGTCCCATTCATCCCGAAAACAAGCCAAACATTGGCTCCATCCCCTTGCTTTTTCAACCAGTCGCTTGGATCAAACGTCACGTCGAAGTAATTATAGCCCTGTCGAGGAAGGAAGGACTGCCGCTGCGAGGGCGGCCTGTCCACCGGAACCCAGCCCGGCGCGTCGGGGGTAATCGGATCGGAGACCGGCTGGTCCAGGTTTTGCCATCTCCAGCCCGAATCGACCTGAAAACAATCGTCCCCAAGCGCCCCGAAAAACTGGTTCACATCGGGCACCTTAACCTCGCTCCAGTTCGAAAAATGATTCGGGTCGCCGTACCAACGGGTCCCCAAATCGGCCAGCGACCAATGACATTCATCCCGCAGCCAACTCCTCCATCCCTCCTGAGCCACGTTCGAGTTGTCCCAACTGTGGGTGGCACGGCCGTGGAAGTTGTATTCGACGCCGGGAGAGCCGGCAAAAAGCATCCAGCCGCCCACCGAGGGCGAGGAGCCGTAGCGTTCCATGACCTTCTGCAGGAATCCCAGCCCCGTCAGGCTCCGCTCCTCGACCGGAGTCGACCAAGCTTCATAGTGGGCTCCCACCATTCCCGCCCCACCCCAATCTCCGAGGAGAGTCGTGGCCGACGGCTTCATCATGCTGTCGGGGTCCCAATTGGCGACCCAAAGCGGAACTTCGCCACCGCCGTCCGGGCCCACCACCACCATGTCGTTCTGACGTTCCGCTTCCTGGACTTCATAATCTTGTGCCGACCAGTCAATCACCCCCGGCGCGGGTGATTCGTTGTGCAAAAAGGGCCCGAAAAAAGCCTCGCAGGCTCCAAATGATTTCAGAAAGGGCCAGTGGCTCTCGATCCCAAAACCGAGGCCCGATTTCATCGGCTGGACGTAGGACTTGAAGGCCTTGTTGTCGAAGTAATCGAGAAAGAAGGGATGGGGCTTGGCCGCCTGGCTCGTCACATCCGCGCCGAGCAGCAGCGGCTCCTTGGCCGCGAGCGCGGCGGTCTGGTTCGCGTCGGTTCCACCGATCACCACCACGCTCTTGCCCGACCGGGCGATCACCGCCGCCCCGTAGCCATCGATCGCATAAACCGTCACCGTGTTCGCCCCCGCCTTGACGCTGGTTTTCTGGATCGGAAGCGTGGTGTCCCAGCAAAGATCGGCTTGCAGTTTGTCGAGGAGGATGTCGGCCTTTCCCACGCTTTCGCACTCAAAAACACTTCGGCTCGGCGTTAAATCCGCTGAAACTTTGCCGTAGCCCCTCAAGTCGATCGGTTCCGCCGCACGTGAAGGGAGCAGTGCCGAAAGGAGAATAAGCAGGATCAAAGAACCGGACGACTTTGGAGAGCTGAAAAATTTCATCAGTATGTTTTCAATATAGGGGTTACGACCGACGGGGCAGAAAAGGCGATGATTTTGTCGAATAGATCAAGCATGGCGACGTTATTGCATTAAATGAAGCTTTTTGCGAAGAGTTGCGTAGGGTGGTAACAACTTCTGCTGATTGCCGTGACTCGCCGACCTAGGGTCAAAAGCTGGGGTCGATCTTTTGGTTATGCTTTCGACATGCCTTGTGCAGGATATCCACTTTCCGAGCGCGCGGAGAACTTGTCCTACTTTCTACTCCCAATCATCCGTTCGGAATGGCGCAGCGGGAAGCTTTTCCTTATTATAGAGATTGCCATTGGGATTATTGAACCAGTCATATCGGACCGCAATGGGATTTGCCACCTCATCGCTCCAAACAATGACGTCATCTCCCTCGATCATGGCCTTGGCCCAAGCCCACTTTTTATCGGCGCCCGAGATGGTAAAGCATTGCAATTCGCTCGCCAGCGGCGGAATGATGCCCGAGGCCGTCCATGGCGGAACTCCAATCTCTAATCCGCCGCCCACATTTTTAAAGGTGATTCGGATTTTATTTCCCTCAACCTTCATCGAATCGTACGTCGGTCCCGTGTAAACAATATTCTCACCATACGCCAGATGCCGCGCGACGAGAGACAGGCGGATGCCCACATCCATCTTGTCTTTGGGGTGAACATTCTGGGGATTTCCCAAGTCGATCGCCACCGCCATGCCTGTATTGGGCAAGGCAAGTGCCATGGCCTGGGCTTCCCTGACGCCGACAAAGTCCCCGACCCATTTTTCGGGCTGCTGATCGGGTGTCGTGGGCAAGGTTCCAAGATTGGGGAGTTGGACAAAAACAAAGGGAAAATCACCTTCTCCCCACTTCTCGCGCCAGTCCTCGATCAAGATGGGAAACAGAACGCGGTATTGTTTGGCATTGCCGGAGTTTGACTCACCCTGATACCAGGCCACGCCTTTAATTGCATAGGGAATCAAGGGGAAGAGCTTGGCATTGTAGACATTGGCCAATTGATTTCGGTCGCCCTCCGGCCGGTCAGGTTCCTTGGGTGCCGGCACGGGAGGCGGCGGCGGCGGCGGGGCCTTTTTATTTTCTACCAGAGCCTCTTGCGCTTCGATCTCCCACTCTTTTCTTTTTTGGGTAAATTCCGGCGAATTATAAACCTCCGCACGCCAGTGGTTGATGTCTTCCACATATTTTTTCTCCAGCGGCAGATAAGCCGGCAACTTGGCTGGATATTCCGCGAGCAATTTGGCATGTTCATCCAGCCAGGATTGGAATTCCGGATCGGCCTTCACGTTTTTTTGGATCGCCTCGACGCTCAGCCAGGTTTGCGCCCCGGTTCCGCCATGATCGACATGGATAAGACCGATCGGGATTTTGAGATCCTTTCTTATCTCCCGGATGAAGAAATAGGCGGTGCCGGAAAACCGGCTGGCATTTTCAGGCGTGGCTAGCCTCCAGCTTCCGCGGGTGTCCTTTTGCGGCTCAATCGCCGTATCCGACGTTTCCACCGTGAAAAAGCGCAGCTCCGGATCATTGACCGTGGGCAAAATTTCCGCGGCGTTATGAACTTCGGAAAGTCCCAAGGCCATGTTCGATTGCCCGGAGCAGAGCCACACATCGCCCACCAGCACGTCTTCGAATTTGATCGTGTTTTTGCCCGTGACAGTCAGAGTTTGCGGCGTTTCATTCACCCCCATCGGATCCAAATCGACGCGCCAGTTTCCGCTGGAATCAGCCGCCGTTTTTGCCGTTTTATCACCAAAAGTCACGGTAACCTCTTCGCCTGGATCAGCCCACCCCCACACGGGGACCTTCATGTCCCGCTGCAAGACCATGTGATCGCCAAAAACGACCGGTATTTTCACATTGGCCTGGGCGGGAAAGGTCCATCCGCCCATAAACAGCAGGCACACTGCCCATCTTAAGTGGAAGGTAGTTCGTGATGCTTTTGTCTTATTCATTAAGGTGTTTTCAATGAGGGTTCTGGCTGAAAGGGAAGGAAGGGCGATGATTTTATTGGGTGGATCAAGGATGGCAACGTTATTGCATTAAACGGAGCTTTATGCGAAGAGTTGCGTGCCATCTCGAAATCTTTCGCAATCGCCGTGACTGATCGCTTTATAGACAATTATGCAAAAAACCATTCGGCGTGACCCGCGCCCACTTTTCGGACAGCCTCTATCCACATCCTTTCACGGAGTCGTTTTCAAGATTTCGCACGATCTCTTTTCTTCGCGGCAGCGGCAGCGGTTCTTTGCCGGGCTGGTTTTTTCCCTGACGTTGCCCCTCCTGGCGCAAGCCAACGTCAAGTTGCCTTTGTTTTTCAGTGATCACATGGTCTTGCAGCGGGACATGAAAGTGCCGGTGTGGGGCACGGCGGACCCGGGCGAGGATGTGACCGTGACGTTTGGCGACAAAAACGCCGAGACCAAGGCCGATGCGAATGGGAAATGGCGCGTGGACCTCGATCCTTCCCCCGCCAACGCGACCTCGCAGACCTTGACGGTGAAGGGCAACAACACGGTCGTGTTCTCCGATATTCTGGTGGGCGATGTCTGGATCTGTTCGGGCCAGTCGAACATGGGAATCCAGCTGGGCGAGTCCTACCACGCCGATACCGACGTGCCCGCGGCCAATGATCCCCTGCTAAGGCTTTTCAAAGTGTCAGACGGGACCTCCATCAAACCAGAGGAGGACGTTGAGCTTGTGAATAAGAAACAATGGCTGCCATGCACGCCGGATGAAGCCAAGCAATTTACGGCCGTGGGCTATTTCTATGGCCGCGAATTGCGGAAAGATATCAATATTCCGATTGGATTGATCGCCTCCATCAAGGGTGGAACCACGGCGCAACTCTGGACGCCTGTCGAGGCCATTGAAAAAAACGTCGACGCCGATCCCGCATTCAAGGACTGGCTCACGAAGCGCCAGCAAACGATCGACGCCTATCCACAGGCGGAGGCGGCCTATCTCCCGATCAAAGCGAAATATGATCAGGATATGAAGGATTGGTGGACCAATGTCGGCAACGCCCCGGACTATGTGGCCGCGATGAAGGCGTGGAACGTGGCGAACGACCAGGCACGCGCGGCGGGCAATCCTCCTCTGCCCAAGCCTCAGCCTTCCCAACCGAGGCCGGTGGAGCCGGTGCCACCCGATGGCGGCCCCTTTAACGATTACATGGTGGGCACTTTGTTCAACGCCATGATTGCACCCCTGATCCCGATGGCGATCAAGGGAGTCATCTGGTACCAGGGTGAATCGAATGGCGACCACGCCAAGCAATACGGCGTTCTGTTTCCCTCCATGATTACAGGTTGGCGCGAGAAATGGGGCCAGGGCGATTTCCCATTTCTCTTCATGCAATTGCCTCTCAGTGGCAAGCCGGCGACCGAACCGGTGCCGCCCCTGGATAAATGGCCGGTCTTGCGGGAATCCCAGGCGAAGGCGCTCGCGCTGCCGAATACCGGTATGGCCGTCATCATCGACGTGGGCGACCCCTATAATGTTCATGGAAAGGACAAGTACGATCCGGGCTACCGGCTTTCTTTGATCGGGCGACACGTGGTCTACGGTGAGAATATTGTCTACACGGGGCCGACCTACGATTCGATGAAAGTGGACGGCAATAAAATCGTGATTAGCTTTAAAAACATCGGCAGTGGGCTCGTGATTGGCACCGCACCCTGGACCCCTTCCGGCCAAATACCGCCGGTGGCAGACGAGCTGAAAGGTTTCGCCATCGCCGGCGACGACAAAAAATGGGTCCAGGCCAACGCACAAATCGTGGGCGATACCGTGGAAGTTTCGAGCGACCAGGTGCCCAATCCCGTGGCGGTGCGCTATGGGTGGGCCGACAATCCGCCCTGCAATCTCTACAATCAGGAAAAACTACCGGCCGCACCCTTTCGCACCGACGATTGGGAACCGTGAACTAGAACTCATTGCCCAAGTAGATACGGGCCGCGCCGGGAGGAATTTGGCCTTCCCACGCGGAGCCGAGCGACGAGCCTAGCTGGATTGCTACCCATTGCTACGTGAGGAGTGAGCGACAACGTGGGAAGGCCAAAGAACCCCGGCCCTTCGGGTTGCTTTCCTCCAAGCGCCTGGCTTCGTTGCTCGTCGGTCACAGACCACTGCAGGTATGCTCCCTCCTCGCGCCTCGTCAGGCGCTTGGAGGAATTGCAACGCAACCCATGGCTACTTGGGCAATGAGTTCTAAAACCCAAAAAGTGCGCGTGTGTTTTTGCATTTGCCCGGAAACATGCGATTTCTTATCAAGTCGCTTCTTAAAAAGGCAGTACCGGGAGATCTCTTGCGTGGCGGCTGTAAATTCAAAGGGCCTCCTGAGAAGATTGTTTTCAGTCCCGTATCGGTTCATTCGAGGAAATGAGCAGTTTAAAAAATGGGAATGGATACCCTGTCGGCTGAAAAATAGCCCATGAAAATCGAAAAAATCTCGTCATCGACAAGCCTTGAGTCAAAATCACAGAAAGGAACCCATCCATGCCCAAAACGGTTACCCCTTGATGCCACTTTCAGTCAGCACCCTTTTGATGTCCCTCAACAAGGCGAACGAGTACTCGGCAATGCTGGACTTACGCTGTGCCGTTTGTGATTGATACTTTTGCAGGTTGTAGAGGTACTTTTCCACCCATACCGTCAGTTGGTTTCTTGCCTCTGCCTTCAAGTCTTTCCAGTCGGTCGCATTCCAATCTTTGACATACGAATGGGCCAGGGGAAGGTTCAGGTTTTCATTCGGCATATCGGCCGATGCCGCGATCCCGGCGTCAAGACCCGCAAGGAATTCATTTCGTCGGTGCTGCTGTTCCGGTGACATGCCCAAACGTACCATGATATTTTTGGTTTGAGGACGCAAAAGGGAGACAAAAGGCCATCCGAAAATTCTCCGTGGCAGCGCCGGGAGGATTTTGGGCCTGGAACAAGGGGAATCTTCAGCGCCAAAAAGGAGACATGCCGTACGCCGTAACCATCTTGATTAAAAGCCAGCGAACACGACGCCCTTGACGGCACGCTTCCGTACCGAGAACGACCACCTCTTCCATAACCAAAACCACTCCGCGGTTATACCGCAACCATATATTTTTCATGGTCTATAAGGTGGTTGATGCCGTGCACCAGGGTAATGAGGTCTTTCCGTCAGAGCGCTTCTGAAAAAGCAGAACGAGACAGATCAGCAAAACAAGGCCGAACCCAACTCCGCCCAGCAACGGTCCGCCGAGGCAAAAGCCGCCGCCGCCGAACACGAGCATCAGCCCGACTAAAAGAACGATAATATTCATAACGAGAACAGTAGTGCTCGCGGATGCGGCCACCAATGGGGTCTACACCCCACGTAAATGAACATGTCCCTGGGGACAAAAGAAGCAGGCACCGTACCCTGAAGGGCGTGGCTGCCAGGCACCCTTTGCCTTGGCGAAAACCGCCCACTTTTCGGACAGCCTCTATCGTCCCAGCCTCAAGAGGGGCGCCATGAGATTGTCCGGGTAGCCATCGGACTCCATATAGAACGAGGTTTCGTTGGGGATATCCAGGATGGAGTCGGCGATGACCTGGAGTTCAAGCAGGGGCACGCCCTTAGCGGACAAGCGCACTTGATAGGAGGACAAGGACTTAAACTTGGGCTTAAGGTCTTTCGGTACGGCCAGGTAGCGATCCGAGGTGAGGAACTCGATAAATTGGCGGATCGCTTTGCGGTCGTTGACGGCGAAATTTTCGGCTCCGCCCGCGTCATTGGTTCCGGAAACTTCGACGTAATCGGCGGTCTTGATCTGCTCAATATAGCGTTCCGGGATGCTGATGTCCGGCGTATCGGCCAAAGCGAAAGAAGAGAAGACCGCCAAAAAGGCGGGCAGGATGAATTTCATGGGTCGCCAGTGTGGAGAAAAAAGGGGAAAGAGACAGGCCTAAATGGAGATTCAGGCGGCCGCCTGCTTCATGAAGCGATGCTTGAACGCCGCGCCGACCCGAAGCATCATGATCGACGCCATGTCCCACGCCCCCGACCTGACCAACCCGCCCGCCAACTCGCGCCTTGAATCCGACAGCATGGGGAAGATCCCCGTGCCCAACGACCGCTACTATGGCGCGCAAACCGCCCGCTCCCTCATCCATTTCGACATCGGGCGCGACCTCATGCCCCTCGAAGTCGTCCACGCCTTCGGCATTCTCAAGAAAGCGTGCGCGCTGGTGAACGAGGACCTCGGCAAGCTCAAGCCCGACCTCGCCAAACTCATCATGCAGGCCGCCGACGAAGTCGCTGCGGGCAAGCTCGACGGCCATTTCCCCCTGCGCGTTTGGCAGACCGGCAGCGGCACGCAGAGCAACATGAACGTCAACGAGGTCATCTCCAACCGCGCCATCGAGCTGGCTGGCGGCGTCCTCGGCTCGAAGAAGCCGGTCCATCCCAACGACCACGTGAACATGTCGCAGTCCTCCAACGACACGTTCCCCGGCGCGATGTCGATCGCCGCCGCGCTCGAGACCGACCGGACCCTGCTGCCCGCAGTGAAAAAACTGCGCGACGCTCTTGACGCCAAGGCGAAGGAATTCGCCGAGATCGTCAAGATTGGCCGCACCCATCTCATGGACGCGACGCCCCTCACCCTCGGCCAGGAGTTTTCCGGCTACGTCGCGCTTCTCGACGCCGACATCCGGCGGATCGAGGCGGTGCTGCCCGACATCGCCGAACTCGCCCTCGGCGGCAGCGCGGTGGGCACCGGCCTCAACACCCATCCCGAGTTCGCCGCGCGCGTGGCGAAGAAAATCGCCGAGCTGACCGGCTATCCCTTCGTCTCCGCTCCGAACAAATTCGCCGCCCTCTCCGCGCACGATCCCCTCGTCATGGCCAGCGGCGCGCTCAAGACGCTGGCCGTCTCGCTGATGAAAATCGCCAACGACCTGCGCTGGCTCGGCAGCGGCCCCCGCTGCGGCCTGGGCGAACTGACCCTGCCCGAAAATGAACCGGGCTCGTCGATCATGCCGGGCAAGGTCAACCCGACCCAGTGCGAAGCGATGACGATGGTCGCCGTGCAGGTCCTCGGCAACGATGCGGCCATCGGCTTCGGCGGCTCGCAGGGCAACTTTGAGCTCAACGTCTTCAAGCCGGTCATCATCTACAATTATCTCCACTCGGTGCGGCTGCTGGCCGATTCGTGCCGCTCATTCGTCGACCATTGCGTCGTCGGCATCGAGCCGAACCGCGAGCGGATCGACCATTTCCTCAACGACTCACTCATGCTCGTCACCGCGCTCAACCAAAAGATCGGCTACGACAAGGCGGCCGAGATCGCAAAAACAGCCCATAAGGAACACGCCACGCTGCGCGCCACGGCCATCAAACTCGGTTACCTCACCGGCGAGGAATTTGACGCCACCGTCCGCCCCGCCGAGATGACCCATCCTTGAAACCGTGTGGTGGAGGTTAGGGGATTCGAACCCCTGACCTTCTCATTGCGAACGAGACGCTCTACCAACTGAGCTAAACCCCCTCACACAAAACGGGCGCGCGGACAACCAACCTGTGCCGCCGCGAGCAGGGAATGGTACGCCAGTCGCAATTTTGGAGGCAAGGAAATCCGCGTCAGCGGGCATCGCGTCGAGGGCCCCTTCCCTTATGCTGACTCATGGGGTGTGAGTTGTGGCCGTTGGCAACGCCTCAAAGGTTTTCGGAACGGAATTATAGATGCGAAAGCAGGCGTAATCGGCATCGAGCGTGGCGCTTTGGGTCTTGAACCAGCCGCCACCAAAAGTAAACGTGTCATTGGGAAGAATATCCGGACGCTGGATCTTGCTGGCGTCGACCTGAAAAACGCCCGTCGCCGTGACCGCCGAATTGCCCATGACTACCGAATCGATGGCGCCCAAACCGAAACTGACATAAAGGGTCATGGTGACATTTCCATCGGGAGTTGAACTGAAGGAAATGGCGAAGTGGTAGAGGCCTCCCACCACGAGCGGCGAAGGTATCGAGATCCGTTTTGTTCCCGTCAAGGCGCCGTCCGGCCCAAGGACCTCCAACTGGATGTCCTGCTGGCCGTTGTCGTCTGCGGTGGAAACATCGATACGCAGCTGGGTATTTGCATCGCCAAAATCGAGCGGTCGAAACCATTGCATCGTCATGTTGGTCGCTTTGTTAATCCTGACGAAAAAATCGGCCGCGCCGTTGATCAGGACATGGCCCTTGCTGACGGTCGCCAGGCTTTCCCAGGAATTGGCCAAGGTGCTCGGCGTAAATGCCACTGGCGTTCCCCCACCAGGGCCGGTGGTACTGTCTTCCTCACGATTCAGGGAGTAATGAAGGTAAGGGCCCTTGCCCAAGGGAGTATCTTTTAGAACGGACCCGCTGGAGCTCACCAAGCCGCTCGCGCTGCTATTGGATTTAAGGGTACCGGTACCGCCCAGTGTAACCAGGTCCGCAGGTCCTCCCGTGCCACCTTGGTCCCCTTTAAAGTCAGCTTGAAAAATAATATCAGCACCAGCCAACGAGACGGAAATCAGCCAGACGCCAACGATCAACCCTGCAAAGCAGTGTTTGGATTTCATAGAGGCTTTTTGCTTTTTAAAGGATGCGCCGGGATGTTTTTTGGGACAGACATTCAAAGTCGCCAGTTTTTTGCATGGGCAGCGCAATCGGCTTAAAATGAGAGTGAAAGGGTAAGGCAATTAAAGAGAACTCTCAAGCTAAAATGGAATTCGCCTTGGGAACGGAGGAGAATGCGGTTTATGCTAGAACTCTCGTTTCCACTCGCGCAACGCGCGTTCGAAAGCTTCGTGGACCTCGGTCAGGACAATACCCGCCGCCTGGAGCTTGGCTGTATCCAACACGCAGTTCGAGCGCGGGGTTTTAACGGCGAGGCGCATGAATTCGTCTTCATCGGGGAAGAAACGAAATTCCTTCCGGCACACGCCGCTGGCGCGGATCAGGTCCACGACTTCGCGCGTCGTGGCATACCCCGGATTGGCGATGTTGTAGGTGCCGAAGGGAACGCGATTTTGCCAGCACCGGAACGTCGCGCGGCAGAACTCGTCCAACTGCGAAAACGAGTTCACCGCGTCGAGCAGCCGCGAGTAGTTCATCACCTTGGTCAGATAGTTGCGCGGGTTATCCAACTCGTTGAAGGGAAGGCGCAGCCGCCAGATGAAACAGGACTCCGCTCCGGCAAGCACTTCTTCCCCCAGCGCCTTGGTGCCGCTATAGAAACTGCAGTTGTTCGCCCGGAAGGAAAAGTTCGGCGGGTCATCCTCCGTGAACCCGCCACCACGGGCAGGCGCGCCGGTGTAGATGCAGCCGCTGGAGACATGGCCCCATGGCGTGCCGGTTTTCCGGCAGGCCTCGCGCAGCCGACCCGGCAGCACGGCATTGGCAAAGAGGCAGTTTGCCTTGTCGTTCTCGCAGGTGTCCACGTTGGGCTTGCCGGTGTAGCCGGCGGCATTGATCAGGAACTCCGGTTGTGTATCGGCCAGCAGATCGGCCAAGCACCGCGCGTCGGTATAATCGATTTCCTTGCGCGCCAGATTCCGAAAGGGAATCCCCAGCCCGGTAAAGAATCTCTGGTAAGCGCGGCCAATGTAACCTGAACCGCCGAGCAATAGAATCATTGTGGGTGGTTTCCAGGGGTAATCCGAGCATGACGAAACGGCCGAGGGTTTTGGATCGCCAGAGGCTGTCCGAAAAGTAGGCGCAGGTCGAGCTTGGCGGTTACGATTTTCACCGGGAAAGCCTCTACGAGCAGTTGCAAAGACAGCCTGGCTCGACCATCAACCGAACCACTGCATCCATTTTAATGCCCGCGCGCCAGCCACAAGTCCCTGTGGGCTTTCTCCGGATTGCCCCAATTTTTCTGTAGATCGCTTAGGCGCAGGGAGGTCTTGTCGATGAAACCATATTCGCACGTGAAAACCATGATCAACTCAGGAGCCTTCATGTCGATCTGAAACCACGAGAGAATCGACTTCATTCATAAACATCGTGAGGGATTCATGCCATTCCCAAATTTTCGGGAAGCGCTTCGCAGGATGGATGGCTTGATCTCGCAGAAAAGCCGCCGCATTCTCCAGACGATTTGTGGTCTTTACTCCGAAGGCGCGGTGCGCGGGTATGTCGGAGGCGAGCACGGTCAAACCCATCGCAAGAGCTTGTCCAATTCCAAGATTATAGCCCTCCCAGCGCGAGAAATTCACATAAAGGTCAGCGGCGGCGTATAAATCCGTCATCTCATCGTCTGTAACGTTGGCCAAGACATGAAGGCCAAGACTTTTCATTGCTTCCACGTCTTCACGGTCAGCCTTGCCGCAAAGGACAAACACCGATCTGGCGGCCAGATTTGGGTCCAAGCTTTTGAGTGTTTTCAGCAAATCGGCGTACTGGTCCACGCCCTTATAACTGCGCTCAGTCATGTGAAAACGGCAAATATTGAGCACCACGTAAGCTGCTTCCCAATGACGCTGCCGCCGGACCTTGGTTCGTCGATCCTCCATGGCCGGACTCCACTGTCCAAGATAGTTGTTGCCCAGCGGTATGATACGATCCGGGGAGACGATGGATTCATTTGCCACGGCTTCAGAGATGGCGATGACCCGGGAGCAGCTACGAAGGACCAGGTTCTTATACTCTATCGTCTGGCGTCGAGACGCGGAGTCAGGGAAAAAGTCCGGTGTCGGTTCCCCATAGTCATACGCGAGCACGGGAGGATATTCACCCGTCCAGGTCGCGACGCCAAAGTACGGTGGGGTATGGGCGACAATGAGGTTGATGCCGAGGTCGACCGCCAAAGTCGCGGCGGAGCGCTCATCAAGCACCTCGATGACCTTGTGGCCTTCAAGATGGAAGTCTCGCTTGCTGGGGCGACCGGCTAGGACAACATCGTAACCCTTCGCCAGGAGGGCGCGTATTTGCAAGGCAATGACCACCGCTACTCCATGACCTTCGGCATAAATCGATGAGAGAATCATGACCTTGGGAGCAGACACCATCGAGGATCGCCAGGCAGGTCGCCGGCGTGGTGCAAACGCAAGCTCGTGCGTAGTTTCCAGCGACAGGTTGGGGGAATAAAAGGGATCATTTTTCAGAAGGGCCTTATGCCGATTCCAGGCAACCCCGACTTCGCTGCGGAGGATTCGGATCTTCTCGGGTGTATCATCTTTGCCGCGGGTTTTACTTTCGTGATGAATGAGAAGAGGCTCCCCAATATAGATGTTTCGGCGACCTCTGGCATGAAGGTCAAGGCAAAGAACAACATCGTTGTAAGAAATGTGTAATGTTTCATTCAGGCCGCCGACTTCATCAAAAGCCGATCGGGTCAAGGCAAGGCAGGCGCCGGTTACCGCTGCTATTTCCCGCGTCATGTTTGCGAGCCCATGATAACCACCTTCATTGGCGCCAAGATAAGTATGTAAATGACCTCCACCCCCACGAATACCCAAAGCGACGCCTCCATGCTGTACCGTGCGGTCCGGATATAAGAGCTTCGGCCCAACGGCGCCCGCTCCCGGCTGCATGGCATAGGCCGCCAGCTTGCGCAGCCAGGCGGGATCGATAATCTCGGTATCGTTGTTAAGCAGCACCAAAAGGTCACCCCGCGCCGCGCGGGCGGCGAGGTTATTTAGACGGGAGTAATTGAATGGAGACGGATCGCGCAAGAGGCGGATCTGGCCAGAAGACTCCGCCGCCGCCATTTCTGCAAGCGCCTGCGGATCATTCGAGCCATTGTCAACGACGATGATCTCCAGTCGATCCGCGGGCCAGTCGGTTTTTTTTAAACTCGCCAGGCATGGTCCAAGGAGGTCCCAACCATTCCGGGTCGGGATGAGAATGCTGGCGAAAGGAAGAAGTGCGGGCAAAGGCGGAAGAGGCAGCGCCAAAGGCGCGGGCGCAGGCAGCACGTTGTGGTAGAGAACGTGAGGAACATGCACGACTTGGTCTTCGCGACCATCACGCACGATAGCGTGAGCCAGGGTATGGCCACTGGCCTCCGGCGCAGAAAATTGGTTAATTAGGAGCGTCAACCCGTCTTCGCTTGCACGGAGGGCCAGCATCCGGCCATAGAGAACCCCCTGTTCGGCCAGAAGCCGGGAATAGGTCGGCTTGAACCAAGGCTGTTCAGGCAATCCTTCGGGGGAGAGTTGATCCTCGTCAGAATATGACAAAATAGAGTCCGCCTTTTGCAGGAGCGCCTCAACGAGTATCCGCGGGCCGTGCGGCCGGGGAAGGGCTCCGCCCTCGAGCAGTACGACAAGGCTTTCTCCCGGCCGAGGCCCCAGCTCTCCCGAATGAAAACGCGAATCGTCTTGGGTGATGGAGCGATAGTGGGCCATGGCCTGGGGAGTGCAGCTGGGATCAAAACAAAAGCGGGCATTCCAGCGCACACCTCGGCACATTCGTAAGGCTGCAACGGTTCGCTCGATAAGATGCTCAGAGGGCGCGGAGAACCGTGCGAAGATGAGGATTTCGGGGAGATCCGCCGCGGTTGCCTCCAACATCTCAAGCTCGAAGGCGGTTGGTGTGTCGAACCGGGACTGCCATGAGGCATAAGAGGCTACGGCCGCTTCATGTGGTTTCCAGGCAAGGGATTGCCGGTCCGTCATCGTGTTGGAGGGCCGCTGCGGCGCGCGCCACCTATGAAAAGTGCGCTTGAACCAGGAACGCTGCCACTGCGTCGCAGAACGTTCGACTGTGTTCAGGTATTCAACCTCAGCTTCCAGAGATTGGAGGCGATCCAATGAAGAGTTGGAAAGGTGAATGTTTGCCGTGGAAAGTTGAAAAGCAGTTGAATCGAGCTTTTTCTTGATCAAGGAAAGCTGCCTATTCATGGAGGCCAAAACCTCTTCCATTTTTGTTTTATCCTTAGGAGGGAGAGAGCCGTTCTGACCTGGAATAGGATTGGTCATATCTTGGGAAATCATTATACCTCATCGGACGGAATCGATGATATAGCATCACATCTAACTAATGACTTGAGAAGAGGATAACCCGGTAAAGTACCCCCTCACACAAAAACGAGCGTGCGACAACCAGTCTGTGCGGTCGCGAACAGGGAAGAGTCCGCCAGTCGCGATCTTGGGAAAAAGGAAGTTCGCGTCATCGAGAGCATCGACGATGGGGATTATTCCTCTCGCCAATCCATTATCGTGAAGAACGGCAAGATCGCCCAGACGTCGCTGCACACGGGCAGCCGCCCTACGGCTCAACCCAGATTGCGATCGGGGGCGGGCGGCGGCTCCGCCGTCAACTCTTGACGAACCGCTTTCAACAGCCTCTGCGATGATCTGAGAACCTGACCAAAATGCATTTTGGCAGTTTCTTTAAGATCTGCCGCTCGGCTGGACATGCCGCCTCCGACAATTCTTGGCATAGGCTGAAGGTAAACAGGCGTAGGTCGATAAGTGCCTGCGGGCTTCGTGCTTTCCTTACGCGGCAATACGACCTCTTGCGTTTGCTTGCCACGTTTCAGGTTAAAGGTCCTAAAACTTGGCATGGCATAGATCAGGTACACCACAGGAGCGAGTACCAAAAGCAGCACTCCAATCCCAATAAGTATGAGTTGTGTTAATTCAACGTTGGTAAGGTTAGTCATCGGTTACTCCTTGTTTGAGAGTTAAACTTGAGTTCAACCGTAGCTTAAACGATACCAACTATAAATAAATTATTTATATGCTAAAGCATTGTTTCTTGCAATATGAATGTCTTACTATGCAAACTCTGATGGCCTCATTCTTGCTGACACCCTATGCTTGCTGACACCCTATGCTTGCTGACACCCTATGCTTGCTGACAAGCAACCCATCGGATTTATGGACGCTTCCGATTTTCATCCAAAATTTGCTCCCAAGCAAATCGCTTTTATCAAGGCTCGCCGCTCTCTCACCATGAGACTATGCGTTTTGTTTTCGTTGCTACGACGTGAGGGCTTTCCCGATAGTACCTCGGGTTACCAGATATTTGGCCCTGATGGCTCAACCCTACGGCAAGAAAATCACCATCAGCTGGACGGGCAGCAGGTCAGGACTCAGATTAAGTTTTCCCATCAGGGGAGGGATTATGTCTTTTGCGCTATCCTCACGAATGACGAAAACTGGAATTTGATTATTCTGGTGACGTCCAATGTTGTACCTGAAAGAAGATTTATCTCGGGCGTTGGAGCAGCGGACCTCAAGCTGGCTTACGAGGACGTACAACAAGTTTTCTGGAGCACTGCGACAGACTTCCTGAACGAGCAAAATAGCAAAACTAATCCGCAGTCTATTGGGATTGACGGATAGGGTGGAGTTCAGACATGGGCAAGGAGATCACCTACCCTACCCGGGTTTAAGCTGGATTGACCTCCCGGTCGGTTTACCTATGCTGGGTGCTTCTCATTCATGACCACGGCACTGAAGAAGACAATCGCGGTTTCTCTCGAGACTTTTCGCGACCAGCCGGTGGAGCCGCTGTGGGAACGGGCGCAGGAAACGATCCGCAAGGTGCAGGAGCACCTGCTCGGGCTGCAGAAGCCGGAGGGCTACTGGGTGGGCGAGCTGATTGTCGATTCAACACTGGTCTCCGACGTGGTGGCATTCATGCACTGGACGGGCGAAGTCGACTTCGACAAGCAGTCGCGCTGTGTGAAGAACTTGCTTGACCGGCAGTTGCCGGACGGCGGTTGGAACATCTATTACAAGGGGCCGAGCGAGCTGAACGCGACGGTGAAAGCCTATTTCGCGCTGAAGCTGGCTGGCTTCTCACCCGACGATACGCGGATGCTGAAGGCGCACGCAACCATTGTGCGGCTGGGCGGCATCCCGAGAGCGAACACTTACACAAAGCTGTTCCTGGCCATGTTCGGGCAGTATCCGTGGAAGTACCTGCCGATCATTCCGCCGGAGATCATCCTGCTGCCGACCTGGCTCTACTTTAACATCTACGAGATGTCATCCTGGAGCCGGGCGATGGTCGTGCCTCTCTCGATCATCAATCATTTCAAACCGCAGCGGCACCTGCCGCCGGAAAAGCAATTGCACGAGCTGTTCCCCTACGGTACGGAGCATTCAAACCTTGGCCTGCCGTTTGATCGCAAGCTCTTCACCTGGAAAAATTTCTTTCTCGCCTGGAACCACGTGCTCAAGTTCCTCGACACGCTGCCGTGGCATCCGTTCCGCAGCCGCGCGCTAAAAAAGGCGGAGGCGTGGATCCTGGAACGCATCGGCGACGGGTCGGACGGCCTCGGGGCGATTTTTCCGAGTATGATGTACACGCTGATGGTGCTCAAGACGCTGGGCTACGGGGAAGAGAATCCCTACATGCGCAAGGCGATGAAGGATTTTCTCGGCCTGGAAGTCGATGACGCGGCGCACGATGAGTTCCGAATGCAGCCGTGCCACTCGCCCATCTGGGACTCGGCCATCTGCGCCTTTGCCCTGGCGGAGTCGGGTATTCCGGCGGACCATCCGCAGTTGCAGAAGGCGGGCGAGTGGATCCTGTCGAGGGAAGTGAAGAATTTTCGCGGCGACTGGAAGCACAAGAACCCGACGCCGGTAACGAGCGGCTGGGCCTTCGAGTTCAATAACAAGCATTACCCTGACGTGGACGACACGTTCAAGGTGCTGCTGGCACTCAGCGTGATCAAGATGCCCGACGAGGAAGTCAAGAAGCAGACCATGGAGCGAGCGCTTGAATGGGCGGTAAGTTTCCAGTGCCGCAATGGCGGCTTTGCCGCGTTCGACAAGAACGTGACGAAAAAGTGGCTGCAGGACGTCCCCTTTGCCGACCATAACGCGATCCTCGATCCGCCATGCAGCGACATCACCTCACGCGCGCTGGAGGTCTTCGGGCGGATGGGACTGGACAGCAATGAGCCGTTTATCCGCCGCGCGATCCGCTTCGTGCGCGAGACGCAGCTGGAGGACGGTTCGTGGGAAGGACGCTGGGGTGTGAATTATATTTACGGAACCTGGCTGGTGCTGCGCGGATTGCGGGCCATCGGCGAAGATATGAATCAGGACTGGATTTTGCGCGGGCTGAATTGGCTCGAGTCGTGCCAGAACGCGGACGGCGGCTGGGGCGAAACGCCGGCCACCTATGATAATCCGAAGTTGAAGGGTCAGGGCGAAAGCACCCCCTCGCAGACGGCCTGGGCGCTGATGGGAATTATCGCGGCAAGCAATCACCTGCGCCCGAGCATGCGCCTCGGCGTCGAGCACCTGCACCGGACGCAAAACCCGGACGGCTCCTGGACCGAGGACCACATCACGGGCACCGGTTTCCCGAAAGTATTTTATCTCAAGTACGACATGTACCGCAACAATTGGCCGCTGCTGGCCCTGGCCGATTTTCAGAGGCTGGCGGCGCGGGAACGGCGATGATCTGTTATGCGTTTCCCCTGGCCCATGAAGCGGCCGAGGTTCTGAAGCAGTGCCGGCAGAAAGAGTCGTTTTCCATTGGCGGGTTGCGCTGCACGCTGGGTAATTTTGGCAACCGGCCCGTGCTGGTCGCGCTGGTGGGGATGGGGCAGGAGCGCGCGCGAGAGAACACCCAGAAGATTTTCAGTTTTTTCCGGCCGAAAGCCTTCGTGCTGGCGGGCTACGGCGGGGCGCTGGTAGAACCGCTGAAGGTGGGCCAGGTGGTGATTTCGAACAACCTTTCGTCCGAACAGGTGCTGCCGTTCCTGCGCCTCCTTTCGGGATTTGATTTCGCCAGCTTCAGCACGGTAGATGAACTGATGGACACACCACAAAAGCGGGAGGCATGCGCCCGCAGGACAAAGGGACACGTGGTGGACATGGAAACGGCGGCGGTGGCCGACGTGGTGCACGCGCGCCAGATTCCGTTCATGGCCGTGCGGGCAATCAGCGATGATTATCACCAGAAGTTGCCTCTGGGAGCGCTCGCCGCGGGATTCGATCCGGCAAAGGACCGGGCGAGGCCATTGCAACTGGTCTGGCGCCTCGCCACGCATCCCTCGGAATTTGCGCCCTTCAAGAAATTTGTTGCGGGCTTGAAGCCGGCCCGGCGAAACCTCACGTCGTTCCTGCGGCAACTCAACGAGGAACTGCCGAGGGGATGGTAGAGGCTGTCCGAAAATTCCGCGTGAGCAGCGTGACGAGTCGAATTTGGGCCAAAATCAAAAGCAGCATAAATGAAATACCCATGAGGCTGGCGAAAAAAAATCACGTGGAGGGAAAGCATATCCCGCTGTCACGGGGAGATTCTGGTGGGCTCTATTGAAGACTCCTCGACAAGCGCGGGAAGGCGCCTTGAATAACCTCCAACGTTATGTCGCAGGCATCGAAGAGGCACAAAGAACTGACGGAGCAAATTCGGAAGCTCGACCGTGCCTACTACGATGAAGCGCAGCCGCTGATCTCCGACCAGGAATACGACCAGCTTTACCGCGAGTTGCTCGACCTGGAGCAGGCGCACCCGGAATTGCTGACGCCCGATTCGCCCAGCCAGCGGGTGGGCGGCGCGCCGCTGCCCCACTTCACGTCGGTCCCCCATGCGATCCCCATGCAGAGTTTGGACAACACCTACTCGGCGTCGGAGTTGGAGGCGTTCGTCGACCGGATCCAGAAGACGCTCGCAGGTGAAAAACTCGGTTTCGTAATCGAACCAAAAATCGACGGTGTGGCGGTGAGTGTTCGTTACGAAAAGGGAAAATTTGTGCAAGGGCTGACTCGAGGCGATGGCCAGCGCGGGGACGACATCACGGCCAATTTGAGGACCATCCGTGCGTTGCCGCTGGAGATCAAAAACAAGGTCGCCGTGCTGGAGGTGCGGGGCGAAGTCTATTACCCGAGCGCGGCGTTCGAAAAACTGAACCGTCAACGCGAGGCGGCCGGTGAGATGGTTTTTGCCAATCCGCGCAACGCGGCGGCGGGAACGCTCAAGCAGCTCGATTCGCGGCTGGTGGCTAAGCGTCCGCTCTCCGTCGTGCTCTACGGGCCGGGCGAATTGCAGGGCGTGACCTGCACCACACAGCAGGAGTGGCTGGAGTTGATCAAGAAGGCGGGCCTGCCGGTGCCGGAGTGTACTTGGTTTTGCCTGACGAAAGCGCAGTTGCTTGCGGCCATTGAAGAACTCGATCAAGCTCGAGGAAACTTTCCTTACGCGACAGACGGCGCGGTGGTGAAGCTCAACGAATGGCGGCTGCGCAAGGCACTGGGCACAACGTCGAAGGCGCCGCGCTGGGCCATCGCCTACAAGTATTCGGCCGAGAAAGCGGTGACGACGCTGGAAAGCGTCACGCCTCAAGTGGGGCGCACGGGAGTCATCACACCGGTGGCGGAACTCAAGCCGGTGCTGCTGGCCGGAACGACGGTATCGCGTGCGACGCTCCACAATTTCGAAGAAATTAAGCGCAAGGACATCCGCATTGGAGATCACGTCACGGTCGAGAAAGCGGGCGAGGTCATTCCGGCCGTGCTCGGCGCGGTGACCGAGGCGCGGACGGGCAAAGAGAGGCTCATCGAACCACCGAAGGAATGTCCCGTTTGTAAAACGGAATTGATCTGGGACGGTATTTTCCTGCGCTGTCCCAACGCCTCGTGCCCGGCGCAGACGCAGCGGCGCATTCAGCATTTCGCCCAGCGGGGTGCGATGGACATCGACGGGATGGGCGAATCGCTGGTGGGGCAACTGGTCGAGGCCAGCTTGGCGAAGGACCCGGCTGATCTTTACGACCTGACGCTGGATCAGTTGTCGGGCCTGGAGCGGATGGCGGAGAAGTCGGCCCAAAACGTTCTTCAAGGCATTGAAGCGAGCAAGAAGGCCGATCTGTGGAGGCTCATTTTCGGGCTGGGCATTCTGCACGTCGGGGTCGGATCGGCGCGAGCGCTGGCGAACCATTTCGGGACGCTGGAAGGCCTCGAAAATGCACCGGAGGAGGAGTTGTTAAAAATCCACGACGTGGGAGACGTGGTGGCCCGAAGCGTGGCCACGTGGTTCCGGAACGAGAAGAACCGGGAGCTGCTGCTGCGGCTTCGCCAGGCGGGGGTCAATATCCGGGCGCTGCAGGCAGTAGCCAAACCAGGCGGCACGAACCTGGCCGGGAAGACCTTCGTGCTGACAGGTACGCTGAGCGAACCGCGCGAGAACGTGAAGGAGTGGATCATCGCGGCGGGAGGGAAAGTGGCCTCGAGCGTGAGCAAAAAGACCGACTATCTGGTGGCGGGTGAAAACGCAGGGTCGAAGCTGGACGACGCCCTGCGGCTGGGGGTGCGGGTGCTGAGCGAAAAGGAATTTGCCGAGCTTGCGGAAAGCTGACGAATTCGTATCCTTGTAAAGGTTGAGTCACCCTCTTCGCCACGTGAGAATTTTAGAACTCTTATCAAGAGTAGCCATGGGTTGCGTTGCATTTCTCAAGAAAGCCGTGCAGGTTCCGGTCCTCATCGTCAGCTTCTGCTGTTGTTTGACCCTGTCTCCGGCCCACGCGCAGGATCAAGACCCTGCCGCCCAACAGGATGAGGAAGCATCGCGGCAGAAGATTCTGAAGGCGGCGGACCAGATCGACATGATCGAGACCAACTCGGAGACGACCAAAGCGTCGGTCGACGCGATGAAGGCGGACTTGGCGCAGCTGCACGATGAAAACGCAGCTCTCAAGCAGCAACTGGCTGATCTGCAGGCCGCCTTCAACAAATCCGAGGCCGACCGGGCGAAGGAACGGCAGGCCCTGCTCGATGAAGTGGCGGACTTGGTCAAGTCGGGCAAAACTTCGGCTGTAAAAAAGAAACCGGCGGAGGAGACTGACGCCACTGCCGACACATCACCGCAACCGGCGACCACGGGCTCGGACACGACACTGGAGCCACCCCCGGATGCGGGCTCCGCTTCCAGCGGAACGGCGCCCGATGATAATACCGCAACTCCCAAGCTTCCGAAGGGTTATTATCATGTTGTGCAAAGCGGCGAGACGCTTACGATGATTTGTTCAGCTTACCGGCAAAACGGCATCAAGGTGACTGTAACCCAGATTCGCAAGGCGAACGGGTTGACCTCCACGAGCATCTTGCGGGTGGGCCAGAAGCTTTTCATTCCCAAGCCGGAAATTTGATTTATGAGCGAAGAAAAAGAGGATCAAAACCGAGAGATCGAGGTTCTGCCCGAGCAAGGCGCACTGCCCATGCTGTGGCGGGTGAAGAAGTCTGCCGACGAATCGATTTACGGTCCGGTGGATGCGAACGTGCTCAAGGAATGGGCGAACTCGGCCCAAATCGCGCCACAGGACATGATCGACCTGAGCGACGACAACTGGCGCAACGCGCCCGAAATCGATTTCCTCGACATGCTTTGGATGGTGAAACTGCCGGGGGACGAAGTCTACGGGCCGACAACCCTCGGAACCCTCCGTGAATTCGTCCAAGAGGGACTGATCAGTGAGAAGACCATCGCAACGCATGCGAAAACGAACCAGTCGCTGCCCGTCGGAGCTCTCTTCGTGGCGGTCGAATTTGAGAAGAAACGCGCGCTGCGCCGCCCGCCGAAAGAGAGCAAGAAGTCAACGGCGTCACTGGCGGTCGAGATGGCCAAGGACCAGCGCATCCGGCAGCTCGAGGAGGACCTGAAGGAATTGAAACGCGAACACGATACGCTTACCCACAAGTACCGGCAGTTGTCGCTGCAGATGGATGAAGCCAACAGGTCAGGGACGCTCAAAAAATCGACGTAGCACCCGGATGGGTCTCGCCTCGATTCGGATCAAATTCGACTCGCAACGCGCCCTTGGCTAATGATGCGATAGATTCTATGCTATCTTGAACCGGCGCCAGGGTTCGCGCAAACCGGGCGCGATGAAACTCCACCTCTTTTACCTCTATGTCCATGACCAACCCCAACGCCTCCATTCCGGTCACCGTCATCACGGGATTTCTCGGGGCCGGCAAGACCACGCTGCTCAACCGCATCCTGACCGAAAAGCACGGCCGGCGGATCGCGGTGATTGAAAATGAATTCGGCGAGGTGGGCGTGGACCACCAGCTCGTGATCCAGTCCGATGAGGAAATATTTGAATTGAACAACGGCTGCATCTGCTGCCGGGTGCGCGGCGACCTGATCCGCATCCTGGCCAAGCTGCGGCAGCGGCGCGACAAATTCGACCATGTCTTGATCGAAACG
>Ga0206881_10038_pt2 | contig 48809 bp, 43 predicted proteins | sample Alteio_BWOrgCont_3_FD_152867 | JGI IMG/M metagenome (GOLD analysis project Ga0206881, IMG submission 152867) | Enriched cells from forest soil in Barre Woods Harvard Forest LTER site, Petersham, Massachusetts, United States -... | ecosystem: Environmental > Terrestrial > Soil > Temperate forest >...
GCGATATTGAGTCCCTTGTAGGTGATTTCGAGCGTCTCGCGGTTGAACCGGCGTCCCCCGCACGCTTCGCAGGTCACGTAGACCGGCGGGAGAAAATTCATCTCGATCTTGCGCACCCCGTCACCCTCACAATGCTCGCAACGCCCGCCCTTCACGTTGAAACTGAAGCGGCCCGGTCCGTAACCGCGTACCCGCGAGGAAGGCAGCTGGGCGAAAAGATCGCGGATCGTGTTGAACGCGCCGGTGTAGGTAAGCGGATTGGAGCGGGGCGTACGTCCGATGGGGGTCTGGTCGATGACGATGGCTTTGTCGATGAGGTCGAGGCCCTCGATCCCGTCGTGAGCGCCGGGAATCTCCCGGGCGTGATAAAAATGGCGGAACAGGGCGCGGCAGAGGACGTCGTTGACCAGCGTGCTCTTGCCGGAACCGCTGACGCCCGTGACGCAGGTGAGCAGTCCAACGGGAAATCCGACCGTGACGTTGCGCAGGTTGTTCTCGCGCGCATTGACCACCCGAACCCAGCCCGACTGGGGCTGAAGCCGGCTGCGCGGCGTGCGGATCGTCTGCGCCCCGTTGAGAAATTGCCCGGTCAGAGATTTCGGATTGGCCAGCACCTCGGCGACCGTTCCCGCCGCAACGATCTGCCCGCCGCGCGCCCCGGCGTGCGGGCCGAGATCGACAAGGTAATCGGCGGAGCGAATGGTCTCCTCGTCGTGCTCGACGACGATGACGGTGTTGCCGAGATCGCGCAGTTCGCGCAACGTTTCGAGCAGCCGCTCGTTGTCGCGCTGGTGGAGGCCGATGCTTGGCTCGTCAAGAATGTAAAGAACTCCGGTCAGCTTCGAGCCGATTTGCGTGGCGAGACGGATGCGCTGGGCCTCGCCGCCTGAAAGGGTGCCGCTCTCCCGGTCGAGCGTCAGGTAGCCGAGACCGACGCGGTTGAGAAAGCCGAGCCGCTGCAGGATTTCGCGGCGGACTTCCCCGCCAATTTGCTCCTCCTGCGGCGCAAGGGCCCACGTCTCAAGCCAGCGTTGCGCGGCAGTGATGGCCAGCCGTCCGAATTGCGCAATGTTCAACCCCGTGCCGGGCGGCCCGCCAAGGGTGACGGCCAGCACCTCCGGCCGCAGTCTCGCGCCATGACAGGCCCGGCAGGAAACACGGCTCATGTACTGGCTGAGCCGCTGCCGGGTCAATTCGCTCTTGCTCTCCCCGTAAAGCCGGGTGAGTTGCGCGATCAGGCCGTCGAAGGGACGTTCCGCGACAACCGTTTTGCCCTGGCGCGTGCTGGTGAAACTGATTTTTTCCCCGCCGGTCCCGTAAAGAAGGGCCTTCTGAAACAGATCCCCGCATTCACGCCAGGGACGCGAGAGCGGTTCATTGTAGGCCGCCGCCAGCGCCTGCAACTGGCCCCGATAGAGCTTCGCCAGGGCGGGAGAACCGCGCCGCCACGGCGCCACCGGCATCTCTTCCAGAGGCACCGCGCCGTCGGGGATAAGCAACACCGGATCGAAAACCGATTCGGTGCCGAGCCCGTCGCAAACCGGGCAGGCGCCCTGCGGACTGTTGAAGGAGAAATGGCGCGGGGTGATCTCAGCGTAACGGTAACCGGTGTCGGGGTCGAAATTCTGGTTGCTCAGGGTCAACTCCTCCGTCACGGCATCGGGCGGCCCGAAGAGAATCGTCAGGACGCCACCGCCGGTCTTGAGCGCCAGTTCGATCGAATCGGTCAGGCGGGTCTTGATCGACTCGCCGATCTTCAGACGGTCGATCACCGCTTCGATGGTGTGAACGCGCGCTTTGTCGAGACGGGGCGGCTGTTCCAGCTCGACGATGCGTCCATCCATCCGGGCCCGGACAAATCCCTCCCGGCGGAGCTTCTCGACCACGTCGCGAAACTCGCCCTTCTGCTTCTGAATGACCGGGGCGAGAATCTGCACCGGGGTCCCCTCCTTGGCGGCCAGCACACGGTCGACCATCTGCTGCACCGACCAGCGCCGCAGCGGCTTGCCCGTGACGGGATGGTGCGGTTGACCGAGATGAGCAAAGAGGAGCCGCAGAAAATCGTGGATTTCTGTGGTGGTGGCGATGGTGGAGCGCGGGTTGCCCCCGGTCGAGCGCTGCTCGATGGCGATGGCCGGGGAGAGGCCCTCGATGAAATCGACCTCGGGCTTTTCCATCTGTTCGAGAAACTGCCTCGCGTAGGTCGAAAGGCTCTCAACATAGCGGCGCTGCCCCTCGGCGTAGAGCGTGTCGAAGGCGAGGGACGATTTCCCGGAACCGCTCACGCCAGTGAACACCACTAGCGCGTTGCGCGGTAGGGTCAGCGAAACGTTCTTGAGATTGTGCTGCCGGGCACCGCCGATTCGGATTTCCTCCATGGCCATAAACGGGCAATGTACCATGAGTCGAGGCGCCTGCCAAAGGCGGGAGGAGCGAAATCCTCCCGTAAAAGGGCGCGTCGCCAACTTCTTTCTCCCATGCTCGATCTTTCAACCTTGGCCGCGCTGCACGAAAAGTATCGCGAGGCTGCCTCGCTGCCAGTGGCCGATTTTGCGCTCGGCCCGCACCGGTTCGATTTTCAGAAGCAGACCTACCTGATGGGGGTGGTTAATCTCTCCGCCGATTCGTGGTACCGCGAGAGCGTGACGCTAAGCGCGGAGGCCGCCATCCGGCGCGGCCGCGTCCTGCACGAACAGGGCGCGGCAATCATCGACGTCGGCGCGGAATCGTCGCTGGCCCACGCGGCGCTGGTGGAGGGTGCGGCGCAGCAAAGCGCGCTGGTTCCGGTCGTGCGAGAACTAGCCGCAGCGGGTCTCTGCGTATCGGTGGAAACGTACCACCCCGACGTCACGACGGCCTGCCTGAAGGCGGGCGCGCGGGTGCTGAACCTGACCGGCACAGCCCGGGCAGAGGAGATTTTCCGGGAAGTCGCCGATTTCGATGCCGGGGCGATTATCTGTTTTGTCCAGGGCGCGAACGTGCGCGAGGTGGGCGATCTCGACCTGGGCCGCGACCCGGTCGGCGTCCTTTACGACTTTTTTGCGCGTCAGATCGAAACCGCGACCAAAGCCGGCGTCTCGCGCCTCTGGATTGATCCCGGGCTCGGGTTTTATTACCGGAATCTGCAGGACAGCGGCGCGCGCATCCGCCACCAAATGCAGATTTTTCTCAACAGCTTTCGCCTGCGTGGGCTGGGCTGGCCGGTTTGCCAGGCTCTGCCCCACGCCTTCGAGTGCTTTGAGGATGAAGTGCGGGTGGCGGAGCCGTTTTTCGCCGTGCTGGCCCTGCTCGGCCAGGCCGGCCTTCTGCGGACGCACGAAGTGACCAAGGTGCGCGGCGTGCTACGGACGCTGGAACTTGTCCGGGACGCGAAGGACGTTCTTCCGTAGGGGCTGTCCTCTAAGTGCTTATTCGGCGCCCCAGCCAAAAAGGACCACCGGGACGGTGCGCAGGAGAATCTTGATGTCGAGCCAGAGCGACCAGCGGTCGATGTACTCGAGATCAAGCCTCACCCAGTCCTTGAAATCGCTGATTTTGTTGCGCCCCCGCACCTGCCAAAGACAGGTCATGCCTGGACGGACGCTCATGCGGCGGCGCTGGCTGAGATCGCCAAAATTGGCCGTCTCGTAGAGCGGCAGCGGACGCGGCCCGACCAGGCTCATCTCACCGAAAAACACATTCCAAAGCTGCGGTAATTCGTCCAAGCTCGTCCGGCGCAGCCAGCGCCCGACCGGCGTCACACGCGGATCTTTCTCCACCTTGAAGACCGGCCCGGACATTTCATTGCGCCCTTCCAACTCGGCCCGGGCCTGCTCCGCGTTGGTCGTCATGGTGCGAAATTTATACATGCGAAAAGCACGGCCATGGAGACCGCTTCGGTTTTGCGAAAAGATGACCGGGCCGGGCGACGTCAGGCGGATCAAAAAAGCGATCAGCAGCATGGGCAGCAGCAGCACGATCAGGAGAGCAGCGGCGCCGGCCACATCGACGAACCGCTTGATGACCAATTCCCACGAGATCGCCGGCGCGGTACGGTAGATCAAGAGCGGCTGACCGGCAAACTGGTCGAATTGAACGTGGGTAAATAGCGTCTGGATGAAATCAGCGGAAACCCACGCTTCCACTCCCTCGGCTTCACAGGCCAGCAGCGCCTCCCGGACTTGGGGTATGATGTGCTCGTCAAGAGTAAAGATCGCGATGTCTACCGTTTCATCATGCAGCGTCTCGATAAAGCGACCCACGCCTTCCTGCCGGAGATCAAATTCCGCCTTGACCTCAAAATCCTTGCCCGGCTGGGAAACGAACCTTTCCTTCCACCGATTGCGGTCCTCCTGCAGGCCGCAAAGCAGGATATACTGCCGCAGGTGTGCCCGAGCCCCGCGTTGCCGCAGCCATAGTTGGAATAGGGCCACCCTCAACGCCATGACGGCCGTACCCATGATGAGGAAAAGCCCCAGCGCGATGCGGCTGATCGTCTCCTGAGAAACGCGAAAGATCACGACGCACGTAAAAATCACCAGCAGCATCAGGCCCAGAGCGCGCATGATGGACCACAGGGAAGCCGAAAAACTCAGTGGAGGGTGGTTCTGATAAAGACCAAAGTATTCAAGGACAAGGGGACCAATGATAATGACCAGAATGACCATCCAATAACAATGGGTGAACTGCTCATCGATGGCCGCGTTATCAAACCAGACGACCTGCGTTAAAACGTAAAAACGGATGGCATGTGCGCCCCAGAGCGAAGCGCCCAGCAGGATCGCATCAACTATCTGGAGAAATTGTTGATAAAAATTGTGTTGCCGAGAGAGCATCCAGAAAAGGCTGTTACGACTGCTGTTATAACAGAACTCTAAACAATTTCGAGCCTAAGTCAAAAGGCATATACTATAGGTAAATTGCTCACTATCTCATTATTGCGCTTTTAGTTGTTTCAACCACCACTGATAAGTTTTGTGAATGCCCTCTTCAAGCGTGATTTTTGCGTGCCAACCCAAGTTGCTTAACTTGGAAACATCCAGCAATTTGCGCGGGCTGCCGTCCGGCTTTGTTGTGTCCCATTCGATCCGTCCGGTAAATCCGGTCACCTGCCCGACTCTATCCGCCAGATCACAAATCCGGATTTCCTTGCCGCACCCGACATTGATTAATTCCGGAGAATTGTAGTTTTCCATCAGGAAAAGACCCGCTTCCGCAAGATCGTCCACGTGGAGGAACTCGCGATACGCGGTGCCTGTGCCCCAGAGCGTGATTGATTCCCGGCCTTCTTCTTTTGCCAGATGGAATTTGCGTATCAGCGCGGGCAGAACGTGGGCAGTTTGCAGATCGAAGTTGTCCTCGGGGCCATAAAGATTGGTCGGCTGCGCGGAAATAAAATTGGCACCGTACTGGGTGCAATAGGCATGGCAAAGCTTGACGCCGCATATTTTGGCCAGGGCATAGGCCTCGTTCGTCGGCTCAAGGCTGCCCGTGAGCAAATCGGTCTCCTTCATCGGCTGCGCGGCGAATTTTGGGTAAATACACGAGCTGCCGAGAAAAAGAAGTTTTTTGACCTGGACGGCATGGGCCCCCTGGATGAGGTTCAATTCGATCTGCAGGTTCTCGCTTAAAAATTCAACCGGCTGGGTTGAGTTGGCCAGGATGCCCCCAACTTTTGCCGCGGCGATCAGGACATAATCAGGACGGAATTTCTCATAGAATGCGCGCACGGCACGGGCATCGCACAAATCGAGTTCGGCGCGGGTTTGCAACAGCAGATTGTTGAAGCCTCGGGCACGCAATAGGCGCACCAGCGCGGCGCCGACCATGCCCCGGTGTCCGGCGACAAAGATGGCGTCGTCTGGCTTCATAAGCGGACATGCTTCCCGCTCATCTGCAAGGCCAGCAAATCCTGGTCGGCGCAAACCATGATCCTGACCAGTTCAGCGAATGTGATCTTCGGCTGCCAGCCCAGGACACGCCTGGCCTTGGAGGCGTCCCCGATCAGCAAATCGACCTCCGCCGGACGATAATAGCGCGGATCGATCTTCACGTATTCGCGCCAGTCGAGCCCGGCAAGGCCAAAGGCCGTATCGAGAAACTCGCGGATGGAATGGGTTTCCCCCGTTGCGATGACATAATCGCCGCCCTCGTCCTGCTGAAGCATCAGCCACATCGCCTCCACAAATTCGGGCGCGTAACCCCAGTCGCGCTTGGCTTCGAGATTTCCCAGATAAAGTTCCTTTTGCAAACCGGCCTTGATCCGCGCCAGCGCCCGGGTGATTTTGCGGGTGACGAACGTTTCACCCCGGCGGGGCGATTCATGGTTAAAAAGAATCCCGTTGCTCGCGTGCAGCTTGTAGCTCTCACGATAATTCACCGTCATCCAGTAGGCGTAAACCTTGGCCGCGCCGTAGGGGCTGCGGGGATAAAAAGGCGTGTCCTCCCGCTGCGGAACCGCCTGGACCAGTCCGTACATTTCGCTGCTCGAAGCCTGGTAAAAGCGCGACTTGGGAACAGCCTCATGCACGGCATCGAGCAGTCGGGTCGCGCCCAACGCGGTGATGTCGCCGGTATATTCCGGCACATCGAAACTCACCCGCACGTGACTCTGGGCGCCAAGATTGTAGATCTCGTCCGGCTGCAGCTCGTGCAGCAGCCGCGCCAGGGCGGCCGAGTCGCTTAGGTCCCCGTAGTGAAGAAAAAGCTTCACTCCGTGAACGTGAATGTCCTGGTACAGATGGTCGATACGGTCCGTATTGAAGGAACTGGAACGGCGGATGATGCCGTGAACCTCGTAACCCTTGGCCAGCAGCAATTCCGCGAGATAGGAGCCGTCCTGCCCGGTAATGCCGGAAATAAGGGCCTTCTTGCTCATATCATTTCGTTGTCGGCGAACTTACGACTGTCCCGCCACGCGCGCGGAACTGCGGAGAACCAGGGTAATTTGCTTGAGACGGGCGACGCCTTCCTCGCTTTGCGTCAAAATTTCGGGGTCGTCGGCAAAAGCCTGGTGCACCAGTCGGCGGTCAAAAGAGTTCATCGGAGCCAGAACGAGCGGATGTCCCGTGCGCCGGACCTGCTCGGCCAGTTCGCGGATACGACCGATAAAATCCTGCTTTTCCTTCTGGCGGTAACCCTCCACATCGACGATGACGTTGGCCGCCGACTCGTCATAACGATTCAGGATACGGTTGAGGAGATACTGCAAATCTTCCAGGGTATGACCATCGCGTCCGATCAAACGCCCGGCATCGCGCGTGTGGATATTGAGCACGGAACGCCCCGCCTGTTCGATCTCCTCGACCTCAAAAACCAAGCCGAGATGACCCAACATCAATTCCAAAGTTTCACGCGCGTTTTGCGATGGCATTGTCCCAGCATAAAAGATTGTTGGCTCTCCGGCAAGGAATGCCTCTCAACCTGCTGTGGATGGCATTTCCACCCGGCTACCGTTGACCAGGAGAAGCACCGGTTCTCCGCGGGAATTCACCACCCCGCGGTAGGGATCGGTTTCCACCTCGTCCGGGTCATGGCGAAACGCCACCAGATCGGCCAGACTGCCGGGGGAAATCTGGCCCAATTTGCCCGCCTGCCCCAGGGCCCGGGCGGCATTGAGCGTGGTCATCTCGAGGACTTCATGGTCGCTCAAATCGTGGAACTGCCGCACTTCACGCATTTCCGAGCGCAAATCGAGCAGGTTGTTGCTGGCGAGACTATCGGTCCCCAGGCAGATGTTGACGCCGCTTTGTTGCAAGGCCCGCAGCGGAAAGGGCGCATGGCCGAAATAGGTGTGGCACTTCGGGCAATGCACGACCGACGCGCCCGTGCCCGCCACCAGTTCATAGTCGTAATCCTGGAGGTAATTCAGGTGGGCGATGATGCAGTTATTGCCGATGACGCCGTGCTCGACCAGGTGAGACAGCGGTGAGCCCTGGCCGCAATCGGAATTGTCCCTCCCCAAACTCGCCATGAAATCGTAAAGCGGGCCCCGCGCGTGGGAGAACATTTCTTGTTCCTCGACCGATTCGGCAATATGCGTTGAGCAAAGCATGCCGTGCTTCTCGCCGCAGCTCCGGGCCAGCCGGTAAAGATCGATCGACGCGGTGTAAGGCGCATGCGGAGAAAGCCCGAAACCACCCGACCACTCGGGGTGTTGATCAAAAAAACTCAACGCTCCCCGCAATGTTTCGTCCTCGTTAAGCCTCGTGCGGACATCGATCAGCTCCAGGAACCACCAAGTGCGCAATGGCGGAATCGGGAGGTGGGGCAGCAGTTCGGGAAACGCCTCGATATTGGCCACCGTCGTGACACCGCCCTGAATCAACATGCGGAAACCTTCCGCGATGGCTTCGATGTACTCCCGTGGGGTGAAGGAACGCCTCAATGCGTTGATGCTCTTGATCCATTCCGTGAAACTGTGCTTGGGCGAGATGGCCCCCCGAAATTTGGTGTAGTCGAGATGGCAATGCGCATTGATCAGCCCCGGCAAAAGCGTGCTCGCGCCGAGATCGACAACCTCTTCACCCGGCCTGGGTGGACATTCGGAAACGGACCCGACCGCCACAATTTCAGATCCCTCAACGCGAACTGCGCCGCGGGTGAGCGGTGGCGACGATATAGGCAGAACAACATCCGCAAGATACAGCATCGGAAGAAAGCTAGGGTTTCACGGCTCATCGAACGTGAAAAGAACGAATTCGCTCGTTTTCAATTCAAGCACCGGGGCGCCACTCCCCAGGAGACTATCAGGAACGGGTCTTTACCTCGTTCCAAACCGCATCAAGTTCTTCCAGCGTACAGTCGGACATGGACTTGCCCGAAGCCTTGATCCGTTCCTCCACCGCGCGAAAACGCCGGGTGAATTTGTCATTGGCCCCGGTCAAAAGCTCTTCCGCGTCGAGCTTGAGATGGCGGGTAAGATTGACGATGGAAAAAAGCAGGTCGCCGATCTCTTCAGCCAGTTCTGGTGTGGCGGAAATTTTTGACTCCTTGGCGGCGACAAAGGCGCGATCCGACTCAATCTCCTGTGTGACTTCCGCCAGCTCCTCCCGGACCTTGGCCAGCGCGCCACCCGCGTCGGGCCAGTCAAAGCCGGCCTGGCGGGCCCTCTTTTGCAAAGCCTCCGCGCGCATCAGGGCCGGCAGAGCGCGGGGCACGCCGTCGAGCGCGCATTTCCGCTCCGGTTTTTCCGCTTTCTTCAATTGATGCCAGAGGGCGACGATCCCGGTGGCATCGGCAACTTTCTCCTCGCCAAAAACGTGGGGATGACGCCGGACCAGCTTCTCTGCGATACCGCTGGCCACGTCAGCAAAAGTAAATTGCCCGGCTTCGCGTGCGATTTGAGCCTGAAAAACAACGTGAAGCAAAAGATCGCCCAACTCCTCGACCAAATGGGGCGTGGAACCGCTGTCGATTGCCTCCAAGACCTCGTAACATTCCTCCAACAACTGCGGCTTGAGCGTCGCCGGAGTCTGCTCACGGTCCCACGGGCATCCGTCCGGCGCACGCAGGCGTGCCATCAGGTCGAGCAACCGATCCGTGGCTTGCGCGCCGGAAGAGGGTTCGCTCATGGCAGCCTCACCAGTTGAATCCGGCTTCTGTCGTCGGTCCCCAGATTGTAGAGGGCGGCGCTGTGCACGTGACTGGCGGCATGACCGATCAGATCGATCCGGCCCTGCCGGTCCGAGGCCCGCCATTTTTCCAGCAGCGGCAGCACCAGCGAGTCGATGGCCACGGGATCGCGGCTCACGTAAATCGCGCCAATTGATTTTGTAAATTGCGGATCGAAACGGGGCCCACCCGCGTATTGCGCCACCAGCGCGTCGAGAATATGCACGACCACTTTGTGCCGCATAAAATCCCGATCGAGAATCTGGCAAATGGCCGGATCACCGTGAGTCGGATCTCCCTCGAAGCGGCGATTGTTGTCGACGCAGGCCGAGGCCAGGCTGCCGAGACAAGCGTCGATGCCAACGTAGGAATTATCGCTCAGTACCGGGACGTTGATGATCTTGGTGCAGATCTGAGTCACCAGGCGCGCGTAATAGGATCGGTCGCTGGTCTGCGGGATGTCGTCGCCGACATCAAGGGAATCCCCGCTGGCATTGCCTCCGCCAAAGGCCTTGTCCTTAACCGCAGTGCGCGCCGCTTCAACCAGATCATCGTTCGCATCATTGTGGATAAAGTCGTAATCGCCCCAAATCAGCGTACCAAGGATTTCGTTCTTATAGACCACCTTCGGGTCATAGCCGGTGCCGGGAAAAATCGCGGCCATGCCAACGTGCGAATCATCGGCATTATGGGGCGGATAACCGGCCCGGCTCATGTCGTCCGCCATTTTGTCCCAAATAACAATGTGGGAAGGAGACACCCCCGCGGCCTCCAACCCATCGCAAATCGCCTGGACCACGGGATGATGCGTCGAGAAAAGCGGGCCGCCCATGGTCGTGATTTTAATGCCGACCACGTCCTGCGGCGTGATGCCCAGGCGTTGCCAGGCCGTGCCGATGTCCGGCGCACTGGTCAACTTGAGCAGGGAACTGTCCACCATCTGTCGCACAGCCTCGGGGTTGACCTCAAAGCGTTGTACCACATCCGGATTTTCCGTCAGGATGACCGGTGAAAGGGGCGGTGGCGGGGAGGGAGGCGGAGTAGCGGATACAGCGCCACTTTGCGCCCAAGCGCCCGAGACAAAAATCGACAGAGCCCCGGCCAAAAGGGCTTCCTTGATCCTTCGGCAGTTCATCAAGTGGCGTAGTTTACCCGTCCCGGCGCACAGATGCCAACCAATTGCGCGCCGCACCTGCCGTCCGTCAAAACTGTCCCTGCTCTTTGCACTTGTCACAAGATGCGGAAACACTTCATTCTCATCCAGAAGGGACACCGCCATCCTTTCTCCGAGATCGCGACAAATTCATGGAACTCTCCGTCATCGTCCCCGTCTACAAGGAGGAAGCCACCGTGCCGGAGTTTCTCCGTCGCGTGCGTCCGATTCTCCAGAAGAGCGTTCGCGACTTTGAAATCATCTTTTGCCTCGATCCCTCCCCCGACCGCACCCAGGAAGTCATTCTCGAGGCGCGCGAGAACGACCCGTCGATCAAGCTCCTCGCCTTTTCCCGCCGCTTCGGCCAGCCGATGGCCACGCTGGGCGGACTCCAATATTGCCGGGGTGATGCCGCGGTCGTCATCGACGTTGATCTTCAGGACCCTCCCGAGCTGATCACGGAAATGGTCGCGAAGTGGAAGGAAGGTTACGATGTCGTCATGGCGCAGCGCCGCACGCGCACGGGCGAGCCGTGGGTGAAGCGCCTGATGGCCGCCGTGGGCTACCGCGTCATCAACAAAATCGCCGACATCGAGATACCTCCCAACACCGGCGATTTCCGGCTGATGAGCCGCCGCGTCATCGATGAAATCAACCGCCTCAAGGAATGCCACGGCTTCCTGCGCGGCATGGTCGCCGTCGTCGGCTTCCGGCAGACCCTCGTCCAGTTCGACCGTCCCCCGCGTTTTGCCGGCGTCACCAACTACAACCGTTTTTTTGGCTCCCTGCTCATCGGCTTCAACGGCATCTTCTGTTTTTCCACCTACGCACTCTCGCTCTGCACCCAGATCGGCTTTTTGATCGCCGGCATGAGCTTTCTCGTCGCCCTCATCTATTTCAGCATGAAACTGGCCGGCGTCCCGTTTCCCATTGGCAATCCCACGATTGTCATCCTCATCCTCTTCCTGGGCGGAGTCCAGCTCATCTGCACCGGCATTCTCGGCGAATACATCGGGCGCATCTACGAGGAAGTGAAACAACGCCCTAAGTTCATCGTCGAACGGGCCGTTGGTTTTGACCCATGAAGGCGGCGACGTTCATCACCGGCGCGGCCGGCTTCATCGGCAGCAATCTCACCGACCGGCTTCTCGCCAACGGCGAGGCGGTGGTCGGCTACGACAACTTCTCCAAGGGCCGCGAGGAATTTCTCGCCGATGCCGTCCGCCAGCCCCAATTCCGGCTGGTCCGGGGCGACATTCTCGATGAAAAGGCCCTTGCCGCCGCCATGGAGGGCTGCACGCGGGTCATTCATCTCGCCGCCAACGCCGACGTCCGTTTCGGCCTCGAACATCCGGAACGTGATCTCGAGCAAAACACCATCGGCACGTTCCGCGTTCTTGAGGCCATGCGCTCCCATGGCATCCGCGATATCGGCTTTTCCTCTACCGGATCGATCTACGGCGAGGCCACGGTCATCCCCACGCCGGAGGATGCGCCCATGCCCGTCCAGACCTCCCTCTATGGCGCTTCCAAGCTGGCTGGCGAGGCCCTGATTTCCGCCTATGCGGAAGGTTACGGTCTGCGCGCCCGTATTTTCCGTTTTGTCTCGATCCTCGGCCCCCGCTACACCCATGGCCACGTTTTTGATTTCTGCCGCAAGCTCGGCGAAAATCCCAAGGTCCTGCCGGTCCTCGGCGACGGCACCGCGCGCAAGTCGTACCTCGCCGTCGAGGATTGCCTCGATGCGATCCTGACCGTCTTCGCGCAAACGAGCGGGGAGGAGGAAGCCGGGTCCAAAGGCTTCACCCGCATCTACAATCTCGGCACCGACGAATATTGCCAGGTCAGCGACTCGATCGGGTGGATTTGCGCTGCGCTCGGGGTCAAACCCGAACTGCAGTTTACCGGCGGCGACCGCGGCTGGGTCGGAGACAATCCCTTTATCTTCCTCGACACCAAAAAGATTCGCGGCCTCGGCTGGAAACCCCGCTTCACCATCCGGCAGGGCGTCGAGGCCACCGTTGCCTGGCTCCAGGCCAACCCCTGGTTTTTTTCGCGCCGATGAAGTTCCAGTCCCAAACCGTCGTCATCACCGGCGCCAGTCTGGGCCTTGGCCGCGCCATCGCGGAGGCTTTCGCCCGGGAAGGCGCCCATCTTCTCCTTTGCGCCCGCACGCCCGGGCCGCTCGAACAAGCCGCGCAGGAATTGCAAAATGCCGCAATTTCCGGCCAGAAAGTTCTCTGGAAAACGTGCGACGTCAGTAACGAAGAGCAGGTGAAGGCGCTCGCCGCCTATGCGCTGAAGGAACTGGGCGGTTGCGACGTCCTGATCAACAACGCCGGCATCCACGGCGCCAAGGGCCCGCTTGAGGAAGTCTCCTGGAACGAATGGCGCCGGACCATCGAGATCAATCTCTTCGGCGTCATCCTGCCCTGCCGCTCGTTCATCCCCCTCATGAAAAAAGCGGGCCGCGGCAAAATCATCAACCTCTCCGGCGGCGGCGCGACCGGTCCCCGCCCCTTTTTCAGCGCCTATGCCGCGGCCAAGGCCGCCGTCGTGCGCGTCACCGAAATCCTCGCCGAGGAGCTTCGCCCCCACCAGATCGAAGTCAACGCCGTCGCTCCCGGCCCGATCAACACGCGTCTCGTCGCCGAGGCCGTCTCGGCCGGTCCCGAAAAAATCGGCGAAAAAGCCTACGCTGAAATGCTTCGCATCACCCAGGGCGGCGACCGTCCGCCGGAACTCGCCGCCGGACTGTGCCTCTTCCTCGCCGGGCCGGAAAGCAGCGGCATCACCGGCAAATTGATCAGCGCGCCCTGGGATCCGTGGCCGGACCTAGCCGCCCACCGCGACGAGCTTGCCGCCAGCGATATCTACACCCTCCGGCGCATCGTGCCCGAAGACCGGGGGAAAAAATGGGAAAGCCCGAAATGATCCGCTATGGCATCATTGGCGCCGGGTTGATCGGAAAAAAACGGGCGGCCTGTCTCCAGCCGCAACAACTCTCCCTGGTCTGCGATGCCAACCCGGCCCGCGCGGAAAGCCTTGTCGCCCAGCTCGGGCATGGGCGCGTCGCCGCAAGCCCGGACGAGGTCCTGCGCGATTCCACAATCGAGGCAGTCATCGTCTCGACGCGCCACGACTCGCTCGCGCCTCTCACGCTCCAGGCCATCCAAGCAGGGAAACACGTCCTGGTCGAAAAGCCCGCTGGCCGCAACGCCGCGGAACTCGTCCCGCTGATCGAGGCGGAACGCCGGCACAACGTCCGGGTCCGTGTCGGCTACAATCACCGCTTTCATCCCGCCCTGCTCGAAGCGCGCCGCATCGTCGATTCGGGCGCGCTCGGACCGCTCATGTTCCTGCGCAGCCGTTACGGCCACGGCGGGCGCCTCGGCTACGAAAAGGAATGGCGCGCCCAGCCCGCGATTTCCGGCGGCGGCGAGTTGATCGACCAGGGCGTCCATCTCATCGACCTCGCCCGCTGGTTTCTCGGCGAGTTCCCCCATGTCCACGGCACCGTCGCCACTTTATTCTGGAACATGCCGGTCGACGACAACGCCTTCCTCGAACTCAAGACCGCTTCCGGCCAGGTCGCCTGGCTCCACGCCAGTTGCAGCGAGTGGAAAAACCTCTTCTCCCTCGAAATTTACGGACGCTCCGGCAAATTGCAGATCGACGGACTTGGCGGCAGCTACGGCCCCGAGCGCCTTGTCCATTACCGGATGAAACCCGAGATGGGGCCGCCCGAGACCGAAACGCGCGAGTTTCCCAGCTCCGATCTCTCGTGGCGGCACGAAATGGAAGCCTTCGAGCACGACATCGCGACGAACAAGCCTTCCTCGCCCGGCCTTCAGGATGCGCTGGCCGCGCTGGAGATTGTGGATAATATCTACCGGCAAAATAATACGCCACGGGCCGCCTGAATTTAATCGCTGGAAAATCGAGTCCCTCTCTCCTAGCTTTCGGAAAGCACCCCATGCTCATTGCCCGATCCCCCTTGCGTATTTCCCTCGGCGGAGGCGGCACCGACCTGCCCTCGTATTACCGCGAGCATGGCGGCTTTCTCGTGGCCGGAGCGATCAACAAGTACGTCTACATCACGCTCCACCGCACCTTCAACGACGAGTTGATCGTCAAGTACTCGAAACTCGAAAAGGTCTCCCACGCCCGCGAAGTCGAGCACCCGATCATCCGCGAGGCGCTCGCCCTGCTCGAGATGGACGGCCGTTATCTCGAAATCACCTCCATGGCCGACATTCCCGCCGGCACCGGCCTCGGTTCCTCGGGCAGCTTCACCACCGCGCTGCTCAAGGCCCTTCATGCCTGGCAGCACCATCTGGTCCATCCCGAGCAGATCGCCGCCCAGGCCTGCCACATCGAACTCGAACGCCTCGGGGAACCGATCGGCAAACAGGATCAATACATCGCTGCTTTCGGCGGCCTGACCTGCTTTGAATTCCTACCCGACGACACCGTCAAGGCCTGGCCGCTGGCCATCAGCCAGGACACGCGCGAGGAACTCGAGGATAACCTCGTCGTTTTCTTTACTGGCTACTCCCGTTCCGCCTCCTCGATCCTCAAGGAACAGGACCAGCGCAGCAAGGAGCACGACGCGGAGATGATTCGCAACCTCCATTACGTCAAGGAACTCGGCCTGCGCAGCAAGAAGGCGCTGGAAAGCGGCGCACTCGATGAATTCGGCGCGCTGATGCACGAGCATTGGCAGCACAAAAAGGCCCGCTCGAAGGGGATGAGTAATGCCGCCATCAATGAGTTTTACGACCTCGCCCTCGCCAACGGCGCGCTCGGCGGCAAGCTGATCGGCGCGGGCGGCGGCGGTTTCCTCCTCTTTTACACCACCGACAAGCCCCGCCTGCTGCGCGCCATGCGCAACAAAGGCCTGAGCGAAGTCCGGTTCCACTTCGATTTCGAGGGAACCGCCCTCGTCATCAACGAGTAGTCTTAATGACCACGCCTCTTCCCACCGTGGCGATTCTAGCAGGAGGTCTCGCCACCCGCCTGCGCCCGATCACCGAGACGATACCCAAGGCTCTCGTTCCCGTCGCCGGACGCCCCTTCCTTGCCCATCAGTTGAGTCTGCTCTCTCGGCAGGGTTTCCCTCACGCCGTGCTCTGCGTCGGCTATCTGGGTGAGCAAATCGAGGCGGCTTTCGGGGACGGGCGGGCCCACGGAATCCGCCTCGATTATTCGTATGATGGGAAAAATCAGGCTGGCACCGCGGGCGCGCTCCGTCTGGCGCTGCCCAAGCTTGGGCCCTTCTTCCTCACGCTCTACGGCGACTCGTACCTCGAAATCGATTACCGGCCGGTCTGCGCCGCTTTTGCCGCCTGCGACCGACCCGCGCTCATGACCGTCATCCACGAGACGCTGGCCAGCGAAGCCGCCAACGCCTGGTTTGAAAACGACGCCATCCGCACCTACGGCAAGAAAAGCCGAATCCCCGAAATGAAGCATATCGATTACGGCCTGGGCCTTTTTCAGGCGGAACTGTTTCGCGACGCCTCCGACATACGCGATCTTTCCGACTTTCAGGGCCTTCTTGCCCAAGAGGGACGGCTCGCCGGTTACGAAGTGGCCACACCCTACTTCGAAATTGGCTCGCCTCGCGGCCTCCAGGCCTTAGAATCCCACTTGAAAGCCAAACCGGTACAGCCATGAATCCAGTTCGTCAATATCTCGATGAGGTGCGGGAAATCGCGGACCAGCTCGATGTCTCCGCCATCGAACGCCTCGTCCAAAAACTCGTCGAGTTGCGCGCACGCGGAGGCCGCCTCTTCCTGCTCGGCGTCGGTGGCAGCGCCGCCAACGCCTCGCATGCGGTGAATGATTTTCGAAAAATCACCGGCATCGAGTGCTACGCGCCGACCGACAACGTCTCCGAACTCACTGCCCGCACCAACGACGAGGGCTGGGCCACCGTTTTTTCCGCCTGGCTGGAGACCAGCCGCCTCAATGAGCAGGACTCCCTCTTCATCCTTTCCGTCGGCGGCGGCGACCTCGAAAAAAACATCAGCCCCAACCTCGTCCAGGCGGTCAAGCTGGCCAAGACTCGAGGCGCCACCGTGCTCGGCATCGTCGGCCGCAACGGGGGCTACACCGCGCAGGCGGGCGACGCCGTCGTTATCGTACCGACCGTCAACCCGGGCAACGTCACTCCCCACTCCGAAGCTTTCCAGGGCGTCATCTGGCATCTGCTGGTGTCGCATCCCGACCTCAAAAAAAAGCCAGACTAAGTGGGAGGGTTCCGTTTCACCCTGACAGCGTATGCCGCGGGCTGTTTTTCTCGACCGTGACGGCGTGCTGAACGCGCCGCTGGTTCGCAACGGGCTCCCCTACCCGCCCCAGACCCTGGAGGAATTTCAGGTCTACCCCGAAGCCTCGGAAGCCTGCACCCTGCTGCGCAAAGCCGGTTTCCTTCTAGTCGTCGCCACTAATCAGCCCGACGTGGGCCGCGGGACGCAGCGCCTCGAAGTCGTCGAGCAGATGCATGCGCTCCTGACCCAAAGGATTCCCCTTGATCGCATCGAAATTTGCACGGCAGCGAACGACAACTCCCCGGACGCCGAGCGCCGCAAACCGGCGCCAGGCATGCTCCTTGATGCCGCCCGGGCCCTTGGCCTGGAGCTCGCCCTCAGCTACATGATCGGCGATCGCTGGCGCGATATCGACTGCGGCCATGCCGCCGGCTGCACCACCATCTTCATCGAGCGCAATTACACCGAAAAACTGCGCCAGCGGCCCCACCACTACGCCGCCGACCTGCTGGACGCCGCGCGGCTCATCCTTTCCTTCGAACAACCCCAACCCGTACCGCTCGCACAAGCAGCACACCTCTTATGAAAACACTGGCTGATCTCCCCATTAAAATCTTCGCCGACGGTGCCGACAAGGAGGGCATCGTCAAGCTCTACCAAAGCCCGTTCATCCAGGGGATGACCACCAACCCGACCCTGATGCGCAAGGCGGGTATCAGCGATTACGAAAAATTCGCGCACGAAGTTCTCCAAGTCGTTAAAACCAAGCCGATCTCCTTCGAGGTCTTTTCCGACGACTTCGAGGACATGCACCGCCAGGCCCTTAAGATCAGCAAGTGGCAGGACAACGTTTACGTCAAGATTCCGATCACCAACACCAAGGGCGAAAGCTCCCTGCCGCTGATCCGCAAGCTCGCCGGTAGCGGCGTTCGCCTCAACGTCACGGCCATCCTCACCCTCGACCAGGTGAAAGGCGTCGCCGACCATCTCGATCCCCGGATTCCCGCCGTCGTCTCCGTTTTCGCGGGGCGCATCGCCGACACGGGCGTCGATCCCGTCCCCGCCATGAAGCAAAGCCTCGAAATCCTCCGCCCGCTGCCGCAGGCTGAACTGCTCTGGGCCAGCGTCCGCGAGGTGCTCAATATCTTCCAAGCGGCGGAAAGCGGCGCCCACATCGTCACCGTCCCCCACGATATCCTCACCAAGGCGCAGAAACTCGCAGGCACGGACCTCGCCGACCTCTCGCTCGACACGGTAAAGATGTTCTACAGCGACGCCCACGCTGCCGGTTACACACTCTAAACCAGCGCACTCATCACCGTCGTATATAGATAGCCGCCAGCAAACAAAGGCTGGCATAGCCATAGAAGACCATGAAACCTATCATGGAGTTTCTCCAGACCGGGGACTTGGGAAAGGCGCACAAACCCCGACCAATGCAATATCCCATCCAGGAAAAGGTGTAGCTCTGGTACCTGTAATCGGCGTTGCACATAACTGGAACCGTGTACACGAAGGCGAGAATCAAGCAAGTCGACCCGGCGATTAACAGGAGTGCGGTCCGGTTCAAACTGAAGATTTTCTGCCACGGCCAAAGAGGACGGGACAACAGGGTAACGAAGATGAAAAGGACCAATCCAAAAAGCAGATAGGTTCCAGCAACGATCAACTGCCGCGAACAGAAAAGCAATACCGGGTCATCGGCGTATTCATATTCGCCCAACATCATGTTTCCATACTCCCAACTCGGAAACGAGAAACGGACCTCATCAGGCGTCAAGGCGATGGTGCACGTCTGGCCCGCCAGGATCAAGTTGGAGAGATCGAACCTCAGCCAGTAGACCAGCATATTTTCATTAACTTTCATGTAATCCCACATCCAGGCATGTGAAAAAATATATTGCCGATTGGCCGGGCTCCACGCGCGATGCAAAATACCGCCGGCCCAGAGCGTGACCAACAAAACAAGGACGGCGAGCCGCGTGGCGGTCGGCTTCCAGATAACATCATACCGCGCCCTGCGCCACAGGAGCCACGGCAGGGCGACCAGCAAAATGATTCCATTGAGCTTCGTTAAAAGCGCTCCCAGGACCGCCACAATCGCTAGAATAAAATAGCGGGTGGCTTGGGGATTACGATTCAACCGTACGATGCAATAGAAACAGAAGGTGCCCCAAAAGAACCCCAAGCCATCGTTGCCAACATATGACGAGGCCAAAACGAACGCAGGCGTGAACGCAAGGAAAACAAACATTCCGTAGCGAAGCAGCCACGATGACAGATAGCGCAGGGACAGGAAGGCAACGAAGAGAGACGCCACCGAGATGCAAAATCCGAAAGGAGCAAGATGCTCCTGATTCTGGTCAAAAGTCTGGTCCGTTCGGCAAAAGGGTGTGGCAAGCACGTAGTAAAGAGGCTGTTGCGGGAACTCAAGACCATCATCCACCGATGGCAGGCGATGGTGCACCCGGATATATTGCACGTAGGAGGCATGAGATGCGCCATCATGCACATAGGCGGGCCAGTGATGGCTGGCCAAATGGTAGAAGCGAATCGCCACGGCAGCAATGAAGAGCACCCATAATCCTCTCCACAGCAGACGATTGTGGTTGGATCGGGAACGAAAGACCGGTTGCCTATGCTGCACCGGGGCGATGGAAGGAGGTTTGGTTTCCACAAACCGGTCATTCACTCCCACGAACCGGTCATTCATAAGCCTGCTTTTAGCCTAAAAGATAGGTTAAGCAAGATTTCTCCGGACAGCTGCCGCGAGGACCATTTCTCCACCGGGCGCAAAGCTTGCCTTTTAGAGTACCCTCGGCCATATAACTGGCGTGACGTTTGAAATCCTGCGGATTGTTCTTCTCTGGGCGTTGGTTTCACTTCATTTTGTCGGAGGGGCCGCCTTGTTTCGACATCTTGCCCCCAGGGAATCTCCTTGGTTTGGGTATATCATCCCCTTCATTGCTCTTTGCCTGATTTGCAATTTCGTTGAACATTTTGTCCCGATAACGACGCTTATGTGGCTCGTACCTGTAACGGGTCTGGGCTCTCTCTGGCTCATTCTTCGCCCCCGCTTTTCCTGGCGAGGACTGCTTTTGCCCACCGCCGTCTTTCTCGGTTCTTTTACCTTTGTTCTTTTCATCCGGTGCCTGCGCCCATCGGTTATGGACGACGCCAACGGTCTGGCGAATTGCGATCTCATCACCAATTTTCTCTTCGGCGAAACACTTCCCCCGACCGAAAGCTGGATGCCTCCTTACAAGTCGCTGCACTACTACACCCTGATGCACTACGCGGCTTCCGTCATGATCCGAATGTTTCACCTCGACATCGGCACCGGCTATAATCTGGCCTCCGCGGTTCTGTCCGCGCTTTTATGCTATCTCGGATCAGCGATTACCTACCAACTTTCGCGCGGCAGGATCTGGCTAACCCTCCTCATGCCCCTGCTCATCGAGTCAGCCGCCACCGGATGCTCTTTCTACATCTGGATGACGACCAAGGGGGATTACGACCCTTCCCTCATGTGCGATGTCATGAACATTTTTGACAATCCAGATAATCACAATCCCATCATCAATTTTTTGTCCCCCGTGGGTTTTTGGAGCCGTCGCAACCTGATCTTGCCGGGATTTTGGAGCTGGATGGGTAGTTTCCATGATGGTGCGGGAGGCCAGTTTCTCACCCTTTATGGCGTCTGGAGCCTGACGGAACTCCTGCGCCGAAAAATTTCCAATTGGCCATGGATATCGCTCGCTCTTCTGCCAATCTTCACCCTCGGCATTTGCACCTGGGTGTTCCCGATTACGTTCTTGATCTTCGCTACGGGCGCGGCGAGCGCCTGGCGGTACAAGCTTCTGCCCCGGGATCCGCGGTTTGTTCTTTTCTCCATTGGCACCGCTCTTGTTTTATTGATGCCCACCCTGGTGGACTTTCTCGGCAACACCAGCATTCTACTGCTTCAGGGCTGGACCCCGTCAGACCAAAGGACCCAACTGGGCGAATTTATTTTTGAGTGGTGGCCCGTGACGCTTCTGTGGCTGAGCCTGTTCTTTTTGTGGCGCAGGCTTCCCGTCTCGGTGCGATGTCTGATGATCATTTTGCCCTTTCTCTTTCTTTTCGTTGAGTTCGCGGAGATTGACTATCGCCCCATCACCACGGAGAAATTATGGGGCGCCATCTATAGCGCGGCCTACGTGGCCTTTCTGCCCGTGGTGGCCATGCGCCGCTGGTGGCCCTATCGAGTGATTACCGGGCTGGTCATCATAACCACTCTGCTATCCTTCCCTTACTGGATCACCCATACTTGGAGGAATGCCTCTTTGGGACATGATGTTTTGCGCCTTGAAGGAGAGGGTCCGCTCCGCTCGGACAACCGAATAGCCGAAGTGCGCCATGTCCTCGATCAATTTCATAATCGGGTCATTGTAACCGGACGGCCTCACGGAGCATTCGATGAATCCCCTTCCCTCAACGTCTTCACCGGCAACCGCAATTACATCGCCTGGAGTGACCGCATGCTGCTCTGGTGCGTGCCCACTAACGGCGAAGAACTCCGACGCAACCTCACCATCAATGCCCTTTACGACGGTAAACTCCCCGATCCCCTTCGCTTCCTCCGCCTCCGCAACATCGCCGCCTTGGTCATCTGGCCTGGAGACAACATCTCGGACAGCACCTTGAACCAGCTCAAATTCCAATTGGCCCCTGCTTACGAGTACTGCGATTACCGGGATGGCGGCGCGGAGAATACTGGAGTCTTCGTCTATCGCCCGCAATTGGTTACACTTCCTCCCTTACCTGACCCGGTCATCCATCCTCCGCCCGACGGAAATGTATCTCCTGTCGGAGAGTAGGCCCTTTTCCAGGCCCCAACAAACCAAGATTCTACCCAATAAGGCAAAAATACGTTGTGAGCCCAAAGCGGCCACATCCTGAGGCGCTAGCGACTGTACTAATAATCGTATTTGCCTCGAAAATACTTGAGCACCACTCCGAGAACCTCAAATCCATATGAAATTGGTTTTACGTGGGACTCCTCATTGCCATAATGAGTGGGGATCGGCACATCGGCTATTCTCAGCTTCTTCTTGCCGCCTACTAGAAGCATTTCGCCGTCATAATGAAATGCATCACTCAATTTCTCGAAAGGAATTGTTTCCAAAGCCTTTCGGCTATAGAGCATATAGCCGCTATGATATTCAGAAAGATTCAGCCCATAGACAAGGTTTTCGATTTTAGTCAAACAGATATTTGCCACAAACTTGTAAAAGGGCATCCTCCCTCGAAGAGCCGAGCGATAATTCTTCATCCTAGACCCCAACACGATATCCGCTTTATCTCCAAGCAGGGGCGCATACAGTTCCTCCATAATCTCGGGAGCATACTGACCATCGGCATGAAGCAGAACAGCGATGTCGCAGCCCAATTCCAAGGCCCTTCTAAAGCCCTTTTTTTGAGCACCTCCGTAACCGGCTTGGTCACGAACGAGAACTTCAATCTTCGGATATTTGATCTGTAAATCGGGAGTGACCGAGCGAGGAATCTGTGGGTTGGCATCTTCGACAATGAGAATGCTGAAAAGCGCATCGTAAACCCTCGGTGGAATCCGGCTTAAAACCAATGGCAGCGTGTCTGCAGCCTCATAGGCAGGAATAACGACCACAATCCGCTTCTTACTTGAAACACTTTGCTGGTTCATCTCGCTTAATTTTCAATCCTAAGGATTTCAATGTCAAGTTGACATGGTTCCTCCCAGGCACCTGGTCAGTCCAAATTCACCTTGTCACGAATCCGAAATGAACAGAAAAGCTTCAGTCGCTTTAGACTTAAATGTCTTGAATTTGCTATAAAATCAAGTAAAAAGTAAGTGATTTTGCAAGTAATGCCCCCTTACCGGCTTCGGCTTGTTATTTTGACTTATCGCATTTGTCCGACTGAGGAACGACATATGTGTTAAAGGCCTTTAACTTATTTATATGGAGTTCATACCGCTTTCTCTTCCCGGTTTAGTTTTGCTTAAACCGAAGATATTTCATGATGGCCGGGGACATTTTATTAAAACCTACAGTCAAAGCTTGTTTTCCGATCATAATATTGATCTCTCTCCACAAGAAGCGTTCTACTCCGTATCTCATGCTGGAGCGCTTCGCGGAATGCATTTTCAAACTCCAAATTTTCAATATGCAAAACTCGTCCATTGCATTAAAGGGCGGATTTACGATGTTTCTTTAGATCTGCGGAGACAATCTCCGACTTACGGTCAGTCTTGGGGAGGAAGACTTGACGACGTCGGGCGGGAAGCCATTTATTTACCTCCTGGTTTTGCTCATGGATTTTATAGCCTTGAAACAGAGACTGTTGTATCCTATTTAACGAACAAAGTGCACGATGCCAGCCACGATCACGGCATTCGTTGGGATAGCTTTGGTCATATTTGGCCTTGTTCCAATCCTATTATATCTGAGCGAGACAGGGGATTCCCTCCTTTTTCTGATTTCACATCTCCCTTTTCCTATACATGAAGGTTCTGATTTTAGGAGCTTCTGGCCTAATCGGATGGAATTTGTTTCTTAAATCTCAATCGTTGGGCCACGAAGTCAATGGAACATATCGGTCTCATGGTTTGCCCGGTTTGACTCCATTGGATATGGGACATAAGGATCTTCTGCCACGTCTCTTTAATCAGTTTCGACCGGAAGCGACTTTTTGCTGCACGGGCTGGCCCTGGGTCGATGGTTGCGAGTCCGACCCTGAACGCGCCTATCACGAAAATGTGGAGCTACCGACATTGGCAGCGAATTGCGCTCGTGAGGTTGGCTCTCATCTTACCTATTTTTCAACCAGTTACGTGTTTGACGGCCGTAATGGCCCCTATGATGAAAAGGCCAAACCTTGTCCTATTTCAGTTTATGGAACTTCAAAATTAGCCGGCGAAAATGCGCTTCTTGAAGCGAGCGAAGGCAAGGCCGTTATTGCCAGAACCATGGGGGTTTACGGGCCTGAATCGCAACGCAAGAATTTTGTATTTCAAGTTCGTCGAGCTTTGACGTCGGGTACGACGTTGAAGGTGCCCAAGGACCAATTTGGGAACGTGACCTATGCTCCTGATCTCGCCGGAATGGCCCTTGAATTGGCGGCACGAAGGCAATCTGGCATCTGGAACTTGGCAGGTCCCGATCCCAATGTTCGACGTAGCGATTTTGCCCTGCTGATTGCCCAGTCCTATGGTCTGCCGGTCGAGTTGATCGAACCTGTTGAGACCTCTGCATTAAATCAACTGGCTCGAAGACCCGTACAAGGAGGCCTTTCCATTGAAAAAGCTCAAAGCTTTACGTCCCTGAAACCTCAAAGTTGGGTTGTGATTCCATAATCGTACGATCTTAATCTATGTATGACTGGAGCATAGATTCTATGCGCCATTTTCAGGTCAATCCAGACCGCCTTTTATTCTCGTTGTGACAAATTGTCAAAAATCAGATTCGTGTTTCGGCGTGATGCGGAGGATTGACGAATTTAGTACCAGCCATACAGATTATGCAGTTTTACTTGGATCCAGTGAGTATCGCCGGTAAGACCGTAGACGATGCCAAAATAATAGCTGTAGGTGAAAAGCAGAAAAAGGACGATTTTCTCCCAGAGGAAAAATGGGCCGGCCTGGCGGCGCACAAGCAGGGTAAATGTAGTCATCAAAATCAATGAGAAAAGAGGCTCGACCACGTAGTGATGAATGACGGAAAAGAACATGCATGTCAGGGTCGTGATGATCAAGGCCCAAAGGCTGAGGAGCAGGCCGAAGAATAAAATGTGCTCGCGTTTGGCCGGAATCTGCGCCTTGGTGTAAAATGGCCAGGCGAAGGCCAGCAGGGTGATGGGAAGGGCGGGAAAAATGCCTGAACATGGCAGCCTGAAGCGGCCTTTCCATAAAAGCTCGGTATGATTATAGCATTCGGTATCTACAAAAGGGAAGCGAGGTCCAAAATTCCCGGGCTGCAGGAAGTAACACCAAATGCTGTCGGGTATGTAGCTAAGCAAAAAATGCTTGTAGCGTCCGTATTCGCCGCCATTAAGCTGATAGGCAACTCCGAATTCAAAGATATTTCCGAACCGGGTATAGTTGTACCAGGCGGAGGCGGCACAGCAAAGCAAGCTGGGCAGAAAAAGCGCGATCGACTCCACTATAAAAACCCAGCTAACAGCAAGCTTGTACTCTTTCCATAAGAGAAAAATCCACATCAAGACAAGCACGATATTGAGAAATACGCACGTGGGACGGCCACCGAAGGCGAGACCTGCGCAGAGGCTGGCCAGCCCCAGCCACAAAATGCGCCAAGCCTTCGATACCAGGGCCAAAAATAGAAAGAGGAAGCACGCCAGGGTGAAGGTCGTGGCGAAGGAAATCTCCATTTGGTACACGTTGCTATTCACCTGAAGAAAATTATTCATGTTACAAAGCCCAAACATGAACATAAGCAGGACTTCGAGGGAGATTGGAACTTTGGGAAAATAGTTTCGGACGAGAAGACGCAGCAGCAGAGAGTAAAGTAGAATGCTTATGGAGCTTAAAAGAAACATAACCCACCGCTGCGATGGCAACTGGCCGGTGAGAAAATACTGGGGCAGATAGAAGAGCAGAACCGGCCCGGGCTGAAAATAGACGTAATACCTCCCCAGCTTTTCTCCGGGCGCACGATAATAGGAAAGATCGTAAAGATAGGGAGTGTCGTCACGTTCTGCCTCAATATAAGGATTCTTGTTATTCGCAAATCTGGGGTCGGGATAGCCAAGCAAGGAAACCTGGCCATGCAAAAAGGCCATGGAGAGATCAACAAAACATCCTCCGTTGGGCTCATACACAAAAACGAAGACCTTTTGATTGTCCCGGGTTAGCTGCCAGCAATAGTAGGTCAAAAACAGGGAAAGAACCAAAACATACGTCCCAATCAGGCAGCTGCGAGGATGGCGTTGAAAAAAAGAGGTCATTGCTATTCGAAGACAATTATCTTGCGACAAAGGGGGGCGAACATCGGGTAGCTGAACCCGGCATGCAGAACGAATGCAACCAGAACCGCGAGAAAATCGAAAAAATAGGCTCGTTGAAAGGGAACGAGATCAGAAACCAAAGGGCAGAATAGCTGAAAAGTAACATGAACCGCGTCCTCTAAGGATTCATCGGGGCAGGGTTCGTTGGCACAGGATTCGCCACCGCGGGACTTGCCTCCGCGGGCTTCTCCACCAAGGTGGGCTGGTACATAAACACCCCCGCATTGTTCGACCCATCGCCCCGGCAATCGATATAATTGAAATAGGGCTCGAGTTGCCCCTTCAGCGTGGTCACGAGATCATCCGGGATGTTATCGTCGGGCCAGATCACCACGGCGGCAATCGAATGACTGGTCAAAAAGCCTAGTGGATCAGGCGCTTTGCCGGCGTAAAAGTCGTTCACTTGTTGGGCGCGATAATCATTTTCTCCTTTATGCCCGTAACGCTCCTCGGAAAAGGTCCAGGCGATGTAAGTCTGGTTTCCACTAAAGACCGCCACCGCGGGCGAGGAGTTATAAGCCCACTCAACCTTGCCGGTCAACAGTGTCGCGTTACGGAGCTGGGAAAGCACCTGGAGAAGCCGTGCCCGTTGCGGATCGTTGCGCAGGACGCCGTTGCCCTCAAGATGCCAGGCCGACTTTTTCCAGTCGACCCAGCGGAAGGTGGTATGCAGCCAGCCGAACAGGGAGATGATCGCCGAAAAGAGCAGCACGCCGGTCAAAAGCCGGTAACCGATGCCCGGGCGCATGGCCACCGCGGAAAAAAAGGCGACGAGACCGACGCCGTAGGTATAGCCCCACATTTTTTCAATCGTATTGTAGCGACCTTGATCGATATTGATAAACTCGATGGCGATCAACATAAATGGAACCGCCGCGTGCGCCCACTTCAAGCCCGCCGGAAGTTTGTTCCAAACAAAAAACAGGCTTAGCCACAGCGTGTAGATCGGCCACCACTGGATAAGAAATTCGTACAGGGGGGTGCGCCACTCGATGTGATTCCACATCACTGGCGGGGAGTTCGGCCCGGAAAAGGTCGGCTGGAGAGTCGGCCAGACGCAGACCAACCCCACGGCCACGGCAATGAAGACGAAGGTCGGGTTCTCGGGGCGGCGTTTGCTCAACAGGGCGATGGCAAGGCCTCCACCGCAAAGCAAGGCGGTGATCGGCAGCGCCCACGTCGAACTCAGAATGGCTATGAACGGAACCAAAACCGCTGCGATCCAAGGCCAGTTCCGGCGCTCATTGGCCGCCAGCTCCATTAACAACCAGACGGCGAAGAGCGTCAGGAAATGCCCGGCCGCGTTCGAGTGGTACTCGTCGCGCCACGTCCAGAAGCCGGGCACCTGCAATTCGAGCCGTTCCCGGTGGGGCGCTGTGGCCAGAAGCTTCCAGATCGGATTGTTGTCGTGATGATCCGACCCGTCGTGATAATTCAGCCCGCCCGAGAGATTGTCCATGATCCAGGGAGACGGGTCGGGTTCCGTCAGCAGGAGATAGGCACTCGATCCCGTCGCCGCGCTCTCAATCATGAAGGGCAGAAGCAGCGTGATCCAAACCCGGCCCGTGATCCGCCACGCCGCCGCCGCCGCCACGAAACAGGTGAAGGCCGAAAGCAGCGCGTGGGAAAGATTGTAGCCCGTGCCAATGTCGACCCCGAGCAGCCGCGTCAACAACGAGGCAGCGTAATGGTGAAAAGTGTAGTAATACTGCAGCTTGAACGGCGGCATCCAGCCATCCGTCGGCGGCAGCGTCTCGCCCTTGGTAAAATTGGCCAGCAAGTTGAGGTCGGCCAGACCGTCCGAAGAGGGGAGGATGTCCGGCTCGACGCAGCGAATAAAAAACGTAAAAGCGAACGAAACGAGGAAAATGCCCAGCGGCAGCCGCAAGCCATCCCATGAAAAAACGGAAAGCGCCGGCTTGATCGGAGCCGGCGCGGCGGGACGCAAGCCCTCGCCCCAAAGACCGGAGCGATCCGACGACGGTTCATCCGCCGGAACGGCGGCAGGTCCGGAAGCGTGGGCGGGCACCGGATTGATGAGATGGCGAAACTCTTCCCAGGTTATGCTTGGGCGGACCAGCAGCAGGATCGACCCGATGGTAGTGAACGGCAGCAGCCAGAGCAGCGAGTGGATGGGGATGAAATTCTCGATGAAATTCAGGAACATGCAGAAGGCCAGCATCGGCACCAAAACGCCGTACCAGTTCGACTCGCGCCCGAATAATCGCCGGAACAGGACCGCCCCCGCCACCACATGCAAGGAGACCAGAGACCAGAGCAACAGCGCGCGCAACAAAAGCATTCCCCAATAGGAATTACGCGCCCGGAGGAGATTAATCAAGCTCTCCCGCAGGGACTTGGGTCCCGGTGCGACCTTGTCCAATTTAAAGACAGCCCCTAACCTGAATGCCATGTCCAACGCCCAGCTCATCGACGGCAAAGCGATCTCCGCCCAAATCCATTCCGAAACCAAGGCCCGCACCCAGGCCCTCAAGGACCGGCACGGCATCGTCCCCGGCATCACCTTCGTCCGCGTCGGCGAGGACCCCGCCTCGCGCGCTTACGTCCGCATGAAAGGTGCCAAGGCGGAGGAACTCGGCATCCATTCCGACACCATCGTTCTCGACGAAGCAACCCCGCAGGCCGAACTTCTCGCCCTGATCGACAAACTCAACCGCGATCCGAAGGTTCACGGCATCCTCGTCCAGGCGCCGCTGCCTAAACAAATCAGGGAAGACGAAATCTTCAGCGCCATCGACTACCGCAAGGACGTCGACGGCTTCCACCCGATCAACGTCGGCAAACTTCTCCTCGGCCAGAATCCCCTCTTCAAGCCCTGCACGCCCGCCGGCGTCCACGAACTGCTCATCCGCACCGGCGTGCCCATCAGCGGGGCCGAAGTCGCCATCCTCGGCCGTGGCAACATCGTCGGCAAACCGATGGCCGCCATGCTCCTGCAAAAGGAAAAGCATGCCGACGCCACCGTCACCCTCCTCCACTCGCGCAGCAAAGACATCGCCGGGCACTGCCGCCGCGCCGACATCCTCATCGCCGCCATGGGCCAGGCCCATTTCGTCAAGGCCGATATGGTCAAGCCCGGCGCGGTCGTCATCGACGTCGGCGTGAACCGGATCGACGATCCGCAGGCCAAAAATGGCTACCGGCTCGTCGGCGATGTCGATTTCGAGGCGGTAAGCCAGGTCACCGGAGCGATCACACCCAATCCCGGCGGCGTCGGCCCGATGACCATTGCCATGCTTTTGAGCAACACCGCGCGCGCGGCGGAACTGGCGATTAAACCGTAAGCCCGTTCAAATCTTCGGGTCCCACGCCTTGTCATCGTGGAGGCCGCATTCGCGCTTGAGACCGAAGAACCGCGTCTCCTCCTCGCTCATGTCGCCCGTCAATGGCCGCGTCGTGTGGACATCGCCGATGGAGACGTAGCCCTTTTCCCAAAGGGAATGGTAGGGCAGGTCGTGTTTGGTCAGGTATTGGAAAACGTGGCGGTCGGTCCAGTCGACAATCGGCTGCACCTTGACGATCCCGTTCTGGACGCTCACCACGGCGCTGTCCGCGCGTGATTTGGCCTGCTGGCGGCGCACGCCCGTGATCCAGCCGCGCGCGCCCAGTTCCCGGATCGCCCGCTGCATCGGCTCCACCTTGTTGAACTGGTTGTAGCGCTCGATTCCCTCAATCCCCTGCTCCCAAAGTTTTCCCCAGCGCGCTTCCTGCCAGGCAGGACCCAATGGGGCGCGATAGACTTTCAGGTTCAGCTTCAGCCGCTCGGTCAATTGATCGGCAAACTGGTAGGTCTCCGGGAAAAGATAGCCGGTATCGATCAGCACCACCGGAATCTCCGGCCACTGGCGCGTGACCAGATGGAGAGTCACCGCCGACTGCGCGCCGAAGCTCGACGACACCATGATCTCCGGGCGAAAACGTTCCAGCGCCCAGCGCACCCGTTCCTCCGCCGGCGCTTTCTCCAGCCGGGCACTGATCTCGGCCAGCGCCTGATCTGGCGCATCCGGTTTCGGCAAAGTTGAAATCTCACTCATGAAGGCTTGCCCTAGAGGGCATCCACTCAACTCTTACGGCAGAATGGCTTCCGGTCAAGTTTAGTGCCAGAGGCGTGGTGGTCTAATTTGGAGCTCACACAGTAACAGGGCCATCTATCATAACCATTAGGAGGAACAGAAAAAGGAAGATCGAGGAGAGGCGAGCCAACGCCGGCTCGACTTTACGATATACGACAATCCATACCCATTGCCCAAGCCATAGAACAACAGTCATCAACGCTGCATAACCGCCTATTACTGGAGAGCGATCCCAAGTTAATCCCCAATGGGCTACGTAAAACGAAGCGAAAAGTAGAATCCAAAGCGCAAAGAATAGAGCACGCCTTGCGGTCAGCTTTTTTCCATTCATTTCCCTTGTGCCGCGATGGCGATTTTAACAGCAGTTTCCGCCGAATCGACAGGCGGAATCTCCAAAACCGTCACGTACTGCGGTTCGCCCTTGTCCCTGTATGACCAGGCATAGCAGCGTTTCGCATGAACACGCCCCGTAAGCATGCCCTACTCCTTCTTCGCCGAAACTGCAGGCCCCAGCAACGCCAGTGACGCGGTGTAACTGTGCTCGAAACTCCGCTCACCCACCGGACCGATCTGCACGTTCGACGAAAAACCGGCCAGCGGCAGTCCCGGGAAAAATTCGTTGATCAGCCCCGCGTCGTGGTTGGGCCGCCGGAACAGCCCGCGCCCGCGCCCGCTGCAGGTGCAGAGCAACCCGGCATAAGGCACTGAGTCCAGCGCCGGGGTCAGCGCCGCCGCCTGGGCGCGCAGGAGCCGCCGTAATTCGTCGCTCGCCGCCTGCGAATCGCGCAACTGGTACTGGAGCGTCTGCCCCACCCGCGGCAGCGCGTTGATCGCCACCGCCCCGCTCTTGGGGTCGGCCCCGATGATATTGCGCACCAGAAAATCGCCCCGCTTGTATTCCTCCAGGTATTCGCTCACCGCCAGCCCGGCAAAAAGATGCCCGCGCGCCTGTTCCCGCTCCGCATCGCTCAATTCCTTGTAGACGTCGCTCAGGACCTCGTAGGCCGGGCGCGAACCGAGCGTCAGGAGCACATTGCGCTCCGCCTGCGTGACGGTCAACGGCTCGCCAATCGGCTTGCAGCCCTGCGATACCACCGCGTGCACGGCGATCTCTCCCTCCAACGCGAGCGCCACGCCTCCCGACGCCACCCGGTCGTCGCAGAAAACCCATGCCTCCGGATCGCCCGGCACGCCGCCGGCACGCCCGCCGAAAATTGGCACGCGCGGGTAAGCCTGGTTCCACTGCTTCAGCCACGCCTCCGTGTTGAAGACTTGCGGATTGAGAAAAGCGAGCCACGCCTTGACGTCCCGCGGCTTGATCCCCGTTTTCGCGTGCCAGAAATCGGGGCCGATCGAACCCTCGACATCATCCTGGGTGAAGGAAACCGCCGTGGCCTTGCCGCCCGGCATCGAAACGAGCAGCAACGAAAATCCGGAACCTTCCTCCTGCTCCAGCGCTTGGCCGGCCAGCCCGGTCCCGCTGCAGCCGAGCAGCGTCGGCACATGGCCATAGACCCGCACCAGTTCCAGCACTTCGGTCGCCTTGTCGGCGTAATCGGACGAAACGAAAACCAGACCGAATGTCGGCTTGCCGTTGAGTTGTTCCCGCAATTGCACCGCCGTCTCGCGGACCATGCCCTCATCGAAAGGCCCGGTGACCAATCGCGATGCGGCAAAAGCTGGCATTACTTAATCATCGAACCCCGTGAGCAAAAGTCAATCCGGCTCCTGACGACGGCAGTAACGTTTCGTCCTCAAAGACTCCGTCGCAAAAGCCGGTCGAGCGACCACGGCCCGCCGCCAGCCACAGCGAAATAGAGAAAAACAAAGCAGTAGAGAGCGGCCAGTTCGCCTTTGTTAAGTATCGGGAAAAAACCGTTATGCGCATGGGCCATGAAGTAGGCCACCGCCATTTCACCGGAGAGGATGAAGGCCGTGATGCGCGTGAAGAGACCGATGACGAGCAAGATTCCGCCGACCAGTTCAAGGATGCCTGAAAATCCGAACATGGAAAAAAGTTCGAAGGGGTGAGCACCCGTGGGAGGCGGTGGCGTAGGCGGAAATCCGAGCAGCTTGGATGTTCCATGTTCGAGAAAGAGGAGGGCCGCCATAATGCGCAGCACACTCAACAAACGGGGTGACCATTGGGCGTTAAAACTCATAAACCAAACTGTAGTGCGTCAAAATCCAATATCAACCTCTCCGCGCAATCGGGGTCCGTTCTTTCTCCCGCTCCGGGACATGGGTGAAGGCGATCCGGGCGGGCGAAGAGTCCAGGGCGGCCTGGGCGCCGCCGAAATAGATGGTGTTCTTTCCGTAGCACTGGTTGAGCCGGTCCATGGCCCGGTCAAGCGCAAGACGCGAGGGCTCCAGTTGCGGCAGCCGATCCGTGACATTGTGCGCGGCGGTGAGATGAAACAAGGTGACCCCCACCCGCAACGGGGGCGGCGCGCCGGGCGGATAGCGCTGCCAGAGCAGGCCGAAGACGCGGATGAAATCAAGCGTGTCCTGCGTTTCGAGAAAGCCCATCTCATCACTCCAATATTTGCCGTCCACGAACTTGAGTCCGACCGAGAGACCGGCGGCAAGATAACCAAGCGCACGCAGCCGGGTGGCGGCCCTTTGCAGGAGGCCGTGCAGAACTGCTTCGGCCAGCGGGCGCGTCCGGCTTTTCGGTTCGAGGACATGAGAATGGCCGACGGTGCAGCGTTGCGTGGGAAGGCGATCAATTTCCTCTGCGCGCAGCAGGCGGTGCATCCGGTCACCCTCAATCCCGTTCCAGGCCCGCCGCAGCGTCTCCTTCGGGGCGAGGCAGAGTTGCTCGGCGGTGAAGATGCCGCAGTCGTGCAACCGCTCCTCCATCGAGGCGCCTATCCCGCAAAAATCGCGCAATTTCAGCGGAAAGAGGCGTCCCGGCAGATCGTGCTCGTCGAGCAGGACGAGACCATTCGGTTTTTCCATGTCGGAAGCGGTCTTGGCCAGAAACGAGTTGGGCGCGATGCCGATGGAGCTGCGCAGGAACGGCCCAACGGTGCGCGTAATGCGGACCTTGATCTCGCGGGCGGTGGCGAGTGCCCTGCCGGGTTCGCGCCAGGGGCCGCGCAGCGCGCAGAGCATTTCGTCGATTGAGAGAACCTGGGTCACGGGCAGGCACGAATCGACTGCGGCTATTAGCCGGTGATGGTACTCGACGTAGAGATCGGGCCGGGCCTCGATCAGAACGAGTCCGGGGCACGCCTTGCGCGCCTCACCGACTCGGGTGCCCGTTTTGACGCCAAAATGTTTGGCCTCGTAGCTGGCGGCTATGCAGCAGGTGCTGTCGGTCATCACCGGCACGACAACGATGGGGCGTCCGCGCAGGGTCGGCTGTTCCTGCTGCTCGACGGAAGCGAAGTAGGAGTTGAAGTCGATAATGAGGGAGCGCAACGCCATGAACCAAGACTCGCGTGGGGGAAAAGGAGGGGCAAGCAAATTATACCTATGTATTATTACGTTGCGCCCCTCTGAATATTTTCATCGCTAAAATCAATCGAGTAACTATTACGGCTTGATGGCATCGTTGTGTTCCGGCGGCATTCCCCGCCCCTGATCGTCCAATTCTTTTCCCATGGCCAAGATCGATCACGAACTATTGATGGCGCTGATGGACACCATTCCTGACCGGATCTATTTCAAGGACCGCGCCGGACGCTTCCTCTCGGTCAACAAGGCCATGCGGGACTTCTTGAACGTCGCCGACGAGGAAGCCGTGAGGGGCAAGACTGACTTCGATTTTTTTCTGCCCGAACACGCCAAGGAGGCTTTCGCCGACGAACAGCGGGTGCTGGCGACGGGCGAGCCGATTGTCGGTAAGACGGAACGGGAAAACCTGCCCGATGGCCGCATCACCTGGGTCTCCACCACCAAGGTGCCGATGCGGGATTCTAACGGAATCATCATCGGCACCTGCGGCATCTCCCGCGACATCACCGAAGAGCACCGCAAGGCGGAAAAGCTCAATGAGTACGCCCAGGCGCTGGCCGACAAACAGGCCCAGACCGAGGCGGAACTGGCGATGGCCACGCAAGTGCAGCAGGCCCTGCTGCCGCAAACCTATCCCTCCTTTCCTCGGGGAGCGGCGCCGGAAACGAGCGCCCTGCACTTTGCCCATCGCTACCTGCCCGAGGCCATGGTGGGCGGCGATTTTTTCATGGTGTCCCAGGTGGCGGACAGCCAGGCGGGCGTGCTCATCTGTGATGTCATGGGTCACGGCGTACCGGCCGCGCTGGTCACGGCGGTGCAGCGTGTCGTGGTGGAGGAACTCCAATACCTTGCGGGCAATCCCGGGGCTTTTCTCGGCGAGCTGAACCGCCGGCTTCACCATTTCCTGGGCCCGCTGCAAAGCTCCATGTTTGTCACAGCCCTCTACTTGGTCATCGACACGGTCACCGGACGCGTCCAATTCGCCAACGCGAGCCATCCCCACCCACTCCATATTAACCGGGCGAAAAACCAGGTGCGGGTCATGGGCACCGACACGCTGCGCCATCCCTTTGCGCTCGGCGTGGAGAACGACTCCGTCTACACCACCGAGGAGGATTCGGTGCAGCCGGGCGATCTCCTTTTTCTCTATACCGATGGCCTGTGCGATCTCGGCGAAGGCAGGGAACTGGAACCGGATGACCCTCGGTTCCTGACCTTGATCCGGAACTGCGCCCGGCACACGGGAGAGTCCTTCCTCGATGGAGTGCTGGAGCAGGCACGGCAGTTTTCAGGACAGGAAAAGTTCCTCGACGACGTGTGCCTCGTGGCCATCGAAGTGGAGCGGTTGCTGGGGTAAGTTGACAATGCTTCGAGCCGATGCCCTCCCTTTCAGGGTGGCCAGCGAAACACCCTAGCGAAGATAACCCAGATATTTGTTCACAAACTCCTTGTCCTCGTCCGTGAGCTTGTGCCGGTTATTTTTCAGCCAGGCCTTGGCCTCGGCCCTGCGGTCCTGTCGTTCCAGAGGACCCGGCGCCTCATCAATGAGGCGGACGAGGATATCAAGCTTGTGCGACCTCAGCGCCGTCTCATCCAGCAACGTCAGTATCAAGTTATTCCACGACTCGGGCGGGTTCATGAGCGCGTTCAACGCGTCTTCGTGAAACTCGAAGTTGAGGTGTTCGACCCCGTACTCGCGAAATTTCACGACGATAGGCAGATTGAAGGTGGCGAAAACACCGAGAACCAGCAGCGGGGCGGAACGCTCGTCAATGAGGACGAAGTGCATCAACAAAAAGATCGGGCCGAAGACGAGAAGTAGAATGGCCAAGCCGAGGAAAACGGTGTTGATCACCATGAGCAGCATCCACCCAGCCAAACAGCCGCGCTCAAATGCGCCGCGCATCCACTTGTAAAATGACTCGGAGAACACAACAAACCTTTCACAACCTTACAGTGGGTTGAGAAAGAATCTAGTGGGAGGCGTACAAAAAAACAGGACGGCGTGGCGCTCCTACGGACGGCAATATTCTAGATCCACTTCCTGCGCGTTCAGAAAGTGACAGATGCCATAAAACGGACGACAGTCTTAATGCGACGATTCCTTCGGTTATGTGCTTAGGACGGCCGAAACGGCATCTGCCTCGTTCCCAAACCCTATTTGAAACGCTCCGCTGAGGCTCCCTTGCAGATTTCAACGGATCCGCAGCGGGCGTCGCAAATCAGAAAATTTCCCCAGCGGATTCCATGACCTTTTCACAACTATTTACTTTCTTTTAAAGGCATCCTATCCAATAGTTCATCAAGGGCATCCAGTGAAAATATTCCCCTGTTTGATCATGGTTTGCGCCTTGATGGGACTGCACGGCCAAGCCGAGCCCAAAAGGTTCTCCTAACAATAAATTAGTTTTTCGGAGAATAGTTAGATTATGAAACTCGCCCTTATAACCGGCATTACGGGGCAGGATGGCTCGTATCTGGCCGATTATCTGCTGACAAATGATTACGAAGTTCACGGCGTTGTTCGCCGGACGAGCAGCCTTGAGCGTTCCCGACTCGCGCACCTTTTTAAGAATCCCGATATTTATAATAAACGTCTTTTCCTCCACTATGCCGATTTGGAAGATATTACCGCCCTGCGCCGTATTTTCCTTGGCATACAAGCGGACGAGCTTTATCACTTGGCGGGACAAAGTCACGTCGGTCTGAGTTTTCCGATGGCGGAAATGACCTGCGACCTTACGGCGATTGGAACCTTGCGACTTCTCGAGATTATGCGAGACATGCCAGGTAAGCCGCGATTGTTCCATCCGTCTTCGAGTGAGATATTTGGTCAACCTAAATCGTTCCCTCAAAATGAGGATACGCCCTATCTCCCCACATCGCCTTATGGATGTGCCAAGGCTTTTGCCACCCAAATAGTCAAAGTTTATCGTGATTGTTATGGCCTTTTTGCCTGCAATGGCATCATGTACAATCATGAGTCGCCTCGACGAGGGGAAAACTTTGTTAGTCGCAAAATCTGTCGAGCTGCTGCTGCCATCAAATTGGGACTTCAATCAAAGCTTGTTTTGGGAAACCTCGATGCAGAACGTGATTGGGGATACGCCCCCGATTATGTACGGGGAATGTGGCTTAGTTTACAACAACAGAAAGCAGATGATTATCTTTTTGCGACCGGCGAGACCCATTCTGTACGCGAATTGGTGGATCTGGCCTTTAATGCGATGGATCTCAAATGGGAATCGTATGTTGAATTGGATACGACTTTGTTTCGTCCGAGCGAGCCGCTACGGTTGGTTGGGAATGCAAGCAAGGCCAAACATGAATTGGGTTGGATGCCTAGTTGCTCCTTTCAGGAACTCATTAATCTGATTACGCGGACAGAGTTCGATAGCTTACAGCAACTTGGGAGCGAGAGACCACTTTCAGGCGGAATCGCATTTAATCGCACTTAATCGGACACACCATTTTTCCTCACAGCGTTGCCCTCACTTCCAAATGACTTACAGAAGTTGGATTTTTGACGGCATGAATTGAGTTGAAAGCAAAATCAACAGAATTTCGAAAAAGGGGAAATGCTTTAATAACTCCGGCAACTTTGGCGGTAAAATGCCACCAGCTTCGCGGCCTGCGTTTCGATGCGATAGGCTTGGGCAGCTTGCCAGGCAGCGCGGCGGAGGGCCAAGCGAAGGGTCGCGTCGTCGCGAAGGGTGGCCAGGGCACCGGCCAGTTGGGCGACGCCGGGCGGGACGACAAGGCCCTCCCGCTGGTCGTGGACGAAATCGAGAGCACCATTGGGGTTTTCTGGATCGTTGACCACGACGGCGGCGCAACCTTGGGCCATAGCTTCGAGGGTGGCGATGGAAAAGCCCTCACGCGGCGAACTGAGGACGAAAAATTTCGGCGCGGGCGAGGAGGCCGCGCTTGACCGACTCGCTCACCTCGCCGTGGAAGATGACCGATTTTTCCAGGCCGGCCTGCTGGACGGCACGTTCGAGCCGGAATCGTTCGCTCCCCTGCCCGACGATGTCGAAACGGACCGATTTCTCGTCGAATAGAGGTGACGTGAGTGCGGCGACGATATCGGAGACATTTTTGATTGGGGTGAGGCGCCCACAAAAGATGAAGCAACCGGGTTTGCCGGGTGGCGACACGGCGGGAGAATCGGGATTGAAGGCCTCGGGTTCGAGGCCGAACTCGACAGTCTCCCGGACGGGGTAACCCTCCTTTTCGAGCGCGGCGGCGGTACGGCGCGAGACGGCGAGGCGGCAGGTAAAAAGGCCGGTGCCCAGCCGATAGACAAGGGCGAGAATTTTCACGACCAGCGAACCGAGAATATTGCCTTCATAACCGCGCTCCCGAACATAGGCGAGAAGGCCGGCCAGAAGCGCTTCGTGGCAGGTGAGGACGGCAGGGATACCTTTGGTCCACATGACGAAAGCGGCGATGGGAAGGTGCAGGAACGGCGTAGCGCAGATATCGAGGACATCAAGCTCGCGCGCTTTCAATTTCCAAAGGAGCTTGAAGACAGCGAGCGCGAAGAGCAGGTCGGCCCAGCCGTTGCGGACGCCGCGGCGATTAAAGTAGGCGCGACGCGGCACGAGGCGGACGAAACGGACCCCGTCGATGGTTTCATCGCGCGGACACGAAGTGTAGATGCGGACGTCATGCCCCTGCCGGGCCAATTCCCGCGCGAAGTTCCAGACCCGGCGTTCATAACCGCCGCGGTAAAACGGCTCGCAGGTGTTGATGAGAAAACCAACGGTCATGCCTCCGATTATGGACGATTACTGGTTGCAAAGCACGAGCCGCGTGCCGCTTTTGCTCACGACGCGCGCACTGGTCGGGAGCCGGCCCTGCCAGTAATCGAGGCGGTCCTGCTCAATGATGAAATAGATGGGACGCGGGGAGTTCCACTCGGCGAGGAGGCCGGCGTCGTCCCAATAGTAATCGCGGCCCTCGCCGAGGACCCGCTGGGCATACTGGTTGTCGAAGGGCGCGTTGACCCAGTGAACCCGGGTATCAAGGTAGTAGAGAAGGCTGGAGGCGGTATGAGGCAGCGCTTCGCAGGCGACAACGGCATCCGGTCGGGCGACAAGTTCGCGGTTGATGGCCCGGGCGCTGCCAGCGAGGGAAAAGTAAGGGGCCATGATGGTGAAGCCAACCGCAGCAAGAATGATAGGGACGCCCATGGCACCGGAAAGCGTGGCGAGTGCGGCAAAGGAGCGGCGCCGCCAGGCGAGCAGGGCGGCCCCGCCTCCGGAGACAAGCAGGGTGGCGCCGAAGACGGTGAGAAGGGTGATGAGTTGGCCCCAAAGAGCGGGGGAAATTCCGGCAATGGCGTCGAGGAAGGTGTCCCGATCGCGGATGGGGGAGGCCGTGGCATCGCCGAGAGCACCCAGTTGCGGCCAGATCCAAACGGCAAAAGCGAGTGCGGCGGCGCCCACGAGGGCGAGAAGAAGCGGTGGAACGACCAGAAAGGCCCGCGGCAGGCTCAGAAAGGTGTAGGCACCGGTCATCCATGGAAGCGCAAAGAAGGCGGCCACGACACCCCAACAGCTCATGCTGTAGTAGTCCTGGCGAGTGGAGAAGGCAACGGAGACCATGGTGATGGCGACCCAGATGCCGAGGAATCCGATGAGGTCAAGGGTCTGCGGAGGGAAAGCGTGCGAACGCTGACGGGCGGCCTGGATCGCTTTGACCAAAGCATAAACGGAGCCGGGGAAAAGAAGGGTCCAGGGCATCCAGAAGAGGAGATGCTGGCCGTAGAATTGAAGGAGGGAGAGCTGGCGGGCGTCGGCGGGATAGCGGGTATTGAAGCAGGCTCCGAGTTGCTCGTTGACAAAGTGGGCGGCGAGAAAGCCGGGATACCGGGCGGTCATGTAAGCGTACCAAGGGACAAGAAGCAGAAGGAAAATGAGGATACCGTGGAACGTGAAAACGGGACGGAGCCAGGCGCGCCAGTTGGGAATGAAGAGGGCGGTGACGAGAACGACCGAGAGCGGCCAGAGCGCGCCGTGAAGCCCTTTACTGAGAGCGCCGAGAGCAAGAAAGGTCCAGAAGAGAAGATACCAGTGATCGCCGGGAAATCGGCCGCGAACGGAACCGGCGTCGGTCCAAAGAGGCTTGGGCTCGGCGTAGAGCCGGGCCTCGACGAGACACCACAAGCCCAGGGAAATAAAACAGGCAAGAAAGGGCTCGGGCTGGACGAGGTGGGTGAAGACCCAGACACCGAGCATGGAGGCAAGGACAAGGGCGGAAGCGAGTCCGAAGGTTTCGCCTCCCAGGCGGCGCATGATAAGGTAGGTGGCGATGATCCACCCCGCGGTGGCGAGGGCGTTCGGAAGACGCAGGGCGAACTCGTTCTCGCCGAAAAGCGAGGTGGAAACAAGCATGGTCCAGTAAACGAGGGGCGGCTTCTGGATGCGGGGAAAGCCGTTGCTGGTGGGAACGGTCCAGTCGCCACTCTGGTGCATTTCACGAACGGCACCAGCGTAGAGACCTTCATTGTCGTCGAAAATGACGGGCGTGAAACTGACGGTGACGTAGAGAAGAGTGATCAGGCCAAGAATGAGCCAGGAGAGACGGGACCGCATGCCGACGGGACGCTCCGCTCCGGCCGCAGTCGCGCGCAAGGTTGCGGCGATGGACGATTCCCCCATCAAAGCTGGATAACGGCTATGATCCAATGGTCCCCCTCCTCTATGGGCCAACCGGAACGAATCAGCCCACGCACTTTACTTAGCGCGTGAATCGAAATTGTCTAGAGGCTATCCGAAAAGTGGGCGTGGGCCACGTGACAAGTCGAATTTAGGCCGAATCGAGGTGCGAACGACGAGGTCCTGCGGACGGCGGTAGAACTTAGTCAGAATCAAGCAGGGGAGAGAGGATTTGATTTGAAGAGCTTGCTGCTTTAAGAGACGTTGGGCGGCGCGGTTGGGAAGAATATTTTCAGAGGAGTCGCATGATCGTTTCGGTTTTTGACACGCATCACTTTGATCGGACAGCGCTGGAAAAGGAAAATGCCCGGCACGGGCATGATCTTCGGTTTTTCGAGGCGCGCCTGGAGAAAAAAACGGCGAAGCTGGCTGCGGGCAGCGCGGCGGTTTGCGTCTTCGTCAACGATGTGTTGGATCGGGCGACGCTGAAATCGCTACATAAATCGGGTGTGCGGTTGCTTGCGCTGCGGTGCGCGGGTTTCAACCAGGTGGACCTGAAAGCGGCGGCGGAACTGGGCCTGACCGTGGCGCGGGTGCCGGCTTATTCGCCCCACGCGGTGGCGGAGCATGCGGTGGCATTGCTCCTGACACTGAACCGGAAACTGCACCGGGCCTACAACCGGGTGCGGGAATCGAATTTCTCCCTGGATGGGCTGGTCGGTTTCGACCTGAATGGGAAAACGGTCGGGATCATGGGAACAGGGAAGATCGGAGCGGTGTTCGCGCAGATCATGGCGGGATTTGGCTGCCGGTTGCTGGCGTTCGACGTGTTTCGGAGAACAGACCTTCCGGTGACCTATGTGAAGGCGGAGCAGTTACTGGCGGAGAGCGATATACTTTCGCTGCACGTGCCGCTGCTGCCGGAAACGCACCACTTTCTACGCGGCGAGACGATCGCGAAGCTGAAGCGGGGGGCGGTGATCGTGAACACGAGCCGCGGGGCGCTGATCGAGACGCAAGCGCTGCTGGAGGCGCTGAAGTCGGGCCACGTGGGCGGAGCGGCGCTCGACGTTTATGAGGAAGAGGCGGGGATTTTCTTCCGAGACCTATCGGGGCAGGTACTGCAGGACGATGTGCTGGCGCGAATGATCTCGATGCCCAACGTGCTGATCACATCACACCAGGCGTTTTTGACCCATGAGGCGCTTGCCAACATCGCACAGACGACCCTGGAGAACATGACCGCATTCGAGCAGGGGGAATTGCCGGAGAGCGTGGTGGTTCGGGCATGAAATCCCGGTCTGACTTGGCTTTTCCCAGTTAGCCGCCGCCGTTTCGGCTGCGGCCCCACCCCTATTGCGACGCTCAGCGGACGACCGCATGCGTTAACTTAACTGGAAATCTAGTGCTCTCAGGCCCCAGCGGCATGGGCCGACTCGTGCCCATTGTTGCCGTGGGTGTGGCCGGAAGGACTCCCCAAGCGGCCATTGCGTTCCACGATTTGATGGAGAGAATGGGAGCGGTCGAGATAGTCGAGGAGTTTGCCCAGTTCGGCGCGCATCTGGGGCCGGGGAATGATGCGGTCGATCAGGCCCCGTTCGAGGAGGAACTCGGCGGTCTGGAAGCCCTTGGGCAAATCCTGGCGGGTGGTTTCCTTGAGAACGCGCGCGCCGGCAAAACCGATCATGGCCTTGGGCTCGGCGATGATGAGATCGCCAAGCGTGGCAAAGCTGGCGGTGACGCCGCCCATGGTCGGGTGGGTCAGGATGGAGATGAAGGGAAGCCGGGCGGCGGCATGACGCTGAAGAGCGCCGCTGGTCTTGGCCATTTGCATGAGACTGAACATGCCTTCGTGCATGCGGGCGCCGCCGGAGGCGGCAAAGATGAGGACCGGTATCAGGCGTTCGGTGGCGCGCTCAATGGCGCGGGTGATTTTCTCGCCAACCACGGAGCCCATGGAACCGCCGATGAAGCTGAACTCCATGACGGCAACCGAGACAGGATGGCCCTCAAGGCGGCCAAGGCCGCAGACCACACCCTCGTTAAGACCGGTTTTTTTCTGGTATTTCTTGAGCTGCTCGGCATAGCTGCTCGCGCCGGTGAACTTGAGGACGTCGATAGGGGTGATGCCAGTGTCGTATTCTTCCCAGGAACCTTCGTCGAGAAGGTGGCCAAGACGCTGGACGGCGCTAATGGCGAAGTGGTTGCTGCATTGCTTGCAGACCATTTGGAGGCTTTCGAGTTCCTTGTTGAAAATATAGGCGCTGCACTCGGGGCACTTGGTCCACAATCCCTCCGGCATTTCCTTTTTGCGCGTGGGCGTTTTCCCGTAGTCCGGTTTGGGAAAGACGCTGGAGGGAGTGGTCGGCTGGGTCATAAAGGGGGGGAGAGGATGGGCTATAGGCTCAACTCCGCGCAATGGTCAATACCGCCAACTGACCTGACCCGGCTTGGGCCAAGGTTTGAGCGCAGGCGTTGGTGGTAGCGCCCGTCGTAAAGACATCATCAACTAATAGCAAATTTTTACCACGAACGTCAAATCCCCGTTTAAGGCAAAAGGCATTCTGCATGTTCTTCCAGCGAACCTCGCGTTCAAGCCCAGTCTGCGATGGCGTCTCCCGATAACGATAAAGGCAATTCAAAACGGGAACTTTTCGTCTTGAATTGAGGCCTCGGGCCAATTCAACAGCTTGGTTGAAGCCGCGCTCGCGGAGGCGGCGATGATAGAGCGGAACGGGAACGAGGGCATGCCAGTCCCCTCCTCGAGCGTGGTGGTCGAAGGTCTCTGTAAGCCACGTAACAAGACGAGCATGGTGGTAGAATTCATCGCGATATTTATACCCAATGATAGCGTCAAGGACTTGGCCATTGGTGCGGTAGCTGGCGCGGGCCCAGCTGAAATACCAATCGTGCCCGGCACAGGCGGTGCAGACAAAGCCTCTGGAAAGGGTTTCCCCAGCTGGAAAGGGATCGCCGCATTGCTCACAGTAGGGCCGGCGAATGGGCTCAGGTTCTGCCGCAGCTGTTTCAGGCCAGGGGAAGGTGAGATTCAGGGCGCATTCTCCCCAATCACGGCTGTGGCGGAGTGCGGTTGATAAAAGCGCCACAACCATATGGATAGTAAAAACAATACCACGGAAGTAAGCGGGCTGGAAGTAAGATCACCGGACAACCAGACGGAGGCAGGCGGTTCGACAGGCTTGGCGAGACCAGTGAAGAGAAGGAGGGTAAAAATCCAACCGCCGTGCAGCCCAGCGTTGAACCAGAGGGTGCCACAGCGGAGAAACGTGGCACCGAGGATGAGACCGATGAAGAAAAGGTTGAAGCCTTGGCCAGAGAGGATGCGCCCGTGGAAGATGGGCTCGAAGGCGGTGCCAACGGCGATGATACCGCTCCAGAGGTGGACGGGCCGGCGATCAAGCTCGGACGGAATTTTGAGGAAGTGGGCGAGAGCGAAAATGGCGGCGGCCAAAATCCAACCCGGGCGCAAGCCGAGTCGCCCGATGAGTTCGGTCTGGAGAAAACCTCGAAAAAGGGTTTCCTCCAGCAGCGGGACAATGAGCGCGGCAACGAGGGCTTTGAGAAGGAGTTCCACGATACCCCCGACCACCAAATGGGAGCCGGTGTAACTGACAAAGACAAGGTTGAAACCGATGACGGCCTGCATGGAGACGAGAGCGGCGGCCCAACCGAAGAGGAGTTGCCGCCACGCCGCGGATTCGATAGGCCAGAGCTCGCGCAGAAAGATGCGGGACCGGAAAAGAGCCAGAGCGGCAAGAGCGGAGATCAGGAGCGCCCGGTCCATGGCACGGTGAAATGGGACGTGTCCGGCGAGGGCAAAATAGAGGAGCGGACCGAGAACCATCGCGCCAAGGAAAATGACGAGAAAGAAGAGGATGAGAGGCTTTTTTCCTGACGCGAACATAATGGATGCTGCCTTGGACGGAACCAAATGCGGTTGATCTTTAGGTCGAGGTGTCACAGTATCTTTTTTTCCACCGCACCCAAGCACGAAGATGAAAATGACTCCGCTCGAGTTTGAAAAACCGATTGTCGAACTCGAAAAGAGCATCGAAGCCATGAAGATACGGGCAAAAGAGCATGCCTCCGAGGCCATGCCCGAAATCGAGGCGCTTGAGACAAAACTGAAGGAGGAGCGGCAGCGGATTTACACCAACCTCTCGCCGTGGCAGCGGGTCCAGATCGTGCGGCACCCGGCCCGGCCTTATACCCTCGATTACCTGAAACTGATCGCGAGCGATTTCATGGAGATGAGTGGGGACCGGTGCTTCGGCGACGACCAGGCCCTTATTGGAGGACTCGCGCAGATCGGCCCGGAACGGGTGATGGTCATCGGCCATCAGAAGGGACACGATACCAAGCAGAATATCCGGCACAATTTTGGGCTGGCGCATCCGGAAGGCTACCGCAAGGCGCTGCGGCTGATGCGGCTGGCCGACAAATTCGGGTTGCCCATCGTGAGCCTCATCGACACGCCGGGGGCCTATCCGGGCATCGCATCGGAGGAACGACACATCGCGGAAGCCATCGCGGTGAACCTGCGCGAGATGTTCAGCCTGAGCGTGCCGATCGTCGCAGTTGTGCTGGGCGAAGGAGGAAGCGGCGGCGCGCTCGGCATCGGCGTGGCGGACCGCGTCCTCATCCTCGAAAATTCGTATTACTCGGTGATTTCCCCCGAAGGTTGCGCGGCTATTTTGTGGAAAGACCAGTCCCATGCGCCGAAAGCGGCCGCAGCCTTGAAAATGAGCGCGCCCGATCTGTTGGCTCTCAAGTTGGTCGATGAAGTCATTCCAGAGCCGACGGGTGGGGCGCACCATTCGTGGGAAAAGGCGGCGGAGTCGGTGAAAACCGCCGTGCTGCGGCAGATCAGCGAACTGAAAAAACTGGATGAGCATGAGTTAAAGGAGAAGCGGTACGCGAAGTTCCGCGCCTTCGGGGAATTTACCGAGGCAAAGGCTTAGATCTCATTGCAAAAGTGCGCCTGTCCTGGAGCACCCCTGCAACAAACATGACTGACGAGATTTATATGCGGAGGGCGCTGGAACTGGCCCGTCAGGCGCGCGCGCACGAAGAGGTCCCCGTCGGCGCCGTGCTGGTGCGCGACGGCGCGATCCTGACCGAGGCCGCGAACGAAGTGGAGTCGCGGCAGGATGCGACCGCCCACGCGGAGATGCTGGCCATCGGGGAAGCGCAGGCGCTCCTGAAATCGTGGCGGCTGAACGGCACGACGCTTTACGTCACGAAGGAGCCGTGCCCGATGTGCGCGGGGGCGCTGGCCCACGTACGGGTGGACCGGATTGTCTTCGGCGTGGAAGATCCGAAAGCAGGCGCGTGCGGCGGGGCCTTCAACCTCTTCGACCTACCGGGGCTGAATCATCGCTGCAAAATCACGCCCGGCGTTCTGCGAGAAGAATCGCTGGGGTTGTTGCAGGAGTTTTTCCGCGAAAGACGGGCGGAGGGGTGAGTTAGCAGCAGCCTCTGATTTTAGTGACGTTCTATACGCATCAAAACGGGAAATTAAGTCAGAGAGAACTTCTACATGACGAATTTTAGAACCAACCAGATCAGAAAAAAGAATACTCCCAAATAGGCAAATCCTTTGATCAAAGAAGTGCTGCCTTTGCGTCCATTGGCAACGAAAGCAGCCATGATAAAGAAAATGCTAAAGAATCTCAGGTATACCAGTACCAAAGATTGGGAACCAAGGTGTCCTATTGTAACAGCGGCTACTAGCAACGCTAAGTTCAAAACAATAACGATTGCAGGAAGAATGTCTGATCGTTGAATGTGCATTAAAGCAAGATGCCTTTACACCTAAGGTCCATCCGAAGTTGTTGATTCACCCTCAGACTTGTCTGCCTCATAGGCAGACTGCGCGGGCGCAAGCTTGACGAGTTCGATGGGAGCGAAGGGGCTTTCCTGGGCAACGCCGATTTGCTTGAGGCGGATGAGTTCGAGCACCGCAAGAAAAGTGACAACGATTTCGGTGCGGCTGGCGCCCTCGACGAAAAGGGTCTCGAAGACGACGCGGGTGCGGCTGGTCATTTCGCCAAGGATGTGTTGGATTTTGTCACTGACGGTGAAGCGGTCCTCGAAGATGTCGCGGAGGTCTTCGTTCTGGCTGGCGCGGGCGAGGATTTTCTGGAAAACGGCGAGAAGATCGAAGAGGCCGACCTTGTCGAAGGGGAGGCTGCCGTCGCTGGCGAGATCGGGCTTGAAGCTGCCGCCGCGACCGTGGACACCTTCCTGCCGGGCGAGACACTGCTGGAGCTCAAAGGCGGCGTCCTTGTATTTCTTGTACTCGACCAGTTGACGGACGAGTTCCCAGCGGGGATCATCTTCTTCCGCCTCATCCTCGGGCGGGCGCTGGTCGTGCGGAAGAAGAACGCGGCTCTTGATGTAAAGCAGCGTGGCGGCGACGACGAGAAATTCACCGGCCACTTCGAGATCGAGCATCTTGATGAGGCGCAGGTAGTCGAGATACTGCGTGGTGATTTTTTCGATGGGGATGTCGTAAATATCGATTTCCTCCTTCTTGATGAGATAGAGCAGGAGGTCGAGCGGTCCCTCAAAAACGGGAAGTTTAACGTGGGTGAGGCTTTGGGAATCGGCCTCGGCGGAAACAATTTGGTCGGCGCTCATGAAGATAATCCTATCGCCTGGCGCGCCTTTTCGAGAACGGGCGCAGCCAGGGCGCGGGCGCGGTTGGCGCCGTCGCGGAGAACGGCTTCGACCTCACCGGGGTGGGCCTGGTAATGGCGGTACTTTTCCTGGAAAGGCTGGAAGCGCGCCGTGATGACCGTGAGGAGTTCCTTTTTGAGGTCGCCGTAACCGACGCCAGGCGTGGCGGCGTGGGCCTTGAATTTTTCGTAATGGCCAGGATCGACCGCCCGCATGAGCTGGCCAAGAACTGTACCTTCAATCTGCTTGGGCTGGTCGATTGGCGTGGAATCGGTCTTGATGCTCATGACCGCTTTTTTGATTTCTTTTTCTTCACCGAAAATAGGGATGCCGTTGTCATACGACTTGGACATCTTGCGCCCGTCAATACCTGGAATGATGCCAGTCGCTTCGCTGATGATCGGCTCCGGGAGCTTGAAGATGGGGGCGAACCGGTCGTTGAATTTCTGGGCGATGTCGCGCGCGATTTCAAGGTGCTGCTTCTGATCCCTGCCGACGGGAACAAGATCGGAATTGTAGAGGAGAATATCGGCCGCCATGAGAACAGGATAGGCAAAGAGACCGTGGTTGGTTTCGGCACCCTGCGCGATCTTGTCCTTGTAACTGTGAGCGCGCTGAAGAAGACCCATCGGCGTGACCACCGAAAGGAGCCAGGCAAGCTCCTGCACCTGGGGAACGTCACTCTGGCGGAAGAGGATGGTACGGGCGGGATCGAGGCCGCAGGCGAGCCACGCTGCCGCAGCTCCAAAGGTGTGATGTCGCAGCTCGTCGGCCTTCTCAATCGAAGTGAGAGCGTGATAATCAGCAATGAAATAGACCGCCTGCAAATCGGCCACGTTCTGCCTTTCGATGGCCGGCTGCATCGCGCCAAAATAGTTGCCCAGATGGGGCGTCCCGGAAGGCTGAATGCCCGTAAGAATGATCTTCATGACGTGAGGGGCAATTCTAACAGAGATGCTCACAGAAAAGAAAGCACGGGCAAGAACAAGACAGGCCGCCCGCCATCGCAACAGGGATTAATTGCGTCGGCGAAAATCAGCGGCGGTTGACGGGAGGCGGTGCCTCAATGCGGGTCGTGATGGAAAGACGTCCGGTGGAACGGGAAAGGCTGCCGGTGAGATTCGCTCGCTGGTCCTGCTTTTCGTCGTGGGAATGACAGAGTTTCATTAAATAGTTGGGCGTGGCCTCGTGAATGGTGCGTACAGGAAAATTGGTTTCGTGGTGGAAATAGAAGAAGAGGCTTTGTTCATGATGCTGGCGGGTAAGGAGGTCGGCGAGGTCGGCGCCATCGGCAACATGAATGATTTCGCCGTCGACAAAATACATGCGCGGACCAGGTTTCTGGCCGAGTTCGAGGAGGAGGAGACCCGACTGCTTCTCCTGCGAGAGGAACTGGACGAGGGTAAGGAGGGAAAATTCATTGAGACCGCCGAAAAACTTGAGGCGACGATCAAGAGTACGGGCCATCTTGGGCGTAGGGATAGACAGGCCTTCGTTACCTTCAACGTCGGGCAATTCACGGCTGAGGATGAGTTCGTGACTAACGATCTGAATTTTGTCGCCAAACTTGATAATACGGCGATCAACGCGTTCATCGTTAACATAGGTCCCATGCGTACTGGCAAGATCAACGATTAAAAACTCTGTGCCGGAAAACTTGAGAATGGCGTGCTCGCGGCTGACTTTGTAGTCATCCAGAATAACATCGTTGGACTCGAGACGACCAATGTTGAGAACCGAGTTTGGCGCAACCTCGTAAACCACCTCCCCATCAACAATAAGGAATGTGGCCAAAACCTCTTGATCAGCAGCGTTTTCCACCATG
>Ga0206881_10040_pt1 | contig 47800 bp, 34 predicted proteins | sample Alteio_BWOrgCont_3_FD_152867 | JGI IMG/M metagenome (GOLD analysis project Ga0206881, IMG submission 152867) | Enriched cells from forest soil in Barre Woods Harvard Forest LTER site, Petersham, Massachusetts, United States -... | ecosystem: Environmental > Terrestrial > Soil > Temperate forest >...
AGATATGATTCTAAACGGGCTACCGGATCAGAGAGAAGCAGTTTGCTGATCGAGTCCGGATGGCAGCCGGGCTTTTATTACGTCTCTATTTCTATTTTAGCCTTCTATTTTAGCCGCTGGCAGAAAATGCTCGGCCAACTACTTTTTGTGCTTCCGGTTGAGGCCGCGACTGTTGCGCCCGGCTGGAGTTGAATACCATGATAGAGAGCACGGTCAAGGTCGAGCGGAGCGCCATCGTGTATTCCAAATTGAGATTCGTTGCATTCCTGCTGTTCGCGCTGGCGGTTGTTGTGCCGAGTCAAGCGGCATCCGACCAGAGCTCGGCCGCGAATCCGAAGAGCGGTCATTCCCAGAAGAAGGGCCGAAGCCCGGGCGGGGATGTGGCGAGCGGAACCGGGGACATAGGAAAGGGTGCGGCGAAGGGCGCCGGCAACCTGGCTGTGGGGGCCGGCAAAGGTGCCGTCGACCTGGTAACGCTGCATCCGATCGATGCGGCGGCCTCGGTCGGCAAGGGCGGCGTAGTTGCGGGGAAGGATGTTACGGTCGGCACGGTCAAGGGAACGGGGAAGATCGCCAAGGGCGTCGGCCGGGGAATCAAGCACATCTTCTAGAGGCGTCGAGTAAGCTCGCATTCCGGCGCAAGTCCGTTGGTCCTGATCCACAAGAGAAGTTCACGGCGGAAGTCAACGGGGAAGTCTATCAACAGCGCCATTGCTCTTCGCCTGCAGGTCGCGGGCGAGGCTCTTCGCATCCTCGAAAACACACAGCACACAAATTATCAGCACAACCTGGTCATCGACGAGGCAACGGGAACCTATGACGTCGACTGTTCGGGTTTTGCCAGCTACATTCTGGGGCGGGTCGCGCCCAAAGATGGAAGGTGCCCGAGCCTACGCCAGTCTGACGTGGGCCCCGGGAATCGTCGTAGTGGTGAATATCGCTGGCGTCGTAAGCCATCACTGCCAGCGTATTCTCTGCGACTGGAACCGGGTCCGCGGCGACGACGAAAATATGGCCGGTGTCGGGGTTCGGAGGCGGCAGCGCCCAGGCGATCAGGTCGCCGCGTCGCGCGTAGCGCAGATACGGAATCTGGCGCCAGCCATCGATGGTCTCATTTGGAAGCTGCGAAAAAAAGTCGTAGTAATCCTGCGCCAGCAGCCGCGACTCGGAGATCCCCAGCGGACTGATCAATTCAGCCGGTAAGCCCATCGCCTTCCAGTTCAATGCACTCGATCCGGTTGTCCCGACCAGCATTGCGATCGGTCGGATTGAGAACTTTGAAACGTAAACGGCGACGAAATCCCTATTGGGCTAAACGGGAGATGATATGTCAACAAAACCGACGCCGATTCCGACCCCAACGCCTCCGACGCCGCCACCGACCCCACCAACTCCCCCGCCGACGCCAGCACCAGGACTCAGCCACGGGCTGGAGATCGAGTACAAGGCTTTTGCACGGTCTTTGACCAACGATAAGAAGGTTGGCACCCTTTGTCTGATGGCAACCTGCTCGTACGTGACCAGCGGTTTCACGATCTTCTTCGAAGAGGATTCGGGGAGTTTCAAGCTGATGGAGCAGCCCCCGACGGGAGTGTTCATGAACTTAGTCACGTACTATGCGACAAGCTGGCCGACGAGCGGTAGTCCCGTGCAAAGGGAGATTCCGACGCACATTACGATCACGGATGCATACGGCAATCACCGGGTACATGTAAAGCCATGGGATTAGGCTTGCGCACCCGCGCAGCGTGGACCGTCTGAGAGAGACTTTAGTTGAGAAGGCCCGGCTGAATAGCTTACCGGGCCTTGGTCTATTTCTGTATTACGGGTCGAAGGGAAAGGACCCGCTTGTACTTCTTACGCGTGTATGGAAACGTTGGCCTTGTCGATCTTATGGAAGGTCGAATTGACTACTTCACACGTCTGGACCCTAGCCGTCCCGTCGACCAGTTTTGAGATGACCTTCACCACTTCCGGGTAAGTATTTGCGTTGTAGGTGTCTGCATTCGCTTTTGTGTCCCACAGGCTGATTGCCGTTACATCCACGCCGCTGGGACTAACAAGCGTAATTTCATCCCTGAAGCCGGTTTGTTTGCGAAGTAAGGGAAGAATCTGGCCTTCAAATACATGGTTGTACTCAGAAAGCATATTGGATTTCAGATGAACAGAGACATTACGAGCAAACATAGGTCCTCCTTAGAGGCCGTTGTTAGCTAAGAGGGGAAAACTTCAGATGGGCTGACTTAGTTCAGGAAACCTGAAAGAGGAGGAGGTGTAGTAACCACCTCATCTCTGAATCTATCTGAATGCCTGTAGGTTTGTATATAGGGCAGAAGTATTCTCCGGTCGCACGACAGGTCCAATCAACTTAGAATAACTTTCGAAGACTTTAGAGCGTTCCAGGTAGCCCGGCTCCGATTTCAGAGCGGAACCCACGTCCGAGAATCCGGACCCCTCGACTTCGCTCAGGTCTGGCTGTGGGTACCACGCGATTGCAGAACAGCGCCGTCGTTTTATGGAAAGTCTGCACGAGCCTGATTGACCAGGTTGGGAATGTCGTTCCCTCCTCCGGCTGAATTAGTCGAGGGGTTCTGGGCGCTCTGCACGCCGACTACGCGTGGCCACGCTTCTCCTGACCACCACCCAAAGAAGGGGCCACCCGATTGCCCAGGAATCACGTCCGCCTTCTGGGCTAGGTATTCGTCATCGGAGCCGCCAAAATTGTTGTCAATCGAGATCGCGTTCTGAAAGGTGGGTTCGGTGCCACCTGCGATGTCCTGCGGGTACCCGATATGACTCCAGTCGGGGAGGCCATTCCAGCCGCCGTCATAGCCCCTGGTTCCCATCCAACCGCAGATGTCACCAAGGCGGTTATTGAGGACGAGGACCACGTAATCTTCCTCGGTGTCGGCAGCGCTGAGGATTGGTCCCACGACTTTGCGGTAGGCGTACCAATGGATGATCCCCGAATTGCCGAAGGGTGCGTTGCCGTTGAAGTAGGACGGAGTAAGCGTGACCTGGTTGACGGTGTTGTCGGGATTCCAGGTCATCATGTGCGACGCGCAGAGCAGGTGACGTGGACCGATCAACGTGCCCGATCCCCACCCTCCGGTTACTTCGACGCGCCCCACGGTGCACCAGGGAAAAGAGGTGTCGGAAAAGACGCGGCGCTGATCCGGAGGAAAGATGGTGGTCGCCATGAACTGGTTCTTTTTCAGTTTGGCCAGTGGATCATATGTGCGGCGGATGCGGAGATGTTCATCCATGTAAGGAGCGGCGGGGTTGAGGGCGAGATGATCCGGAAGGAAGCCTTGCAGACTTTTCTCGTCAGCCGCGGACGTCTTCGCCGGACGCTCCAGGACAGTGCCGCCCACTGGTGGTGGAAAGACGCGCACGCCGGGTTTCGTTGATTGAAGGTGGGATTCAAATGTCAGTCTCTCCGTCGCTTCTTTGAGGGGCGGCCGGGAATGAATGACCTTGGGAATCTGGGATGTTTTCAGCGGCGCTGTCGGCATGGTGCCTCCGTTCACCATTTAGTGAAGAACCGGGAGACAACGTTACGGGTTGCAGATGTAACTCGCTGAGGCGTTCAAAGGTGAATGAAGCTGACGGGTGCGTTGTTGACTAGGTTTTCCTGCGGCGATAGGTAAAGTCATACTCCACCGTCCAGGTCTTCCCGCCGTCTGTGCTCCTTTGGCTGAACTGACGAACGGTGTCGGGCGCGAGATTGAAGAACTGGAGATGGCGTCTCATGTTCGGGCCCGATGGCTGAGGGATCTCATCGGTCCAGAAGTCCATCACACCGTCTTTGAGATTCCCGTAAAAGAAAATCATTCCCTGTGAGTTGTCTACCCAGAACTGTTCCCACCGCTTCAGACTGGAGTTGTAGGCGTTGTAGCTCTTGCCCGCGTAGGGCAAGCCGGCCGAGGTCCAGTTTTCCCAGATGACGCAGTCACCAAGTTCTTGCGCAATGTGGCTGCTGCCGATCTGCTGCCCACCCGATGTGTTCACAACATCCCAGTCGCCCACCCAGAAATCAAATTGCCGGCTCTCGGCCGAGTACTTGCAGGGTGTGAGATTGTGCTTGGCCTGATCGAGGCCAGCGGCGTATCGAGGGTCGGAGCGCAGCGAATTCCATGCGGCATCGGTCTCAAGCTTGTCGGGCTGGGCGTATCCCGTCGCGGTCGCCGACTTCAATGCCACGAAGGCTTCGTCGGTGTGCCCCAATGCGGCCTGCGTGGTTGCGATGTCGTAGTCCACAACAAATGATGGCAGGCCCTTGCCCTGTCCGTACTGTTTGGCCTGGTTGAATGCGTGAAGCGCCTCGTCGTAGTGTTTGTCGGCGCGGGCGGATACCGCGTATCGATACCAGAAGCGGGCATTCTCAGGCTGAGACTGCGTAAGCGCACCGTAGAGCTGCTCGGACTTGTCCCACTGCTGCTGCGAGTATGCCTGGGCGGCTTCGTCGTCGATTAATTTGCCGGCCGGCGCCTGCGCGAGCACGATTGAAGAGCACAAGACGCATAAAGAAAGGATGGAAGGGCTTCGCATGGGCTCGACTCCCTGTGACAGGTTTGATTCACGCGCCATGTTAGCTGCGCGATGGAGAAATGGGGAATGTTAAGTAGCCTTGCGCTCTACATTGTGACGAGGCGCCGATTGGCGGGATGAATCGCCGTGGAGATCGAAGAGCGGCCGACAATGAGACGCATCAGAACGTGCATCGGGTCGGAGAGATTTTAGTCGCTCTGCTTTCAGCAGCGCTCCGGCCTGCGGCAGCGATGTGCGGTCCTTCGGACCGGCTTTTGTCTCCGGGCCGACTCCATTTTCGGAATTCATTCTCCGTACTCCGAGCACATTGAAGTCGACAGTTCTTTCCCACCCAGGCCCGCGGTGGGCAAAAACGACCTGCACCACGGAATCACATCGAAGGCAGCGGGCTCTTGCTCGGCGCCAGGATGTCGTCGAGGCGGTCGGGCGTGCCTTCGACTCGCTCGAGTGTTGGATATCGCATTCCGTCGAAGTAAGACAGCGAGATGGTAATGAAGCTGTTGTCCTTGCGAAATTGCAATTGCAGCGGTTGCTTATTCTTTTCTGCTTCCAGGACAGCGTCGGTCAGAACCTTCGGCGTATAAGCGGTGCCATTGACGGAGACGATCTCCATGCCGGGAGTTAAGCCCGCTTTGAACGCGGGGCTTCCCCACCATACATCTCCGATCGTCTTGTTTTCGCCTTCGGCCTTGCTGTAATAGGAGCCGAGAGAGAATCCGAGAGACGTCGAAAAGTCGGCGAAGTCGGCCTTCTCGAATTCCTTCTGGCGCCACTCCGGCTGCCTGTCGGTGTACACAAGCCGGTAGCCGCCCTGGGTGAAGCCGTTCATCGGTACCTCGGGATGCAGGTCGTAGACGCGCTTCTCAAAGAAGTCTTTCCAGGCATAGGGGGCGACGTCGTTCAGATCGCGAATGACGTCGTCGAGGGTGTACGGATAGGTGATGAAGCTACCGTTGTATACGCCGAAGAATTTTTTGCAGAAGTCATCGAGTGATTTCTGTCCGTTCGTCAGTTCGCGAATCTTCGTATCGGCGTCGAGCCAGATCAGCATTCCCTCCTCGTAGTAGTCTTCGTCACGCTGATAGCTGGGCCAGCTTGCAGGGCGCGAGCGTGCCAGGATGGGGTGATCGGTGGTGTCGACGAGGGGACGCCAGTCGCGTCCACGGCTGGCGGCGAATTCAGCGCCAGCGTAGGCGAAGATGTCCCGGGTCTGCTCGGCGGTGCGCATGCCGGCGCGGGCGGTGAGAATGTTGCCCCAGTACTGGGTCATGCCCTCGTAGACCCAGAGCAGGCTGTTGCGCATGGGCACGTTGAAATTCGGAGTCCACAGATCGGCGGGGCGGCGGAATTTACCGTTCCACGAGTGGGTGTATTCGTGACCGAGGAGATCGCGCATCAGAGCGCCGTTGGCCCAGTCCGTGAAGTAATCCGCGTCGAGTCCGTCTTCGCTTGACTGGTGATGCTCGAGGCCGTTGCCCCCCACCTTGTCGCTGAGCAGAAACAGAAACTCATAGTGTTTGTAGTGGTGCGAGCCGAAAAGCTTATCTGCCTCCGAGGCGAGATTCTTATGCGCCTGCAACTGCTCGGGAGTCATCTTCAGGTCTTCGGGCTTGTCGGCAAAAATATTGAGGAACACCGGGTCAGTGGGCGCCGGTGAGAGATCAATGCGGCTGTAGTAGAGGCCGGCGTAAACGGGCGAGTCCACGAGCGTGTTGAAGGTGGTGCGTTCGAAATGGACTGTGTCGCCGGTGTTTGAGGCGGTCTCAAGCGCGGTTGCGTATTTCCATCCGGCGGGAAGCTTGAGGGTGGTGTCGACGGGGATGTCGCGGGTGAAGAATCCCGCCGGATACATCACCACCTCGTTCCAGGCCAGGTCGGCAATCGCGTCGCTGACCTCGATACGCCCGGTTCCATGGCGGATGGGCGAGAGATAGTCAAAGTCCAAGCTTACAGCCTTTGCGCCATCGCTGAACGGGACATGGAAGGCGTACATGTTGACGGCGTCGCGCACCCATTGCACTTTTTGGCCGTCGACCTGGGTGACGATTCCGGCGACTGAGGCGATCGGACCGCCGGGCGCGTGTTCGCCTGGCAGCCACTGCGGATAGAGCAGCACCATCTCTTTTGCGCCGGGCACGACGGGTATCTCTTCATGCACTTTCCAGGCGCGATCGGTGAGATCAGTGATGTCGACTGAAAGCTGTACCGGTCCGGGATAAGGCTTGTCCACAGGGGTGGCGATGGGAGGTGGCATCGGCAACGGCTGAGGCTGAGGTTGCGATTGAGCCAATGCGATGGGTGAAAAGGCAGAGACCAGGAGCAATCCTGAAAGGTAACGGGCCATGCGGGCCATTGTAGGGCAGGGTCGGAGATTTGCTGGCGGGAAGTGACGAGCGGCGCATGATTTGGAGCTTTACGATGCGTTCGGACGGGCGCGATCTTGCCAAGGTTTTCAGCCTGCTGACTGCCGAGGTGGGATCAGCCAGTCGGACGAACTGCCATGGGGCGGCGACCATTCGCGGGCACAAAGCGCAGGCAGTTCTTCGAGAAGTTGGGATCGGCGATCAATTCAACGCGGGAGATCGAGCGACCGATCGACTCGGCGTTCATTTCGTGAATCGTCGGCTGCGGAGCAGCAGGATTTACCTAATTCAAAATTCCCAGCTTGCGGGCGGTCTTGTCGAGGATGTCCAGGGCCTGGTCGATCTGGGGGCGGGTGTGTTCGCTGGTCATGATGGTGCGGATGCGGGCTTTGCCTTCGGGAACGGTCGGGAAGGCGATGCCAGTAGCCATGACTCCGGCGTCGAAGAGCGCCTTTGAGAGGTCCATCGTGCGGCGGCCGTCGCCAACGATGATGGGTGTGATGGGTGTTTCGCCGGCGGGGGTGGTGACGCCTCCGATGTCGAAGCCGACGCGGCCGAGTTCAGCTTTGAAGTAGCGGGTGTTGTCCCAGAGGCGGTCGATGCGTTCGGGTTCCTGTTCGAGGAGATCGAAGGCCGCCATGCAGGTGGCGGTGACCGACGGCGGGTGCGACGTGGAGAAGAGGAACGGGCGGGCTCGGTGGTAGAGGAAGTCGATTAAATCTTTGGACCCGCAGACGTAGCCGCCGAGTGCTCCGATGGCTTTCGAGAGGGTTCCAACCTGGACGTCGACGCGGCCGTGGCAGTGGAAGTGATCGACAGACCCGCGCCCGTTACGTCCGAGGACGCCGGAGGCGTGGGCATCGTCGACCATCATGATGGCGCCGTATTTGTCGGCGAGGTCACACAATTTGTCGACAGGTCCGATGTCGCCGTCCATGGAGAAGACTCCGTCGGTGATGAGGAGCTTCCGGCCAGGCTCGTTGGCGACTTCCTTGAGGAGCTCTTCGGCGTGGGCAATGTCTTTGTGGCGGAAGACCTTGATTTTGGCGCGGGAGAGGCGCGCGCCATCGATAATGCTGGCGTGGTTGAGCTCGTCGGAGAGGATGAAGTCTTCTTTGCCCAGGAGGGAGGAGACGGTTCCGGCGTTGGCGGTGAATCCGCTCTGGAAGACGACGCAGGCTTCGACGTTTTTGAAGGCGGCGATCTTTTCTTCGAGCTCCATGTGGATCTTCATGGTTCCGGCGATGGTGCGGACGGCTCCGGAACCGACGCCGTAGTCCTTCGTGGCCTGGATGGCGGCTTCGCGCAGTTTGGGGTGGGCGGTGAGGCCGAGATAGTTGTTGGAGGCGAGGTTGATGACCTGCTTGCCGTCGTAGTGGCAGACGGGCGCCTGCATGTCGTCGAGAATGCGGAGCTTGAAGTAGGTGCCCTTGGCTTTGAGGTCGTTGAGCTGCGCGGTGAGGTGCTGAAGTTGCGGGCGCTGGGAGAGCGTGGTGGTCATGCGGTGCCTCGCGGTGCGGAAGTCGTAACCAGTCATCGTATCAGCGTGTTGAGGCGGGCGGCTTGAGATCCTCGCGAAGACAGCACAGTGATGCCGGTTCGCATCTAATATTCGATCAGCTAAGGAGATCGGTTAGATGAAACGATTTGCTCAAGGTAAGGTGTTGCAAGGGTTGCTGGTGGGATGCCTGTTCATTGCTGTCGTGGGGTGTCACAAGAACCAGAACGCACAGAATTCCAGTGCGCAGACTCCATCGACCCCAAGCACTGCGCAGCCGCCGGCGAACGCAGACAACAGCTCCGCGACGCCCCCTGTTACATCGCCTACGCCGAATAATCCCGTTCCAGATGCGTCGTCGGCTCCATCCGCGAATACAGCGACGACGAACCCGGCGAGCACGTTGGCACCTGCTGCTTCGCCACAGTCGGCAGCACCCGCGCCCCCGCCCGCGGGCGCACAGCAGGCGAGCAATGCCCAGCCTGAGCCGGTCGTGGTTCCGGACGGGACGGTGCTGCACATCCGGATCAACCAGCGCATCAGCGTGAAGACATCGCATGAGGGCGATCCATTCGATGGAACGATCGTGAACCCGGTGGCGGTGAATGGTGTCGAGGTGATTCCGGCGGGATCGATCGCGCGTGGCCGGGTGGTGGCGTCGCACAAGCGCGGTCACTTCAAAGGGCGCTCGGTGCTGGAGCTGACGCTAACAGGGCTGGACGTGAATGGGCGGCACTATCGGCTCGATACCGGCACTGTGGTCCGGACGAAGAACGGCAAGGGCAAGCGGACGGCGGCGTTTATCGGGGGCGGCACGGGCGTGGGGATGCTGATTGGCGGGGTGGCCTCGGGCGGCGTGGGTCTGCTGATTGGCGGCCTGAGCGGCGCAGGGGCGGGAACGCTAGGCGCGGCCTTCACCGGCAACAAGGACATTGATATTCCGGCCGAGACGGTGATGACCTTCAAGTTGGATCAGCCTATCCAATTGCAATAGGACGGAAAGCTTCTACGGGGTCCGGAGGCGGAAGAGCCGTCGGCGCTGTCCGGCGAAAGGGCCGCCTACGCGCTGCTCGGATACAATGAATGCTTGGTGCAAGTTGTTCCCGCGCCGGACGTTTTTTGAGAGAGCAGAGAATCCCAAGAATGAGTTTGCGGTTGTTGAGGCATGTGATTGGCTCCCGGGCAGCGAAGGCCACGGGTTTTTTTCTGGCGGTGTGGATGGTAGCCGCGGCCGCCGGAGCGCAGGTGGCGACGCGGACTCATCTGTCGGTTGCTGCCGTGGGTCAGGGGGCGACATTCACCGCGAAGGTTGCCGACGTTGCGGGCAATCCGGCGACGGATGGAGCTGTGAGCTTCGAGACGGCAAAAGGTTCGCTGGGCTCGGCGTTCGTCGAAGATGGCGTGGCGACGCTCACCGTTGAGAAGCTGCCGCAGGGCACCGGGTCGGTGACGGCGAGCTATTCGGGCGGTATGAGCTACGCTGCGTCGGCATCGACGGCTGCGGCGACGGGATCGACGACGAGCCTTCCGGATTTTGCGCTTACGGCCAGTCCCACTTCGGTGAGTCTCTCGCCGGGAGACTTCGCGAATATCACGGTCACGGTTACGCCGGAGAACGGCTTCAACGATATGGTGACGCTGTCCTGTTCGGGACTTCCTCCGACGACGGCTAAGTGTGTCTTCAGCCCAACGACGCTTACTCCGCTAACGACAGCGGCGGTTACAAGCACATTGCAACTCCAGACTCAGGGGCCTTCAGGAACCAGCGCCAAGGTAGAGAGTTCGCCGTCGACGGTGGCTTTCGCGCTTGTCCTGCCAGGGGTTCTGACGCTGGTGGGTCTGGGAGCACTGCGCAGGCGATTGGGGATTGCGGGGTTACGGGTGCTGGGGCTGGTGGCTCTGCTGGGCGCCGGGCTGAGCCTGGGGGCGTGTTCATCGCGATATGGGTATTTGCACCACCCGCCGTCGGGTAATCCAGGAATTGCCGCGGGGACTTACACAATCACCCTGAGCGGCTACGCGAGCATTAACGGCACGAGTGTCACCGGGCATTCGCTCAACCTGACGATGACGGTCAAATAGGGTTTCTCTCCTCAGGCCGCCTGCCACATAGCGGGCGGCGAATTCCTCGATATACGTGATGCGATGGAGCCGATCCAGGCGGAATTTCCGCAGTTTTTCATTACGCCAAATCCCGAATTAAGTCCGTTTTCCGGCCGCCATTAAAGACAGGTTAAAATATCGCTATTCACGATTGACAGTAAGTCTCCCGGGAGATTGCAGGCAAGCCGCTCCAGCCAAGAAACCCCTATTTTCTGCAAATGCTACGGGAATTGCCCTGCATTGCGGTCTTTGAGTCTGACTAAATTTCGCATCACTTTGGAGGCCCCCATTGAAGCATCTAGTCAGAAGTATTGTTGTATTCGCTTTCATCCTCATCGCAGTTGCGGGTCACGCTCAATCGACCGCGACACTCTCCGGCAACATTACCGATCCTTCAGGCGCCGTTGTGCCCGGAGCAGAGGTCACGGTGCACGGCATCGCTACCGGCCTGGACCGTGTCGTAACTTCGGACTCGGCGGGCAACTATACGGTTCCTTCACTGCTGCCTGGTAATTACAGCGTGAGCGTACAGGCGTCCGGATTTTCCACGTACAAGCTGACAAGCGTGTCACTCGGGGTAGATCAAACTGTAACCGCGAATGTGCACCTTTCGGTTGCGGCAGCAGGCGAAGTGGTCAATGTGCAGGGCGCGGCTCCCATTATCGATGCCGGGACGATTACCGTTGCCCAGGTGATTGATCAAAAGACGGTGCAGGAGATGCCGTTGAACGGGCGACACTTTCTTGACCTGACGAACCTGACGCCGGGCACCGTGGTTCCGCCGGTCACCGGCAGTTTGACCAGCGCGAGCCGCGGGCTGGGAGCCAATTCGTATGACACGGCGGGCCAGCGCGAAGACTCGGTGAACTTCATGATTAACGGCATCAACCTGAACGATGCCTCGCAGAACCAGATCACCTTTCAGCCGTCGATCAACACAACTTCAGAGATCAAGATCTCGAACTCGACTTACTCAGCGGAGTATGGCCGCTCTTCAGGCTCGATTGTGAACGTGGCGACCCGCTCGGGCACAAATGCCTTTCATGGCGAGGCGTTTGATTATCTGCGCAACAACTACTTTGACGCGCGCAACTACTTCAATCGCAAGCCCAACCCGCAGAACTCTTTCATCCGGAACAACTTTGGCGGCGCATTCTCGGGCCCGATCTGGAAGGACAAGACTTTCTTCTTTCTGAGCTATGAAGGTCTGCGGCAGCATCAGGCATTGCTCTTCAACGGCAATGTTCTCAGCCCTGCACAGCGCGCAGCGTTCGCGAGCAGCCCGGCGGGGTCGGACTATGCGCAGCTGATCAATTTCATCCCTGCGGGAAACAATGCGACGGGGACGGTATTCCAGGGATCGGAGCCGGGGCCGGTGAACATCGACCAGTTCTCGGGAGACCTGTACTTCAATTTCTCCAACAAGGACAACCTGCATGCGTACTATGCGTGGCAGCAGGACAAACGCACAGAGCCGAATCTACAGGGCAATACGATTCCCGGCTTCGGCGATCATCGCGGCGCACACCGGCAGATCGGGACGCTGAACGAGGTGCATATCTTTTCTCCCAGCGTGGTGAACGAGGCGCGCATCGGCTTTAACCGCATCGCCATTTCCTTTGTGCCGGCTACGCCGGCGAACCCGCTTGCTTACGGTATTCAGAATGGTGTGAGCTACAACGCGGCGCTCCCGCAGATCACGGTACAGGACATCGGGTTGAACTTTGGCGGACCCTCGGGGTTTCCGCAGGGCCGCTTCGACACGACGGGAGTTTTCTCAGACACGCTTTCGTGGAATGTAGGAAAGCATACGATCAAGACAGGAGGCGAGTACCGGCGGTTCATCAGCGATTCTTTTGCGCAGACTCCCGGGATTCTTACCTTCAGCAATACGGGAAAGCCCGGAGATCCGGCAATCGCGCCCACGTTCATTAACGGACTCGCCACTGCCTTCAGTGTGACGCCGACGCAAGTCACCAGCCGCATTTTCGAGAATGCCGTCGGGGCATTTGTTTCGGACAACTACAAGATCACGCAGCGGTTCCAAGCGGAGGTGGGCTTCCGCTTTGAGTGGAACGGCACGCCAACCGAGGGCGGCGGACGCTTCGTCAACTTCGACCAGAGCAATGTGTCGCTGGTTTCCGTAAGCGAGCCCTACAATCAGAACTACAACTGGGACCCGCGGGTCGGCTTTATTTATGACGTCCGCGGGAACGGCCAAACGATCCTGCGCGCAGGCTTTGGCCTGATGGCAGACGAGCCAGTAAGCGATCTGGTAACCGGGCTTGCCGGCAATCCGCCGAATGCGAATCCGGTGAGCATCACCGGCGTACTGCCTGTAGGCACGCTGTACTCAAGCGCGGCTCTCGCGTCGCTGGCTCCGAGCGCCGTGAATCCAAAGCTGAGCAACGCCTACACAGAAAGCTACAACGTGAACCTGCAGCAGCAAATAGGGTGGGGCGCGGTGATGCAGATCGGTTACATCGGTTCGGAAGGTAAACACCTCCGCATCGAGCGCAACTTTAACCAATTCATTTATCCGAACGGCAAAGCGACGAGGCCGTATCCGACATTGTCATCGACCAGCCCGATACGACCGGGTTCGGGCCTGGGGAATATCGCCTACCAGGATTCGGATTCGCTCTCGGACTACAACGCGCTGTGGTTCACGATTCGCAAGGCGCTCTCCCACGGAATTACGTTCAACTCAACCTATGCGTGGTCAAAGTCGATGGATCTGAATTCGCTCGGGTCGCAGGGCGGGTACACGCTGCAGAACAACTTCAATCCGAAGGGCGATTACGGCTTGTCGGATTTTGACGCGCGCAATCACTTCGTCTTCTCGGGCACGTGGAACCTACCGTTCCACGGCAATTCGTCACTGAGCAGCCGGCTGGTCGAGGGCTGGATGCTGGCGAACATTACTCAGCTGCAAAGCGGCAATCCGCTGAATGTGACGACCACGTCCACATACAACGGCGTGTCGGGTACGATTCGACCGACGCTTTTGTCAAACCAGTACAGTACGGGGCGGGGCGCGACACTGGCCAACGGCAACGTGTCGTATATTCACGCCACCGTATGCATTTTACCCACGACACCTGGCTGCAACTTCTACCCGCAGCCCACGGGCTTCGGCAATCTGCATCGCAATGCGCTTACCGGGCCTGGGTTCGCTGACACGGATCTGTCTCTTGAAAAGACGACGAAGGTCACCGAGACGACGGCGCTTGTGCTGCGCGTGGATGCGTTCGATCTGCTGAACCACGTGAACTTTGGCAACCCGACTCTGTCGGCAACGGGTTCGGCGACGAGCACGTTCGGGCAGATTTCTTCAACCCGCACTGCGGTGGGCGATGCAGGCTCGTCGCGGCAGCTGCAGTTTGCGGCGCGCTTCCAGTTCTAGAGCATTTTCGGAATACTGCGCCGCGTTGAGACTGTGCCAGGTCAACGCTCCCTGTTGGTCGCGTTGCTTTGCGGCAGTGCCTGCGCATTACACCCTTCCGAAAATGCGATCGCGCGCATGACTAGATCTGGACGAAGAGGCAGCGCTTCGGCGCTGCTTCTTCTTTGCCAGGGGCCACTACTTTCATTAAGGAGAATGCTTTGCGTCGTCGGACATTTCTTGCCACTCTTCCGCTGGCTGCGGCCGGTTCCAGTTCTTTCGCAAAAAATGTAGTCAACGGTGGCAGCCCAGGAGCAGTGCAGGAAGCGAGCACGGCGCAGCTTCCGAAGTATCAGGCTCCAGGCGATGAGCAATTCGAACGCCCGGATGTCCACGCTGGCGACAGACCCTCCGGCGCGAGCTTTGCATCGCGGTCGGCTGCTCTGGGATGTTCGGGGGCGGCGGGCACGGCGCATCCAATTGCGACGCAGGCTGCGATCGAGATGTTGAAGCGCGGCGGCTCGGCTGCGGATGCGGCGGTGGCGGCCAATGCATGTCTCGGATTTCTGGAGCCGACGAGCGCAGGTCTGGGCGGGGATTGCTATGCGTTGTTGTGGGATCCGAAGCAGGCGAAGGTGATGGGGATGGCGAGCTCGGGGAAGTCTCCCAAGTCGCTGTCGCTGGAGACGGCGCGGACACGCGCGAAGAACGGAGTGCTGCCGAAGCTGGGGGCGGTCACGGTTTCCACGCCGGGTGCGCTGGGCGGATGGTGGGCTCTTCATCAGCGATACGGCAAGCTGAAATGGGCGGAGCTGTTTGAGCCGGCGATTCATTACTGCGAGAACGGGGCGCCAGTGCCGCAGATTATCGGGTGGTACATCAAGCGCAATATGGCGATTTTTCTGCGGTCGGGATCGGGCGTGGAGGAGACGGCGAATGCGGCGCATACGTACATGCCGGCCGGGAAGGCTCCGAATGAGTACGACGTGTTTCGCAACCCGAACCTTGCGTGGACGTATCGCATGATCGCGGAAGGGGGACGCGATGCGTTTTACGATGGGCCGATCGCGAAGACGATCGATACCTATTTCAAGCGCGTCGGCGGATGGCTCTCGTATGAGGATCTGCGCGAGCACCAGGCGGAGTTTATCGAGCCGCTGGTGACGAATTATCGCGGCGTCGATGTGTATGGGATGGGCGCGAACACGCAGGGACTGGCGACACTGCAGATGCTCAACATCATCGAACAGTTCGATGTGAGGGAGATGGGCTTTCAATCACCCGCTTCTCTGCATGTACAGATTGAGGCAAAGCGGCTGGCGTATGAGGATCGGGCGCGGTATTACGCCGATCCTCACTTTGCGAAGATTCCCATTGAGTGGCTGAACTCGAAGGAGTACGCGAAGGAGCGGGCGAAGCTGATCAAGATGGATCAGATTCTAGTGCCGGTGCATCCCGGGCAGGCGCCGAGTCATGGGGACACGACGTATTTCACGGTAGCCGATAAGGATGGCCTGATGGTGTCGCAGATCCAGTCGAACTTCAGGGGTATGGGGTCAGGCCTGGTGGCGGATGGACTGGGGTTCATGTTTCAGGATCGGGGCGAGCTGTTTTCGCTGCAGGATGGGCATCCGAATATCTACGCGCCGGGAAAGCGGCCGTTTCAGACGATCATTCCGGGATTCGCGATGAAGGACGGCGTGCCATGGATGTCGTTCGGCGTGATGGGCGGGGATATGCAGCCGCAGGGACAGACGCAGATCATTCTGAATCGCGTGGATTACGGGCTGGATGTGCAGGCGGCTGGCGATAGTCCGCGGTGGCACCACGAGGGATCGTCGCAAACGATGGGCGAAGATCAACCGGGACTGGGTCCAAAGGGGATATTGCGGTTGGAGGCGGGCGTTCCGGTGGAGACGCGGAAGGCGCTCACAGCGCTTGGGTGGCCGATGGGAGCAAGCGATGGCGGATTCGGGCGCTATGAGTGCATCGAGAATCGCAAACAGGGAACGGACCGGGTGTACGCGGCGGCGAGCGAAATGAGGGCCGACGGCGTGGCGCTGGCGTACTAGCTTCCAAGCCGCTTCAGGCAAGCGCATTCGACACGATGCGCTGCGCTTCATCGACGATGCTTTCGAGGTGGGCCTCGTCTTTGAAGCTTTCGGCATAGATCTTGTAGAGGTTTTCGGTGCCTGAGGGGCGGGCAGCGAACCAGCCGTTTTCGGCGACGACTTTCAGGCCGCCGATGGGTGCGTTGTTGCCGGGCGCGTTGGTTAATTTGGCGCTGATGCGCTCTCCGGCGAGGTGCGATTCCTTAACGTTCGCGGGTGACAGCTTGCTGAGCTTCATTTTCTGGTCGGGAGTTGCGGGCGCGTCGATGCGCGTGTACCAGGGCATTCCGAACTTCGCGGCTAGATCCGAAAAGTGCTGGCCGGGATCTTTTCCGGTGACGGCGGTGATCTCACAGGCGAGCAGGCCCATGATGGGGCCGTCCTTGTCGGTGGTCCAGACGGTGCCGTCGCGGCGCAGCAGGCTGGCTCCCGCGCTTTCCTCTCCACCGAAACAGAAGGTGCCGGTGAAAAGTCCGTCGACAAACCACTTGAAGCCGACGGGAGTTTCGGAGAGCTTGCGCCCGAGGCTTTCGACAACTCGGTCGATCATGCTGCTGCTCACCACGGTTTTGCCGACGACGGCGGTCGCTGGCCATTCGGGGCGATGGGTGAGCAGGTATTGGATCGCCACGGCGAGATAGTGGTTGGGATTCAGCAGGCCGGCGGAGGGTGTGACGATTCCGTGGCGGTCGGAGTCGGGATCGTTGGCGAAAGCGACCTGGAATTTGTCCTTGAGGCGGAGGAGGCTGGCCATCGCATACGGGCTGGAGCAGTCCATGCGGATTTTGCCATCGTGGTCAACGGTCATGAAGGAGAATGTTGGGTCGATCACCCGATTGACGACTTCGATGTTGAGTCCGTAGACGGAATTGACCTGATCCCAGTAGGGGGCGAATGCTCCGCCGAGAGGATCTACGCCGAGCTTGAGGCCGGCGTTTTTAATCGCGTCCATGCCGACGGTGTATTTCAGGTCCTTGATGTAGGGCAGGACGAAGTCGCCTTGATAAGTGGTTGAGGCTTTGAGCGCCTGCGAATAGGGCACTCGCTTCACGCCGGAGTTGTTGGCGCGGAGCAGATCGTTGGCGCGGTCCTGGACCCACTTTGTGACATCGGTGTCGGCGGGGCCTCCGTTGGGCGGGTTGTACTTAAAGCCGCCGTCTTCGGGCGGATTGTGCGAGGGGGTGATGACGATGCCGTCGGCGAAATGGTCCTTGCGACCGCGGTTGTAAGCCAGGATGGCGTGCGAGATGACCGGCGTTGCGGTGACGCCATCGTTCTGCTGGATCATGGTCTCGACGCCGTTGGCGGCCAGCACTTCGAGGGCGGTTTTCTGAGCCGGCGCAGATGCGGCGTGGGTATCCTTGCCCATGAGAAGCGGACCGTCGATGCCCTGCATGCGGCGGTACTCGCAAATGGCCTGAGTGGTGGCCAGGATGTGCGCTTCGGTGAAGGTGCCTTTGAGCGGCGTTCCCCGGTGGCCGCTGGTTCCGAAGCTGACCATCTGGGTCGGATCGCTCAGGTCCGGGCGGCGTTCGAGATACTGGCGATTCAGCTCATCGAGATTGATGAGCATCTCTTTCGGGGCGGGCTTCCCAGCCAGCGGAGAAATACGGGACTGCACTTTAGCTTCGGTCGCCATGGCACGCTCCTAAGGGGAGATGGAGTGCACGTTCTCAGGAAGAATATATAACCACATCAGATGCGCTGGCTGCCAAGGCGAGCGACGGGGTGTGGTCTTCGACTGGGGTTACTTGCCAACGCTGGTCAGCAATTCGTAAGTCCGTCCACATGCCAGATGTTCTTGCCGTACTCGCGGATCGACCGGTCAGAAGAGAACTTGCCCATCCTTGCGGCATTGAGGATCGCCATCCTGGACCATGCTTCCTGATCACGATAAGTCTCGCTTACCCGGTCCTGGCAGTCGACGTAGGACTGGTAATCGGCAAAGAGCAGGTATGGATCGTGGTCGAGCAACTGATCGAGGATTGGACGGAAGAGGCTGCGATCACCGTGCGAGAATTGGCCGGAGCCGAGGCCGTCGATGATTTCTCGCAGGAAGGGATTGGATTCGTAGACCGTCCTCGGACGATATCCTTCGGCAATTCTGGACTGGACCTGGTCGGCGGTGAGCCCGAAGAGGAAGAAGTTTTCGTGGCCTACCGCGTCCCGGATTTCAACGTTGGCGCCGTCGAGGGTTCCGATGGTGAGTGAGCCGTTCATGGCGAACTTCATGTTTCCGGTTCCGGAGGCTTCCTTGCCGGCGGTCGATATCTGCTCGCTGAGATCGGCGGCGGGATAGACCTTTTGACCGAAGGTGACATTGTAGTCGGGCAGGAAGATCACGTTCAAACGGTGCTTCACGTCGGGATCGTTGTTGACGACGTCGCCGACCGAGTTGATGAGCTTGATAATCAGCTTGGCCATGACATAACCGGGCGCAGCCTTGCCGCCGAACAAGAAGGTTCGCGGAACGATGTCCAGGGTAGGCTCCCGCTTCAGGCGGAAATAAAGAGTGAGGATGTGGAGGACGTTTAGGTGCTGGCGCTTGTACTCATGGATTCGCTTGACCTGAACGTCGAACATGGAGCGAGGGTCGACGGAGATTCCGGTCTCGTCGAGTATGTACTTTGACAGGCGGGTCTTTACATCTTGCTGGACCTTGCGCCAGTCGACGCGAAAGGCGGCGTCTTCGGCGAATTGTTCAAGCTTGCGCAGCTCATCGAGGTCGCCGGTCCACCCGTCTCCAATGACGCGGGTCATCAGAGCGGATTGTTCGGGGTTGCTCACGGCAAGCCAGCGGCGCGGCGTGACTCCGTTGGTGACGTTGATGAATTTTTCGGGCCACAGCTCGCAAAAGTCGCGCAGCAGATTGCTCTTTAGCAGAGTCGTGTGCAACTCGGCGACACCGTTGACGTGATGGCTGCCCACACAGGCGAGATGAGCCATGCGGATGTGCTTCTCACCCTGTTCGTCGATGAGGGACATGCGGGAGATTCTTGCCTCGTCGCCACTGAAGCGCTGACGCACCTGATCGAGAAAGCGCGCGTTGATCTCGTAAATGATTTCGAGATGACGCGGGAGGAGCGAGGCAAAGAGAGGCAGAGACCAGCGTTCGAGGGCTTCGGGTAGTAAGGTGTGATTCGTGTAGCTGAAGGTGTGAGAGGTGATCTCCCAGGCCTGGTCCCAGTCGAGACCGTGCTCGTCGACCAGCAGCCGCATGAGCTCGGCGATGCCGATGGAGGGATGGGTGTCATTGAGTTGAATGGCCCACTTTTCGTGGAAGGTGTCGATGGAGCGCCCAACGCGGTGGTGCAGGCGGATCATGTCCTGCAGGCCGCATGAAGTGAAGAAGTACTGCTGCTGGAGGCGAAGCTCCTTGCCCTGGATATCTTCGTCGTTCGGGTAGAGCACCTTGGTGATGTTCTCGGCAAATGTCTTACCTGCAACGGCGCCCTGGTAGTCGCCGCTGTTAAAGCGCTCGAAGTAGAACGACTCAGTTGCTTCTGAGCGCCAGAGGCGCAGGTCGTTGGCGATACCAGAGCGGTAGCCGACGATGGGAGTGTCGTAGGGTATGCCCCTGACGAGGGAAGTGGGGATCCAGCGCACGCGATATTTTCCGGTGGAGTCGGTCCACGCTTCGGTGTGGCCGCCATAGCCGACGTCCACCGCTTCGTTGGGGCGCCGAATCTCCCAGGGGTTGCCGTAGTGGAGCCAGTAGTCGGTGAGCTCTACCTGCCAGCCGTCCCGGATCTGCTGCTGGAAGATGCCGAACTGGTAGCGAATTCCGTATCCGATGGCGGGTACGCCGAGCGTGGCCATGGAATCGAGATAGCAGGCCGCCAGCCGGCCCAGTCCGCCATTGCCAAGGCCCGGTTCGCGCTCCTGCTCGAGGACTTGATCGAAGTCGCGACCGAGTTCTGCAACCGCCTGGCGCACCGGTGCTTCGATCTGGAGGTTGAGGAGATTGTTGGCGAGATGCGGTCCCATCAGGAACTCGGCGGAGAGGTAACAGACCACGCGGACGTCGTGCTTTTTGTAGCAATCGATTGTCGAGAACCATCTGGCCAGTATGCGGTCGCGAACGGTATAAGCGACGGCGGTGAAGAATTCCTGGTCGGTGGCGTTCTGCTGCGTTTTTCCCACCACGTAATAGAGATTGTCGAGGATGGCGCGTCGCAGGGCTTCAACGCTGATTGCAGTGCGATCGTCTTCGATGACTGCGGTGGGTTCCGGGGCTGCCAACTCTTGCATGTTGCACCTCCTGCAGGCGGGGCTCAGTGGTTACGAATTGAGGTTTCGAAATGCAGACCCTCGCACAGCGCGCGAATCGGGTTGCGGAATGGCCGTGTAGAGCCTCAATGGTAGAAGTGTCTGGCGTGCGAGAGCAACCATTTCACCGTAAATTCAAGAAGCCGGATCAAACTTGTTTGGATTCATTGCGCGGGAGCTTTATCGAGCAGTATCCGGGCTGCCAAGGGCGACGTTGGGGCCGGCGGGTGTGAGCCGGCAAACCTGGGAAACGAGGTTGTGGTAGGGACAGGCGAATGAGGTGGTGGCGGCGCTCGAGAGAAGCAGCCAGCTGACTCCGAGCGGCTGGAGGCGGGCCACGCGCTCGGCGTCAGTCATCCGGTCGAGACCTTCCTGGGCGTTGCGTTCGAGAGCCCACTGCGTAGCAAGTGCAGGAAAGACGACGACTACGCCTTCATCCTTGTAATCGCCGAGGAGGCTGCGCTCGGTCATCACGCGAAATCCCTGACCGTCTTCGTCGTGCAGCAAGACGAGATCGGGATTGGTGGCAAAGAGGGCGTCGGGAGGGGTGTTGGCGCGAATCCAGACGAAGGCTTTTTCCCAGGGATTGCGTGGAGCGGCGCGCGGAAATTCGATATGGGCAGAGAGCGGGTAGGTGAAGCGCTGGGTGAAGAACATCGACACGGCAGCGGCGGTAAGCAAAGCGAAGCCCGTCAAGCGGGCGGATCGCCGGGTTGCGCCGATGAGGCGCTTGCCCAGGAGGCCACCGAGAAGCGGGATTCCCACCAGGTAAAGCATGTGGAAGCTGCGAAGCGGCTGCAGCCGGGCGAGGAAATAGGAATCTGAAGGATGCACGAAGAGAAAGGCAGAGAGAGTGCCGGAGGTTCCGAGCATGATGGCCGCCAGGCACAGTTTGCCGGCGGGGGTGTGAGGATCCTGGTGCCGAAGCGCGAGGGCGTAAAGCAGCAGAGGGACGGCCAGGCCGAGATATTCAGACCATGCCCATTGCGAGGGGAAGAGGTAGCTTCGGCTGAGAATGGCCTGGTGGTAGGCAGCGGATACAGGGGCATGGAGTGTCAGTAGATAGATTGCGCCGGATGCGAGGATGCCGAGGAGGTTGAGAGTCCAAGCGGCGCGTGTGCGGCCGAGGTCGACGAGGACGAAGAGCAGGACAAAGGCGGCCGCGTAGATGAACATGAGCGGATGCATGAGTCCGGTGAGAAGCAGGAGGAACGCGGTGAGAGCCCAGCGGTGGTCTATCGCGGCAGCGAGAGCGAAGAGCCCTAAAGGCGTGGAGAAGGATCGCGCGGTGACATAGGGATCCATCAGCATTAAGGATGTTCCCGCGATCGGTATTGTGAAGCACGCGCCAGCGAGCGCAACGGCTGACCATTGAGCAACCGGCGAGGAGAAGATGCGGCGGACGAGGCTCCAGCAGGCAGCGAGGAAGGCAAAGATCGAGGCCAGATGCGTGAGCAGCAGCAGATAACTCAGGGGCATGCGTGTAGTGCGCACGATTGCAGCCAGCAGATGGGCGAAGAGAGACAGGCGGGTGTTGGCGAGGACGAATGATGCGTCGGGTATGTAGAACGCTGGTTGCACGAGCTTGCGGACACCCGCGACATAAATGCCGGCGTCTTCCGAGAAGGGATGGTAGCCGTGCACGAACAGTACCGCGGGGGTGAGCACGATCAGCCACGCGATGGGCCACACTATGACCAGCCACAAAATGGCACGGCCGGTTGCCGCGGTTTTAGTGATTGACCGCGACCGCCGGTCGGCGAAAACCGAGGCGGCGGTCAGAGTGGGGGAGGGCACGGCCAAATCAGGATCCTTGCAATGATCTATTGAATTGGACGAGAGAATCGCGGACCGGGTTTACGGGCAGAGTTATGGGTATACGCCAAAGGACGTCAGGCGAAGCCCGTCAAGAGGCTAGATGACAAGAGGTGATTCGCCTGTTCTGATTTGCCATCGGGCTTCGGAGCATGGATTCGGAACTACATCTGGGGGAGCTGAGTAGTGTCCCATCCTCCGCCGAGGGCCTTGATGAGCTGCACGCTGGCCGCGAACTGGCGAGTAGTGATGTCGGCCTGGGTGCGCTGGTTAGAGAGCTGCGTCGTCTGGGCGATCAGGACTTCGAGGTAGGTGGTGACTCCACCCCTGTAACGATTGGTGCTGAGGTTGAGTGAGCGGATGGAAGCGTTGACGGCGGCGGTCTGGGTGGCAGATTCCTCGTTGAGGATGCGCAGAGCGGCGAGGTTGTCTTCGACCTCCTGAAAGGCATTGAGGACGCTTTGCCGGTAGTTCGCGGTCTGTCCCTCATAGGCCTCGCGCGCCTGATCAGTGATGGCGTGGCGGCGGCCGGCGTCGAAGAGCAGCTCGGCGGCGGAGCCGCCAAGCGACCAGAGGGCGCTGGGACCCTGGATCCAGGTGCCGGCATTGGAGCTTCCAAAGCCTCCGCTACCGTTGAGAGTCACGTTGGGATAGTAGGCGGCGATGGCGATGCCGATCTGGGCATTCGCGGCATCGGTGCGGCGCTCGGCAGCGGCGATATCCGGGCGGCGCTCTAGCAATTGCGAGGGCACGCCGGAGGGTATGGTGGGGAGCGCGAGCGTCAGAGGCATCGGTGGAAGAGAGAACGACGATGCAGACACGCCGATGAGTGTGGCGATGGCGTGCTCGAACTGCGCGCGAGCGACGCCGACGTCAATGTCCTGGGCCTTTACGCTTTCGTACTGGGTTTCGGCCTGGGCGACGTCGACGTCGGTGGCGACTCCGCCTTTGAAGCGGACCTGCGTTAACTGGAGATAGTCGGCGTCTGAGGCGACTGTGGTGTCCAGGAGCTGCGTCTGGGTGTCGAGGCCGCGAAGCTCGAAATAGTCCATGGCCAACTCGGAGCGGAGGCTGAGCTCGACGTTTGCGAGATCGGCGGCGCTGGCCTGCGCGTTGGCGCGGGCCTGCTCGACGGTACGGCGGATCTGTCCCCAGAGATCTGGCTCCCAGAGAACCTGACCGGTGAGAGCGAAGGAGTTGTAGGTCAGGCCTTTGGTGGCACTTGGCTGATTATCCGATGTCCGCTGGCGCGAGATTGAGGGACCCGCGGAGAGGGTTGGATAGTAGCTGGATCGGGCAACACGGACCTGCTCGCGCGCCTGGAGATATTGCTCGACAGCCGCCTTCAGGGTCTGATTCGAGACGGCGACCTTTTCTTCCAGGGAGTTGAGTTCCGGATCGTTGTAGATCTCCCACCACTGGCCCTTCAGCGCAGCGTCGCTGGGCTGGGCCTGTTTCCATGTGCCGTTGGGCGGGTTCGGCGGGGGCAGCTCCTTGTAGGCGGCCGGTGCGGGCGGTGTGGATGGCCGCTGATAGTTTGGTCCTACCTTGCAGCCGCTGATTGCGGCACAAGCCAGAACGGTCGACAGGCCGAGGAGGTATTTCTTGCGGAAGAACGGACTCACTTTCCGCCCTCCTGGGCTGAGGGGCCTGGAGTCGGCTGACCGGTCTTTTGGGGCTGGACGATATGTACCTGCTCGCCATCGATCAGGGAGTCGGGCGGGTTCTGGATGACTTCGTCGGAGTCCTGGAGCCCGGAGGAGACCTCGACCGACCTGCCGTCGTCGCGCCCGATGGTGATGGGTACCAGTTTCGCGATGTTGTTATTCACGACGGCAACGCGCAGACCCTCGGAGCGGAACATGAGCGTCGAAACGGGGATGATCATCGATGGGTGCGCGTTGGTCAACTTGAAGTGGACCTGCATGTAGGCCCCGGGGTAGAGCTCGCCCTTGCGGTTGTCCACATCGACTTCGACCAGAAGGGTGCGTGAGGTGGGGTCGATGGCCTTGGCGGTGCGGACGATCTTACCCTCGTAGCTGCTGCCCTGCTTCTCGGTAAGGGTGAGCCGGGCGACGACCCCAGGAACAGTGGAGTAGGAGTAGGCCTGGGGCACGTTTACATATATACGCAGAACATTTTCCGCCACCATGTGGAAGAGCTCGCCGCTGTTGGAGGTTCCCGCCCCGGAGTTGATGAGGGTTCCGGTGTCGACGTTGCGGGCGGTGATGATGCCGTCAAACGGCGCGTAGATGTTTTCAAAGCCGACCAGCTGTTCCAGGCGGGCGACGTTGGCCTCGGCGGACTTGACCTGGGTCGTGGTCGAAGCGGCCTGGGTAGTGAAGTTGTCGGTGTCCTGCTGGGTTACGGCATCGCTCTTGACGAGGTCCTGGTAGCGGGTGGCCTGGGTCTGAGCGTATTTGGCGTTGGCCTGGGCTGTGGCCAGGTCCTGTTTGGCCTGGGCGAGCTGCTGATCGACTTCAGGGCTTTCGATGACGGCAAGCAGTTGTCCCTGCTTCACGTGCGCTCCGATGTCGAAGTACCACTTCTTGAGATAGCCGTTGGTGCGCGCATAGATGGGCGAATCGGTATAGGCCTGGGTGGTGCCGGGCAGAACCAGTTCCTGGGTCGGCTGTCCTTGGGTGGGTTTCTGAACCAATACGTCAGGCGCTGCCAGCGAGTTTGTCTGCTGCTGAAGCGTCGTGCGGGCGCGCAGACGCGGAATGATTCCGGTGACGGCGAGAATGACAGCCACAACGAGGACTACGAGCAGCAGTACGATGGCCTTGCCGCCGGAGAGGGGGGGCTTGGTAGCGCCGGAAGTTGATGCAGAGTTGTGTTCGCTCATGGTTTAGTTCTCCGTCAGGCCTGGCTGATTTTTGTGTAGACGGGCCTCGCGCTCACGGCGACGCTTCTCGATCCTGCCATGCAAGACACTGAAAAAGGTTGGCACAAAGAAGAGGGTGGAGACGGTGGCAAATAGCAGGCCGCCGATGACGGCCCGCCCAAGAGGGGCGTTCTGCTCGCCGCCGTCGCCGAGGCCGAGAGCCATCGGCACCATGCCGATGATCATCGCCAGGGCGGTCATCAGAACCGGGCGGAAGCGGACGAAGCCGGCGCTCAGGGCGGCCTCGTGCGCCTCGCCCACGTTCTCCTCAAGCTGCTCGCGGGCGAAGCTGATCACGAGAATCGAATTCGACGTGGCCACGCCCATGCACATGATGGCTCCGGTCAGGGCCGGAACGCTGAGGCGGGTGTGGGTGAGGAAAAGGAACCAGATGATGCCCGAGATCGCGGCGGGCAGCGCTGAGATGATGATGAAGGGATCGAGCCATGACTGGAAGTTGACCACGATGAGCAGGTAGACAAGCAGGATGGAGAAGACCAGTCCGCCGATGAGGCCGATGAACGACTTTCGCATTGTGAGCACCTGGCCGCGGACAACGATCTGTGAACCGCGCGGAAGCTGTTTTTTGGCCCCGGCGAGGATCTTGTCGACTTGCGTGGCTACGCTGGCGAGGTCGGTATTGACTACATTGCCATAGATGTCGATGACCGGCGCGATGTTGTAGTGGGTTACGGTGCCGGGTTCAGTCAGTGGTGTAATTGTCGCCATGTTGCCGAGAATCTGCACCGGCTGACCGCCCATGGGCACGCTGGCCGGTGTCGCTACGACGCCGTTCGGCGAAGCGGCGGGCGAAAGTGCCGCTCCGCCGCTGTTGGCCGGAGTGAGCGGAATGTTGTTGACGTCCTGCAGGTTGTCGAGCAGATATTGCGGCGACTGCACGGCGATGGAGTAGCTGACGCCGGTGCTCGGGTCGAGCCAGTAGTTCGGAGCGGTCTGGAAGCTTCCGCTGGTGGCTGTGAGCAGGCTGCCTGCAACGTCGGTTTGCCGCAACCCCAGCTGGCTGGCCCTGGTGCGGTCCACATTCACCATCAGTTCCGGATCGTCAAAGGGCTGCTGGATGCGCAGGTCGGCGATGCCGGGAACATGCTTGATCTGGTTCAGCAGCTGTTCGGCAACGGCCCGGTTGCCGTACATATCTCTGCCGACGATCTGGACATCGATAGGAGCGGGCAGGCCGAAGTTCAGGATCTGCGTGACCATGTCCACGGGCAGCGTGTAGAAAGTGACGCCGGGGAAGCGGTGGTTCAGGATGCCGCGTAGCTTCTGCACGTAGGCGTCGGTGGGGCCATGCTTCTCAGAGAGCTGCACGGAGATGTCAGCATCGGCGGAGCTGATGGCTCCGGAGTTGGAGTACGAGGTATTCAGACCGCTGTAGGGCAGTCCGATGTTGTCGATGATGGTTTCGACTTCGTTCTTGGGGATGGTTTCGCGAATGGTGTTGTCAACCTGATCGCAGAGATCGGCAACATCTTCAATACGGGTGCCGGTGTGGGCGCGGAGGTGGATCTTGAACTGGCCGCTGTCCACGGAGGGAAAGAAGTCCTGACCGAGATACGGATAGAGAAACGCGGCTGAAATCACAGCAAAGGCTAAGAAAAGGATAAGAAAGACGGCGGAGTGCGCGAGACAAAGTTCCAGAATGCGGCGATAGCCGCCGCGGAATTTCTCAAAATAATGCTCGAATCCCATCTGGAAGCGGACCAGAGGATTGCGGCTGGCTCTCTTTCTATCTTCAGCTTCGTCGTCGTGCTCCTGCAGGAGGTACTTGGCCATTGTCGGCACGACGGTACGGGACAGAATGTAAGAGGCGAGCATGGCGAAGCAGACGGCCTCGGCCAGCGGCACGAAAAGGTATCGCGCCACACCGTTCAGAAAGAACATGGGCACGAAGACGATGCAGATGGAGATGGTCGCGACCAGCGCGGGGACGGCGATCTGCGCGGCTCCGTCGAGGATGGCCTGCTCGATGGCCTTGCCCATTTCGAGATTGCGGTTGATGTTCTCGATTTCGACGGTGGCGTCGTCGACGAGGATGCCGACGGCTAGCGCGAGTCCGCCGAGGGTCATGATGTTGATGGTCTCGCCCAGCGCGCTCAAAACCAGCAGGGACGAAAGAATCGAGAGCGGGATGGAGACGGCGATGATGACCGTGCTGCGCCAGCTGCCGAGGAAGACCAGGATCATGATCGCGGTGAGGCAGGCAGCGATGATGGCTTCACGCACGACGCCGCTGATCGAGGCGCGGACGAAGATCGATTGATCTCCGAGCGGCTGCATTCTCAGGGTCGGGGGCAGCTGGTTTTTGAGGGTGTCGAGCTTGGCGCGTACGCCCGCAACGATGGAGAGGGTTGATGCGTCGCCAGTTTTGATGACCGAGAGCAACGAGGCTCGCTGGCCGTCGACGCGAACGATGTTGGTCTGTGGGGGGAAGCCATCGCGCACGTGCGCCACGTCACGTACATAGACCATAGCTCCGTTGACGGAGCGGATGGGCAGATCATTCAACTCGGCGACTTTTTCCGGAGCGCTGTTGGTTTCAACGAGGTACTCGAAGGGGCCGATCTTGGCGGTTCCGGAGGGCAGGATGACGTTCTGCGCGTTGATAGTGGTGACGATATCTGAAGGGGAAAGGCCCTTGGCCTGGAGCTTGGGCAGGTCGATATCCACCTGCACCTGGCGCTGTTTGCCGCCATAGGGATAGGGGACGCCTGCTCCCTCTACGGTGACCATCTGGGTGCGGATAAAGTTGAGGCCGAGGTCGTTCAGTTGCGATTCGGTCAGTCCCTGGCCGGAGAGTCCGACCTGAATGATGGGCACGCTGGAGGCCGAGTATTGAATGATAAGCGGCGGCGTGGTGCCCTGCGGAAGCTGGCGCAGCTGAGTCTGGCTGACGGCCGTTACCTGGGCGACAGCGTTGCCGATATTCACACCGGGCTGGAAGAAGATCTTGATGACGCCGATACCGTTCATCGATTGCGATTCGATGTGCTCGATATCGTTGACGGTGGTCGTCATCGTGCGCTCGCTCTGGTAGACGATGCGGTTCGCCATCTGGTTGGGCGACAGGCCGGTGTACTGCCAAACGACGGAGACGACAGGGATGTTGATGTTAGGGAAGATGTCGGTGGGCGTGTTGAGGACAGCGATGGGACCGAGAATCATCAACAGGAGCGCAAGGACCGCGAAGGTATACGGCCGTCGAAGCGCTAGGCGGACTATCCACATATCTTTTCAGCTTCTCCTGACGACATCCGGCGGTAACGCTGCGAATGAGGTAAACGGTAAGGATTTTCTGGCTGCGGAGATCGCGTTACGGGCAGATGCACGCGCGACTGGAGTCAGCAAGCGCGACGGACAAGCACATCCTTACCTGATGTGAGATCCCCTAAATAAAAGTTAACAGTGAGCACGAGCGGCAACAAATGCGTATCTGATAGACGTTTGAGGGCGTTTTTTAGACCCGAATGCAATAAAGATGCGCGTCAAGGGGCCACAGATTCAGTGGGGGGCCCAAAAAGGGTTCCAAAAGGCGAATTAGTTCAAGGGCAATGCCGTTATCCGGGCGCGGAGTTTCAGGCTGAGCTCAAACGTTGAGCTTCTTGAAAATGCGGCGCGGAATCAGTCGCAGGATGAGCATGATGACGCCCCAGAAGGCAGGCACGTAGACGACGTCTTTGCGCTTCTGGATGGCGCTGAGGATTCCGGCGGCGACTTTTGAGGGCTGCGCGAAGAGCGCGTTCTGCGGGAGATGCGCGGTCATGGGGGTGGCGACGAATCCGGGCTTGATGGTGAGTACGTGAACCCCGGCGCGGTCGGTGCGGATGCGCACGCCGTCGAGGAAGATGTTGAGAGCGCCCTTGGAGGCTCCGTAGACGTAGTTGCTCTTGCGGCCGCGGTCTCCGGCTACGGATGAGATAACCGCCAGGGTTCCCTGTTGCGAGGCCTCGAAGTAGTTCGCGAGCCAGGTGATCAGCGAGACGGGAGCCATGAAGTTGGTCCCGAGGATAGTTTCGGTGACCGAGTAGCTGACTTCGGCCTGTTGCTGATCGCCGAGGATTCCGTGGGCGAGGAGGGCTAGCTCGATGGTGCCGAGATTGTCGGCGGCGGCGGCGAGCATGTCTGGATGTGCGGCGGTGTCGTCGAGATCCATGACGTGGGTGGCCACACTGGATGCGCCGCGTGTGCGCAGATCGGCGGCAACGGCGTTGAGCTTGTCGGCGTTGCGCGCGACGAGGAAGAGGCGAGCTCCGCGGGCAGCGAAAAGGCGGAGTGTGGCTTCGGCTATTGCAGAGGTGGCGCCGAGAGCCAGGATGTTCGTGGGCAGCTTGCCGGATGGAGACAATTTATGTGGTCACTCTCTGCCAGAAGGCGGAATCGAAGGCGGGATCGATATAGCGGGCGAATTCCTGCCATTGCGGATAGAAGGCCTGGAACTGCGGAGCGGTCATGCTCGCATCCTTCGCGGGATACATACGGCCGCCGTGTTCGAGGGTGATTCTGGCGAGGCGGTCGAGCAGATCAAAGCTGACTTCGGGCCGGATGGGGAAGTCGAGCGCAAGAGTAATGCCGGGCGCGGGGAAGGACATCATGCCGGGCGACGGGACCTCTCCGAAGACCTTGATGACGGCGAGGAACGATGCGAGGCCGGACGCGGTGATGGCCTTGAGAACCTGGATGATGCCAAGCTGGTCGGCTTCCCAAGGCAGCACGCACTGAAACTGCAACAGGCCATTCTTGCCGTACATGCGGTTCCAGTGAAGGACCTTGTCGAGCGGATAGAAGAACGGCTCGTAGTCGACGAGGCTGCTGGTGGTTTTGCTGAGCTGCTTGTTGTAGTAGAGGGTGTTGAAGAGTCCGATGGAGAAATGATTCAGGGCGAAGCCGGGCAGATCGACGGGAAATACGAGCCAGGGCTCCTTGCTGACAGTGAGCGGCGCGGGCTCGGGTGAGTGATCGCCCTGCATGAAGATGCCGCGGGCAAAGTTCTTTCCGGTGGCGACGCAGTCGATCCAAGACACGGTGTATTCGACGCCGGAGCTGGCCCGGGAAAGTTCGACAAATTCCTCGATGCCGGTGAACTTGATGCCGGTGTACTGAATATGGCGCGAGACGATGGGGCGCAGGCGTATTTCTGCCCAGCTGATGAGGCCGGTGAGTCCCATGCCGCCAATGGTGGCGGAGAACCATTCGGCGTTTTGCGTAGGGCTGCAGAGGAGCCGGGTGCCGTCTGAGCGGACGAGCTCGAAGCAGGGAACATGGCGGCCAATCGTTCCGGCGACGTGGTGATTCTTACCGTGGATGTCGTTGGCAATGGCGCCGCCGACGGTGACGTATTTGGTGCCGGGAGTGACGGGCAAAAAGAAGCCGCGCGGGACGGCAAAGTCGAGAATCTCGGCGAGAGTGACGCCGGCTTCGCAGCGGAGAATCCCGCTTTCCGGATCGAAGCTGATGAGACGGTCCAGCCCTCCGGTGATACCGGGACCTCGGGTGGCAAGCAAAGTGCCGTTTTCGAGCAGGCAGACGTCGCCATAGCTGCGGCCAGCGCCTACTGGAAGAAGCCGTGTGGCGGGCGGTTTGTTTAAAGGAAAATCGCCCATCCAGTTCAGCGTCTTGAGTTCTACCTGAAGGGTTGGGTAACGGCCCCAGCTTTCGAAGCGGGGACGGGGTTTCGATTTCGCCATCGGGGGTGGTGTTGCTCCTCTTTGGAAAACGGCCTTGATGTTTTGAAAGCGGCCTTGGTGGCTTTACATGGCTTGGGTCTATACCGCTGCGAGAACGGCGATGAGTGCGATTGCGACGCCGATGAGCAGGCTCATGCGATCGGTGACGGCAAAGATCACGGGGTCTTCGTCAAGTTCTCCGCGGGAAGCGAGGAGCCATACGCGGCTGAGCCACAAAATCATAAGAGGCGTCATGAGCCACATGCGGCTGGGGTGATGGTAGAGTCCGGAAGCGCCGCTCCCGTAGATGTAAAAGGCGAAGACGACGACCGACGCATAAGCGCTGGCGGTGCCGAAGCTGCGGATCTGCTCGATGTCAGCGAGTAGGTAGCCGCGGCCGTTGGACAACGTGTTGCCCTGGGCGCGAATGTTCTGCAACTCGCTGAAACGCTTGACCATGGCCAGGGACAGGAACAGAAAGACGGAGAAGGCCGCCAGCCAGGGCGAAAACTCCACTTTGGCGGCTGCCCCACCGGCGAGCATGCGGAGGGTGTAAAGGCCGGAAAGCAGGATCACGTCGATGAGCACGACACGCTTGAGATAGAGCGAGTAAGAGAGCGTGGTGACAAGATAAATCAGCATCCACGCCAAAAATGTGCCGGACAAAAAGGCGGCTCCGGTGAAGGCGAGAGTCATGAAGACGACCACGATGCCGAGGCCGGTAGCAGGGGAAAGATTACCCGCGGCGAAGGGACGAAAGCGCTTTTTGTGGTGACGCCGATCGGCTTCGATGTCGAGCAGGTCGTTGACGATATAGGTGGCCGACGCGCAAAGGCTGAAACAAAGGAAGGCCATCAGCGCGTCCATGATGAGCGGCAGCTTAAGGGCGTGGGCCAGCAGCAGAGGCACGAAGATTAATACGTTCTTGGCCCACTGGTGCAGGCGGATGGTCTTGAGAAAAACCTTTGGTAGCGGCGCGCGGTCCTCGAAGTGGTGAGTGACGGCGATGTTGCGCGATTTCAGTTTCGCGCGGAGGGACCGGGTAGGATTCGCAACGATCGCTTCACCGGCATTCTGGAGCAGGGGGACGTCGGGAGGAGCATTGCCAACGTAGTCGAATCCTTCGACAGGGAAGCGCTTTTTGAGGCTATCGAGCTTGTGATTGCCGGTCAGGTTTGTCGTTCCGTCGCTGGCCAGAACATCTTCGAAGATGCCGAGATGGTTGGCGATGCGATGCGCTAAAGCAGTGTCCGCCCCGGTGGTGAGATAGAGCTTGCGGCCCTCAGCGTGCTGGGTCATCAAATACTCAAGGAGGGGCCGATTGTAGGGAAGGTGGGCTGCATCGAGCTCAACTTCGGCGGCAACACGAGCTTTAAGGCTGGCCTTGCCACCTTTCAGCCAGAGTGGCGCTCGCAGGGCGCGGAGGGGATGCTGGCGGACGAGCAGGAGCAGGGAGTCGACCAGCGTGTCGCTCTTGACGAGCGTGCCGTCAAGGTCGACGCAAAGCGGCCGCCGGGACGCGACACGCACCGATTCCTCGATAACCGCCTGGCTCACCACTTGTTCTCCTGTTGTAATTCGCCGGGCGCCGCGGATAGGCGGCTGCCAACAGTCTGGAGTTCCTGAACGCTGGGGACCTTCGAACTAAAGTATTTCAGGAGCTGGCTACGGACTGAATTCCACTTAAGTGTAGCAGCAAACGGGCCGCGCCGCCCGTTGCCGAGCGGCGCGAAGGTGTTACTTGTCGGCCAGAATGGGCTCCAAAGCCGGGGCTGGCGACTGCACGCTCTGCTCGGGGAAGTACGAGTTCTGCACGTACTGCTCGAGCATGCGCTGCGTGTTGAAGTAAGAGCCGTTCAGCGCAATGGTCGAGCGCATGACACGTCGCCACTGGTCAGGCTGCTGATAGTAGAGGGGCAGGATGACCTGCTCTAGGTGGTCGTAAAGCGACTGTGCCTCGCCGGCGTCTTCGTCGTGATCGGCAATCGCCCAGCCGGTCACGCCCTCGATCCAACCTTCGATCCACCAGCCATCGAGGATGCTGAGACTGGGTACGCCGTTGAGGGCAGCCTTCATGCCACTGGTTCCCGAAGCTTCGTAGGGGCGCTTGGGTGTGTTGAGCCAGAGGTCTACGCCTCCGGTGAGGAGGGCGCCGAGAGTCCACTCATAGTTTTCAAGGTAGACGATCTTCAGCAGATCGGATTCGAGCTTGGAAGCCAGCTCGATGACGCGGCGAATCATGGCCTTTCCGGGCTCGTCGGCGGGATGGGCCTTGCCGCTGTAGATGATCTGCAGGCCGCCGAACTCCTTGGCACACTTGACCAGGCGCTCGGGATCGAAAAACAGCAGGTCGCCACGCTTGTAGGTAGCGGCGCGGCGGGCAAAGCCGACGGTGAAGACCTCAGGCTTGAGTTCGACGCCGGAGCGTTCCTTGACTGCGGAGATCAGTGTTTGTTTGGACTCGCGGTGTGCTTCTTCAATCTCGGTCTCAGGGATGTTGATGGCATAACGCAGGGCGAGATTGTCCTGGCGCCAGCGGGGCAGATGGTTGTCGAAGGCGATCTGCATGGCTGGCGAGGTCCAGGTGGCAGCGTGCACGCCGTTGGTAATGGCCTCGATGGAATACTCGGGGAACATCTCGCGTGAGACGATACCGTGCTGCATGGCGACCCCGTTGACGTAGCGGGAGAAGCGCAACGCAAGATACGTCATGTTCAGCAGCTTGTCGTGGAAGGCCCCCACGCGCTCGAGAAAGGTGGTGCGCTCGTTGCCCAGAATGTGCACAGATTGCTCGGCGGAGAAGCGGTCGTGTCCTGCAGGAACAGGGGTGTGGGTGGTGAAGACGCAGAGCTGACGAACGGCCTCGAGATCCTGCTCGGTCGCAGTTTCGAGTGCTCCGCCCCGCAACTGCTTCTCGAGCAAGGCCACTGTGAGGAGCGCGGCGTGGCCCTCGTTCATGTGGTAGACGAGCGGCTTGTAGTCGAGGGCGGCAAGGATACGCACTCCGCCCATGCCCAGCACCGCTTCCTGGCGCAGGCGGTAATCACCGTCGCCTCCGTAGAGGTGATCGGTCAGCCCGCGGTCGCGCGGATCGTTTTCCTCAAGGTCGGTGTCGAGGAAATAGATCGGGATGGTGTGGCCGGTTACGCCCTCGAGGTCGTAACGCCAGGCGCGGATGGCGACAGGGCGATCGTCGATGGTTATGGTCACGACCGGGGCTTCGCCAGCCAGGATACTTTCCGGGCTCCAGGGCTGCGACTCTCCCGTCTGGATGCCTTTGGCATCGAGGTGCTGACGGAAGTATCCGAGGTGATGCGCGAGGGTTACGGCGACCAACGGCAAACCCATGTCTGCCGCGGCGCGCAGGCTGTCGCCTGCGAGCACGCCGAGACCACCGCTATAGGTAGGTATCGCCGGGCTGACGGCGATTTCCATCGAAAAATAGGCAACCAGGCCATTGTTGCCGTCACACTGCAATGAAGCCAATCGCGGTACTACATCGAATCTCATCAAAATCGGTCTCCCACCTAAACACCAGGGCCCTCTCTTCGGAGCCTGAGTCAGCGGTTACGGATGGTCTAACCCCACCTTGCTGATCTCGTCGCGCGGCCCGCCCTGCTCTCTTGATCGGCAGAGTCGGAGGTGGCACGAATTCCCCCGAAGTGCCGTTAGTTTAACAAGTGCCCAGCTGCTCCAAGAATGAAAAAAAGAGGTCGTGCTTCTGCAAAACTGGGCTAAACGATTGGGTTGCAATCAGTTACATCTCGGCCAGCTCCCGTATTGGTTTTGGTGCCTGGATCCCCTGAATCTGGTGCACACCGTCCGAGGCGTGGCAGAGATAGATATCCGCTTCGATGCCAGTAGCCTTGCGGTAGGCGTCACGCAAATGTGCGGAAAATGTTTTTGCTTTGTCGTTTTCAACAAGGTTTACGGTGCAGCCGCCGAATCCTCCGCCGGTGAGGCGTGCTCCGATGCAGCCCGGTTCCTTCTGGGCAAAATCAACGAGGATGTCGGCCTCCGGGCAACTGGCTTCAAAATCATCGCGATAGCTGGCGTGAGCTTCGTACATGAGCCGGCCCAGGGCCTTGAGATCGCCGGCTTCGAGAGCATCGGCAGCGGCAACCGTGCGGGTGTTCTCGGTGATGATGTGCCGGCAGCGCTTGAGGACATCGGGACGCATTTCATGACCCCATTTCCGGAGATCCTCCACGGTGGCGTCGCGCAGCAGCTTGATTTCGGGGCGATGGCTCCGTAACAGCGCCGTGCCTTCCTCGACTTCGGAACGGCGGGTGTTGTATTCGCCTCCGGCATGGGAGTGCTTGACCATGGTGTTGGCGATAACAAGGCTCAGGTGCGAAGGAATGGGCGCGAGACGGTATTCCAGGCTTCGGCAATCGAGGAGAAGGGCATGATCCTGGGCTCCGCAGCAGGCGATGAACTGGTCCATGATGCCGGTGGATGCCCCGACATAGTCGTTTTCAGCACGCTGGCACAGACGGGCTATCTGCGGCAGGGGGATGGTTGTGCCGGTGAGGCTGAGGATGGCCGCCATGCTCGCCACTTCGATTGAGGCCGACGAACTAAGACCGGCGCCGAGGGGTACGTCTCCGTTGAGCGTAAGACTGAAAGGCGGGATCTCGACGCCAGCTTCACGAAGCACGGAGATGACGCCGAGAGGATAGTCGCTCCAATGATGTGAGGCTTTGGAAGGCAGATGGTCGAGCGAGTGAGTGACCTGTTCGTCGAAGTTTGCTGAGAAGATGGCGATGGTCTTGTCGTCGCGCAGGCTGATGGCGGCGAGAGTGGCGAAATCGATTGCCGCGGGCATGACGAAACCGTCGGCATAATCGGTATGCTCGCCGATTATGTTGACGCGGCCCGGTGCGGCGAACGTGACGGGCTCCAGCCCAAACCGCTCCAAGTGAAGGGACCTGTTAGCGCTTACATCGAGCATGGGAGCCTCACGAATGGAAATCGTTGCAGATGCCAACAAAACTTACGATACAACCGTGGTAACAATTCGCATCCACCAGAAGTCGCATTGACCGGGAGCCAGGAGTCTTGCCTGTTGGGTTTGCGCGGCTGCGGCCAGCGAATCGACTGGACTGTTGCAGGGCTCAAGCGCGACGCAATATTGTTTGCGGACACCCTTATCTGGCCACCCTCCATAGCAGAGCCATAGTCCGAGAAAGGGAGACTGCGCCGGATCGAACTCGACCTGGACCCGCAGACCAACGGCCCTGCGTTCGATCGCGCACCAACCCTCGGACGGAGCCACAGCATAAACCTTGTCGCCGATGTTATCGCTTACATGCCCGGCCACGTCAAGCGGCGCTAGGTTGCCGGTGGCCAGCCTCGCCAAGGGCCAGGATTGAATGTCTCCGCGTGTGCCGAGCCGATCCCCAGCCGATCCTTCCACTGTGACTTTGGTGACCGAAGGCGGCAACAAAATGCGATCGCCGGGATCGACGGCGAAAAGGGGGTGAGCACACCAAGCGTATGGAATTTTTTCACGGCCGACATTCTCGACCTCGTAGTCGATGGAGAGCGTGGCGGTTTTGGATTGATGCGATTCTGACAAGCGGAGCTTTCGGTCGAAGCGTAGGGGAAGCGCTGTTCCGCGAGCGGTCAAATGGATCTCCTGCTGAGTCTGCGCCTGGACGGCGAAGGGCAGGCGCCAGAACTCTCCGTGATCCGGAATGGATGCAGTTCCCGATGGAGTGTCGACCTGACAGGCGGAAACAGAAGGCAGGCACTCGTCGAAGCCGCTGGCATCGCTTTCCTCGAAGGCCATGGTAGCGGTTCGGGGAGCATAGGGCAGCAGCGGCTGCTGCAGAAGCTCTGTTCCGTTACTGCGCATGGACGCGACCTTGCCGCCAAGGTCCGGCAACACATTCACCGAGAATGTATCCGTTTTCAAAACGAGGGGTACAACCACAGGATCGGTCAAATTTTCCTCAAGAAATCGCCCGCAGTATAGCAGCGGCCGCAGAGGGTCGCCAGTGTCATTTGACCTCCACAGCGTTTGAACTCAGAGCACAGGCGGCTGCCCGATCGAGGCGTTCCCAAATCTGATCTATCCACGCAAGGTGTTCCGGTTTCATGAGGACAGAGCGCAGGCAGGTGACTTTGTCCTCAGCATTGGCGCCAGCCCAGACAGTGCGGTCCAGGCTTCGTCTCAGAAAGCGAATAGGCAACTGGACCAGGGCGAGGTGGAGATCCTGCTCGGCAGCACGGTCGAATACCTGCTGGGCGAGGCGGGAGGATTCCTCAGGAGTGGGTGAATTTATAGACCAGGTGACGATATCCAGTTCGGGCTCCGGGCCGGGGATGAAGCGCTCGTCGGATTCCAGCCTGGCATAGAGAGTACGGGCTGCATGGATAGAGTGTTCGAGGCCCTTTGCGAATTCGCCACCGGCTACGAGGGGCAGGAGTTGCTGCGTGGCCCAAAGGGCCACCGCCGATGCTCCTGCGCGTGAGCATTCGAGGCTGATTTCGCCGAGATGGAGTTCTGAGGAAGTGAAGTAGGTATAGGGCGAGTCGTGCTTATAGAATCTCCCGATCGCCGGATCGTGGAAGAGGATGCAGCCACAACCGTAGGGCTGGAGCCCGTGCTTGTGGGGGTCGATGACGATGGAGTCGGCTTCTCCGATGCGGGCGAAAGCCCGGGCGGCATCCTGTCCGAGATTCGACACCAGCTTGAAGTAACCGCCATAGGCCGCGTCCACGTGCACCCGGAACTTGTAACGGTCGCGCAGTTCAAGGATCTTGTCCAGCCGATCAACCGCGCCGAGCGCCGTTGTGCCCAGGGTGACGACGACGGCTCCAACGTTTCCGACGGCAATTGCCTGCTCGAGAGCGTTGTGATCGATGCGGCCGCGGGCGTCGGCAGCGACCGTCTGAAGGGGTAATTTGAGCACGCTGCTGATGCGGGAGTGAGTGTAGTGTGCCTGTTCCGAAGCCAAAATGATCTTGCCCGGCGCGAGCTGGCCGGCTACCCAAAGCGCCTCGAGATTGGCGAAGGTTCCCCCGCTGGTCAGATGACCCAGGTGTTGATTCCAGCCAAACATGGCGGCGATTTCGCGGACGGCTTCGATTTCCATGAGCGAACTGGCGCGGCCGCCATCGAGGGCGTGGTTATTCGGGTTGAGCCACGAGGCCATGGCGTAGGCAGCGCGGGCGATGGGATGCGGAGGCTTGAGCATCTGGCCAGCGTAGAGGGGATGGAAGTAAGGATAGTTATCGCTCATGCGTCGGGCGGCCTGTTCGAGCACCGCCGTCATAGCAGCGGTATCTTCGGAGAGGGTGCCACCTTCAAAACTCGCGACGGGAAGGTCGGCAAATTCAGATTTGAGTCGGCTCAATGCCTGGCTCAGGAGATCTACCGCCGCGTCGGGCGTTATGTCGGAGCTCATGAGGCCAACAGGATACATGGCTGCGAACCGTGATCGGCTCTCGTGGAACCGTTTACCTTAAGTCCGTCCAAAATTTGAGGATATTTTCCAGGCGGGTTGGGAAAGTCTGCTAGACTGAAGTGGCGTTAGAACCGAACCGGGTTATAGCAGTCCTGCCGTCCAGCAAGAATCTGCCAGTTTGGCTCCGATTCACTTCAGCGCAATTCAATCTAGGAAATAGCATCAAAATGGAACAAGGCACTGTGAAATGGTTTAACGACGCGAAGGGCTTCGGCTTCATCTCTCGCCAGAACGGGGAAGATGTCTTCGTGCACTATTCGGCAATCAGCTCAAATGGCTTCAAGAGCCTGCAAGAAGGTCAAGCTGTCCAGTTCAACGTCGTTAAGGGGCCCAAGGGCTGGCAAGCATCAGATGTTCAGCCTCTCTAAGGTAGACGCAGGCATTTAAAAAACAGTAGCAAGCGAAACTCAGCGGGGCGGGCTCGTGCCCGTCCCTGCTATTTCTGCTCCTCGAATCACGTTGTTGGGCGAACCAACCGTTCAAGAGCGTTACACGCCGTAGCCACGCCATCTTCCTCCGCGACGACGGCCGCGACTTCGCTTGCGCGATGGGCATATCCCTTGTCTTCGAGCAGGCTGCTGATTCTCTTGGCTGCTGCATCTGCCCCATATGATTTACGCTGGATGACCTTCGCGACTCCGAGGTGGCGAACCCGCCGGGCATTGTCTGGTTGGTCGTGACTGTAAGGCATTACCAGCATAGGGCGCCCCGCCCTGAGGGCCTGCGCCGTAGTCCCCACTCCGCCCTGATGGACGATTACCGATGCGCGCGGGAAAATCTTCGAAAACGGCGCGTAAGCGGCGACGCAGATATTCTTTGAGAACGCGTGGCGGGGATGATTCTGAGGGTCGTTGCCGACTAGCAGCACGGCGCGTTCGCCGATCAACTCGGCAGCTCGGGCACTCTGTTCGTAGAAATCCCCCGCGGCCATCACGGCTGCTGAGCCTAAAGTGAAGACCAGTGGCGGTGAGCCGGCGCCAAGAAATTGTTCCAGCTCCGGAGCAAGATCCATCTTGCCTGCATCGCCATCGTAGAAAGCAAATCCAGTGATCAGGGTGTTTGGGGGCCAGTCCGGCTGCGGGTCGCCGAGCGTCCGCGAGAAGAGAGCCAGCACCAGCCGCGGAGAGTGCTTGGCGTCGAAAATCGGATTCTCTCCTTCCTTAAGACCGAGCTCCCGCCGCAAAGAGTAGAGCGGCTCGGACCAGTTTCTTGTCATCACGCGCGCAAAACGTGGCAGCAGGCGGCCTATCCTGGGAACGATGGATGGGACCTTTGACAGAGTCGGATAGGGAGGCAGGACGGGCGGGTCGTATCCGGAAAAGAAGGAAAGCGGCGCGAGGACGTAAGATGCCCACGGGATACCCGTTTTCTCAGCAACGATAGGACCAGCATAGGCGAGCTCACCGGTGACCAGAAGGTCAGCGCCTCCGCGGGCAATCACAGTGTCAAGTAGGTCGTGATAGCTATCGCGAATGGCGGGGAAGAGAAACTCGCGCAGGCCCCGTTCGGTTCCCTTCTTGACGTCCCAGATCATTTCCACCATGCGTTTGTCATGGGGATTCTGGTCAGGGCGGACGGCGGCGAACTCGATACCGAGGGGCTCGACCTTCTCACGGAACATTCCGGGGATGGCGAGAACAGGCGTGTGGCCGCGCCGCTTCAGCTCGAGCGCGAGCGCGATGAGTGGATTGACATCACCGAAGGTTCCAAACGTCGAGAAGACAATGCGCATCTCTCAGAAGCTTGCCTCAAAAATGTGAAACCTTCGTTCAAGCTCCCATTGTTGTTGCGCTTTTTCGCTTCCGGAGACCAGATCGGCACATTCCCCGGCCGGGGTGTCCTGCCCGAGCTGGCCGGCGCATGCGGCCACGGCCTTGTCCAGAGTCTCGGGAGTAGACAGCTGCCACAGACTTCCTCCGGGCAGGAAGCTGTGCTCGAGGCTGGTGCGTACCATCTTCTTGAAATCGCGATAAGTCAGCGGGTATGTAACTGCAGCGCGCACGTATTCGTGTGTCAGGTCGATGCGCGAGACGCCCTCGTCGTCGGTGGAGAGCGCGACGGGGACGCCGTACCGGCGGTAAAGCTCGAAGGGATGATCGTCGCCCTTGATGTTCAGGATCACGTCATTGCTGGTGAGGTTGACCTCAACCATTACATGCTTGGCAGCCATCTCCTTGAGCAGCTCGTCGGGACGGTCTTCGTACATGACATCGACGCCATGGCCGATGCGTTCGGCTTCGCCCTGCTCGACTGCGAGCCGGATATGGTAGGTGAGGCCGTCGGGCGGAACCATGCCGGGAGCGAGTTCACCCGCGTGCAGGCTAATGTGCACCTGGGGATAGAGGCCGTGTATAGCGTCCAACATCTGCATCTGCAGACGGTAGTCGCGCATGGCGATGTAGCCGTCCTCGGGCTGGACGAAGTTCATTCCCACCCAGCGTGGGTCGGCGGCTGCGGCCTCGAAGCCGAGGAGAACCTGCGCGAAGACGATCTCGGGCGGCATACCGCGCAGGACCTGGTAGATGAAGCGAATTTTCACAGAGCATGCAGGCTGGGCGTCGACGTCTCCGCAATGTTCGCGCTGTTTACGGTCGGCTTCGGCGCGATCAAGGGCAGCAGAAATGGAAGGCAGGCTGTCCTTGATGCCAGCGGCAAGCAGCTTCTCGCGATATTCGACGAAGTTCGGATTGAAGCCAATTTGGGTGGCAAGAGCAGCGGCGTTCTTGAAGTCAGGAGTGTCCATCAGCTCGAGATACTGCTCGTTCTGCGCAGCAGCGCGAGCGGCAACCTCGTCAAGCCACTCGCCCATGTGGCGCTTGTCGGTGCCTCCGAACTCGTCGAAGGTGCGAAAGAAGTGATCGTGTCCGGAATCGGCGGTGACGGGAACGAAAGTGCGCATGGAGAAGGCGTCGATGAGATCGTCGTAGAGACGCTGATTTTGAGGCGCGTCGCTGGCCGCGACCTGGCCGGCCTTGCAGATCGGAACGAACTGCTTGCCCTGATCGTCTGTGCCTTTGTATTGACCAGCCTCGGGTTTCACGAAAGCGAGGGTCTTGGTGTCAACGCAGAGATGATCTTCGCCTGCGGCACGAATCCACGACTCGGCGTAAATCGCGCCGGACAGATGACTGTGCAGATCGGCGCCTTTGGGCATCCGATAGAGAAAGGCGCGCAGGGCGGGCGGTCCCTGCTTACGCGCGTCGTCAAATGCCTTTGCCGCGCGCGCCTCGGCAGACGATGACGATTGTGGGGCAGGTTTTTGAGGGGATGGTTTGGCACCGGGTGCTTTCTGGGCACCAGCCGGGAGCAGCGCGGCAATGAAAAGGTAGGCGATTACCAGCGAAACCACTGACCGTCGGCAGGGGATGCGAATCATCGAACTTGTCCTCGAGAAAAGCGTGTCCCCCAGTGTATGGCATCGGATCAGTGGCGAACCGGTTCGTGATTGTGAGCTACATTCCCGGCAGGAAGGCGCTAGTCCAGAAGGGGGATCGCGGTGGTTTTCGGTTTGTTATACTGAACGAGGTTGTTTGACGTAACGCGTTGATGCTGGATTCCTTTTTCCCGGCGGGCGGTACATTCACACACCTTTGAGCGGTCTCTCCGATCGCCCTTGGATTCACACCAAGGCCAGATAGCTCAGTGGTAGAGCGCGGCCCTGAAAAGGCCGGCGTCGGCGGTTCGATCCCGTCTCTGGCCACCACATTCTAAAAGACTTGCGGGATTCGTTCCTAAAAACGCGACCCACACCTGACCCACATTCATTCTGGGGACACCGTTTCTGCACCTTGTCGCCCCTGCAAGCGTTGCTGTGCCACAAGAAGCTGGTTGACAATCCTCTCGTGCGCCCGTCGCTTCGATGGCGTAACCGCCTTTGCGTGCAGATCAAGGGTCGTCTTACTGTTGGCACGACGCAGAAGTTCTTGTGTCACTTTGACGTTCTCGTTGTTCTCGATCATCCAGGTCGAGACGGAACGGCGAAACGAATGCCATCCCACCGATCCTGCAATTCCCGCCTTCTCCGTGGCGATTCGCAGTTGCCCGCGAACCAGAGAGTCCCCGCGGAACGGTTTCTTTCCGCGCATCCTCGGACTGGCGAAAATCCAATCACCCGGACCGGCGTAAGGAGTTTCCTTTCGCCAGGCAAGGAGAGATTGGACCAACAACGGTGCAAGTGGGAGCTGGCTTCTGGAGGCATCGGTTTTGACTTCCCCGACGACGGCGTACACGATTCCCCGACGGACGTGCTGAACTCCGGCGTCAAAATCGACGTCCTCCCAGACAGGAAACTGCACGGAACCCTGAGGTGCACCTAGGTAAACCATGTGGCATCGAAGGAGTTAGCGAGATCTGGTGTTCCGTGGGGAAACCTGCGAATCCGAATGAATCCGCGCTTCAGCGATGGAGGTGTCGAGCATGGCGCTGATCGACGAATCGAATCTCTTGGCGATGAAGGCGCGGGCGGCGAAGTTCCGTACCCATCAAGTGGGCACGTAGCTTAACGAGGCCGAGCTGCGTGAGTTCGAAGCCCTCGCGGAGGAGCGCCAGCAGTCACCGTCGGAGCTGATCCGTGGCTTGGTATTGGGTGAGATCGAGCGGAGAAACAGCCCGCGCGTCCGAGCGTGGAGCTGGAGGAGATCACATCGCTGCGGCTGATGCTGCTGAACATCCTGCCGAAGATGCTGCTGGGCGAGAAGATGACGCTGGAGCAGTACCGCGAGCTGGAAGAGACGGTGACGAAGCGGAAGCTGACGCGCCCGGTGGAGCTGCTGAAGGACTGGCAGAAGCGCGGCGGCAGGCCCTAAGCAGCGGTGGAAGTACCCTTCGCTCCATCGTCCGTCAAGGCGCTTCGCCCGCTACGCGGCGCACAAAGAACGCACGGCCTTGACCGACGCCTCCGCTGCGGGTGGGTGCAGGTTATGAGAAGAATGTCTTCTTCTCATGTTCTAAAAACATGAGTGTTCGAGGGGCTGCGATCAGGCAGCGGCGGCAGTAGAAGACGCTGGCCACCAGCCGACCAACAGCGACCGGACGATGAGCTTGGCCGCCTCTTCTCCAGTGAGCAAAAAGCCGTCGGCATCCATGAAGAGCGACTGCCTGCGACGACGCGCGTTGAGCAGTTCATGGCCGCGCGGATCGGTGTCGATCGCGTAGCCCACGGAGAGCAGATCGGCGTCGAAGGCGACGTTCATCATGTAGCCGCGGGAGCTGTCGCCCTGACGAAACGAGAGCATCAGCCGTTCGTTCCAGGGCTGCGCGTCGCTGAGCACGTCGCCGGGTTCGAGTGCTGGCAATGAAGACTCAAATGCTCGCTGTCGAGCAGCATCTCGCACTGCAACCGCACTTCCGCTTGAAGCGCTGTCCACCGCCACGGTGCAGACGGAGCGAAATACTCCTCTAACAGCTGCGTCATGCGATCCGGATCGGAAAGATCGCCTTGGCTGAGCTGGTTGATGTTCCAGGCGACCTCGAGTTCCGGCGCCAGCTCACGTGGTTGTTGGCGGAGCGCCGTACACCCTCTGAGCCCGTTTAACCCATGAAATTGCACAACGTGACCAATGAGTGGTTGGTTCAGCCGTGTGCGGTAGACTGCTCGGATACCTATGAAGCCCTGTCTTCAGGCTGTGTCCTGTCAACCGGTCAGACCATACCGAGCAAGCCTGTTGACAATACTCATCTTGACTGCGCTGCCCATGACCGCGCAGCGAGACCCGGTCCTCAAACAGATTGACCTGCCGCATCGTTACTACTACCGCGAAATGTATCTGCCACAACTGACCACAGGACCGAATTCGGCTGCTTGGACTTCCGATTCGAGCTCGCTGGTCTATTCGATGTCGGGATCGCTGTGGCGGCAGGCTGTGAACTCAGCTAAGGCTGAACAGCTTACCGCTGGGCCGGGATACGACTACCAACCCGACTGCTCCCCCGACGGCCGCTGGGTCGTCTACGTGAACTATCGCAGGGATGCGCTTGAACTCTGGGCGTTCGATCTTGAGAAAGGGCAGTCTCACCCGCTCACCTCCGGTGGCGCGGTGAACATCGAGCCCCGCTTTTCGCCAGATGGCAAGCGACTCGCCTTCGTCTCCACTATGTATAACGGGCGCTTTCACATATTTGTTGGCGATTTCAGTGGTGGAGAGCTGATCAACGTACGGCGGCTGACCGGCGAGTCTCGTAGTAATGTACCTCGTTTCTATTACAGCGAATTCGATCACGAGATCAGCCCAATCTGGTCGCCGGACGGAAGAGACCTGATTTTCGTTTCGAACCGGGGACACATCTACGGAACCGGCGGCTTCTGGCGGATGAAGGCAGAACCCGGCTCGGAACAACGCGAGATTCATTATGAAGAGACCGCATGGAAGGCCCGACCGGACTTCTCACCCGACGGCAAACGCATCGTGTACGCTTCGTATCTCGGCAGCCAGTGGCATCAGCTCTGGGTAATGCCATCGGAAGGTGGCGATCCATTCCCCATTTCCTATGGAGACTTCGACAATACCAACCCTCGCTGGTCGCCAGACGGCACACGAATCGCTTTCATCTCGAATCGGGATGGCAACACTTCACTATGGGTGCAGGAAGTGCTGGGCGGAGCACAGCACCCGGCGCCTGCCAAAGAGAAGCGTTATCTCAAGTCGATGGGGCATTTGAGCATCACTATTCTGGATCCTTCAGGACGACCTACACCGGCCCGCGTTTCGGTTACGGGAGAAGACGGCAGGGCCTACGCACCCGACGATGCGTGGATGCGTGCCGAAGACAACTTCGTCCGTTCAGATAGCGAGTTTGAATCCCACTACTTTCATAGCCCGGGAAAGGCGGAGTTGACGGTTTCGGAGGGGCGTATCCAGGTCGAAGTCATGAAGGGCTTCGAGTACCACGTAGCAAGGGAAACTGTGATCTGCAGCCCGGATGCGCGATTGGTCATCCATCTGAAGCCGCTGCAGATTCCCACGGACGCGAATTCGCGGTGGGCCAGTGCTGATCTGCACGTACACATGAATTATGGAGGGGCCTACCGCGACACGCCGACTAAGCTTGTGGCACAGCAAACGGCGGAAAATCTCTTTCTTGTCGAAAATCTGGTGGTGAACAAGGAGCAGCGGATTCCTGACATCGCTTACTTCCGGACCACTCCTGACCCAGCTTCAACCCCGCACCACTGGCTGCTCCACAGCCAGGAGTTTCATACGAGTTATTGGGGACATCTGGGATTGCTGAATCTGACTCAGAACTTCCTCTTACCGGATTACACTGCGTACGGTAACACCGCAGCATCGAGCCTTTTCCCCACCAATGCAGTTGTGGCCGATCTGGCGCACCAGCAGAAGGCCCTCGTAGGATATGCTCATCCGTTCGACATCGAAGTGGACCCGGCGAGCGATCCCACACTTACTCACGGAGAACCACTGGATGAGGCTCTCGAACTACCCGTTGACGCGGCACTGGGCAAAGTAGATTACATCGAGGTGCTGGGCTTCAGCGATCATCGCATAACCGCGTCCGTCTGGTACCGCCTGCTCAATTGCGGATTTCGGCTGCCAGCCGGCGCCGGTTCTGACACGATGGCCAACTATGCTTCTCTCCGCGGGCCGGTTGGTCTGACTCGCGTCTACGCCAGCATTCCAAAGGATGTGACGGGAACGGCGCCTTGGTTTGACTCGCTCAAGCAGGGGCGCACATTTGCAACCAATGGTCCATTGCTGGGATTCACTCTCGGCGGCAAGGCAGTGGGAGAGGAACTGAACCTCCCCCCGGGCGAGAACAAAGTACTGTTCACTGCGTGGCTTCGCTCTATCGTTCCTGTCGATCACCTCGAAGTGGTCTGCAACGGGCGCGTGGTGCGCGACTTGAATCTAAATGGCGACAAGCAATCGACCGACGTGAAAGGCACAATCTCGATATCGGAGACCGGTTGGTGTGTCCTTCGGGCGTCCAGCGACAAGCCGGAGCATCCGGTGCTTGACGACTATGTCTATGCGACTACGAGCCCGATTTACGTAAGCGTAGAGGGGTCCGTTCCGAAGCCGGCAGACGACGCTGCATATTTCATTGCCTGGATTGACCGCCTGGTGGAAGCGACAAAAGCAAACAGAAACTGGAATACCGCTGCGGAAAGAATCTCCGTTTTGCAAACACTGGACCGGTCGCGGCAGATCTATGTCAGCTTGCTGAAGTAGCCGAGGTGAGCGGACCACCTCGGGCCTTCAGGGAAGCAGCAATGCTGAACCCCCCGTCAGTCATCTCCTCGCTAAAACCACTAACAAAACCAACCCTACCTTCGCGAACATCCTCAGCGAGTCGGACTCACGAGTCCAACGCGCAAGAAGCGACGCACGACGCCATACTCGGAGCCCTTCTCTGAGGTGACAGCCCCCAATCAACTCTGGTGCACGGATTTCAAGGGGTACTTCGCTACGGGTGATGGCTCGCGTTGCGATCCGTTCACGATCACCGACGCCCACAGTCGTTATCTGATCCGCTGTCAGATCGTCTCCCGAATGGATTTGAGTCAAGTTAGAGCCGTCTGCGAAGCAGCGATGCGGGAGTATGGAGTACCTTCCAGAGTTAGAACGGATAATGGCGCGCCATTCGCCGGGACGGGCTTACTCGGCCTGTCGAAGCTCTCGCTCGGATGGATGAAGATGGGGATCATTCACGAGCGCATTCAGCCTGGGGTCCTCAGCAGAACGGACGTCATGAACGAATGCATCGAACCCCCAAGGAGGAGCACCTGATGTCACTGCGATTTATGCTAACTTCGTCGCAACGACCACAGCAACATTTGAGATCGTAGCACCCGATGAGACTGAGATGCTGAGAAGATGGCAGGCCGTTCTGGATCGCGGTCTGCCGTATCTAGTGGCGGAGTTCGAAGATTATATTGTCGGCTTTTGTTATGCGTCGCAATTCCGCCCCCGTGAAGGCTACGGTTTTACGGTTGAAGTCTCAATCTACGAACGCCCGCACTGTATCGGCCACGTAGTCGGCAAGATGCTCCTTGCTGCGCTCATTTTGGTATGCCAAGCGAAAGATTGTCATTCTATGATTGCTTGCATCTGCCGAGAAAATGTCTCCTCTGTGGCTCTCCACGCGTCGCTTGGCTTTCAGCAAGTTGGTTTGCTGCCTGAAGCTGGGAACAAATTTGGAGAATGGTTGCGCCTATTGATCATGCAGCGACCCTGTGATGAGACTCGGCAGGTTCCTCCTGGATGGTTGCAATGGACATTCCCCTCGCGGCTGGCGTGGAGGAAGCAGGCTGGCACGTTGAGAATCCTTTTGGAAACGAGCCAGCCACCCCCCGTCCCTGTGAGAGTGGTCGGAAGCTGGATCGCGGCGAGCGGCCTGTTGATGCTCGGAGGACAGCGAGGGTGAAAAGTTCTGATCGAACGCTATTGGTGTCGTAAACCTAGCGCCACACGCGGATTATCTCCAAGAGTTCGAGTCGGGAAGACTTATTGAGTTTGGTAAGCGGGTCTCCTGCCTTTGCATTCATTGGGTGCACAATCGTTGCTTCACTTACCCCAGGCCGGATGCGCAAGAAGACGCTTTCTGTCGTCTCGGCCTAGGAATCGGTGGTGTAGAAGCCATCCGTATCTCACCATGTGGCTTAATGTGTGGTACCGCATACACAGCGCAAATCCCCGTCCTTGAGC